>Ga0155173_1112_pt1 | contig 71526 bp, 60 predicted proteins | sample RifCSPhighO2_01_FD_106141 | JGI IMG/M metagenome (GOLD analysis project Ga0155173, IMG submission 106141) | Pseudomonadales bacterium RIFCSPHIGHO2_01_FULL_64_12
CCGAACTTCCTGCGCAGCGCGCTCTACCAACAGCTGTCCCTCGACCGCGCACCCGCCTGCTTCGCCCTGCAGGTGCAGCGGCAGAACACCGAGTACTACATGCCCATCGAGGACACCAGCATCGAGTGGGACGAGGCCATCGCGCCATTCGAGACGGTCGCCGACATCCGCCTGCCGCCGCAGGACTTCGACAGCCCCGAGCAGAACCTCGCCTGCGACAACCTCAGCTTCAACCCCTGGCATGCACTGCCGGAGCATCGCCCCATCGGCGGCATCAACCGGCTGCGCAAGGCAGTGTACGAGGCGATCAGCAGCTACCGGCTCGAGCGTAACGGTGCACTTTGACGCCACCGTGGTGGTCCATGGATCAGCAGCAGTCGCGCGCCGCCTGTTGCCGACCACGGGCCACCCGGTCCTGTCTTGCCGGGCGGAGCCCTGCTAGCATCAATCAGGACTCCATCGCCCGACATAGGCACCCGTTTGCAGAAGATGAGCGCCACCCTGTCCTCGTCTCCCGGTTCGGTGACCCTCGATCAAGGGGCTTCACCATTGCGGGCGCGCATCGTCGGTGACTGGACCCTCGCCCATTACGCGGCACTGCGCCGAGAGGTGCAGCGGCTCAGGGCGCGGATCGACGAGCGCAGCCAGATCGAGCTGAGCGGGCTCGGTGCGCTGGATACGGCGGGCGCCGGCCTGCTGGTGGAGCTGCTAGGGCCCGAGCGGATCGCCGCCATCGAAGCCTGGGCGCCGCAGTTGCCAGCCGAACGCCTGGCGCTGCTGCGCACGGTCGCTACCGCACTGGATCAGGGGGACGCCGCCGAGCCGCCACGTGCTTATGAATTCGGCGATGTGCTGGCCCATATCGGCCGCACGGTCGCGGCGGTTTGGAAGCAGCAGCGCGCGCTGCTCGGCTTCATTGGCCTGACCCTGCAGACGCTGCTGCTGACGCTACCGCGGCCGCGGCGCTGGCGGCTGACCTCACTGGCCGTACATATCGAGCAGACCGGGCTGGACGCGGTGCCGATCGTCGCGCTGCTGACCTTTCTGGTCGGCGCGGTGGTGGCCTTTCTTGGCGCGACGGTGCTCGCCGACTTCGGCGCGACCATCTACACCGTCAATCTGGTGGGTTTTTCCTTCCTGCGCGAGTTCGGCGTGCTGCTGGCGGCGATCCTGCTCGCCGGGCGCAGCGCCAGCGCCTTCGCCGCGCAGATCGGCTCGATGAAGTCCAATGAAGAGATCGACGCGATCCGCACCCTCGGCCTGAGCCCGATCGAGCTATTGGTGCTGCCGCGGGTGCTGGCGATGCTGATCACCCTGCCGATCCTGACCTTCGTCGGCATGCTCAGCGGCATCGCCGGCGGCCTGGTGGTCTGCGTGCTGGCGCTGGACATCTCGCCGACGATGTTCTTCAACATCATGGCGCGCGACATCGCCGTCAGCCATTTTCTGGTCGGGCTGGGCAAGGCGCCGGTGTTCGCCTTCATCATCGCGGTGATCGGTTGTCTGGAAGGCTTCAAGGTCAGCGGCAGTGCGCAGTCGGTGGGCGAGCACACCACCTCCAGCGTGGTCCAGGCGATCTTCATGGTGATCCTGCTGGATGCCATCGCCGCGCTGTTCTTCATGGAGATGGGCTGGTGACGAGCGACGACGCACTGATCCAGGTACGCGGACTGGTCAACCGCTTCGGCAGCCAGACCGTGCACGACGGTCTCGACCTGGACATCCGTCGCGGCGAGATTCTCGGCGTGGTCGGCGGATCGGGCACCGGCAAGTCGGTGCTGCTGCGCAGCATCGTCGGCCTGCGCCGGCCAAATGCCGGCAGCGTCAGCGTGTTCGGCGAAAACCTGCTGGAGCTGTCGGCCGAGCGCCGCTCGCAGGTGGAACGACGTTTCGGCGTACTGTTCCAGCGGGGCGCGCTGTTCACCTCGCTGAACCTGCAGGAGAACGTCGCGCTGCCGCTGATCGAGCACGCCGGGCTCGAGCGCCGCGACGCCGAGCACCTGGCGCGGCTGAAGCTGGCACTGGCCGGTCTCCCGGCCAATGCCGCGTGCAAGTATCCCGACGAACTGTCCGGGGGCATGGTCAAGCGCGCCGCCCTGGCCCGCGCGCTGGCGCTGGACCCGGAGGTACTGTTCCTCGACGAACCCACCGCCGGCCTCGACCCCATCGGCGCGGCAGCCTTCGACCAGCTGATCCTGACCCTGCGCGACGCGCTGGGCCTCAGCGTGTTTCTGGTAACCCACGATCTGGATACGCTCTATACCATCTGTGACCGGGTCGCCGTGCTGTCGCGCAAGCGGGTGCTGGTGGCCGATCGCCTGGAGGTGGTGGAAGCCACCGCCGACGCCTGGATCCGCGACTACTTCCATGGCCCGCGTGGCCGGGCGGCGCAACAGGCTGCCGACTTGCAGGAGAACTGACATGGAAACCCGCGCCCACCACGTACTGATCGGCCTGTTCACGGTGCTTGCCGTCGGCGGCGCGCTGCTGTTCGCGCTCTGGCTGGGCAAGTCGAGCATGGACCGCGAGTACAACTATTACGAGATCAGCTTCAATCGCGCGGTCAGCGGTCTGTCCAATGGCAGCTCGGTGGAGTACAGCGGCATCAAGGTCGGTGACGTCGAAGCGCTGTGGCTTGAGCCGGACGATCCGCGCAAGGTGCGTGCGCGCATCCGCGTGTATGCCGGCACGCCGATCAAGCAGGACACCCGCGCACGTCTGGCGCTGGCCAATATCACTGGCAGCATGATCATCCAGCTGCACAGCGGCACGCCGCAGAGCCCGCCGCTGAAAGGCAAGCGTGGCGAGCCGCCGCTGATCATCGCCGACCCGTCCCCGCTGAGTGCGCTGCTGGAGAATGGCGAGGACCTGATGACCAACATCAACAACCTGCTGCGCAGCGCCAACCTGATGCTCTCCGAGGACAACGCCGGACGTATCGGCCGCACCCTGGCCAATCTGGAGCAGGCCACCAGCGTGCTGGCCGAACAGCGCGGCGACCTCAGCCAGGCGCTGACCCAGCTCGGTCAGCTGGGCCAACAGACCAACAGCGCGCTGGCGGAGATCACCCGCCTGACGCAGAACGCCAATGGCCTGATCGATGACGAAGGGCGCAAGCTGCTGACCCGCGCCGGCGAATCCATGGCCGCGCTGGAGCGCGCCACCTCGCGCCTGGACGAGCTGCTGTCGAGCAACCAGGGCGCGCTGAACAATGGCCTGCAAGGCTTCAGCGACCTGGGCCCGGCGATCAACGAGCTGCGCGGCACCCTCGGCGCCCTGCGTCGCGTCACCCAGCGCCTCGAAGACAATCCCAGCGGCTTCCTGCTCGGCCGCGAGAAGATTCAGGAGTTCAACCCATGAGCCGCCTTGCGCTGTTCCGCCCCCTCGCCCTCGCATGCGTGCTCGGCACGCTCGCGGCCTGCACCCTGCTGCCCGATGCCGAGCCGATCCGCGTGTACCTGCTGCCCACCGCTGAGGCGACCGGTCAGCAAGGGGAGCGACTGCAGCAGGCACTGCGCATCCACACCCCGCATGCCAGCCGCATCCTTGCCGGGCCGCGCATCGCCGTGGTGCCCGATGGCAACCAGATCAGCAGCTATCAGGGCGCACGCTGGAGCGATGCAGCGCCGACCCTGCTGCGCGACCGGCTGATCGAACAGTTCCGCCAGAGCGGGCCGGTGGCGGTGAGCAACGAGGACAGCAATCTGTTCGCCGAGCTGGAGCTGTTCAGCGAACTGCGCGCCTTCCAGAGCGAATACATCGATGGCCAGCCGCAGGTACTGGTCCGCTTGGATGCTCAGCTGGCCTCGGCAACCGATCAGCGCATCCTCGCCAGCCGCCGCTTCGAGATCCGTCAGCCCAGCGCGAGTCCGCAGCTGGAAAGCGTGGTGGCAGCCTTCGGCGAGGCCAGCGACGAGCTGAGCCGCCAGCTGCAACGCTGGATGATCGAGATAGCAAAAAGCCAGTCTGCGCCAGTGAAGTCCGGCGAAACGGTCATGTAAACGCGCTAAACAGCAGTTTTATTGATTCAGGCTAAGCACAAACGCCCCGCCCATCGCTTAGCATGCCAACATTGCTTCACGATAAGGGAACGCCCATGAAAGCCCCAGCCCAGAAAACCCTTCGCCGGGTGCTGTTCGCACTTGTCGCGCTGGTCGTCATCGGCCTGCTGGCCTGGTCCGAGCTGCGTACCGATGGCCTGGGCGACGGATTCGCCAGCGGCAACGGGCGCATCGAGGCTACCGAGATCGACGTGGCGACCAAGCTCGGCGGGCGCATCCGCGAGATCAGCGTCGACGAAGGCGACTTCGTTCAGCCCGGCCAGGTCATCGCGCGCATGGACACCGAAGTGCTGGAGGCCCAGCTCAACCAGGCCCGCGCCCAGGTACGCCAGGCGGAGAACGCCATCCTCACCGCCCAGGCCCTGGTTACCCAGCGCGAGAGCGAGAAGGCCACCGCCGAGGCCGTGGTCCTTCAGCGCCGCGCCGAACTGACCGCCGCGCAGAAGCGCCATCAGCGCACCGAGACGCTGGTCGGCCGTAACGCCATGCCGCGCCAGCAGCTGGACGACGACCTCGCCGCCATGCAGAGCGCCCAGGCTGCGCTGGCCGCTTCGCGCGCCCAGGTGCTGTCCGCCGATGCCGGCATCGCCGCCGCCAGGTCCCAGGTGATCGAGGCGCAATCGGCGCTGGAGGCAGCCCAGGCCAGCGTGCTTCGGCTGCAGGCGGACATCCGCGACAGCGAGCTGAAGACCGACCGCGTGGCCCGTGTGCAGTACCGCGTGGCACAACCGGGCGAGGTGCTCGGCGCTGGCGGCAAGCTGCTCAATCTGGTCGACCTGGCCGACATCTATATGACCTTCTTCCTGCCCGAGCGCCAGGCCGGCCGAGTCGCCATGGGTTCGGAGGCGCGCCTGGTGATCGATGCCGCACCGCAGTACGTGATTCCCGCCCGGATCACCTACGTCGCCAGCGTCGCGCAGTTCACACCGAAGACGGTGGAAACCGAAAGCGAGCGCGAGAAGCTGATGTTCCGGGTCAAGGCGCGGATCGATCCCGATTTGCTGAGAAAGCACATGGAGCAGGTCAAGACAGGCCTGCCGGGCGTCGCCTACCTCAAGCTGGACGCGGACGCCGAATGGCCGGCCCACCTGCAGATCAATGTCGGCCAATGAACCCGTCATCTGCCCCGGTCGCCGAAATCAGCGGCGTCAGCCTGCAATACGGCAAGACCCGCGCGCTGGATGACCTCAGCCTGAGCCTGCCGGCACGCTGCATGGTTGGCCTGATCGGCCCGGACGGGGTCGGCAAGTCCAGCCTGCTGGCGCTGATCGCCGGTGCGCGCAAGCTGCAGCAGGGCCATGTGCAGGTGCTCGACGGCGACATGGGCGATGCCGGCCACCGCCGCGCGGTCTGCCCGCGCATCGCCTACATGCCCCAGGGGCTGGGCAAGAACCTCTACCCGACGCTGACGGTGTTCGAGAACCTCGAGTTCTTCGGCCGGCTGTTCGGCCAGGACGCCGCCGAGCGCCGCTGGCGCATCGCCGAGCTGACCCGCAGCACGGGCCTGGCGCCCTTCGTCGAGCGCCCGGCGGGCAAGCTCTCCGGTGGCATGAAGCAGAAGCTCGGCCTCTGCTGCGCGCTGATCCACGACCCCGACCTGCTGATCCTCGACGAACCCACCACCGGCGTCGACCCCCTGTCGCGTGCGCAGTTCTGGGAGCTGATCGAGCGCATCCGTGGCGAACGCTCGCAGATGAGTGTGCTGGTGGCCACCGCCTACATGGACGAGGCGCAGCGCTTCGACCATCTGGTGGCGATGGACGCCGGGCGCATCCTCGCCACCGGCACGCCGGCCGAGCTGCTGGCGCGCACCGCCAGCGACAGCCTGGAAGAGGCGTTCATCCGCCTGCTGCCGGAGGAGAAGAGCAGCCGCCACCGCGCCTTGAAAATCCCGCCGCGCCAAGCCAACGACGACATCGCCATCGAAGCCCACGATCTGACCATGCGCTTCGGCGATTTCGTCGCGGTGGACAGGGTCAACCTGCGCATCGAGCGCGGCGAGATCTTTGGCTTTCTTGGCTCCAACGGCTGCGGCAAGACCACCACCATGAAGATGCTCACCGGCCTGCTGCCGGCCAGCGAGGGCCAGGCGCTGCTGTTCGGCAAGCCGGTGGACCCGCACGACCTGCAGACCCGCCAGCGCGTCGGCTACATGTCCCAGGCCTTCTCGCTGTACAGCGAACTGACCGTGTGGCAGAACCTCGACCTGCACGCCCGGCTGTTCCACCTGCCGGCCGAACGCCGGGAGCCGCGCATCCGCGAGATGCTCGAGCGTTTCGGACTGATCGACGAGGTCGACAGCCTACCCGAGGCGTTGCCGCTGGGCGTGCGCCAGCGCCTGTCGCTGGCGGTAGCAGTGATCCATGCACCGGAGATGCTGATTCTCGACGAACCCACCTCGGGCGTCGACCCGGTGGCACGCGACGGCTTCTGGGAACTCCTGGTGCAGCTGTCGCGCGAGGACGGCGTGACCATCTTCATCTCCACCCACTTCATGAACGAGGCGCTGCGCTGCGACCGCATCTCGCTGATGCACGCCGGCCGCGTGCTGGACAGCGACACGCCGCAGGCGCTGATGCGCAAGCGCGGCCTTCGGACCCTTGAAGAGACCTTCATCGCCTATCTAAGGGACGCCGCGGCTGAAGGCGGCGCCAGCGGCCCCGGTCCGCAGGTAACCGCGTCGGCCATCGAGCGCCCGGCCATGGTCGCCAGCAGCGCCGAACTGGACGCCCGCTTCAGCCTGCGCCGCCTGCTCAGTTACACCCGCCGCGAAGCCATGGAGCTGCGTCGCGACCCGATCCGTGCCACCCTGGCCATGCTCGGCACCGTGCTGCTGATGCTCATCATGGGCTATGGCATCAGTCTGGACGTCGAGGATCTGACCTACGCGGTGCTCGACCATGACCAGACCACCACCAGCCAGGCCTATGCGCTGAATATCGCCGGCTCGCGCTATTTCGTCGAGAAGGCGCCGCTGGAAGGCCCCGCTGACATGGACCGGCGCCTGCGCAGCGGCGATATCAGCCTGGCCATCGAGATCCCGCCCGACTTCGGCCGTGACCTCAAGCGCGGCGCCGCCCCCCAAGTGGCGTTCTGGATCGACGGCGCCATGCCGATGCGCGCCGACACCATCAGGGGCTACGTGCAAGGCCTGCATGCCAGTTATCTGCAGGACCTGGCGCGCAGCGCCGGGGTGAGCAGCGCCGCCCTGGCCGACATCGCCATCCGCTACCGCTACAACCCGGACGTGCAGAGCCTGCCGGCCATGGTCCCGGCGATGATCCCGATCCTGCTGATGATGATCCCGGCGATGCTCACCGCCCTCGGCGTGGTGCGCGAGAAGGAGCTGGGATCGATCACCAATTTTTACGTCACCCCGGTGACCCGCCTGGAATTCCTGCTCGGCAAGCAGCTGCCCTACATCGCCCTGGGCATGGTCAACTTCGCCACCCTGGTATTGGTGGCGGTGTTCGTCTTCGGCATCCCGATCAAGGGCAGCCTGCTCACCCTGGTGATCGGCGCGCTGCTCTATGTCACCTGCGCCACCGGCCTGGGCCTGCTGATATCCTCGGTGCTCAACAGCCAGATCGCGGCGATCTTCGGCACCGCCATCGCCACCCTGCTGCCGGCCGTGCAATTCTCTGGGCTGACCAACCCCGTCTCGGCGCAGGAGGGCCTCAGTGCCTTCTTCGGCCAGATCTACCCGACCAGCCACTTCCTGATCATCAGCCGCGGCGTATTCTCCAAGGCGTTGGGCATGGCCGACCTCTACTGGTACTTCATCCCCTTGCTGTTGGCGATCCCACTGCTGACCCTGCTCAGCGTCGCCGGTCTGCGCAAGCAGGAAAAATGACATGCGCACACTCGGCAACGCCTTCCAGCTAGGCCTCAAGGAACTGCGCAGCCTGTACCGCGATCCGGCGCTGCTGGTGCTGATCGTCTACGCCTTCACCGTGGCCATCTACTCTGCCGCCACCGCCCAGCCCGAGTCGCCGCACAGGGCCACCCTGGCGGTGGTCGACGAGGACCAATCGCAGGTCTCCCAGCGTATCCTCAACGCCTTCCAGCTGCCCTACTTCCTGCCGCCGGAACCCATCGACCTGTGGCAGATGGACAGCGGCATGGACGCTGGGCTCTATACTTTCACCCTGAACATTCCGCCGGACTTCCAGGCCGATCTGCTGGCCGGACGCAGCCCGACCATCCAGCTCAACGTCGACGCCACCCAGGTCAGCCAGGCGTTCACCGGTGCCGGGCACATCCAGCAGATCATCAACGATGAGGTCACCACGTTCGTCCAGCGCTATCGCGCCGACCCCGTGCTGCCGGTCGAGGCGGTGGTGCGCATCGCCTTCAACCCCAACCTGACGCGCGCCTGGTTCGGCGCGGTGAACGAGGTGATCAACCAGATCACCATGCTCTCGATCATCCTCACCGGCGCCGCGTTGATACGCGAGCGCGAGCACGGCACCATCGAACACCTGCTGGTGATGCCGGTGACGCCGTTCGAGATCATGCTGGCCAAGGTCTGGGCGATGGGCCTGGTGGTGCTGCTGGCCTCGGCCTTCGCCCTGCGCTTCATCGTCGAGGGCTGGCTGCAGATCCCGATCCAAGGCTCGCTGCTGCTGTTCATCGGCGGCGCCGCGCTGCACCTGTTCGCCACCACCTCGATGGGCATCTTCTTCGGCACCGTGGCACGCTCGATGCCGCAGCTGGGCCTGCTGATCATCCTCGCGCTGATGCCGCTGCAGATCCTTTCCGGCGGCATGACCCCGCGCGAGAGCATGCCTGAGTTGGTGCAGCACATCATGCTGGCGGCGCCGACCACGCACTTCATCGAGTTGGCCCAGGCGATCCTCTTCCGCGGCGCCGGCGTTTCGGTGATCTGGCCGCAGCTGCTGGCGCTGGCGGTGATCGGCGCGGTGTTCTTTGTCGGTGCGCTGTCGCGGCTGCGCGTGGCGTTGCGCTAGCCGGCAACAACGCCGCGCCGTGCGGTCCCTGCAGCACGGGGCTGGCGGCGGGCCAGCAGCCCGTGTTCACCCCTGTAACCAAGCCGTTACCCGGCCGCCGGCACCCTTCGGGAATTTTTGTATCGAAGGCCGGTCTATCGTGCCGACATGCTAAGAGCCTGATGCTCGACAGCGCGCCAAGGAAGCCCTATCACTATGCGCATTCTCGTTACTGGCGGTGCCGGATTCATCGGTTCCGCACTGATCCGTCACCTCATCCTCGATACCGAGCACAGCGTGCTCAACCTGGACAAACTGACCTACGCCGGCAACCTCGAGTCGCTGGCCAGCGTGGAAGGCAACCCGCGCTATCAGTTCCTTCAGGCCGACATCGCCGATCGTGAGCGGGTCAGCGAGGCGCTGCTGGACTTCCAGCCGGACGCCATCATGCATCTGGCCGCCGAATCCCACGTCGATCGCTCCATCGACGGCCCGGCCGAATTCATTCAGACCAACATCGTCGGCACCTACCAGCTGCTGGAGGCCGCCCGCGCCTACTGGCAGACGCTGCCGGCCGAGCGTCGCGCGGCGTTCCGCTTCCACCACATCTCCACCGATGAGGTGTACGGCGACCTGCACGGCGTCGACGACCTGTTCACCGAGACCACCCCCTACGCGCCCAGCTCGCCCTACTCGGCCAGCAAGGCCTCGTCGGACCACCTGGTCCGGGCCTGGCAGCGTACCTACGGCCTGCCGGTGCTGATCACCAACTGCTCGAACAACTACGGGCCGTTCCACTTCCCCGAGAAGCTGATCCCGCTGGTGATTCTCAACGCGCTGGATGGCAAACCGCTGCCGGTCTACGGCGACGGCTCGCAGATCCGCGACTGGCTGTTCGTCGAGGACCACGCCCGCGCCCTATTCAAGGTGGTCAGCGAAGGCAAGGTCGGCGAGACCTACAACATCGGCGGCCACAACGAGCAGAAGAACATCGAGGTGGTGCGCGGCATCTGCGCGCTGCTGGAGGAGCTGGCGCCGAGCAAGCCCGCCGGCCTGGCCCGCTATGAAGACCTGATCACCTTCGTCAAGGATCGCCCGGGCCACGACCTGCGCTACGCCATCGACGCCAGCAAGATCGAGCGCGAGCTCGGCTGGGTGCCGCAGGAAACCTTCCAGACCGGCCTGCGCAAGACCGTGCAGTGGTACCTGAACAACCTCGAATGGTGCCGTCGCGTCCAGGACGGCAGCTATCAACGCGAGCGCCTCGGCGCCCTGGAGAACGCATGAAAGGAATCATCCTCGCCGGAGGCTCCGGCACCCGTCTGCACCCCATCACCCTTGGCGTATCCAAGCAGCTCCTGCCGATCTACGACAAGCCGATGGCCTACTACCCGATCTCGGTGCTGATGCTCGCCGGCATCCGCGACATTCTGGTCATCTCGACACCGCAGGATCTGCCGCAGTACCAGAACCTGCTGGGCGACGGCAGCCAGTTCGGGGTCAACTTCAGTTACGCCGAACAACCTTCGCCGGACGGCCTGGCCCAGGCCTTCCTGATCGGTGAAGAGTTCATCGGCGGCGATTCGGTATGCCTGATCCTCGGCGACAACATCTTCCACGGCCAGCACTTCACCGAGAAGCTGCAGCGCGCCGCGCGTCAGGAGAAGGGCGCCACGGTGTTCGGCTACTGGGTCAAGGATCCGGAGCGCTTCGGCGTGATCGACTTCGACGAGAACGGCAAGGCGCTGTCCATCGAAGAGAAGCCGAAGAAGCCCAAGTCCAGCTACGCAGTCACCGGCCTGTACTTCTACGACAACGATGTCATCGAGATCGCCAAGTCGATCAAGCCCTCGCCACGCGGCGAACTGGAGATCACCGACGTCAACATGGCCTACCTCCAGCGCGGCGATCTCAATGTAGAACGCTTCGGCCGTGGCTTCGCCTGGCTCGACACCGGTACCCACGACAGCCTGCTGGAAGCCTCGCAGTACGTGCAGACCATCGAGCACCGCCAGGGCCTGAAGGTCGCCTGTCTGGAGGAGATCGCCTACCAGAACAAGTGGATCGACCGCGAGCAGCTGTTGCGCCGCGCCGATGCGCTGGGCAAGACCGGCTACGGCCAGTACCTGTTCAAGCTGGCGGGTGAAAACGCATGAAGGTCGTCGAAACCAGCATTCCCGACGTACTGATCATCGAGCCCAAGGTCTTCGGCGACGAACGCGGTTTCTTCTACGAGAGCTTCAACGCGGCCGCTTTCGAAGCGGCCACGGGGCTCAAGCGTCAGTTCGTCCAGGACAACCACTCCAAGTCCCAGCGCGGTGTGCTGCGCGGGCTGCACTACCAGATCCAGCAGCCGCAGGGAAAACTGGTGCGGGTAGTGGCCGGCGAGGTATTCGACGTCGCCGTCGACCTGCGCAAGAGCTCGCCGAGCTTCGGCCGCTGGTTCGGCACCCACCTGAGCGCGCAGAACCAGCGCCAGCTGTGGATACCCGAAGGCTTCGCACACGGCTTCGTGGTGCTCAGCGAAAGCGCCGAGTTCCTCTACAAGACCACCGACTACTACGCGCCTGAGCATGAGCGCAGCCTGCTGTGGAACGACCCCGAGCTCGGCATCCAATGGCCGTTCGACGAGGCGCCACAACTGTCCGCCAAGGACCAGGCCGGCAAGCTGCTGCGCGATGCGGAGCTGTTTCCATGAAAATTCTGATCACCGGCAGCACGGGCCAGCTGGCCCGCGAGCTGCAGTCGGAGTTGGCGGGTACCGGCAAACTGCTCGCCCTCGGGCACAATGCGCTGGACCTCGCCGTACCTGAGCAGATTCGCGAGCAGGTACGCCTGTTGCGGCCGGACCTGATCATCACCGCGGCGGCCTATCCCGCCGTCGACCCGGCGGAAACCCACCGCGAGCAGGCCTTCGCGGTCAATGCCCGTGGCCCGCAGGTGCTCGCCGAAGAAGCCGCGCGCCTCGGCGTGCCGCTGATCCATTACTCCACCGACTACGTGTTCGACGGCCGCAAGACCGAACCCTACGACGAGCACGACACGCCGAACCCGCTGGGCGTTTATGGCGCCAGCAAGCTGGCCGGCGAGCAGGCGATCCAGGCCGTCGGCGGCGAACACCTGATCCTGCGCACCAGCTGGGTCTACTCGCAACATGGCAAGAACTTCCTGCTGACCATGCAGCGCCTGCTGCAGGAGCGCGATGCGCTGTCGGTGGTCAGCGACGAGGTCGGTGCGCCGACTTGGGCCGCGACCATCGCCCGCGTCACCGCCGAACTGGTGCGCAAGCGCAACACCGGGCAGGCCGGGCCAAGCGGGCTGTATCACCTCACCGCCAGCGGCGAGACCTCCTGGTACGGCTTTGCCTGCAGCATCGCCGAGCGGTTGCGCCAGGAAGGACGCCTGCGTGCCGAGATCACCCCGATCCTGTCCAAGGACTACCCGACCGCGGCGCAGCGGCCGCTGAATTCGCGGCTCAACTGCGCACGGCTGCAGCAGGACTGGGGCGTCCAGCTGCCGGACTGGGAAACCGCGCTGCACGAGTGCTGCACCCGGGCCCGCGACCTCGAAGCCGACAACGCGCGCCAGCCGGTCGCCGTCGGCCGCTGAGCCAACTGCGCCTGCAGCTCGCTCCATCGGGTTGCCACGAGCCGCGACGCTGAACGTCGGCTCGCGCAGCGTGCATAATGCGCCCGACATCCAGGCGCCTCATGCATGACCGCACTTCTCGCTCCCCACCGCCCCCGCTGGCGCAATCTCGCCCTGCTGGCCCTGTTGCTGGCGCCATTGCTCTGGCCGCTGCAGCAGCTCGCCGAGCGTTACTACCGCAACGAGCTGACCGAACAGAACCGTCAGACCCTGGACCTGTACGTCGCCAACCTGCTCGGCACGCTCAACCGCTACGAGGTGCTGCCGCGCATCCTCGGTGACCTGCCCGCCCTGCGCGCCGTGCTGCAGCAGGACTCGCCCCAGGTCCGCGACAACGCCAACCGGCTGCTCAAGCGCCTGCGCAACCAGACCGGCGCCGACGTGATCTACCTGATGGCGACCGACGGCAACACCCTGGCCGCTTCCAATTGGGACGAGGAAGACAGCTTCGTCGATCGCAACTTCGCCTTCCGCCCCTACTTCCGCCAGGCCATGGAAGGACGTCTTGGGCGCTTCTTCGGCCTCGGCACCACGTCCGGCAAGCGCGGCTACTACTTCGGCGCGGCGGTGCGCGACGGCGACCAGGTGCTCGGCGTGCTGGTGGTCAAAGTCGACCTCGACCACACCGAGACGCTCTGGGGCAGCACCCCGGAACAGCTGCTGGTGACCGACAATTTCGGCGTGGTGATCCTCACCTCGCGGCCGGAATGGCGATTTCGCGCCACCCGCGGACTGGGCGTCGACGAGCGCGAGCAGATCGCCTTCGATCAGCCCTATCCCACCCTGTATCCGCAGGACCTCACGCTGAACATCGATGCCTGGCTGATCCAGAGCCGCGAGCTGAAGGAAACCGGCTGGACAGTGCGCATCCTCGCGCCGGTCAGCCTGGTCGAGCGCCCGGTGCGCACCGTGGTCGCGATCGGCGCCGCCACCCTGCTGGCGCTGCTGCTCTGGCTCGGCCTGCTGATGCAGCGTCGCCGGCACTTCCTCGAACGGCTGGCGCTGGACAGCCAGGCACGCCAACAGCTGGAGCAGCGCGTGCTCGAGCGCACCCGCGACCTGGAGGCGCTGAACAGCCGACTCAAGGTCGAGGTGCTCGAGCGCGAACAGGCCCAGCAGGAGCTGGTGCGCGCCCAAGACGAACTGCTGCAGGCCGGCAAGCTATCGGCGCTGGGCACGATGTCGGCGAGCATCAGTCACGAACTCAACCAGCCGCTGGCAGCGATCCGCAGCTATGCCGACAACGCCCGCGTACTGCTCGACCATGAGCGTGTCGACGAGGCGCGCGACAACCTGCGGCTGATCAGCGAGCTGACCGCGCGCATGGCCTCGATCATCGCCCACCTGCGCGCCTTCGCCCGTCGCGATCAGCACGCACCGGAGCGGGTCGCGCTGCAGCCGGCGCTGGACGATGCGCTGGCGCTGCTGGCCAAGCGCCGCCAGGCCATGGGCGTCGAGCTGATCCGCGACCTGCCGGACGCGACGCTGTGGGTACAGGCTGGCGAAACGCGGCTGCGGCAGATCCTCGCCAATCTCCTGGCCAACGCTCTCGACGCCCTCGGTGAACGGCCCCAGCCGCGGCGCATCTGGCTGCGCGCCGAGCTGGAGGGCGACGGCGTGCTGCTGACCCTGCGCGACAACGGTCCGGGCTTCTCCGCCGAGGCGCTGCAGCGCGCCCGCGAACCCTTCTTCACCACCAAGACCAGCACCCAGGGCTTGGGCCTCGGCCTGGCGATCTGCGATACCCTCACCCGCGCCCTGGGCGGCGAGCTGCGCATGAGCAATCATGCCGAGGGCGGCGCCCAGCTCGGTCTGTTCCTGCGCAGCGCCGAACCCGGCGTGGCCTTTCCCACCGAGGACCATTTCCAATGAGCAGCGACACCCCGATCAGTACCCAGGCCCAGGTGGTGCTGATCGACGACGATCCGCATCTGCGCCAGGCACTGAGCCAGACCCTCGACCTGGCCGGGCTCAAGGTGGCCAGCCTGGGCGACGCCCGCGACCTGGCCGCACGCCTGCCGGCGGACTGGCAGGGGGTGGTGGTCAGCGACATCCGCATGCCTGGCATCGACGGACTGGAGCTGCTGCAACAGTTACGGGCACGCGACAGCGAGCTGCCGGTGATCCTCATCACCGGTCACGGCGACATCCAGCTGGCGGTGCAGGCCATGCGCGCCGGTGCCTACGATTTCCTGGAAAAGCCCTTCCCCAGCGAGGCGCTGCTTGACAGCGTGCGGCGTGCCCTGGCGCTGCGCCAGCTGGTGCTGGACAACCGCTCGCTGCGCCTGGCCCTGGCCGACCGCCAGCAGTTGTCGGCACGCCTGCTCGGCCAGTCCCGGGCGATGCTGCGCCTGCGCGAGCAGATCGGCGCATTGGCCGGAACCCAGGCCGACGTGCTGATTCTTGGCGAGACCGGGGCCGGCAAGGAGGTGGTGGCGCGCGCACTGCACGACCTGTCGAGCCGCCGCAACGGCCCGTTCGTGGCCATCAACGCCGGTGCCCTGGCCGAGTCGGTGGTGGAGAGCGAGCTGTTCGGCCACGAGCCCGGCGCGTTCACCGGCGCGCAGAAACGCCGGATCGGCAAGTTCGAGTTCGCCAACGGCGGCACCCTGTTCCTCGACGAGATCGAGAGCATGAGCCTGGATGTGCAGGTCAAGCTGCTGCGCCTGCTGCAGGAGCGCGTGGTCGAACGCCTCGGCGGCAACCAGTCGATCGCCCTGGATATCCGTGTCATCGCCGCAACCAAGGAAGACCTGCGCGTCGCCGCCGACCAGGGCCGCTTCCGCGCCGACCTCTATTACCGGCTAAACGTCGCACCCTTGCGCATTCCTTCGCTGCGTGAACGCAGCGAAGACATCCTTCTGCTGTTTCAGCACTTCGCCGAGGCCGCCGCCCAGCGCCACGGCCTGCCGGTTCGCGAACTGCAGCCCGAGCAGCGTGCCACGCTGCTGCAGCACACCTGGCCGGGCAACGTGCGCGAGCTGCAGAACACCGCGGAGCGCTTCGCCCTCGGGCTCGGCCTGGGCCTGGAGCGGCCAGGCAGCGAGCCGAGCGCCGACCTGGCCGGCGGCGGCAGCCTGGGCGAGCAGGTCGAAGCCTTCGAGCGCGCGCTGATCGCCGCTGAACTGAACCGTCCCCACGGATCGCTGCGCAGCGTTGCCGAAGCCCTCGGCCTGCCGCGCAAGACACTGCATGACAAGCTGCGCAAGCATGGCCTGAGCTTTACCGATGCTGGCGGAAGCTCGCCCGACGAAAACGACTAGATGGCGGAAATCCGCCATCCTTGACCGCCGCATCGAGCCTCGACTGCCAATCCCGTCCCTCCCTGCAATGCCAACCGCGGATGGCCTGCTCACCCCGCGCAAAGGTGCGACCTAGACGCGCTTGTTGGCAATTGGCCATTCAAACCTTCATCTATTGCTGGGTAAACTCGCTGGCTTCAGGTGCCTGTGCCAGCGGTTGGCACAGGCATTGCTCCTGAAACCCGATGAACCGGATGGATCGAGTCGCGATCGTGCATCGCATCCAGGCCATTGCGCCTAGACTTGCCCAGCTGGTTACTGCCGGGATGCCCCGAGGCCTCCCACCCACAACAAGAGGAAACATCAATGTTCAAACTGACTGCCAAGGCGCTGGCATGCGCCCTGTCGCTGAGCATCGCTGGTCTGGCCCACGCGGCTGACCCGATCACCATCAAGTTCTCTCACGTGGTCGCCGAGAACACGCCGAAAGGCCAGGGCGCCCTGATGTTCAAGAAACTGGTGGAAGAGCGTCTGGCCGGCAAGGTCGAGGTACAGGTTTACCCGAACTCCTCGCTGTTCGGCGATGGCAAGGAAATGGAAGCCCTGCTGCTGGGCGACGTTCAGCTGATCGCGCCGTCGCTGGCCAAGTTCGAACACTACTCCAAGGGAGTTCAGGTCTTCGACCTGCCGTTCCTGTTCGACGACATCGCAGCGGTCGACCGCTTCCAGCAAGGTGAAGCCGGCCAGAGCCTGCTGCGCTCGATGGAAGACAAGAACATCACCGGCCTGGGCTACTGGCACAACGGCATGAAGCAGCTGTCGGCCAACAAGCCGCTGCGCGAGCCGAAGGACGCCCGTGGTCTGAAGTTCCGCGTACAGGCTTCCGCCGTGCTGGACGAGCAGTTCAAGGCCGTGCGCGCCAACCCGCGCAAGATGAGCTTCGCCGAGGTCTACCAAGGCCTGCAGACTGGCGTGGTCAACGGTGCCGAGAACCCCTACTCGAACATCTACTCGCAGAAGATGCACGAAGTGCAGAAGTACATCACCGAGTCCAACCACGGTCTGCTGGACTACATGGTGATCACCAACACCAAGTTCTGGAACGGTCTGCCGGCTGACGTACGCGGCGAGCTGGAAAAGATCCTGGACGAAGTGACCGTCGCGGTGAACAAGCAGGCTGACGAGCTGAACCAGGCCGACAAGCAGCGCATCATCGACGCCGGCACCACCGAGATCATCGACCTGACTCCGGAGCAGCGCGAAATGTGGCGCGAAGCCATGAAGCCGGTCTGGAAGAAGTTCGAAGGCGAAATCGGTGCCGACCTGATCAAGGCCGCCGAAGCCGCCAACCAGGCTAACTAAGCCTTTGCCGAGGGGCGGCCACCCCGCTCCTCGGCTGTACCACCCAGCGATACCCGACAGCTCAGTGAAAAAACAAAGCCGCTAGCGAAGACCAGGCCCGCACCAAGGGCAGGAAGGCCATGCCGAGGTGATCCCGGGCTGGGCCGCTTCACTGGCCACAACAAGAGTTTTTCATTGCTCTGTCTCCCAGCCTGCCCCGGCTGGTTCACGGCGCACCTCCGTGCTGCCTTTCGATACAACCGCAGTCCATCGGGAGATGTCATCCATGAACGCCCTCTGGCGCGTCTGGGACCACTTCGAGGAAGGCTTCATCGCCTTTCTGCTGGCCGCCATGACACTGGTGACCTTCGTCTACGTGATCCTCAACAACCTCTACACGCTGTTCTACGACTTGGGCGACCGCTTCGAAGGCACCGCCGACTTCTGGTTCGCCATCGGTGACTTCATCATCGGTCTGGCCCAGTCCATGACCTGGAGCACCGCGCTGACCAAGGCGCTGTTCGCCTGGCTGATCTTCTCCGGCCTGGCCTATGGCGTGCGTACCGCCGGCCATATCGGCGTCGACGCGCTGGTCAAGCTGGCGCCGCGTCATATCCAGCGTGTCATCGGCATCATCGCCTGCCTGTTCTGCCTGGGCTACGCCGGTCTGCTGACCGTTGCCAGCTTCGAGTGGATCCAGACCCTGTTCATCGCCAACATCGGCGCTGAGGACCTGGGCCACATCGGCGTCAAGCAGTGGCACATCGGCCTGATCGTGCCGTTCGGTTTCGCCATGGTGTTCATCCGTTTCGCCGAAATTTTCGTGCGCATCCTGCGCAACGAGCAGACCGGCCTCGGCCTCGCCGATGAAGCGGCCGATGCGCTCAAGCACGGCGAAGAGGAGCCCAAGCGATGACCATCCTGTTCCTGTTCGTCGCCCTCTTCGCACTGATGTTCATCGGTGTGCCGGTGGCCGTTTCCCTGGGCCTGGCCGGCTCGCTGACCATCATGATCTTCAGCCAGGACTCGGTGCGCTCGCTGGCGATCAAGCTGTTCGAGACCTCCGAGCACTACACCCTGCTGGCCATTCCGTTCTTCCTGCTGGCCGGCGCCTTCATGACCACCGGCGGGGTGGCCCGTCGCCTGATCGACTTCGCCAATGCCTGCGTCGGCCACATCCGTGGCGGCCTGGCCATCGGTGCGGTGCTGGCGTGCATGCTGTTCGCCGCACTGTCCGGTTCGTCGCCGGCCACCGTGGCTGCGGTCGGCTCCATTGCCATCGCCGGCATGGTGCGCTCCGGTTACCCGCAGGCCTTCGGCGCCGGCATCGTCTGTAACGCCGGTACCCTGGGCATCCTGATCCCGCCGTCGGTGGTCATGGTGGTCTACGCCGCCGCGACCGAGACCTCCGTGGGCAAGCTGTTCATGGCCGGTGTCGTCCCGGGCATCATGCTCGGCCTGGCGCTGATGGTGGCGATCTACATCATCGCGGTGAAGAAGAACCTGCCGGCCCTGCCGCGGGCGAGCTTCCGCGAGTGGCTGAGCGCCGCGCGCAAGGCGATCTGGGGCCTGCTGCTGATGGTGATCATCCTCGGCGGTATCTACTCCGGCATGTTCACCCCGACCGAAGCGGCGGCGGTGGCGGCGGTGTATTCGGCCTTCGTCGCGCTGTTCGTCTACAAGGACATCACCCTGCGCGATTGCCCGAAAGTGCTGCTGGAGTCCGGCAAGCTGTCGATCATGCTGATGTTCATCATCGCCAACGCCATGCTGTTCGCCCACGTGCTGACCACCGAGCAGATCCCGCAGGCGATCACTGCCTGCGTGATCGAAGCCGGCCTGCAGCCGTGGATGTTCCTGCTGGTGGTGAACATCGTGCTGCTGGTCGCCGGAGCCTTCATGGAGCCGTCGGCGATCATCCTGATCCTGGCACCGATCCTGTTCCCGATCGCCGTCCAGCTGGGCATCGACCCGATCCACCTGGGCATCATCATGGTGGTGAACATGGAGATCGGATTGATCACGCCACCGGTGGGGCTGAACCTGTTCGTCGCCTCGGCGGTGACGGGCATGCCGGTGACCCAGGTGATCCGCGCGGTGCTGCCATGGCTGGCACTGATGCTGAGCTTCCTGGTGATCATCACCTACGTGCCGTCGATCTCCCTGGCCCTGCCGAACTGGCTGGGCATGTAGCCCGCCAGCACAGCCTTCCTGCTTTTCAGCCCGGCCTTCGCGCCGGGCTTTTTTTCGCCGGGAGAAACCTCGGGCGGGGGGTCAGACCGCCAGCGGGTCGGCCGGGCGACGACGGAACCAGCCGGTCAGTGACAGGCGATCGGCCTGGGTGACCAGCACCTCGTGGGGAAACTCGCCGGAAAGGAACACCACCAGATTGCCGGCCAGCGGCGGCACGTCCAGCTGCGAACCGTCCGGCATGTGCATGCGCAGTTCGCCGGCATGGGCGGGCTGCCAGTCCGGATTCAGGTACAGCACGGCGGTTACCGAGCGGCTGTCGTCATCGCGAAAACGGTCCAGATGGGTCTGGTAGAAGGCACCCGGCGGATAGAAGGCGAAGTGGCACTCGAACTCCTCGAGTCCGAGGAACAGCTCGCGGTTGAGCTGCTGGCGCAGACCATCCATGACTTCGAGATAGTCGTCGCAGACCGGCGACTGGCCGGGTTCCAGCCACTGGATATGGTCGCTGCGAATGCCTTCGCGCACCGCCTGGGCCTCGCCGCGGCCGACGCCGGCGGGGGCCAGCGCGCCCTCGGCCTCGCGCTTGCGGCACTCGTCGGCCAGCTTGTGGGTCACATCACTGGGAAGGAAAGAACTCTGCAGCGACCAGCCGCGCTCGGCCAGGTCGTCGATGATCGAAGAGAACTGCAAGGAAGTGACTCCGATGGGATACCGAACGAGTCTAGGGTCTGTTGAGACTCCGCCACAAGCAGCGATGCTGCGCCAAATGGCAGCAGCAACTCGCGCGCCTCGACAAGCACGCGTCGGGGCACGGAAAATGAACCGCCCGCCAGACAGGAGCTTCCATGCGCGCCCTCTTGACCTGTGTACTGCTGACCTTCAGCCTCGCCAGCTTCGCCGACACCTATGAAGAGCTCTACGAAACCGCCGGCTGGACCGAACAGCGGGCCAATTTCGCCGATGCCCTGACTGCCGCGCAGCAGCGCTACAAGGACACCCTGCCACCGGCGGTATTCCAGGCCCTGGTGACCAACAGCAATCGCCGCTTCGCCTCCCATGCCATTGACCAGCGGGCGCAGCGCGCGCTGCGCGAGCATCTGGCCGACCCGCAGCCGGCGCTGGAATTCTTCCAGTCCCCGCTGGGGCGCAAGATCGTCTCGGCCGAGGTGCTGGCCGCACGCCGGGAACAGCTGGCGCGCCATACCGACGGCCTGCCGCGGGTGACGGCCGAAAGCAACCGGCAGCTGCTGATTCGCCATCTGGCCCAGGCTATCCCGGCCAGCGAGGCGGGTGCGGAAGTCAGCCTGGCGCTGGCCGGTGTCGCCGCCGACAGCCTTAGCCAGATGATTCCCGGCCTGTTGGGCGGCAATCAGGCGCAGAACCTGCTGAGCAGCCAGCGTCAGCGAATGATCCAGCAGATCGAGGCCGATCTGGACAATACCCTGCTCTACGTCTATCGCGAGCTGTCCGACGCCGAGCTGGAGGAGTACGTACAGTTCGCCCAGTCCGAGGATGGCAAGGCTTATTACCAGGCCGCGCTGCAAGCCCTGCGTGCGGGCCTGGCGGTGGGCATGAGCGGCGCCGAGCTGGAGCCGCAGCAGGGTATCTGACCGCCGCGTCGGACTATTTCAGGCGCTCGCGCAGAAAATCGAAGTAGGCCCGGCGCAGCTCCTCGCGCTCGTTCACCAGGTGGTGCCGTGCCTCCGGCAGACGCAGCACCTCGGCACCGGCGAATTTGCGCTGCAGCACCGGCAGGTTGTACTGCCAATCCACGGTCATGTCCGCCTCGCCCTGCACGATCAGCGGAGCCTGAGCACTGTCCGCGGCCCGCTCGATGCGCGGAATCCAGCGCGACAGCGCACCGACCCAGGCGGTGGGCAGGATGTCCGGCTGCAGCGGGTCCTGGGTCTGCACGAACTCGAGAAAGCCGGGGTCGCTGGAGTTCTCGCTGAAAGTCCGCGGAATCTGCTGAACGAAACGCCGCACCAGCTCGTAGCTGATGCGCGAGCGCAGCCAGGCCCGCGGGCGAACCAGCGGCGCCAGCAGGATGGTCCGCCCGAGGTCGCCGAGCGGCTCCTGATGCAGCAGATGATCCAGCGCAATGGCGCCGCCGGTGCTCTGGCCCAACAGATGCCACGGCCGTGGCAGATCGAGCCGACGGGCCTGCTCGAACAGTCCGGAAAGCACCGCCTGGTACTCATCGAATTCGTTGATGCTGGCGCGCGGCCCGCTGGACAGTCCATGGCCGGGCAGGTCGCAGGCAAGCACCGCAAAACCCATCTCCAGGCCCCAGTCGACCACGTGCCGGTACAGCCCCATGTGATCGTAATACCCATGCAGAACCAGCAGACTGGCGTGCGGCTGCTCGGGCCACCAGGCCTGGGCGACGACATCGTAGTCGTGCACGCGAAAGCGTCCGAGACGCCGCTGCACCTTGCCCCGGTGTGGCAGGTCCAGCCCGTAGTAGGCCTGATAGTGCAGCGCCTCGGCCGAAGCCTCGGTGGCCTCGCTCAGGGCGGGCAGGCTGTTGCGCAATCGATCGGGCTGGATAAGCGTGGACATCGACTTTCTTCGGCTGGCTGGTACTCCGGATATTCAGCTCTGCAGCGCGTCATGGCAAGCTTGCGCACCCAGCCAGGAACCTGCCATGAGCGCACGTCGCAAATACCTGATCGCCGCCCTGATCGCCCTGCTCTGGGGCGCCGCCATGCTCGCCGCGTTCTGGTGGTTCGAGGCGCGCTACCTGCGCACCTTCGAGGGCGAGCGCGCCGAACTCTTCTCCGGCGACGCCCTGCGCCTGCCCGCCGAGCTGCAGGGCCCGGGGCCGGTGCGCTTCGTACATTTCTGGGACCCGGGCTGCCCGTGCAACGTTGGCAACCAGCAGCACCTGCAGGAGTTGCTGCAGCGCTTCGCCGGTCAGCCCGTGGACTTCTACGAGGTGCGCAAGCCCGGCAGCAAGGGTCGCCTGCCGCAACCGCTGGCGGCCTTGAAGCCACTCGACGGGCTCATCGGCGCCGAGCAGCTACCGGCCAGCCCGGCAGTTGGCATCTGGGACCAGAGCGGCGAACTGGTCTACATCGGCCCCTACAGCGAGGGCACGGTATGCAGCTCGGACAACAGCTTCGTCGAGCCGATCCTCGACGCGGTCCTTGCCGGCCGCAAGGTACGCGCAACCCATTCGCTGGCGGTGGCCTGCTTCTGCGACTGGCGGCGGTGAGGCAAGGATCGCGGCCTCGCATGCTGGGCGATGGACGGAATGAGAAAGGGCGCATCAATGCGCCCCTTCTTTGTTGCTCAAACCTTAGCTATGCGCCGAGGGCGGAACCATCACCTTGCGGCTGTCGATCACCTGGCGCCACGTGGGATTGCTGTTGCTCTCGTCCATCGCCTGCTGCATGGCGCGGATGCGGCGTTTTTCGGCGCGCCGGGTGAGGTACCAGGCAAGGAAGGTCGCCAGCGACACGCTGAGCAGGATCAGGCTGGCCACGGCATTGATTTCCGGCTTCACGCCCAGGCGCACGGCGGAGAAGATCTCCATTGGCAGGGTGGTCGAGCCGGGACCGGAGACGAAGCTTGCCAGCACCAGGTCGTCCAGCGACAGGGCGAAGGAGAGCATGCCGCCCGCGGCCAGCGACGGCGCGATCATCGGCATGGTGATCAGGAAGAACACCTTCCACGGCCGCGCGCCGAGGTCCATCGCTGCTTCCTCGATCGACAGGTCCAGCTCCCGCAGACGCGCCATCACCACCACCGCGACGTAGGCCGAGCAGAAGGTGGTGTGCGCGATCCAGATGGTCACCAGGCCGCGCTGGGCCGGCCAGCCGACCAGTTGCGCCATGGCCACGAACAGCAGCAGCAGGGACAGACCGGTGATCACCTCGGGCATCACCAGCGGCGCGGTGACCAGCCCGCCGAACAGCGTGCGGCCACGGAACACCGGGATGCGCGTCAGCACGAAGGCGGCCATGGTGCCCAGCGCCACCGCGGCGACCGCGGTGTACGCGGCGACCTCCAGCGAGCGCATCACCGCGCCCATCAGCTGCGAGTTGTCGAGCAGGCCGGTGTACCACTTCAGCGACCAGCCACCCCACACCGTCACCAGCCGCGAGGCGTTGAACGAGTAGATGACCAGGATCACCATCGGCAGGTAGATGAACAGCAGGCCAAGGACCAGGATCAGGTTGGAAAAGCTCCAGCGTTTCATAGCTTGCCCTCCAGCGCCTTAGCCTGGTTCCTGTTGAACAGGATGATCGGTACCAGCAGGATCGCCAGCATCACCACCGCCAGTGCCGAGGCCACCGGCCAGTCGCGGTTGTTGAAGAACTCCTGCCACAGCACCTTGCCGATCATCAGCGTCTCCGGGCCGCCGAGCAGCTCGGGAATGACGAACTCGCCCACCACCGGGATGAACACCAGCATGCAGCCGGCAATGATGCCGTTCTTCGACAGGGGCACGGTGATCTTCCAGAAGCTGGTGAGGTTACGCGCGCCCAGGTCGGAGGCGGCCTCCAGCAGGCTCGGGTCGTGCTTCACCAGGTTGGCGTAGAGCGGCAGGATCATGAACGGCAGGTACGAATAGACCACACCGATGTACACCGCCACGTCGGTGTTGAGGATCTGCAGCGGCCGGTCGATCAGGCCCATGCCCAGCAGCAGGCTGTTGAGCAGGCCATTGCTGCTGAGGATGCCCATCCAGGCGTAGACGCGGATCAGAATGGCGGTCCAGGTCGGCATCATGATCAGCAGCAGCAACACGGTCTGCAGATCCTTGCGCGCGCGGGCGATGGCATAGGCCATGGGGTAACCGATCACCAGGCAGAGCAGCGTGCTGAAGAAGGCGATCTTCAGCGAGCCCAGATAAGCGGCCAGGTACAGCTCGTCCTCGCTGAGGAAGATGTAGTTGCCCAGGTTGATCAGTACCTGCAGCTGCTGCTCGGCGTAACGGAAGATTTCCGTGTACGGCGGAATCGCCACGTCGGCCTCGGCGAAGCTGATCTTCAGCACGATGGCGAACGGCAGCAGGAAAAACAGGAACAGCCACAGGAAGGGCACGCCGATGACCAGTCGGCGTCCGGTATTCAAGGGCGAGCGGCTCATGCCTGCAGCACCACGCCGCTGTCATCCCACCAGTAGACGTACACCTCTTCCTCCCAGGTCGGCAGTTTCACATGGCGCTCGGCGTTGGCCATGAAGGCCTGCAGCACACCACCGGACGGTAGCTTGATGTAGTACACCGAATGACCGCCCAGATAGGCGATGTCGTGCACGACGCCCTTGGCCCAGTTGTAGCCCGGACGCTCCAGTTCCGGCAGCTCGGTGCCGATCAGCAGCTTTTCCGGGCGCAGGGCGTAGGTGATGTGCTTGTCCTGCGCACGGGTGCTGATGCCGTGGCCAACATAGATCGGATTGTCCAGCCCGGGCGAGGCGATGATCGCGTGGTCGCCCATGTCTTCCACCAGCTCGCCCTCGAACAGGTTGACGTTGCCGATGAACTCGCAGACCAGGCGACTGGCCGGCGTCTCGTAGATGTCCATCGGGCTGCCGACCTGGGCGATCCAGCCCTGATGCATGATGGCGATGCGCTCGGCCATGGTCATGGCCTCTTCCTGGTCGTGGGTCACCATCACGCAGGTCACGCCGACGCGCTCGATGATCTGTACCAGTTCCAGTTGCATCTGCGAGCGCAGCTTCTTGTCCAAGGCGCCCATCGGCTCGTCGAGCAGCAGCAGTTTCGGGCGCTTGGCCAGCGAGCGCGCCAGGGCGACGCGCTGGCGCTGGCCACCAGAGAGCTGATGCGGTTTGCGCTTGGCGTACTGGGTCATCTGCACCAGACCGAGCATTTCCTTGACCCGCTCCTCGATCTCGGCCTTCGGCAGACCGTCCTGCTTGAGACCGAAGGCAATGTTCTGCTCAACGGTCATGTGCGGGAACAGGGCATAGGACTGGAACATCATGTTGATCGGCCGCTCGTACGGCGGCATGTCGGTGATGTCCTGGCCATCGAGGAAGATGCGCCCTTCGGTGGGTCGCTCGAAGCCCGCCAGCATGCGCAGCAGGGTCGACTTGCCCGAGCCGGAACCGCCCAGCAGCGCGAAGATCTCGCCCTGATGAATGCTCAGCGAGACGTCATCGACCGCCACCGTTTCGTCAAACTTCTTGGTGACGCGATCGATCTTCAGCAGCACCTGCTTGTTCTTGCTCTCGCCACTGAGGGCCTTCTTGTAGGCGCTGGAGGCAACGGCCATGCGCGAACTCCCGAAATGAAAAAAGTTGGCCGGCAGAGCCGGGCTATCTATGAGTCGTTGCTGCGGGCGCGTCGTCAGACGCACCCTTCAATGTCCTTCCCGCGTCACGGCCGCCATGGGGCGCTCGACGGGTCGGGCTCCGGGGTTCACTTGCCGGATTTCACCTTGGTCCAGGTGCGGGTCATCAAACGTTGGATCTTGGGCGGCAGCTCGGCCGAGACATACAGACGGTCCAATACTTCCTGCGGCGGATATACCGAGGCATCCTCACGGACTTCCTGATCCATCAGTTCGCTCGCCTTGAGGTTGGGGTTGGCGTAACCGACGTAGTCGCTCACCGCGGCAATCACCTCGGGGCGCAGCAGGTAGTTGATGAATGCGTGGGCTTCCTCGACGTTGCTGGCATCGGCGGGGATCGCCAGCATGTCGAACCAGAGGTTGCCGCCCTCCTTGGGAATGGCGTAGGCAATCTCGATGCCCTTGCCGGCTTCCTCGGCGCGGGCGGCGGCCTGGAACACGTCACCGGAGAACCCGGCGGCGACGCAGATATTGCCATTGGCGAGATCGGAAATGTACTTCGACGAGTGGAAATAGCGCACATGCGGACGCACGGCCAGCAGTTTCTCCTCGGCCTTCTGGTAGTCCGCGGCATCCTCGCTGTTGGGGTCCAGGCCCAGGTAGTTGAGCATGGCGGGAATCATCTCGTCCGCCGAGTCCAGAAAGGCGATGCCACAACTGGCAAGCTTCTGCGCATTTTCAGGCTCGAACAGCACCGACCAGGAGTCGATCTTGTCGACACCAAGCGCGGCCTTGACCTTTTCGACGTTGTAGCCGATGCCGTTGGTGCCCCACAGATAGGGCGCCGCATGGGCATTGCCGGGATCGTTCTTCTGCAGCTGCTTGAGCAGTGACGGATCGAGGTTTTCCCAGTTCGGCAGCTTGCTCTTGTCCAGCTGCTGGAATGCACCGGCACGGATCTGCTTGCCGAGGAAATGGTTGGAAGGCACCACCACGTCATAGCCGCTGCGGCCGGCGAGCAGCTTGCCTTCCAGGGTTTCGTTGGAATCGAAGACGTCATAGACCGGCTTGATACCGGTTTCCTTCTCGAACTCTTCCAGCGTCGTTTCGCCGATGTAATCCGACCAGTTGTAGACGTGCACCGAGGCGGCCTGGGCGGTGGCCGCACCGGCGACGGCGGCGGCGACGATCAGCGACTTGAGGGTCGAGCGCATGGGATGAGTCCTCTTCTTTTGCGGCCGCGCATGATCCCGGCGGGAAAGGCGGGCTATTTATTGGAAAAACCTCTGAAAATCAACAAATTTGAGATGACGAAGGCGGTCGGCGCGATGCATGCGCAGACGCAGGGGCTTGCGACGGGCAGCGGGGAAGTCGTTGTCATTGTTGTTCCTCGCATTGGCAGCGCCGGTGCGAACCGCACGGCACCGGCGCTGCCGGTCGATTGGCCGGCTTTCACGACGGGCGCGAGCCCGGCGCGAAAGCCTGGCGGTATCAACGTCCGGACTTGATCTTGGTCCAGCTGCGGGTCATGGCGCGCTGGGTCTTCGGATCCAGATCGGGGAAGGTGTAGAGCTTCTGCAGCACCGCCTGGCTCGGGTAGATGCCCTCGTCGGTACGGATGGCTTCATCCAGCAGCGGAGTGGCCGCGGCGTTGCCGTTGGGGAACTGCACGTAGTTGGTGATGGAGGCCATCACGTCCGGCTTCATCAGGTAGTTGAGGAAGACGTGGGCGTTCTCGACGTTCTTCGCATCGGCCGGCACCGCCAGCATGTCGAAGAAGCTGCCGGCACCTTCTTTCGGAATCTTGTAGCCGACGTTGACGCCGTTGGCGGCTTCCTCGGCGCGCGACTTGCCCTGATAGATGTCGCCGGAATAGCCGATCGCCACGCAGATGTTGCCGTTGGCCAGATCCGAGATGTACTTGGACGAATGGAAGTAGGCGACGTGCGGGCGGATCTGCATGAACAGGTCTTCGGCCTTCTTCAGCTCATCGGCCTTGCCGCTGTCGGTCGCGTAGCCGAGGTAATGCAGCGCCGCCGGCAGCATCTCGGTGGGCGAGTCGAGGAAGGCGACGCCACAGGACTTCAGCTTCTCGATGTTCTCCGGCTTGAACACCAGGTCCCAGGAGTCCACCGGCGCGTTGTCGCCCAGCGCGGCCTTGACCTTGTCGACGTTGTAGCCGATGCCGATGGTGCCCCACATGTAGGGAATCGAGTACTGGTTGCCCGGGTCGCTCGAATCCAGCGCCTTGAGCAGGTCCTTGTCGAGGTTTTCCCAGTTCGGCAGCTTGGACTTGTCCAGCTTCTGGAACACACCGGCCTTGATCTGCTTGGCGAGGAACGGGTTGGACGGCACCACCACGTCGTAACCGGAGCTACCGGCCAGCAGCTTGGCTTCCAGCACCTCGTTGCTGTCGAAGACGTCATAGACGACCTTGATGCCGGTTTCCTTGGTGAAATTCTCCAGGGTGTCTTCGGCGATATAGTCGGACCAGTTATAGACGTGCAGCACCTTTTCCTGGGCCTGCGCAGCCCCGGCAACGGTGCCGGCCAGCGTCATGGCAAGTAGGGTCTTGGCGAAAGGATTCATCCGTGCAGCTCCTGTTTGTCATCATTAATGTCGGGGCAGTGGAACAGGCCATGTACCGCGCGGCGGCCTGGCGGTGTGCCGGCTCGACACACCCCTGGGCAGGGCTGGCCTTCAGCACGCGCGCAGTCTGGCAAGGTCGGGGCCGTCTTTTCAACAACCCGAACGCACACGGCCGGCATTCGTCAACCTTAGCCCAGCCAGTGCCGGCCGCACCGTCAGCCCAGCACATCCTTGGCTGTCGCATCCAGACACAGACGCACCTTGCCGATCAGCTCGTCGATCTGCTCCTCGCTGATCACCAGCGGCGGCGAGATGATCATGGTGTCGCCGACCGCGCGCATCACCAGGCCGTTGCGGAAGCAGTGCTCGCGGCAGCGCATGCCCACGCCGGCATCGGCGAAGCGTTCGCGGGTCTTCTTGTTCTTCACCAGCTCCAGCGCGCCGAGCAGGCCGACGCCGCGGGCTTCGCCCACCAGCGAATGCTCGACCAGTTCCTGCCAGCGGGATTGCAAATAGGGTGCCGTCTTGCTCTTCACCCGCTCGACGATCTTCTCCTCGCGCAGGATGCGGATGTTCTCCAGCGCCACCGCGGCGGCCACCGGGTGCCCCGAATAGGTGAAACCGTGATAGAACTCGCCGCCCTCGTTGAGCGTCTGCACCACTTCGTCGCGCACGATGACCCCGCCCATGGGGATGTAGCCGGACGTCAGGCCCTTGGCGATGGGCATCAGGTCGGGCGCGAGACCGTAATAGTCGCTGCCGAACCACTCGCCGGTACGGCCGAAGCCGCAGATCACCTCGTCGGCGATGAAAAGGATGTCGTAGCGCGCGAGGATTTCCTTGACTCGCGGCCAGTAGCTGGCCGGCGGAATGATGACGCCGCCCGCGCCCTGGATCGGCTCGGCGATAAAGGCAGCGACCTTGTCCTCGCCGACTTCGAGAATCTTCTGCTCCAGCTGATCGGCGACACGCACGCCGAACTCCTCCGGACTCATGTCACCGCCTTCGCCGTACCAGTAGGGCTGGTCGATGTGCTCGATGCCGGGAATCGGGAAGTCGCCCTGCTCGTGCATGGCCTTCATGCCGCCGAGGCTGGCACCGGCGACGGTGGAGCCGTGGTAGCCGTTCCAGCGGCCGATGATCACCTTCTTCTCCGGCTGACCCTTGACCGCCCAGTAATGGCGCACCATGCGCAGCACCGTGTCGTTGGACTCGGAGCCGGAACCGGTGAAGAACACATGGTTCATGCCGGCCGGAGCAATGTCGGCGATGGCCTTGGCCAGGGCCACGGCGGGCGGATGCGCGGTCTGGAAGAACAGGTTGTAGTAAGGCAGCTCGCGCATCTGCCGGGTCGCCGCCTCGATCAGCTCTTCGCGGCCATAACCGACGTTGACGCACCAGAGCCCGGCCATGGCGTCGAGGATCTTGTGCCCCTCGCTGTCCCACAGGTAGACGCCGGACGCCCGGGTGATGATGCGCGTGCCCTTGGCGTTGAGCGCCTTGTAGTCGGTGAAGGGCGGCAGGTGGTGGTCACGGCTCAGCGCTTGCCAGTGCAGGGTTTGCGAATCGCTCATCAGTCACCTCTTAGCCAGTATTGTGGGGTCGGTGGACCGGCAACGGGCCGGCCCACCCTGCGCTTGCTTACACCGAGAGCATCAGGAATTCCCGCTCCCAGGAGCTGATCACCCGGTGGTAGTTCTCCTGCTCGGCGCGCTTGACCGCGACGTAGCCGGTGATGAATTTCGGGCTCAGGTACTTCTCCAGCTCGCGGCAGGTTTCCATCCGCTCCAGCGCCGCTTCCAGGGTCAGCGGCAGGCGCAGGTTGCGCCGCTCGTAGCCGCGGCCCTTGACCGGCTGGCTCGGCGGCAGCTGCTCGACCATGCCGATGTAGCCGCACAGCAGGCTCGCGGCGATGGCCAGATAGGGGTTCGCGTCGGCGCCTGCCAGGCGGTTCTCGACACGGCGGTTCTGCGGATCGGAATCCGGCACGCGCAGGCCCACGGTGCGGTTCTCCTCGCCCCATTCGACGTTCACCGGCGCCGAGGTATCGGGCAGGAAGCGGCGGAACGAATTGACGTTGGGCGCGAACATCGGCAGCAGCTCGGGGATGTACTTCTGCAGGCCGCCGACGTGGTGCAGGAACAGCTGGCTCATGGAGCCGTCGTCGTTGGAGAAGATGTTGCGCCCGGTGTTGAGGTCGATGACGCTCTGGTGCAGGTGCATCGCGCTGCCCGGCTCGCCGGTCATCGGCTTGGCCATGAAGGTGGCGGCGACGTTGTGCTTGAGCGCTGCCTCGCGCATGGTGCGCTTGAATACCAGGATCTGGTCGGCCAGGTGCAGCGCCTCGCCATGACGGAAGTTGATCTCCATCTGCGCGGTGCCTTCTTCGTGGATCAGGGTGTCCAGATCCAGGCCCTGCGCTTCGCACCAGTCGTACATGTCCTCGAACAGCGGGTCGAATTCGTTGGCAGCGTCGATGGAAAACGACTGACGCCCGGTCTCCTGTCTACCGGAACGGCCGATCGGCGGCTGGAACGGCAGGTCCGGGTCCTCGCAGCGCTTGGTCAGGTAGAACTCCATCTCCGGCGCGACGATGGGCTGCCAGCCACGATCGGCATACATCTTCAGCACACGCTTGAGGATGTTGCGCGGCGACAGCTCGATAGGGTTGCCCATCTTGTCGTAGGTGTCGTGGATCACCTGCGCGGTGGGCTCGATGGCCCAGGGCACGAGGAACACCGCGTTCGGGTCGGGCCGGCAGAACATGTCGATGTCCGCCGGGTCGAGCAGCTCGTAGTAGATATCGTCCTCGACGTAGTCACCGGTCACGGTCTGCAGCAGCACGCTTTCCGGCAGGCGCATGCCCTTCTCGTCGAGAAACTTGTTGGTCGGTGAAATCTTGCCGCGGGCGATCCCGGTCAGGTCGCTGATCAGGCATTCCACTTCGGTGATCTTGCGTTCTTTCAGCCAGCCGGTGAGCTGGTCGAGCTGGATACTCATGTTGACCTCGGGTTGCTGGGGAATGGCCGTACAGGGTCGGCCTCAGCGTTGTCGTGCGCGTGCCTGGCAGGCCTCGGCGAAGCCGCGGAACAGCGCCAGATAATGTGGATGCGATTGGACCTGCCATTCCGGATGCCATTGCACGCCAAGGGCGAAGCTCTGCGCAGCCTCGACGGAAAATGCCTCGATCAGCCCGTCGGGAGCCAGCGCCTCGATGCGCAGACCAGCGCCGAGACGCTCGACACCCTGCCCATGCACCGAATTGACCTGGATCTGCGCCGGCAGGCCAAGGCGCTCGAGCAGCCCACCAGGCTGCACGTGCAGCGCATGGCTGAGGCCGTACTGCACCTCCAGCGGATCGTCCGGGCGCTCGCGGTGGTCCTGATAGGGCCCGGCTTCGTGAACCTTCTGGTGCAGGCTGCCGCCAAACGCCACGTTCATCTCCTGAAATCCTCGGCAGATGCCGAACACCGGAATACCGGCATCCACCGCCGCGCGAATCAGCGGCAGGGTGAGGCGGTCGCGAAACGGATCATGATGGGTGCCCGGCTCGCTCGCCGGGCCGCCATAGTGATGCGGCTCGACATTGGACGGCGAGCCGGTGAACAGCAGGCCGTCGAAGCTTTCCAGCAGCGTTGCCGGATCGATCAGCTCGTCCAGCGCCGGGATCACCAGCGGCACGCCGGCGATCGCAGCGGCACGCAGGTACTTGTCGCCGGCGATATGAAAGCTGTGGTGGCCGATCTGCTTGGTACAGGCCGATACGCCGATCAGAGGCTTGCGCGACATGGGATACTCGTCGTTCGAATGGGGCATATCGGAGAGTAGTCTTGTTCATTTTTATAGACAATAGCCCGAACTTCAGCCGCGTGCGCCACGCTCGACACACACGGCAGATGCCCCAAAAAAGGCCCAGCATGGGCACTCATGGGGCGCCGGCCGGCTACTATTGACAGTGAACAGGCTTTTCGATTGACTCCCAGACAAGCATCTGATGATTGAAATTTTTAACAATTAAGGTAATTCATCATGGCCCCGCCGCGTGCCGTTCAGCTCAACGAAGCTAACGCATTTCTCAAGGAACATCCGGAGGTTCAGTACGTCGATCTGCTGATCACCGACATGAACGGAGTCGTGCGCGGCAAGCGCATCGAGCGCGCCAGCCTGCACAAGGTCTACGAGAAGGGCATCAACCTCCCCGCCTCGCTGTTCGCCCTGGATATCAACGGCATCACCGTGGAAAGCACGGGCCTTGGCATGGACATCGGCGACTCCGACCGTATCTGCTTCCCGATTCCCAACACCCTGTCCAAGGAACCCTGGCAGAAGCGCCCCACCGCGCAACTGCTGATGACCATGCACGAGCGCGACGGCGCACCGTTCTTCGCCGACCCGCGCGAGGTGCTGCGCCAGGTGGTGAGCAAGTTCGACGAGCTGGGCCTGACCATCTGCGCCGCATTCGAGCTGGAGTTCTATCTGATCGACCAGGAGAACATCAACGGCCGGCCGCAGCCGCCGCGCTCGCCGATCTCCGGCAAGCGCCCGCACTCGACCCAGGTCTATCTGATCGACGACCTGGACGAGTACGTCGACTGCCTGCAGGACATTCTCGAAGGCGCCAAGGAACAGGGCATCCCGGCCGATGCCATCGTCAAGGAAAGCGCCCCGGCGCAGTTCGAGGTCAACCTCCACCACGTCGCCGATCCGATCAAGGCATGCGACTACGCGGTGCTGCTGAAGCGGCTGATCAAGAACATCGCCTACGACCACGAGATGGACACGACCTTCATGGCCAAGCCCTACCCGGGCCAGGCCGGCAACGGTCTGCATGTGCACATCTCGCTGCTCGACAAGAATGGCAACAATGTATTCGCCACCGACAATCCGCTGGACAGCCAGCCGCTGCGCCACGCCATCGGCGGCCTGCAGCAGACCATGGCGGCCTCGATGGCCTTCCTCTGCCCCAACGTGAATTCCTATCGCCGTTTCGGCGCTCAGTTCTACGTGCCCAACGCGCCTTGCTGGGGCATGGACAACCGCACCGTGGCACTGCGCGTGCCGACCGACAGCCCGGACGCGGTACGCATCGAACACCGGGTCGCCGGTGCCGACGCCAACCCCTACCTGCTGCTCGCCGGCATTCTCGCCGGGGTGCACCACGGCCTGACCAACAAGATCGAGCCGGATGACCCCATCGAAGGCAATTCCTACGAGCAGGTCGAGCAGAGCCTGCCGACCAACCTGCGCGACGCCCTGCGCGAGCTGGACGACAGCGAGATCATGGCGCGCTACATCAGCCCCGATTACATCGACATCTTCGTCGCCTGCAAGGAGAGCGAACTCGCCGAGTTCGAGCATTCGATCTCGGACCTCGAGTACAACTGGTATCTGCATACCGTCTAGCCGCGAGCCGGCGTGCTGCGGAGCGACCGCCATGGCGGTTTGCATCCGCCGCCAGGCTGGCTTCAAATAGGCCGATGACCAAGCCCAGCCCCGCGACCGCCAGTCGCCGACCGCGCGCCAGCAGCCAGGCGCGCATTCGCCAGATCCTCGCCAGCGCCCGCGAACTGCTCGCCGAGCAGGGCGCTGCGACGCTATCGGTGTATGCCGTGGCCGAGCACGCCGGCATTCCCCCCTCTTCCGTCTATCATTTCTTTTCCGGTGTGCCGGCGCTGCTGGCCGCACTGACGGCGGACGTGCACGCCGCCTTCCGGGCCAGCCTGGAACGGCCCATCGAGCATGACAGCCTGGGCAGCTGGCACGACCTCTCTCGCCTGATCGAACAGCGCATGCTGGCGATCTATCAGCAGGACAGCGCCGCGCGCCAGCTGATTCTGGCGCAACACGGTCTCGGTGAAGTCACCCAGACCGACCAGCGCCTGGATCTGGAACTCGGCCAGGCCATGCAGGCGGTGTTCGAGCGGCATTTCGCCCTGCCTCCGCTGCCGCAGGACATCGATGTATTCGCCCTGGCCCTGGAACTTGGCGACCGCGTCTATGCTCGATCCATACAGCTGTACGGCAGCCTGACGCCGCGCATGGCCGAGGAAGGCATGCGGGTGTTCGATGCCTATCTCGGCCTGTACCTGCCGCCCTGGTTGCCGAAGCGGGAACAGGCGGAACGTTGACCGATAAATATCGATAAAAGGCCGCTTCATTTGATCTTCTGAGCTCCAAAGCCTCTATCAATCCGGATAACTATCGAATAAATTTGCGCCTTCGATAGCCGCCCATCAACGCCGCGAGGTTTCCATGTCCCGAGTCGTTACCGTAGCCGCCACCCAGATGGCCTGTTCCTGGGATCGCCAGGCCAACATCGCCAATGCCGACAGGCTGGTGCGCGAGGCCGCCGCCAAGGGCGCGCAGATCATCCTGATCCAGGAGCTGTTCGAGACCCCGTACTTCTGCCAGAAGCCCAATCCGCAATACCTGCAGCTGGCGACCCCGGTGGAGCAGAACCCGGCGATCCAGCATTTCCAGAAGCTCGCCGCCGAACTGCAGGTGGTGCTGCCGATCAGCTTCTTCGAGCTGGCCGGGCGGGCACGCTTCAACTCCATCGCCATCATCGATGCCGACGGCAGGTTGCTTGGCGTCTACCGCAAGAGCCACATCCCGGACGGCCCCGGCTACCACGAGAAGTACTATTTCAACCCGGGCGACACCGGCTTCAAGGTGTGGAACACCCGCTACGCCAGGATCGGCGTGGCCATCTGCTGGGACCAGTGGTTCCCCGAGACCGCCCGCAGCATGGCGCTGATGGGTGCAGAACTGCTGTTCTACCCGACCGCCATCGGCAGCGAGCCGCACGATGCGAGCATCACGTCCCGCGACCATTGGCAGCGCGTGCAACAGGGCCATGCCGGCGCCAACCTGATGCCGCTGATCGCCAGCAACCGCATCGGCCGCGAGGAGCAGGACGGCTACGACATCACCTTCTACGGCTCCTCGTTCATCGCCGACCAGTTCGGCGCCAAGGTCGAGGAGATGGATGAAACCAGCGAGGGCGTGCTGGTGCACAGCTTCGACCTCGACCAGCTGGAGCACATCCGCAGCGCCTGGGGCGTGTTCCGCGATCGCCGGCCGAACCTGTACGGCTCGATCAAGACCCTCGACGGCTCGCTGCCGTCCGAGTGATCAGCAGACCTTCATAGCTCGAAAGCGCGCCGCACTTTCCACCCTTCACGGACATCGCCATGACCACCCTGACCAGCACCCCTCGCCAAGATGGTTACTACATGCCCGCCGAATGGGCGCCGCACAGCCAGACCTGGATGGTCTGGCCGCAGCGCCCGGACAACTGGCGGGACAACGCGGCGCCGGCACAGGCGGCCTTCGCCGCCGTCGCCAAGGCGATCGCCCGTTTCGAGCCGGTGACCGTCTGCGCCAGCGCCGAGCAGTACCTGGCGGCGCGCGCCGCACTGGATGACCCGCGCATCCGCGTGGTGGAAATGAGCACCGACGACGCCTGGGTGCGTGACACCGGGCCGACCTTCGTCATCGACGACAACGGCGGCCTGCGCGGCGTCGACTGGACCTTCAATGCCTGGGGTGGCGAAGACGGCGGGCTCTACGCCGACTGGCAACGCGACGACGAGGTGGCGCGCAAGATCCTCGAGATCGAGTACTGCGATCGCTATCGCACCGAAGGTTTCGTGCTGGAGGGCGGCTCGATCCACGTCGACGGCGAAGGCACGCTGATCACCACCGAGGAGTGCCTGCTCAACCGCAACCGCAACCCGCAGCTGTCCCGCGAGCAGATCGAGGCGGTCCTGCGCGAGCACCTGGCGGTCGACAGCATCATCTGGCTGCCCCACGGCCTGTTCAACGACGAAACCGACGGCCACGTCGACAACTTCTGCTGCTTCGTCCGCCCGGGCGAAGTGCTGCTGGCCTGGACCGACGACGCCAACGACCCGAACTACGCACGCTGCCAGGCCGCCATGGCGGTGTTGCAGCGCGCACGCGACGCCAAGGGTCGCGCGCTGATCGTGCACAAGATCCCGATCCCCGGCCCGCTGCATGCGTCGGACGCCGAGTGCGCCGGTGTCGTGGCGCTGGATGGCAGCCAGCTGCGCGATCCGTCTATCCGTCTGGCGGGCAGCTACGTGAACTTCCTGATCGTCAACGGCGGCATCATCGCACCGGCCTTCGGCGATCCGCTGGACGGCGAAGCCGAGCGCATCCTGCGCGAGGTGTTCCCCGAGCACGACGTGGTCATGGTACCGGGCCGGGAGATTCTGCTGGGCGGTGGCAACATCCACTGCATCACCCAGCAGCAACCGGCGCCCTTCGTACGCTGAGGGCGAAACGACGCGCCTGAGCGCTGGCCCAGGCAGGGAGGGTCCGATGGACTTTCTGGTCAACCTGGACGTCGACGACCTGGAGCGGGGCGTGGACTTCTACAGTTCGCTGTTCGGTCTGCAGGTCGGGCGCCGACTCGGCGGGTTCGCCGTGGAGTTGCTCGGCGGGCCGGCGCCCATCTATCTGCTGCACAAGGACGCCGGCAGCGCTGCGACGCCCGAGGGCAACCAGCACCGCCATTACGGACGCCACTGGACGCCGGTGCATCTGGACTTCGTCGTCGAGGATATCGAGTCCGCCACCGCGAAGGCGATCGCCCTGGGTGCGCGGCTGGAGAAGCCCATCACGACCGAAAACTGGGGCCGGCTGGCGCTGCTGGCCGACCCCTTCGGTCACGGCTTCTGCCTGATCCAGTTTCTCGGTCGCGGCTATGACGAGCGGCTCGACTAGAGCCGTCGAGCTCTATGCGGTTCAGCCGACGATGACCTGATTCTTGCCGAGGCGCTTGGCGGTGTACATCGCCGCATCGGCACGGGCGAAGACGGCGCTGAGTTCTGCGTCGCTGGCCCTCAGGTAGGTCAGGCCCAGGCTGGCGGTGACGCGGAAGCGCTCGCCGTTCTCGGCGGTGAACACCACCCGTTCGATCTCGCGCTGCAGACGCTCGGCGATCTGCTCGGCCAGGTCCGGCTGACAACCCGGCAGCACGGCGGCGAACTCCTCACCACCGATACGGCCGAACAGGTCGCTCTGGCGCAGCACGGCGGCGCCGCAGCGGGCGACCTTCTGCAGCACCTGATCGCCCATCTGGTGGCCGTGGGTATCGTTGATGCGCTTGAAGTCGTCGATGTCCAGCAGCAGGAACGCCAGCGACGAGGCGAACTGCCGGGCGCGTTCGAATTCGATTCGCGCGCACTCGAAGAAGTGCCGGCGGTTGCTGCTCTGGGTCAGCACGTCGGTAGTCGCCAGACGCTGCAGCTCGCCCTCGAGCTGCTTCTTCTCGGTGATGTCCTCGGCAATGCCGACGATGATCGGACTCTGCCCGTTCTCGCCCGGACGGCCGAGGAAGCACTTGTCGCTCAGCCAGCGCAGCTGCCCGTCACCGCGAATGATGCGGTACTCGCGGGTTTCCACGGCGCCCTCGTCGAGCACGGCGAGCATGCTCTTCTGGGCGTACTCCACGTCGTCGGGGTAGATCGCGTTGCGCCATTCGCCGTAATCGGCCAGCAGCAGGGCCGGTGAGCGGCCGAAAATACGTTCGTAGGCCGGGCTGACGTAGATCATCCGCTGCGCCTGCCAGTCGAACGCCCAGAGCACCGCATTCACACCGCCCATGAGCGTGCTGAACAGCTGTTCGCGCTCACCCAGCCGGGCGACCTCTGCCCGCGCGTGCATCAGCGCCAGCAACGTCTGCGCATCCCCGCCCGGCGACATTCTCATTCCCGCCTCACCCTGCTTGCTCGCAAGCCGCATAGCCTTCTTCCTGAAACGACCGCCGCGCGTGGCAGCGGTACTGCATGGATTAAAGAATGCTGTTCAGAGAGGCGCCAAGGCGCAAAGTTCCGGGCGCCGCAGCGCCCGGCGAAGGAGCCGATCAGAGGTCAGGCGGGGGTGACGGACGGTCGCAGGGAATAGGTGCGCAGGTGCTCGGCGAAATCGCGCAGGGACTGGATGCCGCTGGCCTCGGCCTCGTGCACCCATTGCTTGATCGCGGCGAGCATGTCGTGGCCGTTGGCGCTGGTCTTGCTCCAGATCTGCTGCAGCGCCAGGCGCTTCTCGTAGATCACCTTGAGCGCCTGACTTTGCGCGAGCATGACATCGATATGCGCCTGCTGCTCCTGCTGCAGCAGGCTCGGCTCGCGGGTCAGCAGGCGCTTGGCACGGCGCAGCTGGTGCCGCAGGGTCGCGTCGGCTCGGCCGAGCTCCTGGCGCACCAGCGGCACGATCACCAGCTTGCGGTACTGCGCCATGATCTGGAAGCGGTTGTTGAGGATTGCCATGGCGCTGTCCATGTCCAGCTGCTGCTTGCCCTCGATGCGATGGGCGATGGGCGCGGTGCGGTTGACCTTGGCCAGGCCGAGCAGGCTGAACAGGCGAATCCAGGCCCAGCCCATATCGAACTCCCACTTGCGTACCGAGAGCTTGGCCGAGTTGGGATAGGTGTGATGGTTGTTGTGCAGTTCCTCGCCACCGATGAGGATGCCCCAGGGCACCAGATTGGTCGCGGCGTCGCGGCATTCGAAATTGCGATAGCCGACCGCATGGCCGAGGCCGTTGACCACGCCGGCGGCCCAGAACGGAATCCAGATCATCTGTACCGCCCACACCGTCAGGCCGAGGGCGCCGAACAGGGCCAGGTCGATGGCCAGCATCAGCACGATGCCGAGGTTGGGGAAGCGGGAATAGAGGTTGCGCTCGACCCAGTCATCCGGGCAGTTCTTGCCGTAGATGCGCAGGGTTTCCTCGTTCTTCGCCTCGGCCATGTACAGCTCGGCGCCCTTGCGCACCACCGTGGCCAGGCCCTTGTGCACCGGGCTGTGCGGGTCGTCCGGGGTTTCGCATTTGGCGTGGTGCTTGCGGTGGATGGCGGTCCACTCGCGGGTGTTCATCGCCGTGGTCAGCCACAGCCAGAAACGGAAGAAGTGCTTGAGCGCCGGGTGCAGCTCCAGCGCGCGATGCGCCGAGTAGCGATGCAGGTAGACCGTGACGCTGACGATGGTGACGTGAGTCAGCAGCAGCGTGGTCGCGATGAGCTGCCAGATCGACAGGTCGAGTAAGCCGGTATGCCACATGGTAACGGGGTGCCTCATGATGACGGTGCGCTGACGAGACCTTCGCCGACGTTCACCTGCCTGCAGACTAACATCAGCCCATCACGAGTCCAGAACGAGGGCTGACCGACCGTCTAAAAACTGATGCTTTTTTAGCCAGCTTCGGCTGCAATCGCTACGCTCGAGGTGGGCAGCCGAAGCGCCGACGACCGAGCGGGAAAGGCGCTATCGGCGATGCTGGCATAGAGCTATCATTGTTTCTTTTTGCCCTGGAAAGTTGGGCTCATGCCTATGTCGTACGTCGAGCGCAGCACCTCGCACCCATGGCCGGCACGCGGATGAACAGCGCCGACCTCTCCACCCCCAGATGGATCTTCGGCCTCGGCAGTCTGCTGCTCGTGCTGCTGTTCGGCAGCCTCGCGTTCAATGACTACCGCGCCCGCGATGTCGCCTGGCATCTGGAGATCGAGACGCACGGCGAGCTGCAGAGCCTGGCGCTGCAGAGCGCGCAGCTCAATCAGCGGCGCCAGGCGGACATGGTCGCCACCGCCCTGGCCGGCAACGCCGAGGTGCTGCGCCAGATGCGCCTGATCGATGCCGCGCTACGTGATGGCCGCTCCCTCGACGATCCCCGCCTCGAGCGCTCGCGCCAGCGGCTGCGTGCGGCGCTGACCCCAGCCTGGCGCTCGATGCAGCGCCATCAGGCGCTGCAGCTGCAGCTATTCTGGGGCGACGCCGGGGTCACCGTGCTGCGCATGCAGCAACCGGAGCGCTTCGGCGACACTCAGGCCGCACAGCGACCGATGCTGCAACGGGTACTGCGCGACGGCATCGAACAGTTCGGCCTGGAAGTCGACGCCCTCGGCGCCAGCAGCCGGGCCATCGTGCCGCTGCGCGCCGTGGACCGGCAGGACAGCGAAGTCATCGGTGCGCTGGAGGTGGGCTACAACGTATTGCCGGAACTGCCCGACCTAAGTGCGCAGCTGGCCGCCGGCCTGGCCCTTATCGTCAACCGCGAGGCGCTGCAGGCGAGCCAGACGACACCTCCCAGCGGGGTACAGCTGAGCGAGGGCAGTGACTGGCTGCTGATCGGCCATTCGGCGACGCAGGTGCTGCACTGGGCCCAGGCGGGCGTGCTGCCGGAGCCGGGCAGCGGCAAGGGTTCGCGACTGCTCGATGCCGACGGGCGCAGCTACATACTCAACCAGATTCCCCTGCACGATGAGCAGCAAGCCGAGCCGTCCACGCCACCCCTGGCTGCAGCGCTGGCCTGGCGCGACATCAGCGCCATGCAGGGCGAACACCTGCAGGCCGAACGCCGTCTGCTGATCAAGTGGGGCCTGGCCTGGCTGGTCGCCGAGGCGCTACTGCTGGTGCTCGCGTTCCTCCTGCAACGGCGCATCAGCGTGCAACAGCAGTATCAGTTCGCCCAGCAGCAGCAGAACCGCCGACGCCAGCGCCTGCTCGACCGCGCCCAGAAAATCGCCAGTCTGCTACCGGGCATGGTGTTCCAGCTCAAGCGCTTCGCCAATGGCCGCTATGCGTTTCTCTACGCCAGCGAAGGCGCCCGCGAGCTGTACGGCATCGAGCCGCAACGGCTGCTGGAGGACGCCGCCCAGGCGCTGGTCCACGTCCACCCGCAGGACTTGCCACGCCTGCATCGCGCATTGCTGCGCCTGGCCGTGCATCCGGGCAGCGGCGCGGTCGAGTTCCGCATCCAGCATCCGCAGCGTGGCCTGCTCTGGGCCGAGGGCCGCGCCAGTGCCGAACGGCTGGCGGACGGCACAGTGCGCTGGCATGGCTTCGTCACCGAGATCACCGAGCTGATGGAAGCCACCCGCGCGCTGCAGAAGAGCGAGAGCCGCTTCCGCGCCATGGTCGGCAACCTGCCGGGAGTGGTCTACCGCTGCCGCAACGATGGTCGCCGGCGCATGAGCTACCTCAGCGAAGGCATCGAACGCCTGACCGGCTACCCGGCCAGCGATTTCGTCGGCGACCGTGTGCGCAGCTACGGCAGCCTGATCCACCTGGACGACCAGGCGCAGGCCGAGCAGTCTCCGGCGCAGGACAGCTTCGAGCGTATCTACCGCATCTCCAATGCCGAGGGGCGCACCGTCTACGTACGGGAAAAGGCCCGTGTGCTGCGCGAGCGTGACGACCCCGTGGGCTGGTGCGACGGCTTCATCTGGGATGTCACTGACCAGGCGCTGGCCAAGCAGGAGATGGAAGAGCGCGAGCGCTACCTGAGCATGCTGATCGACAACGTGATCGACGCGATCATCATCATCGACGGTCGCGGCATCATCGAAACCTTCAACCACGCCGCCGAGCAGATCTTCGGCTACCGCAGCAACGAGGTGATCGGCCGCAACCTCTCGATGCTGATGCCCGAACCGGACCGTTCGGCCCATGACGGCTACCTGGACCACTACACGCGGCGCGGCACCTCCCGCGCGCTGGAGCAGAACCGCGAACTCACCGCTCTGCGGCGCAACGGCGAGACCTTCACCATCGAACTGCGCGTCTCGCAGATCAGCCACCACGGCGAGCGCAGGTTCATCGGCCTGGTGCGCGACATCACCGAACGCAAACGCATCGAGCGGATGAAGAGCGAGCTGGTGTCCATCGTCAGCCATGAGCTGCGCACACCGCTGACCTCCATCTCCGGTGCCCTCGGCCTGATCGTCGGCGGTGCCTTGGGCGAGCCCTCGCCGACCATGCTGCAGATGCTCACCATCGCCCACCAGAACAGCCTGCGCCTGGGCCGCCTGGTGGACGACCTGCTGGACATGGACAAGCTGGTCGCCGGCAAGATGACGCTGCAGCTGCACGGCCATTCACTGGTCCGGCAGATGCAGCTGGCCACCGAGGCAAACCAGGGCTACGCCGCCAAGCATGGCGTATACCTGCAGCTGGAGCCGCTGCCGACCCTGCAGCTGATCGCCGACGACGATCGCCTGCAGCAGGTATTGGCTAATCTGATCTCCAACGCGGTCAAATTTTCACCCGAGGGAGGAACAGTCTCGCTCGGCGCGCAGCAACGCGGCGCCTGGGTGCGGATCTGGGTGCGCGACCAGGGGCCTGGCATCGCGCCCGAGTTCCACGCACGGATTTTCCAGAAGTTTTCCCAGGCCGATTCCTCGGACACGCGCCAGAAGGGCGGGACGGGACTGGGCCTGGCGATCAGCAAGGAGCTGATCGAACACATGCATGGCCGGATCGGCTTCGACTCGGAGCCCGGCCATGGCGCCTGCTTCTGGTGCGAACTGCCGCTCGCACCGGCTGCGACCGACCAACCCTGATGCGCGCATGACGACCGACGCACAGGCAAACCGACCCCCCGGAGGCACAATGGCAGAGCTCAGGCGCATCCTGCATGTCGAAGACGACCCGTCGATCCAGGCCGTGACCAAACTGGCCCTGGAAGCCATTGGCGGCTACGAGGTGCTGTCCTGCTCGTCCGGCGCCCAGGCGCTGGAAGAAGTCGAGGCGTTTGCGCCCGACTTCATCCTGCTGGACGTGATGATGCCCGGCATGGACGGCCCGCAGACGCTGCTCAAGCTGCGCGAGCGAATCGACCTGGAGCGGATTCCGGTAACATTCATGACGGCCAAGGTTCAGCCGGGCGAGATCGAGCACCTGCGCAAGCTCGGCGCGCGCGACGTGATTGTCAAACCTTTCGACCCGATGCAGCTGGCCGGGCAGATTCGCAGCATTTGGCTGACTGGCCGATACTAAGGCCCTGAGCACATCCGCCGGGACGCGACACGCTGTCCGCTCGTGCGCCACTCACCGAACCAGCAAGGCACCGACGATGGAGTCACCGCAAGCAATCCCGGCGCCGATGCCATCCGCCGCGCAGCCACGCGAACTCTCGCGCCTGGCGGCCCTGCTGCGTTACGAAATCCTCGATACGCCCGAAGAAAGCGCCTTCGACGACTTCACCGCGCTGGCCGCGCAGATGTGCGACACCCCGATTGCACTGATCTCGCTGGTCGATGACCGCCGCCAGTGGTTCAAGAGCCGGGTCGGCCTGGACGTCAGCGAAACCCCGCGTGACATCTCTTTCTGTACCTACACCATCACCGGCGAGCAGATCTTCGAGGTACCCGACGCGCTGCAGGATCCGCGCTTTCGCGACAACCCGCTGGTGCAGGGCGATCCGCACATCCGCTTCTACGCCGGTACGCCGCTGACCTCGCCGGACGGCCACAACCTCGGCACGCTGTGCGTCATCGACCGCAAGCCGCGGCGGCTGAGCAGCGAACAGCGGGAAACCCTAGAACGCCTGGGCCGCCAGGTGATCCGCCTGTTCGAGCAGCACCTGCTGGCGCACCGGCATGCCGAGCAGGCGGCATTGCAGCAGGCGATCCTCGACAGCGCCTCCAGCGCCGTGCTGATCACCCGCCCGGACGGCATCGTCACCAGCGTCAACCCGACCGCCGAACGCCTGCTCGGCTACAGCGAGCAGGCGCTGGCCGGCCACCCGCTGACCACTGCCCTCTTTCGCCACGAAGCGCTGGAGCGGCGCGCCAAGCTGCTCTCCAGCGAACTCGAGATGCCGGTGGAAGCGGGATTCGCAGTGCTCACCGCGCCGCTGCACCTTGGCCGCCGGGAGATGTCCGAGTGGCGCCTGCGCCACCAGAGCGGCAGCGAAGTGCCGGTGCTGCTGGGCGTCACCGCCATCCACGATGAACAGGAACAGCTGCGTGGCTACCTGATCAACGCCTACGACCTGGCCTACCAGGAACAACTGCAGCTGCGCCTGCAGCAGATCGCCGCGCAGGTGCCGGGCATGCTTTTCCAGTTTCACTGGCGCGGCAACGGCAGCTCCTGCTTTCCCTACGTCAGCGAAGGGGTCGAGCAGATCTACGGCCTCAGCCCGGGGCAGCTGGCCAGCAGCTTCGCGCCCATCGTCGGGCGCGTGCACGCACTCGATCGCAGCACCCTGTTGAGCAGCATCCGCAAGGCCGCCGCCGAGCTCACGCCGTGGCACAGCGAGCACCGCGTCGACCACCCACGCAAGGGCCTGATCTGGGTCGAGGCGCGCGCCACACCGCTGCGACAGGTCGATGGCTCGGTGCTCTGGCACGGTTTCGTCACCGACATCACCGCACGCAAGGCCGAGCAGCTGGAGCTGGACAAGCAGCAGGAAATGAACCGGCGTCTGCTCGAAGCGTTGAGCGAGGCGGTGATCGCCTGCGACGCCGAGGGCAATCTGACCCTGTTCAACGAGAAGGCCAAGCAATGGCACGGCGCCGATGCCGCGCCGGTGTCACCGAACGAATGGGCCAGCCATTACCAGCTGTACCGGGCCGATGGCGTCACGCCGCTGCAGCCGGAAGAGATCCCGCTGCGCCGCGCCCTTGGCGGCGAACACGTGATTGATCACGAGATGGTCCTGCTCAGCCAGGGCACGCCGCGCCATGTGCTGTCCAACGCCGATCCGCTGTACACCTCCGATGGCCAGCTGCTGGGCGCTGTCGCCGTGCTGCACGACATTACCGAGCGCAAGCGCATCGAGCGTCTGCAGCGCGAATTCATCTCCACGGTCAGCCACGAGCTGCGCACGCCGCTGACCTCCATCACCGGCGCGCTGGCGCTGGTCTGCTCCAATGTCATGGGCGAGGTTCCCGGGCAGATGCGCGAGCTGCTGGACATCGCCCAGCAGAACAGCCAGCGCCTCGGGGCACTGATCGACGACCTGCTGGACATGGACAAGCTGCATGCCGGCAAGATGCGCTTCGACCTGCTCGAGCAGCCGCTACTGCCGCAGCTGGAGCTGGCCCTGCGCAGTAATGGCAGCTACGCCGAACGCCATGGCGTGCAGCTGCGCCTGGGCGACTGCCCGGCGGTGCAGGTGGAAATCGACGCCATGCGCCTGCAGCAGGTGCTGAGCAACCTGCTGTCGAACGCCGCGAAGTTTTCGCCGCCCGGCGAGCAGGTCGAACTGTCGGCCCGCATGCGTGACGGCCATGTGCGGGTCAGCGTCCGAGACCGGGGCCCAGGGATTTCCGACGAATTCCGTGAACGGGTATTCCAGAAGTTCGCCCAGGCCGATTCGGCCGACAGCCGCCAGCAGGGCGGCACCGGCCTCGGTCTGGCGATCAGCAAGGAGCTGATCGAGCACATGGGCGGACAGATCGGCTTCGAATCCGCACCCGGCCAGGGCGCCTGCTTCTGGTTCGAGCTGCCCGTCCGGGGCGAGACCAAGGAGAGTTCGTGAACAGACAGCTCAAGCGCATCCTGCACGTCGAGGACGTTCCTTCCATTCAAGTGGTGACGCGCATCGCCCTGGAAAAGATCGGCGGCTTCGAGGTGCTCAGCTGTCCGTCCGGACAGGCGGCCCTGGACCAGGTTCAGGCGTTCGCCCCCGACCTGATCCTGCTCGATGTGATGCTGCCGCAGATGGATGGCATCGAGCTGGTCCGCCAACTCGGCGATCTGGTGGACCTGCAGCAGATTCCGGTGGTCTTTCTCACCGGCCATCTGCAGCCCGAGCGGCTGCAGGAGCTGCGCCAGCTCGGTGTGCGCCAGGTGTTGAACAAACCCTTCGACCCCCTGCAGCTGGCCTCCCAGCTGCAGCAGGTGTGGGAGGCCGAGCATGGATGAGCGTGCCCGCCTGGCGCTGCAGGAACAGCTCACCCAGCTTGAGCAGCAGTTTGGCGAACGCCTGCAGGCGGACCTGGCAGAACTGGCAACGCTCGCCCGTGACCTGCAGCAGACCCGCGCCACCGGCAGCCGCCGCCAGCTGATGCTGAGCGTGCGCGAGCGACTCCATCGCCTGGCTGGCGCGGCCGGGACCTTCGGTTTCGCCAGCCTCGGGGACAACGCCCGGCAGCTCGAACAGCGCGCCGATCGCTGGCTGGACTCGGCCAAGCCCGGCAGCCGCGCCGCCGATGCCTTCGCCGCCGCCCTGCTGCAACTGGCCAGCGAGACACCCGGGCAGGAGCGCGAAGGCGCAGCGGCGCTGCCGGTGCACCACGAAGAGCCGGCGCCGGGCTGCCGCATCTACCTGATGAAGCGCGACCCGATCGCCGCCACCAGCATGGCGGTGACCCTGCGCAACTTCGGCTACATGGTCAGCCAGTGGCATGATTTCGCCGCACTCGAGCAGGCCCTGGCCAACGAGCTGCCCGATGCGCTGATCGTCGGCATCGAGCATGAAAGCGAGTTCGATGCACTGGCCGCGCTGCAGCAGAGCCTGGAGCAACCCCTGCCGCTGCTGGTGATCCACGATCGCAACGACTTCACCAGCCAGCTGGCCGCGGTGCGCGCCGGTGCCCAGGGCTTCTTCGTCCGCCCGCTGGACATTACCCAGCTGGAAAACAGCCTGGAGCGCTGCCTCGACCGCCAGCAGGGCGAGCCCTTCCGTGTGCTGATCGTCGACGACGACGCCGAGCTGGCGGCGCGCTACAGCCTGGTGCTGCGCAACGCGCAGATGCAGGTGCAGACCCTCACCGAACCGACCCGCGTACTGGACGCCATGCGCAGCTTCAACCCCGAGGTCGTGCTGCTGGACGTCAACATGCCGGAATGCTCGGGCCCGGAGCTGGCGCAGATGATCCGCCTGCATGACGAGTGGCTGCGGGTGACGATCATCTACCTGTCGGCGGAAACCGACACCCACCGGCAAATGGCCGCCCTGCTCAAGGCCGGCGACGATTTCATCACCAAGCCGATCAGCGACAGCGCGCTGGTGGCCGGTGTCTATTCGCATGCCCAGCGTGCCCGCTCGCTGAGCACCGCGCTGGCCCGCGACAGCCTGACCGGCCTGCTCAAGCACGCCGACATCAAGGAACAGCTGGCACTGGAGGTGCAGCGCAGCAGCCGCAGCGGCAAACCGGCAAGCGTGGTGATGCTCGACCTCGACCATTTCAAGCAGGTCAACGACACCTATGGGCACGCCGCCGGCGACAACGTGATCCGCGCCCTGGCCAACCTGCTGCGCCAGCGCCTGCGTCGCATCGATAGCCTCGGCCGCTACGGCGGCGAGGAGTTCGTCGCGGTACTGCCGGAATGCAGCGCGCTGCAGGCCAGGCGCATCTTCGACGAGATCCGCGTGCGCTTCGCTGCCCTGACGTTCAATGCGGGCGACCATCAGGAATTTCGCGTCACCTTCAGCGCCGGCATCTGCGAAACCGATGAGCACAGCGCCGCCAGCGTCCTGCTGGAGCGCGCCGACCAGGCGCTGTACCTGGCCAAGCACCAGGGCCGTAATCAGGTGCAGGTCGCCGAGCGCTGAGGGCGCTACCGTTCGTCGCGAACCGCTCCGCGTCTGTGGGGTCTGACTATATTCGGGAGTCCCGGTGTTTCCGCTATCGCGCGGCGGCCAGGGTTCCATGCAGTCTCCCCCGCGGAAGGAGTCCGGTTTGCCCGCAAGACTCGCGATCGGTTGGCATTCAATCGCATTTCTGGCTGCGTTCGCGCTGCTCGCCGCCCTTGGCTGGCAGGGCAAGCGAACCCAGGAAACGCTGCTGCAGACCAATCGGGCCGTCAGCCATAGCCTGGAGGTCATCACCTCGGTCCAGGCCATCCTCTCCTCCCTGCAGGACATCGAAACCGGCTCGCGCGGTTTCATCCTGACCGGCGATGCCAGCTACCTCGAACCCTACGAGCGCGGCCTGAATCAGCTGGAGGGCTATCGGCGTAGCCTGGAACAACTGGTCGAAGGCCGCAGCTATCCCGACGAGCGCTGGTTCCGCACGCTGGATGCAACCATCGCCGAACGCCTGCAGGTGGCTGCCGGCAATGTCCAGGCACGCCGCGACGCCGGCCTGCAGGCGGCCGCCGAGCGCTTGCGCGGCGCCGGCGGCAACCTGCTGATGGATCGCCTGCGGGCGCTGCTCAACGCAGTGGAACAACAGGAGCGGCGCGAGCTGAAAGCAGCCAGCAGCGCCGTTGCCCAGACGACCGAGCGCGCCCAGCGTCTGGCCCTCATCGGCAGCCTGGTGGTGGTCGCGCTGCTTCTCATCGCCTTCTGGGCGGTACACCGTAATCTGCGCATCCGCCAGCAGCTGGCCGGCGCGGCGCAGGCAGGCGAGGCTCGGCTCGGAGCGCTGCTGCAGGCCATTCCGGATTACCTCTATGCGGTGGACCACCGACAGCAGGTATCCAGCCTGGCCGCGGGAACGGCTCGCCGGGCGCCCCAGCCCGCGGCCATCGAACCCCTGCTGCACGACCTGCTCCAGCAGCACGAAGACAGCGGTCTGCGGCAGAACACCTGGTGCGAGGTGCAGACCCGGCGCACTTTCGAGGTTCGCCTGATGCCCACCGGGCTGGGCGACCACCTGGCGATCGCACGGGACATCAGCGAGCTGCAGCGCAGCCGTGACAGCCTCCACGACCAGCAGTTGTTCCTGCGCCGGGTGGTGGACACCGACGACAACCTCATCTTCGTCCGCGACGCCCAGGGCCGCTTCCTGCTCTGCAACACCGCGCTTTCCGCCCTGCTCGACGTGCGTCCGCAGGATATCGAGCAGCGCCACCCCGACGAGGTGCCTTCCGCTCGCCTGCTGCGACCGCTGCTGCTGGGCGACGACGAACTGGCGGCCCTGGCGAGCAGCAGCGGGGAGCTGCGCACCACCGAGGTCGCCCTGACCGACGCCCACGGCACCGAGCATTGGTTTCAGGTGGTCAAGCGACCGCTGCGCATCTCCGCGCGCACCTGCCATGTGGTCACGGTGGCGGTGGACGTCTCCCTGCGCCGGCGCATGGAGCAGATGAAGACCGAATTCATCTCCACCGTCAGCCACGAGCTACGTACCCCGCTGACCGCCATTCGCGGCGCGCTCGGCATGCTGATCGGCGGTATCGCCGGGCAGCTCAGCGACGAGGCCCGTCCGCTGCTGACCATCGCCCACAAGAACAGCGAGCGGCTGGTGCGCCTGATCAACGACATCCTCGATATCGAGAAGCTGGAAGCGGGCCGCCTGGCGTTCAACCTGGGCCGGCACGACGTGCGGCCGCTCGTCCAGCAGGCGCTGTCGGACATCACGCCGTACGGGCAGGACTACGGCGTCACCCTGGAATTCCTCGACGCCCCCGAGCTGGCCTCCAGTGAAGCAACCCTCGACCCTGACCGCTTCGCTCAGGTGATGGCCAATCTACTGTCCAACGCGATCAAGCATTCCCCCGCCGGCGGACGCGTGACGGTCGACCTGCGACGCAGCGGCGAAAGGCTCGAGATCGGGGTGCAGGATCGCGGGCCTGGCATACCGGAAGCCTTCCGCTCGCGCATCTTCGAGCGCTTCGCCCAGGCCGATTCGTCCGATGCCCGTCAGCGCGGCGGTACCGGGCTGGGGCTGGCCATTACCCGCTCGCTGGTCCAGCAGATGAACGGCAAGATCGGCTTCGATTGCCAGCCGGACCAGGGCACGCGCTTCTGGCTGCAGCTGCCGCTGGAGGAACACGTCCAGCCGCTCCAGCCGCAGCCACCGGCGCAGCCACTCAGCCTCGGCTCGGCGCCGCAGCAGACGCCCCTTATTCTGATCCTCGAACCCGATTGCCACGCCGCCCAGCAGCTGGCCGAGGCGCTGCACCAGCACGGCTATGCCACGCTGATCGCCCATGCTGCCGCCGAAGCACGCGAACTGCTCGGCCAGCACCGTGTCCAGGCGCTGACCCTCAGCCCGGCGCTGGACGACGAGAACAGCGTGGCCTTCCTGCAGAGCCTGCGCAGCCAACACCACTACCGCAACCTGCCGGTGCTGATCGTCAGCGTGCAGCCGCAGCGCCGGGATGAGGATGACGGCCTGCTGCGCGGCGGTGCGGTAGGCGTGATCGACTGGCTGCACAAGCCGATCGACCCCTCCCGCGTCATGGAGGTGATTCGCGCCTGCCTGCAGCTCGGCGGGTCGAAACCGCGCATCCTGCACGTGGAGGACGACGACGACCTGCGCGTACTGCTGGCCAAGCAGATCGCCATGCTCGACGTCGAACTGGCCGGCGCCGCCACCCTGCAGGAGGCGCGTCAGCTGATCAGCGCGCAGCCCTTCGATCTCGCCATCATCGACCTGATGCTGCCCGACGGCGACGGCACCGAGCTGTTCGACCAGCTGGCGCAGAGCATTCCGCCCCCACCGGTGATCATCTTTTCCGCGCTCGACACCCCGATCCAGGACAACCGCCTGGCGCTGCGCCAGCTGGTTAAGTCCCGTCACGACGGCGACGAGCTGGCCAGGCTGATCCAGCACCTGTTGCAGCACTGGCCACCGGGCCACACTCACTCTGACGAGGTTCATGCATGAGCGAATCCGCCAGCAAGCGCATCCTCATGGTGGAAGACGAAGAAGACATCGCCTTCCTCATCCGTTACATGCTCGAACGCCACGGTTTCGTCGTCGACCATGCCGCCGATGGCCGCCAGGCGCTCGACCACTTCGCCCAGGCCGCCCCACCGGACCTGACCCTGATGGACATCATGCTGCCCTATCACGACGGTCTGGAGTTGATCGAACGGCTACGGGCACAGGCCGGCTGGGAAAGCGTGCCGGTGCTGATGCTGACCGCCAAGGCACGCGAGGTGGATATCGTCCGCGCGCTGGAACTGGGCGCCGACGACTACGTGACCAAACCCTTCCAGCCGGAGGAACTGCTGGCACGCATTCGTCGCCTGCTGAGGGGGCGCCGATGAAGCGCGCGCTGCTGCTGCTTGCCCTGGCGATGCCCTGCACCACGGCTTTGGCGGATATCGCCACGGCCGAGCGCCAGGTGCAGGCGCAGCAACTGGACGCTGCCGAAGCGACCCTGCGCGCACACCTGGCGCAGCACCCGGAAGATGCCGACGCGCAGTTCCTGCTGGCCCGGGTGTTGAGCTGGCAGGGCCGGCCGGAACAGGCCTTGCCGATCTACCAGCGCTTGCTGCGCCAGCAGCCGGACAATGCCGACTACCTGCTCGGCGAGGGCCAGGCGCTGCTCTGGGCGGGGCGCCCGCAACGCGCGCTGGCGTCGTTGGAACGGGCCGCCAGGATCGCGCCGGACTACGCCGAGGTGCAGCAGGTGATCCAGCAGGCACGCGCCGCGCTGACCGTGCCCACCACGGCGACCGCCCCGGTACCCGTGACGACCGCCGCGACCAAGCGCCGTCACGAGCTGGAGATCTCGGCGCGTCAGGACTGGCTGGACAGCGGCTTCGACAACTGGCGCAGCCAGCGCCTGGATTACACCTCGACCCGGCCGGAAAGCCTTGGCTGGTACGGTGCGCTGCTGCGTGAGCAGCGCTTCGGCGAATGGGACGAAGGCGTCGAGGCCGGCGCGGTGATTCCGCTCGACGACAACTGGACGCTGCAGCCGGAGGTCGGCTATCAGCCTTCACCCTATTTCCTGCCCGAGTGGCATGCCGATCTGCGCCTGCAACGGCGCCTGCCGGACGGCTACCTCGGTGCCGTCAGCGTTCGCCGCACCGAGTACGAGACCACCCGCGTCGACCGCCTCGCGCTGAGCGCCGAGCGTTACTGGAACGCCTGGCGCGCCGGCTACACCCTGAACGTGACCGACGTGGCCAACGCCGGCACGCCGATCGGCCACGATCTGGCGCTGGACTACTACTACCGGGGGCTGAGCTACGCCGGCCTGCGCCTGACCGTGGGCGAGGAAGAAGCGGTGGAAGAGCAGCAGCTGATCACCAGCGACGTGCGCGCCATCAGCCTGCAGGGCCGCCACTGGTTCGACAGCCGCTGGGCGCTGAGCTGGGAAGTCGGCTATCACCAGCAGGGCAGCTACTACGACCGACAGTGGCTGCAGATCGGCCTGCGCCATGCGTTCTGACCTGCTGACCGGCTGCCCTCCCTGGCTGTGCGAGGCGCCCGCCCGGCTCTGGCTGCACGTCTGGCCGGAAGACCGCATGTTGCAGCTGGCGCTGTACTGCGCCTTCGGCCTCGGGGCGTTGACGCTGCTGGTGCTGCTGCAGGTGCTGCTGCTCGGCGAACTGTCGCGCCGGCGTGCGGTGCGCCGGCAGCAGTTCAACGAACAGTGGCGCCCCTACTTCGCCCTCTGCAGCCTCAGCGATGACGTGCCGACATCCCACGCGGCGCTGCCGCGGCGGCATCAGCTCTGGTTTCTGCTGCAGTGGAACCGCACCCAGCTGCAGTTGCGCGGCGCCGCCCGGGAGCGCATGAACCGCGCACTGGTCGCCCTGGGGATGGATCGTCAGGCGCTGCTCCTGTTGCGGGGGCAGGTGCGCAGCAAGCTGATCGGCCTCACCTGTCTGCGCCATCTGGCCGACCCCACCCATTGGGACGCGGTGCAGCCGCTATTGCTCAGCCGCAACGCCATCGTCGCCCTGGCCGCCGCGCAGACGCTGGTGGCCATGGACCCGGCAAAGGCCATGCAGCTGATCCTGCCGGCGGCGGTGGAACGCCCCGACTGGGCGTTGCCGCGCCTGGTCAGCCTGTGCCAGCAGGCCGGCGAGCAGGCAGTGACCACGCCGCTACTGATCGTGCTGTCCAGCTCGCCGGACCCGCGCCGCGAGCGACTGGTCGGCCTGCTGGTGCATGGCGACCCGCGCCATGCCGCGCCCTGGGCGCGGGCACGGCTGGACCAGGGGGCGCCTGTCGAGCAGCTGCAGGTGGCGCTGCGCTGCCTCAGCGAGCTTGGCGACCCACGCGATCGCCCGCGCCTGCTGCGCGCCCTCGGCCACGAGCAGGAGGGCGTGCGCCTGGCCGCCCTGCTGGCGCTGCACAAGCAGGCACGCCGGGAAGACAGCGAGCTGTTCCTGCCGCTGCTCGCCGACCGCAGCTGGTGGGTGCGCCAGGCCGCCGCCGACAGCCTGGCGACGTTGCCCGGCGCATCCCCGGACGCGCTGCAGCAGCTGCTCGAGCAGGTGGACGATCGCTACGGCAGGGACGCCCTGCGCCGGGCCATCGCGGAGGTGCGCCGGTGACGGTCGACTGGCTGTGGTGGCTGCAGGTCGCCTTCATTCTCTATTTCCTGCTGCTCAACGGCATGTACCTGCTGCTCAATCTGCTGTCGATGGGCAGCCTGATGGGTTACATCCGCCAGCGCGCGGAAACCGGCGAGCTGGCGCCTTATCTCGGCGTCGAACCGCCGGTGTCGGTGCTCATGCCGGCCTTCAACGAAGAGGCGACGATCCGCACCTCGGTGCGCTCGATGCTGCAGCTGCAGTACCCCGAATTCGAGATCGTGGTGATCAACGACGGTTCGAAGGACAGCACCCTGGCCGTGCTCATCGAGGAATTCGACCTGGTGCCGCACCCTGAGCCGTTGCGCCAGGCCGTCGCCCACCAGCCGGTGCAGGCCATCTATCGCTCGCGCCGCTACGCCAACCTGCGCGTGGTCGACAAGGCCAACGGCGGCAAGGCCGATGCGTTGAATGCCGGTATCAATGCCGCGCGCTACGGCCTGTTCTGTGGCGTCGACGCCGACTCCATCCTGCAGCGCGACAGCCTGTTGCGCGTGGTCCAGCCCTTCCTCGAGGACGAGCGCACCATTGCCGCGGGCGGCACGGTGCGCATCGCCAATGGCTCGCAAGTGCGTGGCGGCTTCCTGATCCAGGCCGGGCTGCCACGCAACTGGCTGGCGCGCTTCCAGATCGTCGAGTACCTGCGCGCCTTTCTGTTCGGCCGCCTCGGCTGGTCGCCGCTCAATGCCGTGCTGATCATCTCCGGCGCCTTCGGCCTGTTCGATCGCGAGCGGGTGATGGCGGTCGGCGGCTATCGCACCGATACGGTCGGCGAGGACATGGAACTGGTGGTGCGGCTGCACCGTTATCACCGCGAAAAGCGCATCCCCTACCGCATCCGCTACCTGCCGGACCCGATCTGCTGGACCGAATGTCCGGAAGACCTCGGTACCCTCGGTCGGCAGCGCAGCCGCTGGCAGCGCGGCCTGGCCGAAAGCCTCGGGCGTCATGCCCGCCTGGCCTTCAGCTTGCGTGGCGGCACGCCCGGCTGGCTGGCCTGGCCGTTCATGGCGCTGTTTGAGTGGATCGGCCCGCTGATCGAACTGGTGGGCTACGGCTTCATGCTGGCGGGCTTCGCCTTCGGCGCGGTGTCCTACGCGGCGCTGGCCGCCTTCCTGCTGGTGGCGATCGGCATGGGCATTCTGCTGTCGGTCAACGGCCTGCTGCTGGAAACCATGTCCTTCCGCGTCTACAGCCGTCGACGCGACATGCTGCAGCTATTCCTGATGGCCGTGCTGGAGAACTTCGGCTACCGCCAGCTCAACACCCTCTGGCGCTGCCGCGGTCTCTGGCAGTGGTTCTCCCGGCGTAAACACCAGTGGGGCGTGATGCGCCGCAGCGGGCAGTGGGGGCAAAGCTAGCTGAACGCTCAAAAGACCGTAGGGTGGATCACGCTTCATCGATCCACCATGGCTGTGCAACAAGGTGGATGTAAAAGGCGACATCCACCCTACGGATGCCGTCAGAGCTGAATCCAGGTCGCCTTGAGCTCGGTGTACTTGTCGAAGGCATGCAGCGACTTGTCACGACCGTTGCCGGACTGCTTGAAGCCGCCGAACGGCGCGGTCATGTCGCCGCCGTCGTACTGGTTGACCCACACACTGCCGGCGCGCAGCGCCCGTGCGGTGCGGTGCGCCTTGGACAGGTCGGCGGTCCACACCGCGGCAGCGAGGCCGTAGGGCGTGTCGTTGGCGATCGCCACCGCTTCCTCGGCGCTGTCGAAGCTGATCACCGAGAGCACCGGGCCAAAGATTTCCTCTTGGGCGATCTTCATCGCATTATCGACGCCATCGAAGATGGTCGGCTCGACGTACAGCCCGCCGGTTTCCTCCAGCGTCCGCTGGCCGCCGATCAGCACCTGCGCGCCGGCCTGGCGCCCGGCGTCGATGTAGCCGAGCACGGTGTTGAGCTGCTGGGTGTCCACCAGGGCGCCGACGTTGGTCGAAGGGTCCAGCGGGTTACCCGGCTTCCAGCCCTTGAGCGCCTCCACCACCATGGGCAGGAAGCGCTCCTTGATCGAACGCTCCACCAGCAGCCGCGAACCGGCAGTGCAGACCTCGCCCTGATTGAAGGCGATGGCACCCGCCGCCGCCTGGGCAGCGGCCTGCAGGTCGGGCGCATCGGCGAAGACGATGTTCGGGCTCTTGCCGCCCGCCTCCAGCCAGACGCGCTTCATGTTCGACTCGCCGGCGTAGATCATCAGCTGCTTGGCCACCCGCGTGGAGCCGGTAAAGACCAGCGTGTCGACGTCCATGTGCAGCGCCAGCGCCTTGCCGACGGTGTGGCCGTAGCCTGGCAGGACATTGAGCACGCCGGCCGGAATGCCGGCATCGATCGCCAGCTGGGCGATGCGGATGGCGGTCAGCGGCGACTTCTCGGACGGCTTGAGCACCACCGAGTTGCCTGTGGCCAGTGCCGGGCCGAGCTTCCAGCAGGCCATCATCAGCGGGAAATTCCACGGCACGATGGCCGCCACCACGCCGACCGGCTCGCGGGTGACCAGGCCCAGCTGGTCGTGGGGCGTTGCCGCCACCTCGTCGTAGATCTTGTCTATCGCCTCGCCGCTCCAGCGCAGCGCCCGCGCCGCACCGGGGATGTCCACCGTCAGCGAGTCGCCGATCGGCTTGCCCATGTCGAGGGTCTCCAGCAGGGCCAGCTCCTCGCGGTTCGCTTCCAGCAGATCGGCGAAGCGAATCAGCACCGCCTTGCGCTTGGCCGGCGCCAGCTTCGCCCAGCTGCCTGCCTCGAATGCGGCGCGTGCGCTGGCCACCGCACGCTCGGCATCGGCCAGGTCGCAGCTGGCGACCTGGGCCAGCACCCGCCCGTCCACCGGGCTGATGCAGTCGAACTGGCCACCCTGCGCCGCGGCGCAATACTCACCCTGGATAAAGGCGCGACCTTCGATACGCAGGTCACGGGCACGCTGTTGCCAATCGGCGAAGGTCAGGCTGGGCATGGTGCTTCCTCTCTCTCAGGTCTTCGGGGCTGTGGAAAAGGCACCCTAAACCAGCGGCGCGGACCCTATCAATATTTTTTACGAACGGCCGGTTTTGCGCCTTGTTTTGTTCGTTTTATTAAACATAGACTCGATCGAAACGCTGCGGCGCCGTCGCAGCATAGTCGCTCGTCGCCGGAGCTCGCCCATGTCCCAGGATTTTGCCACCTCGCCCGAACACTTCTGGATGCCCTTCACCGCCAATCGCCAGTTCAAGGCCAGTCCGCGCCTGCTGGAGCGCGCCGAAGGCATGTATTACACGGCGAGCGACGGCCGCCAAGTGCTCGACGGCACGGCGGGCCTGTGGTGCTGCAATGCCGGCCACGGGCGCCGCGAGATCAGCGAGGCGGTGAGCAAGCAGATCGCCAGGATGGATTTCGCCCCGACCTTCCAGATGGGCCACCCGCTGCCCTTCGAGCTGGCGGAAAAGCTCGCCGCCATCAGCCCCGAGGGACTGAACCGGGTGTTCTTCACCAACTCCGGATCGGAATCGGCCGATACCGCGCTGAAGATCGCCCTGGCCTATCAGCGCGCCATCGGCCAGGGCAGCCGTACCCGCCTGATCGGCCGCGAGCTGGCCTATCACGGCGTCGGCTTCGGTGGCATGTCGGTGGGCGGCATGTCCAACAACCGCCGCGCCTTCGGCCCGATGCTACCCGGCGTCGATCACCTGCCGCACACCCTCGACCTGCAGCGCAACGCCTTCAGCAAGGGCCTGCCGCAGCATGGCGTGGAGCGCGCCGATGAGCTGGAGCGGCTGGTGACGCTGCATGGCGCGGAGAATATCGCCGCGGTGATCGTCGAGCCGATGTCCGGCTCGGCCGGGGTGATCCTGCCGCCGGTGGGCTATCTGCAGCGGCTGCGCGAGATCACCGCCAAGCACGGCATTCTGCTGATCTTCGATGAGGTCATCACCGGCTTCGGCCGCGTCGGCGAAGCCTTCGCCGCGCAGCGCTGGGGCGTCACGCCGGACATCCTGACCTGTGCCAAGGGTCTGACCAACGGCGCGATCCCCATGGGTGCGGTGTTCGTCGCCGACCGGCTGTACGACGCCTTCATGCAGGGGCCGGAAAGCGTCATCGAGTTCTTCCACGGCTACACCTACTCCGGGCATCCGGTGGCCTGCGCCGCGGCACTGGCGACCCAGCAGATCTATCAGCAGGAAAACCTGTTCCAGAAGGCCATCGACCTGGAACCCTACTGGCAGGAGGCGTTGTTCAGCCTGCGTGACCTGCCCAACGTGATCGACATCCGCACCGTCGGGCTGGTGGCCGGCGTGCAGTTCGCCGCCCATGCCGATGGCGTCGGCAAGCGCGGTTACGAGGTGTTCCGCGAGTGTTTCGAGAACGGTCTGCTGGTGCGCGCCAGCGGCGACACCATTGCGCTGTCGCCGGCGCTGATCGTCGAGAAGGCCGAGATCGACCGGATGATGGAGCTGCTCGCCGACGGCATCCGCAAAGCCGGCTGACACAGCGCTGCGGGAGGCGACCCGGCCTGTCAGATCAGGCCGGGCGCTAATGGCCTGTGCGGTGAGCGGGTCGAGGCAAGTCCGGATAGCCATGGGCGCCGAAATTGACCAACTGAACTCACCAGACAGGCCACCAGATCACAGCGACTCCAGGCAGTCCGCCAGGGTGTCGCCCAAACCTTCGAGCAACTGCTCGTAGCCCTTGGCGTCCGTCGGCAGGCCGACGCCCAGCACATCCAGTTCAGCCATCTTCACCGGCAAGCCGGCGGTCAGGGTTTCAGCCAGGCGCGGGCGCGCCGGCGGTTCGCTGAACACGCAGCTCGGTCCGGCCTGCTGCAGGCGCTCGCGCATCGCCGCCACATGCCGCGCGCCCGGCTGCGCTTCGCCACCGGCAGTGAACACGCCGGCATGGCGCAGCCCGTAGGCGGCCTCGAAGTAGTCATAGGCCTCATGGAAGACGAAGAACGGCTTGTTCTGCACCTTGGCGAAACGCTGCTTGAGCCGCCCGTCGAGTGCCTCGACGCGCTCGGCGAAAGCGCTGCTGTTGGCCTGGTAGCGCCCGGCGTTGGCCGGATCGGCAGCAGCCAGATCCGCCGCCATGCGCTCGGCGATCACCACGGCGTTGGCCGGCAGCAGCCACAGGTGCGCATCGAGCGAACCCGGACGATGGTCGTGATCGTGCTCGTCGGCATGGGCGGCGTGGTCGTGCTCATGCCCGTCATGCGCGTCATCGTGGTCGTGGTGGTGGTCGTGGTCGTGATGATCGTCCTCGGCATGTGTGTGCGCATCGCCGAAGCGCCGCAGGGTCAGCTTCGGCAGGTCCTGCACGGCCACCGTCGTCCCTTCACGAGCGCTCAGCGCGCGCGGCAGGAAGCTCTCCAGATCCGGACCGATCCAGTAGAACAGCTCGGCATCGCGCAGACGCCGCACGTCGGACGGGCGCAGCGAATAGTAGTGCGCCGAGGCGCTGGCCGGCAGCAGCACATCGGGTTGGCCGACGCCGTCCTGCACCGCCGCGGCAATCAGCTGCAAGGGCTTGATGCTGGTCAGAACGCGCACTTCGGCCTGGGCGCAAGTGGCACCGGCGAGCAGCGCCGCCAGCAACGGGAGGGAGAAAAGACGATTCACGGGCATCACTCGAAAGGGTTGAATTGGTACATAATAACGTCTCTCCCCCAACACGTCGCCGCCCATGTCCAAGACCCCGCTGGCCTGCACGCCCCATGACCACGACCACTGCGTCAGCCACGCGCTGGCCGAAGCCGACAGCCTCTGCGCGCGCCAGGGCGTGCGCCTGACCGCGCTGCGCAAGCGCGTGCTGGAGCTGGTCTGGCAGAGCCACAAGCCGCTCGGCGCCTACGACATTCTTGCCGTGCTGAGCGAGCAGGACGGCCGACGCGCCGCGCCGCCCACCGTGTACCGCGCGCTGGATTTCCTCTTGGAGAACGGCCTGGTGCACCGCATCGCCTCACTCAACGCCTTCATCGGCTGCAACCACCCGGAGCATCCGCATCAGGGCCAGTTCCTCATCTGCCGTCTCTGCCACACCGCCATCGAGCTGGAGCGCCCGGCCATCGCCGAGGCCATCGACAGCGCCGCGGGCAGCGTCGGCTTCTCCGTCGAAGGCCAGACCGTGGAAGTCGTCGGGCTCTGCTCGAACTGCCGGAACGCCGCATGAGCGAGGTACTGCTGCGGCTGGATGACATCCATGTGCGCTTCGCCAACCAGAACGTGCTGGAAGGCGCGCAACTGCAGGTGCATCGCGGCGAGATCGTCACCCTGATCGGCCCCAACGGGGCCGGCAAGACCACCCTGGTGCGCGCCGTGCTCGGCCTGCTCAAGCCCGACCATGGCCAGGTCTGGCGCAAGCCGCGGCTGCGCGTCGGCTACATGCCGCAGAAGCTGCACGTCGACCCCACCCTGCCCTTGTCGGTGCTGCGCTTTCTGCGCCTGGTCCCCGGCGTCGACCGCGCACGCGCCCTGGCTGCGCTGGGTGAAGTCGGTGCCGAGCATGTGATCGACAGCCCGCTGCAGAAGATCTCCGGCGGCGAAATGCAGCGCGTGCTGCTCGCCCGCGCCCTGCTGCGCGAACCGGAGCTGCTGGTGCTGGACGAACCGGTGCAGGGCGTCGACGTCGCCGGCCAGGCCGAGCTGTACCGGCTGATCGGCGTGTTGCGCGACCGCTACGGCTGCGGCGTGCTGATGGTCTCCCACGACCTGCACCTGGTGATGAGCGCCACCGATCAGGTGGTCTGCCTGAACCGCCACGTCTGCTGCTCGGGGCATCCGGAACAGGTCAGCAGCGACCCGGCCTTCGTCGAGCTGTTCGGCCAGGATGCGCGCAGCCTGGCGATCTACCACCACCAGCACGATCACAGCCATGACCTGCACGGCAGCGTGGTGATCGGCAAACCCCACGTCCACGGCCCGAACTGCAAGCACTAGACAGAGCATCAGATGCCCGATTTCCTTCTCAATGCGCTGCTCGCCGGCCTGGCCCTGGCGCTGGTCGCCGGCCCGCTCGGCTCCTTCGTCGTCTGGCGGCGCATGGCCTATTTCGGCGACACCCTGTCCCACGCCGCGCTGTTCGGCGTCGCCCTCGGGCTGATGCTGGACGTCAACCTGACGCTGGCGGTGACCGTCGGCTGCGTGCTGCTCGCCCTGCTGCTGGTGACCCTGCAGCAGCGCCAGCCGCTGGCCTCCGACACCCTGCTCGGCATCCTGGCCCACAGCACGCTATCGCTCGGCCTGGTCTCGCTGAGCTTCATGAAGGATGTGCGTGTCGACCTGATGGGCTACCTGTTCGGCGACCTGCTGGCCGTCGGGCCGAGCGACCTGGCCTGGATCATCGGCGGCAGCGCGCTGGTGCTGCTGATGCTGATCCCGCTGTGGCGGCCGCTGCTGGCGATCACCGTGCACGAGGAGCTGGCCAAGGTCGAAGGCCTGCCAGTGGCCGGCATCCGCCTGGCGCTGATGCTGCTGATCGCCGTGGTGATTGCCGTGGCGATGAAGATCGTCGGCGTGCTGCTGATCACCTCGCTGCTGATCATTCCCGCCGCCGCCGCACAGCGCCATGCGCGCACGCCGGAACAGATGGCGCTGGGCGCAAGCATCCTCGGAATCGTCGCCGTGTGCCTGGGACTGACGCTGTCCTGGTATGAGGACACTCCGGCCGGCCCGTCCATCGTGGTCAGCGCCGCCGCACTGTTCCTGCTCAGCTTCGCCTGGCCGAAGCGCGCATGACCGATCTCAAGTACCTGCGCGGCTACCCTGAAGCGCTGCTGGTTCAGGTGCGCCAGCTGATTGCAGAGAACCGTCTGGGCGATTATCTGCAGCGGCGTTACCCCGCACGGCATGAGGTGCAGAGCGACAAGGCGCTGTACGGCTACGTGCAGACGCTCAAGCAGGAGTACCTGAAAAGTACGCCGCCGATCGACAAGGTGCTCTACGACAATCGGCTGGACCTGACCCATCGGGCGCTGGGCCTGCATACCGCGGTGTCACGGGTGCAGGGCGGCAAGCTCAAGGCGAAAAAGGAGATCCGCGTCGCCGCACTGTTTCGCGAGGCGGCGCCGGAATTTCTCAGGATGATCGTGGTGCACGAACTCGCCCATCTGCGTGAGAGCGAGCACAACCGTGCCTTCTACAAGCTGTGCGAACACATGCTGCCCGGCTACGGGCAGATCGAGTTCGATCTGCGCCTGTTCCTGCACTGGCGCGAGCTGGAGGCGCTACCGGGCAAGAACGCCTAGCGCATCAGTGCTGCCAGGCGTCGATCCAAAATGTTGGGCTGCTCAGATCCAACCCAGCCAGCGCCACCAGGTCATCGCGAACAACAACATGGTCAAATAACCGATCAGCGTCACCAGCACGCCGACCTTGGCGAACTGCCGGGCGCTGAAGGTTTCAGTGCCCAGGCAGACCATGTTCTGCGGTGCGTTGATTGGCAGGATGAAGCCGTAACTGACGACGAAACCGAGCAGCATGGTCATCCCCAGCCGGCTGAAGTCGCCCGGCAGGCTCAGCAACACCGAAATCAGGATCGGCAGCATCGCCGAGGTCAGCGCCGTGGCACTGGCAAAGCCCAGGTGGATCACGATGAGAAAGGCGCCAAGGATGGCGAAGATGCCCAGCGGCCCCACCACGCCAAGCCCGGTGTGGGCCACCACCTGCGCGCCGAGCCACTGTCCGGCCTGGGTCGTGAGCAATACCGTGCCGAGGCTGATCCCGACCCCGAAGACGATCACCGTACCCCAGGGCACCCGCGTCTGGACCTCCTTCCAGTTCATCACGCCGATGCGCGGCAGCATCAGGATTACCAGGCCGGCGTAGGTGGTGCTGGTGGTGTCGAAGCTGTGCAGCTTGCCCTCGGTGGCCCAGCACAGCAGCAGCCCGATGGACACGGCGAGCAGGCGCTTCTGCGCCGAGGTCATCGGCCCGAGTTCGGCGAGCGAGCGGGCCACGGCTTCCTTGCCACCGGCTATCCGCTCGGTTTCTGGCGGCAGCAGCTTGAGCACGATGAACAGCAGCACGAAGGACATCAGCACGGCCCAGGGTGCGCCGGCGATGAGCCAGTCGATCCAGCTGACCCGCTCACCCAGCAGTTTGTCCATGAAGCCCACCAGCAGCAGGTTCTGTGCCGCCGCGGTCTGGATGCCGATATTCCAGATGCTGGTGCCCTGGGCAACGATGATCATCATGCCGGCGGCGAAATTCGAACGCTTGTCGATGCCGAACGCGGTGATGATGCCGAGCATGATCGGCACCACGCAGGCGGCGCGCGCCGTGGCGCTGGGCACCACCAGGCTGAGCAGGACGATGACCACCAGGGTGCCGCCGAGAATGTGCCGCGAACTGGTGCCGACCCTGGAGAGGGTCATCAGCGCAATGCGACGGTCGAGCCCGGTAAGCGTCATCGCCGCGGCGATGAACAGCGCGCCCGCGACCAGGGCCAAGGCGGGATTGGCAAAACCGGAAAGCCCCATGCCGATCGCCTTCGAGGTGCCGTAGACCACCTCGGGGTTCTCCAGCGTGGGTGCCGTGCCGACGAGAAACGCCAGCAGCGCGGTGATCATGATTGCGCTGACCTCGTAGGACACCGCTTCGGTGATCCACACCACCACTGCAAACACCAGGATGGCCAGCACCCGCTGGCCGGCCACGGGCAAATCGGCAGGCAACGGCATCAGCAGCACGCCAATCAGCGCAAGCATGGCCACCAACAGGCCGATCGGGATGCCGAGCAGCCCCTGACGGGCTGCAGTTTGGGTATCGCTCATGGTCTGGCTCCATTCGCTGACAGATACGCTTACAGCATGGGCGAGCCAGGCAGCCGCAACCATGACCTGGGTCTATTGCAGGCTCTTGCGCCGAGTTAACCAAATAAAAAAAGCAGAACGCCGGCATGCGCCGGCGTTCTGTGGTCGATGGCTTACAGCCAGGTTCGAGCGGGCTGGCGCCTGCTCGAACCTGGCGCAAACCTCAGGCGGGGATGGCCTCCGCGGCGGCCTCGCGCGCCCAGACACGATGCTGACCGAGTGCCTGGGCAAAGTTGCCGAACACCCCATCCACATCATCGCCTTCCAGCAGACCAGCGTCGGGCTGCAGGCCCAGGGTCGCCAGCAGCGGACGCGCGGCGCCGAGCATGACGATAGGTTTCAGGTGCTTGTAGGCCTCCAGCACGTAGTGCTTGGCCTCGCCGGACTTGGCCATGGCTGCCGCCGCATCGGCGCCGCCCGGGACGAACACGGCGTCGAACATCACCGAGGGCATGCCATCCATCGCGGCATCCACCGGCAGCATCGTGCCGTCCGCCGTTTTCACCGGAGCCGGTGACGGCCCGATGATCTTGGCCAGCGCGCCCTGCTCGGCCAGCTTGGCCTTGAATGCGTCGATCGCTGCACCGTCGACGCCGTTGGCTACCAGGATGGCGATCTTGCGCGACTTGATATTGCCCGGTGCATGGTTCATCAAACTCAGGGCCGGCGAGCTCTGCGGGGTCGGTACCTTCGGCGCCACGGTCGGCGCAGCGGGTGCCGGCAGGCCGAGGTTCTCGGCCACGCGCCGGGCCAGCTCCAGGTCGATGTTGGCGAGGATCTCGTTGACCTGACGCTCACGGATGAACACCCGCTCGACCTTGCCCAGCTCGAAGGTATAGGCACCGATGATGTGCTCCTTCTCCGGGCCGCTCATGCTGTTCCAGAACAGTGTCGCCTGAGAGAAGTGGTCGCCGAAGGACTCGCTGCGGTTGCGGATCTTGTGTCCCTCGACCCGCTCCGGATAGCTCTCGAAACCGCCGCCCTGAGCTGCCGGCGGGGTTTCCTTGGGCCAGCCGTTGTCGATGGAGTTGGGCTCGTAGTTGGCGCGGCCCTTGTGGATCGTCTGGCGATGGAAGGCGTCGCGCTGGTTGTTGTGGAACGGACACAGCGGACGGTTGATCGGGATTTCGTGGAAGTTCGGCCCACCGAGACGCAGCAGCTGGGTGTCGGTGTAGGAGAACAGCCGGCCCTGCAGCAGCGGGTCGTTGGTGAAGTCGATGCCCGGCACGATATGGCCGATGTGGAAGGCGGCCTGCTCGGTCTCGGCGAAGAAGTTGTCCGGGTTGCGGTTGAGGGTCATCTTGCCGAGCTTCTGCACCGGCACCAGCTCCTCGGGGATGATTTTGGTCGGGTCCAGCAGGTCGAAGTCGAACTTGTGCTCGTCGGCCTCCTCGACCACCTGCACGCCCAGCTCCCACTCGAAGTAGTCGCCCATCTCGATGGACTCCCACATGTCGCGGCGGTTGAAGTCCGGGTCCTTGCCGGCGATCTTCAGCGTCTCGTCCCAGACCAGCGAGAAGGCGCCGGCCACCGGCTTCCAGTGGAATTTGACGAAGCGGCTGACGCCGTCGGCATTGATCAGGCGGAAGGTGTGCACGCCGAAGCCTTCCATCGCCCGATAGCTGCGCGGCAGGGCGCGGTCGGACATGGTCCAGAGCACCATATGCGCGGACTCAGGCGTCAGCGAGACGAAATCCCAGAAGGTATCGTGGGCCGATTGCGCCTGCGGGATCTCGTTGTGCGGCTCGGGTTTGACCGCGTGGACGAAGTCCGGAAACTTGATGGCGTCCTGGATGAAGAACACCGGCATGTTGTTGCCGACCAGGTCGAAGTTGCCCTCGTCGGTGTAGAACTTGGTGGCGAAGCCACGCACGTCGCGCACGGTGTCCGCCGAGCCGCGCGAGCCCTGCACGGTGGAGAAGCGCACAAACACCGGCGTCTCCTTGCCTTCGGCGGCGAGGAACGAGGCCTTGGTCAGCCAGCTGTGGTCGGCGTAGCTGACGAACACGCCGTGCGCCGCGGCACCGCGGGCATGCACGATGCGCTCGGGAATGCGCTCATGGTCGAAGTGGGTGATCTTCTCGCGCATGATGAAATCTTCGAGCAGCGAGGGTCCACGGCCGCCGGCCTTGAGGGTGTTCTGGTTGTCGGCGATCTTCACGCCCTGATTGGTGCGCAGCGCCTCGCCGGTGGCGTCGCTGCGAAACGCTTCCAGCTGGTCGAGCTTGGCGTTGTGATTGGCGCGGTCGACGGTGTCGGTACCGGCCAGCTCGCTCTGTTGCGGGGTCTTGTCGGTCATGGTGGGCCTCCGTTTGCGGTGAGCGGTACCGCGAACGATCAGCCCGGAACGCGGGCAGACACATGATCGATTCACGGCGTACCGGTTAGTGACCCCATTGATCGCCGCAAGGTTGCCGCCTGCGACGATTTGCTTTGCCTATCAGCGCCATGGATTTGCTCAATCGCAGCGGCGCAGGCGAGCGACGTCGCCGGCAAACGGGTAGAATGCCGGGCTTTCGCCGATCATCCCGGCAACAAACGTCGCACCCACAAGGTTCGCCCGTGATCGAATTCCATCAAGTCCATAAAACCTATCGGACCGCCGGCCGCGATATTCCCGCGCTGCAACCGACGCAGCTGGAAATCGCCTCCGGTGAAGTGTTCGGTCTGATCGGCCATTCCGGCGCCGGCAAGAGCACGCTGCTGCGCCTGATCAACCGCCTCGAGGAGCCCTCCGGCGGACGCATCCTGGTCAACGGCGAGGACGTCACCGCGCTGGATGCCGACGGCCTGCGGCGCTTCCGCCAGCGCGTCGGGATGATCTTTCAGCACTTCAACCTGCTGATGTCCAAGACGGTGGCCGACAACGTCGCCATGCCGCTGCGCCTGGCCGGCATCCGCTCGCGCAGCGAGATCGACGCCCGCGTCGCCAGCCTGCTCGAACGCGTCGGGCTCAAGGACCATGCACGCAAGTACCCGGCACAGCTCTCCGGCGGCCAGAAGCAGCGCGTCGGCATCGCCCGCGCGCTGGCCACCGAGCCGAGCATCCTGCTCTGCGACGAGGCCACCAGTGCCCTCGACCCACAGACCACCGCCTCGGTGCTGCAACTGCTGGCCGAGATCAACCGCGAGCTGAAGCTGACCATCGTGCTGATCACCCATGAGATGGATGTGATCCGCCGTGTCTGCGACCGCGTGGCGGTGATGGACGGCGGCGCGATCGTCGAACAGGGCCTGGTGACCGAGGTGTTCCTGCACCCCAAGCACCCGACCACCCAGCGTTTCGTGCTGGAAGACGAGGCGGTGGACGAGGGCGACATGCACGATGACTTCGCCCACGTGCCGGGCCGCATCCTGCGCCTGACGTTCCAGGGCGACGCCACCTACAAACCGCTGCTGGGCACCGTCGCCCGTGAAACCGGGGTCGACTACAGCATCCTGTCCGGGCGCATCGACCGCATCAAGGACACCCCCTACGGCCAGCTCACCCTGGCGCTGATCGGCGGTGACATGGCGGCGGCGATAACCCGACTGCAGGCCGCCGACGTGCATGTGGAGGTGCTGCGCTGATGGAAGCCCTTTTCAGCTCTTTGTTGGGAAATGTCGACTGGTACGAGATCTGGCTGGCCACGCTGGACACCCTGCTGATGCTCGGCGGCTCGCTGCTGTTCACCATTCTGCTCGGCCTTCCGCTGGGCGTGCTGCTGTTTCTCAGCGGTCCGCGCCAGCTGTTCGAGAACGGCCCGCTGTATGCCGCGCTGTCGTTCGTGGTCAACGTGCTGCGCTCGCTGCCGTTCATCATCCTGCTGATCGTGATGATTCCCTTCACTGTGCTGATCACCGGCACCTCGCTGGGCGTGGCCGGCGCCATCCCGCCGCTGGTGGTGGGTGCTGCGCCGTTCTTCGCGCGCCTGGTGGAAACCGCACTGCGCGAAGTGGATCGCGGCATCATCGAGGCGACCCAGGCCATGGGCGCGACGACGCGGCAGATCATCTTCAGTGCATTGCTGCCGGAAGCGCGTCCGGGCATCATCGCCGCCATTACCGTCACTGCCATCACCCTGGTGTCCTACACCGCGATGGCCGGTGTGGTGGGTGCCGGCGGCCTCGGCGATCTGGCCATCCGCTTCGGCTACCAGCGTTTCCAGACCGACGTGATGGTGGTCACCGTGGTCCTGCTGCTGGTGCTGGTGCAGGTGCTGCAAAGCGTCGGCGACAGACTGGTCACCCACTTTTCGCGTAAATGAACCCAGGGCGAGCGAACCCACGCACGCCGCTCCATCCAAGGAACCGAACGATGAAGAAACTGATTGCCGCCCTGGCCACCGTTGCCGCATTTTCCGCCCAGGCCGCCGAAACCCTGACCGTGGCCGCCACCGCCGTGCCGCACGCCGAGCTGCTGGAGTTCGTCAAACCGCAACTGGCCGAGCAGGGCGTCGAGCTGAACGTGAAAGTCTTCACCGACTACGTGCAGCCGAACATCCAGGTTGCCGAAAAGCGTCTGGACGCCAACTTCTTCCAGCACCAGCCGTACCTGGATGAGTTCAACAAGGGCAAGGGCACCGATCTGGTGAGCGTTGCCGGTGTGCACATCGAGCCCTTCGGTGCCTACTCGAGCAAGGTCAAGTCGCTGGACGAGCTGCCCAGTGGCGCCACCGTGGTCATTCCCAACGACGCCACCAACGGCGGCCGCGCCCTGCTGCTGCTGGCCAAGGCAGGCGTGATCACGCTGAAAGATGGTGCCGGCATCACCGCCACGCCGAAGGACATCGCCGAAAACCCGAAGAACATCAAGGTGCGTGAGCTGGAAGCCGCGACCCTGCCGCGCGTGCTGACCCAGGTCGACCTGGCGCTGATCAACACCAACTACGCGCTGGAAGCCAAGCTGAACCCGACCCAGGACGCCCTGGTCATCGAAGGCAGCGATTCGCCCTACGTGAACATCCTGGTCGCCCGTCCGGACAACAAGGACAGCGATGCCATGCAGAAGCTGGCTGCCGCGCTGCACAGCGAGCAAGTGCGCCAGTTCATCGAGGAAAAGTACAAGGGCGCCGTGGTCCCGGCGTTCTGAGCCTGACCGCGCAAGCTGCGTCAGAAACCCCGCCTCGGCGGGGTTTTTCATTTGCGGACGGATGTTATTGCTGGGGTGAGCGCCGGGCTCCCGCCTCGCGCAAGGCCTCTTCCACCTCACGCTCCAGCGCATAGGCCGGGCGCTCCACGGCACGGAAGTCCTGCGTATAGCGCCGGGCGAATTCGGCAACGCCCCAGTCCAGGTACTGCTCGACGTGCTTGAGCTCATGGGCCCAGAGCGCGACGTTGTCCCGGGCATCCTCCTCGTGGCGGAAGACGATGACGTCGATCAGGGTCACGGCATTGACGTCCGGGTTGCGCAGCAGGGTGTTGCCGGCATTCAGTACCACCTCGTCGCCGACGCGGTACCGCGCACTCTCCAGCACGGCAAGATCGAAATACGGCTCGAGCTGCGAGCGGATGTGCAGCGGTATCGGCTCGACGCCGCCGGCCACCAGGCGGTCGCGCGACTGCTGGATCCAGTTCTGCAGGGCCAGGGTGGCCATACGCTGCACGCGGTCGTAGACCGCCTGTGGATCGCTGGCGGCGGCGGGCATGCAGAGGCAGGCGCCGCTCAGGCAGATCGGCTGCTGCCCGGGCGGGCAAGCGGTTTGGGCCCATACGGGCAGGGCAAGCAGCACCAGCGGCAGCAGCGCAAGGCGCAAAAGCGAAGTGAACGACACGGGATGGTCTCGACGGCGAGGGCGATGCGCGCCCCAGGCGCTGCGCACTATAGCCGTGCGCCCGGAGCACGCGAAGAGGGCGCTCAGATCACCGGCGGCGCGGCGCTCACCACACGCAGGGCGAGGCCCTCGTACGGATCGAGGTTGATCTGCAACTCGCAATCGTCGCTGAGGTCACCCTCCACGCTCTCATGGATGATGTCCACCACCGCGCCGGGCGCCACGCCGGGCAGGCAGATGGTCTCGCTGATCGGCTCGGCGCCGAAGTTCAGCGCGGTGAGCTGTACGCCCCTGCCGGCAGGCAGCTCGTGAACCATCACCAGGAGTCCTGGTGCCTTTACATCGGGAATCAGGATCTGCTTGCTGGCGGCGATGTCGTAGGCCTGGCGCACGCTGAGGATGCGCTTGAGTTGGCAGGCGAAGGAGCCTGGCCGCTGCAGCTGCTCGGCCAGGCTGCCGTACAGCGAGCGGGCCTTGGGCAGGCCTTCGGCGGAGACCGACGCCTCCGGCGCCAGATCGGCGAGGTCATAGCCGCCGCGATTGATCCAGCGGGTATCACCGTCGCCCATCAGGTGCTCGACCTGCTCGGGCGCCAGCGGCAGGGCGCCGACCAGATCCCAGCCGGAAAGGGCGAACACGCCGGGCTGCATGGCATTGAACATCACCAGCAGAATGTGCAGACGCTGGATCTGCTCCACCTCGGCCGGGCCGATGGCGTTCAGGTCACGGATGTTCAGCGCCGCCGCGATGACGCTGGCGGTGGTGCAGGCCACGCCGTTGGTGACGAACTTGAGGTTGTAGGGCGCATGCTCGCCGGTCAGCCGTTCGTAGAGCTCCTCGCGGATCAGCTCGCGCAGGTGTCCGCCGGGCAGGGTCTGGCCCTTGTAGTGGTAATGGTCGTAGGCGTGCAGCGTCCAGAAGTGCACCAGCTCCAGGGTCAGCTCGTCATGGTTCTGCAGCGCATGGATCAGTGACGCCGGGTCGATGCCGAAGGCGTGCACTTCGCGCAGCATCATGCGCAGGAATTCGGTATCGCCGGTGAGCAACGCATGGTGATAGGCCGGGCGGGTGATGAAGTCGTAGGACAGATCGGCCCCGCCGTGGGACATGGCGGCGATGTCATCGATGGTCAGGTTCAGCTCCTGGAAGCTGAAGCCGCCGGCCTTGCGGATCGCCCCGGCGAGCAGCTGGTTGCCGGTGACGGACAGCGGGTGGCCCTCCGACCAGGCAGTGCCCTCGGCACGCCGTTCCACGCCGAGGAAGCCGTTGGCATCCAGGCGCAGCACCCGCGCGCCGGTGACGTCGATGGCATGCAGCGCATCGCCGATGATCAGCTGCTGCGCGGCGAAGGTCGGGTCGAGCCAGTTCAGCGACGGCTGGCCCTCCTTGAAGTAGTGCAGATAGACCCAGCGACGCACCTTGCCGTCGACCCCGGTGACCTCGCCGGTGACGCTCCAGTCGGTGTCCTTGATGCCCGGCTCGAAGAAGATCACTCGCTGCAGCTGGCCGACGATGTAGTGCTTTTCCTTGAGCCGGTCGACCACCGGCGGCAGCAGGTTGACCGAATCACGCCCGGCCGGCACCTCGGGCAGCAGCTCCCAGTCCTCCTCGCGGATTTCCACCATGTGGTACAGCCCGGGGTAGTCGCCATAGGCCATTTCCGCGAGGCGGAAGTCGGCACCTTTGCCGGTGTGTGCCGGCACGATGTCGTCGATGACGATGGCGTTGTGCGCCGCGGCCACCCGGCTGAGCTGCAGCATCTGCTCCTCGGTCCCCAGGCTCGGGTCGATATCGAAGCTGATGCGGTCGAAGTTGCCGTCGATGGTCGGGGTGAACTCGCGTCCGCGCAGGCCACCGGAACGCTTCATCGGCCCGTTGTGGATGCCCTGCACGCCGAGTTCGGAGAGCGCACTCCAGAGGCGGTCGTCGCCGAGGGCCTCGAGTACCGTGCCGCCTTCCGGCGTGATGATGGCCGCCGGATAGGCGGTGAACCACACCGAGGCGATGGCGCTGGCATCGCGCGGGCGGGCCTGGGCATAAGGCCGCTGCCAGAGACGCGCCTGGCCGGCGTAATGACGCGACCGCTCGCGGGCCGCATGCAGCATGGACTGACTGACCAGCCATTCGATATAGGTGTTGTCTGGGATGCTCATCGGCGATCGGTTCCGGCAGCACTAGGGAAATGTAGACGTTTGAGTCGGCCGCTCGGCCATCGTTGCATCGGATTGGCCTGCTGCGGACCATCACGGGAACCGCACGACCGGACACGCCTCGATATGCCGAGGCGGCGACGCCGTCACCCGACCGCGGAGATCTTCATGCTGCACCTGCCCGTCCTCTATATCTGGCGCTCGCTGTCCGGTTTCGGCCTGCTGCTGGGCACGCTGTTCTTCTGCGCGGCGCTGACGCCCTCGCTGCTGCCGCGATCGACGCTGAGCCAGGGCGTGCTGGCCGGCGCGGCGCTGGCGGTGGGCTATGGCCTCGGCGTGTTCTGGCGCTGGCTGTGGCGCTATCTGGAACTGCCGGAGCGCCCGGGCTGGCAGCGCGAGCGGGTCAATCTGCTGATCGCGGTCGGCTGCCTGCTGCTGGCCGGGTATTTCCTCAGCCAGGTCGCCGGCTGGCAGAACGCGGTACGCGCGCTGATGGGCATGCCGCCGGTGAGCAGCGCGCACCTGCTCGAAGTCATTCTCACCGCGCTGGCGACCTTTCTCATCCT
>Ga0155173_1115_pt3 | contig 36083 bp, 35 predicted proteins | sample RifCSPhighO2_01_FD_106141 | JGI IMG/M metagenome (GOLD analysis project Ga0155173, IMG submission 106141) | Pseudomonadales bacterium RIFCSPHIGHO2_01_FULL_64_12
CCGTCTCAGTGGGCCGAATCTACGGTGACGACATCCTCGGCCTGCAGGCCCTTGTCACGCATCATGATAGTGAATTCCACGCGCTGGCCTTCCACGAGAATGCGGTGGCCCTCGCCGCGAATTGCGCGAAAGTGCACGAATACATCGTCACCGCTATCCCGGGAAATAAAGCCGAATCCCTTCGATGTGTTGAACCACTTCACGGTGCCCGATTCGCGCCCGGCTGCCGGCAGGGGGCTCGCTTTCTGGTGCGCGGGTTTTACCTTTGTCGGGCGTTCCTGAGGCGTGGCAAGGTGGAGCAGGACGGCAATCAGGGCGAGCAAGAGGCTGGCGAGGGTGGCCGGCTGGCCTGCGATCTGCGGAAAGGGGGCGAGCAGGATGGTTGCTTGCAGGGCAATGGCGACCAGTAGGAGTGCCGATGTGGCGATGATGACCGGGCGGGTTCGGCTGTCGTCCAGTTTGGCAGAAGGAGCGAACTGGGCGTTCAGCAGGCCGAGCATCAGCAGGCACAAGGCGTCGGGCTGCAGGAGAAGCGGCATTCCGCCGCGTAGACTGGGTACAAATGACAAAAGCAGGGCAATGACGCCCGCCAGGACATGAACGATCTTAAGCATTCTTGGTATGGCTCACGGTTAATAACACGACAGGAAGAAGCCGCAGGCCAGGATGCTCGTGGTAAACGTTGTTCGCTCAGGGCTGAAACTGCTCTGGAGGAACCGCGCGGGTTGGCTTGCAGCGCGGCGTATTTAACAGCAAAGGCGAAGGGGGCTCAAATGAGCGAGCGGCGCGGGACTGCGTCGTATAGAGAGCGCATGTCGGATGTGGGGACAGGGCACGCAGGTGCCCTGTCGTGAAAAATTATGCCGACAGGAGGCTGCGCAGCATCCAGGCAGTCTTCTCGTGGCTCTGCATGCGTTGGGTCAGGAGGTCGGCCGTCGGTTCGTCATTGACCTTGTCCAGCAGCGGGAAAATGCCGCGAGCGGTGCGGACCACCGCCTCCTGGCCTTCAACCAGCAGTTTGATCATTTCCTCGGCCGACGGAACGCCTTCCTCTTCCTTGATCGAGCTCAGGCGGGCGTAGGCGGCATAGGTGCCGGGCGCCGGAAAGCCGAGGGTGCGGATGCGCTCGGCGATATCGTCGACCGCGACAGCCAGTTCGGTGTACTGGGTCTCGAACATGGTATGAAGCGTGTTGAACATCGGCCCCGTCACGTTCCAGTGAAAGTTGTGGGTCTTCAGGTAAAGCGTGTAGGTGTCGGCAAGCAGGCGGGACAGCCCTTCGGCGATAGCTGCACGATCCTGTTCGGCGATGCCAATGTTGATTTCCATGTGTTTCTCCTGGTGGATGGTTCAGGCCTTAGTTATGCCAGAAAACGACGCGCTGTTGTGAAGCGATAGGTTTCTGGTCCGATGCTCATGGTTGGAAGGCGTCGACCGATTCTGGGTTCCATGACCGGCCTGATGGGCTGCCGGTGAGGGCAACGGCTGCGCCGCGGTGATTATGTCGATATAATCCCGCGCTTGTGCCTGGCAGCATCAGCATGTGCTGCAGCGCCTGGCGCCCTAGGCGGTATCGCATACGGTACAGCCGCTTGCGCAGAGCAGTGACGGCGCCATTAGCCGGTCCCAGCTCTGGCGCCCCATCGAATTCAAGATACGAGAAGCGAACTCCACCATGATGCGCAGTCACTATTGCGGCCAGTTGAACGAAAGCCTGGACGGTCAGGAAATCACTCTTTGCGGCTGGGTACATCGCCGTCGTGACCATGGAGGGGTGATCTTCCTCGACGTTCGCGATCGCGAGGGGCTGGCCCAGGTGGTTTTCGATCCCGACCGCGCGGAAACCTTCGCGACGGCCGACCGCGTACGCAGCGAGTACGTGATCAAGGTGACCGGCAAGGTGCGCCTGCGTCCGGCCGGTGCGGTGAATCCGAACATCGCGTCCGGCGCCATCGAGGTGCTGGGTTACGAGCTGGAGGTGCTCAACGATGCGGAGACTCCGCCGTTCCCGCTCAACGAGTACAGCGATGTCGGTGAAGAAACTCGCCTGCGCTACCGCTTCATCGACCTGCGTCGCCCGGAGATGGCCGAGAAGCTGAAGCTGCGCTCGCGCATCACCGCCAGCATCCGTCGCTACCTCGACGAGAACGGCTTCCTCGATGTCGAAACGCCGATCCTTGGCCGTCCGACGCCGGAGGGTGCTCGTGACTATCTGGTGCCGAGTCGCACCCATGCCGGCAATTTCTTTGCCCTGCCGCAATCGCCGCAGCTGTTCAAGCAGCTGCTCATGGTGGCCGGCTTCGATCGCTACTATCAGATCGCCAAGTGTTTCCGCGACGAAGACCTGCGAGCTGATCGTCAGCCCGAATTCACCCAGATCGATATCGAGACCAGCTTCCTCGACGAGGCGGACATCATCGGTATCACCGAAGGGATGATCCGCAAGCTGTTCAAGGAAGTGCTGGATCTGGAGTTTGGCGAATTCCCGCACATGCCGTTCGAAGAGGCCATGCGTCGCTATGGCTCGGACAAGCCGGACCTGCGCATCCCGCTCGAGCTGGTGGACGTTGCCGATCAGCTCAATGCGGTCGAGTTCAAGGTGTTCTCCGGCCCGGCCAACGATCCGAAAGGTCGCGTGGCCGCCCTTCGTGTGCCGGGTGCCGCAAGCATGCCGCGCAGCCAGATCGACGACTACACCAAGTTCGTCGGCATCTACGGCGCCAAGGGCCTGGCCTATATCAAGGTCAACGAGCGCGCCAAGGGCGTCGAGGGTCTGCAGTCGCCGATCGTCAAGTTCATCCCGGAAGACAACCTCAATGTCATCCTCGATCGCGTCGGCGCGGTCGATGGCGATATCGTCTTCTTTGGTGCCGACAAGGCCAAGATCGTCTCCGAGGCGTTGGGCGCGCTGCGCATCAAGCTCGGCCATGACCTCAAGCTGCTGACCTGCGACTGGGCGCCGCTGTGGGTGGTCGACTTCCCGATGTTCGAAGAGAACGATGACGGCTCGCTGAGCGCACTGCACCACCCGTTCACGGCGCCGAAGTGCACACCGCAGGAGCTGGAGGCCAACCCCAGCGCTGCGCTGTCGCGTGCATACGACATGGTGCTCAACGGTACCGAGCTGGGTGGCGGCTCCATCCGCATCCATCGCAAGGAAATGCAGCAGGCGGTATTCCGCATTCTCGGCATCGACGAGGCCGAGCAGGAAGAGAAGTTCGGCTTCCTGCTCGATGCGCTGAAGTTCGGTGCGCCGCCGCACGGCGGTCTGGCTTTCGGCCTGGATCGCCTGGTCATGCTGATGACCGGCGCGCAGTCGATTCGCGAAGTCATTGCCTTCCCGAAAACCCAGAGCGCTGCGGATGTCATGACCCAGGCGCCTGGCGCGGTGGACAACAAGGCACTGCGCGATCTGCATATCCGCCTGCGCGAGCAGCCAAAGGCGGAGTAAGCGCTACCCGAAGCCTGGTTCTGCCAGGCTTCTTCGTCTTGCGACTCCGGTCGTACGGGCGTCAAGGCGATAGCCGTTCCCCGGCTGGCGATCCAGCGGTTGGCGAACGGTTGTCGGGATTTCTGATTCAGTCGAAGAATGGAGTGAGTTATGGCTGGTCATTCCAAATGGGCCAACATCAAGCACCGCAAAGAGCGCCAGGACGCCAAGCGGGGCAAGATCTTCACCAAGCTGATCCGCGAACTGACCGTGGCGGCCAAGCATGGCGGCGGTGTCCCGGCGGACAACCCGCGCCTGCGCCTGGCGGTGGACAAGGCGCTGACGGCCAACATGTCGCGCGAGGTCATCGACCGTGCCATCGCCCGCGGCGCTGGCTCGAACGAAGCCGACAACATGACCGAGCTGAGCTACGAGGGCTACGCGCCGAGTGGCGTGGCGATCATCATCGAAGCCATGACGGACAACCGCAACCGCACCGCCGCGGAGGTGCGTCATGCCTTCAGCAAGAATGGCGGCAACCTCGGTACTGACGGTTCGGTGGCCTACATGTTCGATCGCAAGGGGCAGATCAGCTATGCGCCGGGCGTCGACGAGGATGCGCTGATGGAGGCTGCGCTGGAAGCCGGCGCCGACGACGTGGTCACGCAGGAAGACGGCTCGGTCGAGGTGTATACCAGCTTTGCCGATTTCCTCTCGGTCAACGAGGCGCTTACCGAAGCCGGTTTCAAGGGTGACGAGGCGGAAGTGGCGATGATCCCGTCGATCATGGCGCCCATCACCGATGTCGAGACCGCACAGAAAGTCCTGCGTCTGATCGATGCGTTGGAAGATCTGGATGACGTACAGAACGTCTATCACAACGCCGAAATTGCCGATGAGATCATGCAGCAGCTGAGCTGAGCCATGTCGCTGGAAGGAACCGGAGGTCGCAGTCGCGCTTCCGGTTTTTTTATGGTTCGGCGTGGCGTCGAAGAAGCGTTGGGATGTGATGACGCCAGTGGCGTCGGGGCAGGCGCCTCCGTATACTCGCCACTGGATAAATAGACAGCACGGCCAAGGCATGACGCTGATTTTGGGTATCGATCCGGGCTCTCGAATCACCGGCTACGGCGTCGTCCGAGATACCGGTCGTGGTTGCGAGTACGTCGCTTCGGGCTGCATTCGCACCGGCAGCGGCGAGCTGTCGGAGCGCTTGCGCGCCGTGTTCAGTGGCGTCAGCGAAGTCATTCGCACCTATGGTCCGGTGACCATGGGAATCGAGCAGGTGTTCATGGCCCGTAACGCCGATTCGGCGCTCAAGCTGGGGCAGGCCCGCGGTGCTGCCATCGTCGCGGGGGCCGAGGCGGGATTGCAGATCGCCGAGTACACCGCCACGCAGGTCAAGCAGGCCATCGCCGGCACTGGCGGCGCGGACAAGCAGCAGGTGCAGATGATGGTCATGCATCTGCTCAAGCTGCTGGAGAAGCCGCAGATTGATGCCTCGGACGCCTTGGCCATTGCCCTGTGCCATGCGCATCACCGGCAGAGCCTGGTCCCTCATGGGTTGATCGGTGCCAAGCGAAGAGGCGGGCGGCTGCGGCTGTAGCCTTGCGAATAGTCGCAAAAAGAAAGGACCCGGCATCGTCGGGCGCTGGAGGAAGCAGGTTTGATCGGACGTTTGCGCGGCACGCTGGCGGAAAAGCAACCGCCTCACATGATTCTCGACGTCAACGGCATCGGCTATGAAGTCGAGGTGCCGATGACTACGCTTTATCGCCTGCCAGCGGTCGGCGAGCCGGTGACTCTGCACACCCATCTGGTGGTGCGTGAAGACGCGCAGCTACTTTATGGGTTCGCCGAGAAACGCGAGCGCGAGCTATTTCGCGAGCTGATCCGGCTGAACGGCGTGGGACCCAAGTTGGCTTTGGCGCTCATGTCGGGGCTGGAGGTCGATGAGCTGGTGCGGTGCGTTCAGGCGCAGGATACCTCGGTGCTGGTGCGCATACCTGGTGTCGGCAAGAAGACCGCCGAACGACTGCTGGTTGAGCTGAAGGACCGCTTCAAGGCGTGGGAAAGCATGCCGGCCATCGCGACCCTGGTAGTTGAACCTGGCAGCAAAACGGCAGTCACAAGCGCCGAGAATGATGCGGTCAGCGCTTTGATTTCCCTGGGCTTCAAGCCACAGGAGGCCAGCCGGGCAGTGTCCGCCATACAGGAAGAGAATTTGAGCAGTGAAGAGATGATTCGCCGCGCCCTCAAGGGCATGGTGTAAACCATGATCGAAGCGGATCGTATCGTAACGGCCAGCAGTCGCGATCGCGACGAGCAGTTGGATCGCGCCATTCGGCCCCTGAAGCTCGCGGAGTACATTGGCCAGCCGGTCGTGCGCGAGCAGATGGATCTATTCATCCGCGCCGCGAAAGGGCGCCAGGAAGCGCTCGACCATACCCTGATCTTCGGTCCGCCCGGGTTGGGCAAGACCACCCTGGCGAACATCATTGCCGAAGAAATGGGCGTGTCGATCAAGAGTACTTCTGGTCCTGTCCTCGAGCGGCCGGGCGACCTGGCCGCTTTGCTGACCAACCTGGAAGCCGGCGACGTGCTGTTCGTCGACGAGATCCATCGCCTCTCGCCGATCGTCGAGGAGGTGCTGTATCCGGCGATGGAGGATTTCCAGCTCGATATCATGATCGGCGAAGGGCCGGCGGCGCGTTCGATCAAGCTCGATCTGCCGCCGTTCACCCTGGTCGGCGCCACGACGCGGGCCGGCATGTTGACCAATCCATTACGCGACCGCTTCGGTATCGTCCAGCGTCTGGAGTTCTACTCCACCGAGGATCTGGCCACGATCGTCAGACGGTCGGCCGGAATCCTCGGACTGCCAACCGAACCCGAGGGCGCGTTTGAAATCGCCCGTCGCGCGCGCGGCACGCCGCGCATCGCCAATCGTCTGCTGCGCCGGGTTCGTGACTTCGCTCAGGTGCGCGGCAAGGGTGAGATCACCCGGCAGATCGCTGACCTTGCGCTGAACATGCTGGATGTCGATGAGCGCGGGTTTGATCATCAGGATCGTCGCCTGCTGCTGACGCTGATCGAGAAGTTCGATGGTGGCCCGGTGGGCATCGACAGCCTTGCCGCGGCGATCAGCGAGGAGCGCCACACCATCGAGGACGTGCTCGAGCCATACCTGATCCAGCAGGGCTACATCATGCGTACGCCGCGTGGTCGCGTAGTGACGCGCCATGCCTATCTGCACTTCGGCCTCAACTTGCCCAAACGCATGAACGAGCCGCCGACGCCGGACCTGTTCGAAGGCGACATAGTTTGAAGAAAATATTGTTCTGTTACCCGATTGGCATTTGCAGGGCCGAGCACTAGTATGCGCGCGCAAGCCGGAGCTGAAATCTTCACCCACCGCTGTCGAGTCTATTACGAGGACACCGATGCGGGTGGCATCGTCTACTACGTCAACTACCTCAAATTCATGGAGCGAGCTCGTACCGAGCGGTTGCGCAGCCTGGGATTCGCCCAGTCGCAGCTAGCCGGTGAGGACTTGCTGTTCGTCGTGCATTCGGTCGAGGCGCGTTATCGAGCCCCGGCGCGCCTGGATGACGAGCTGCTGGTGACCGCCGAGGTGGTCGAGCTCAATCGTGCCAGCCTGCGTTTCCGTCAGCAGGTGCGGCGTGCGGTCGATGACGTTCTGCTGTGTGAAGGGCAGGTCCTCGTGGCCTGCGTACGTGCCGAAAGTTTGAAACCCCGAGCCATTCCCGAAGCGCTGCGTGATGCCTTCGCTGGCTCGGGTCTATCCCCTGCAGGAGAGTAAGCGTGGAAGCCAACGTCGATCATATGTCCATGTGGAGCCTGATCAGCAATGCCAGCTTCGTGGTCCAGCTGGTCATGCTGATACTTGTAGGCGCTTCGGTGACCTCATGGATCCTGATTTTCCAGCGCGGCAACATGCTGCGCGCTGCCAAGCGGTCGCTGGATGCCTTCGAAGAGCGCTTCTGGTCGGGCATCGATCTGTCCAAGCTGTATCGCCAGGCAGGCAGCAATCCCGACCCTGACTCGGGTGTTGAGCAGATCTTTCGTGCCGGTTTCAAAGAGTTTTCCCGGCTGCGCCAGCAGCAGGGCGTAGATCCGGACGCCGTGATGGACGGTGTCAACCGCGCTATGCGGGTCGCCATTTCCCGTGAAGAGGAAAAGCTCGAGCAGAGCCTGCCGTTTCTCGCCACCGTCGGTTCCACCAGCCCTTACATCGGTCTGTTCGGTACCGTCTGGGGGATCATGAACTCCTTCCGTGGTTTGGCTCAGGTGCAGCAGGCCACGCTGGCCACCGTGGCGCCCGGCATCGCCGAAGCCCTGATCGCTACAGCGATCGGTCTGTTCGCCGCAATTCCGGCGGTGATTGCCTACAACCGCTTCTCGGCTCGTGGCGAGATGCTCATCGGCCGTTACTACACCTTCGCCGATGAGTTCCAGGCCATCCTGCACCGCAAAGTTCACACCACCGAAGACTGAGGCCCACGGCCATGGCCAGAATCCGCAACAGACGCAAGCCCGTCGCCGAGATGAACGTGGTGCCCTACATCGACGTAATGCTGGTGCTGCTGGTCATCTTCATGGTGACGGCGCCGATGCTTAACCAGGGCGTCAAGGTCGATCTGCCCAAGGTCAGCAGCGAGGCTTTGCCGCAGGACAACGACAAGCAGGTGTTGACCATCTCCATCAAGGCCGACAAGACCTATTACTGGAACGTTGGCAGCGAAGTCGACACCGAGAGCAAGGGTAATGAGGCGGTCGCGCTGGAAGACATGACCCGCGCCGTGGTCGCCATCATGCGTCAGCGTCCGGACACTCAGGTGTTCATCCGCGGTGATCGCGCCGTTGACTACGGGGCGGTCATGGCCGCCATGGGTGGCCTGCAGGAAGCCGGCGTGGGCAATGTCGGCCTGATCACCGAGGCCCCTTGATGCAACAGCGTGACTCGTCACCTTCGCAGAGCTATTTCTGGCCGACCGTGCTGGCGGTCGGCCTGCACGTCATCATCTTCGGCATGCTGTTCGTCAGCTTTTCCATGACGCCCGAGCTGCCGCCATCCAAGCCGATCGTGCAGGCAACGCTTTATCAGCTGAAGTCCCAGAGCCAGGCGACCACGCAGACCAACCAGAAGATTGCCGGCGAGGCGAAGAAGACGGCTGCCAAACAGTACGAAGCCGAGCAGATGGAGCAGCGCAAGATCGAGCAGCAGAAGCAGGCTGCGGCGAAGGCTGCGGAACAAAAGAAGGCCGAGGAGGCTCGAAAGGCCGAAGCGGCGAAAGCCGCTGCCGATAAGGCCGCTGCGGCCAGGAAAGCCGAAGAGGCGAAGAAGGTAGAGCAGCAGAAGCAGGCCGAGATCGCGAAGAAGAAGGCCGCCGAGGAGTTGGCCAAGAAGAAGGCGGCTGAGGAGGCCAAGAAGAAGGCCGCCGAAGAGGCCAAGAAGAAGGCGGCGGAAGAAGCCAAGAAGAAAGCGGCAGCCGAGGCGGCCAAGAAGAAGGCCGCCGAAGAAGCCAAGAAGAAGGCCGCGGCGGAAGCAGCGCGCAAGGCTGCCGAAGACAAGAAGGCCCAGGCACTGGCAGAGCTTCTGTCCGATACCACCGAACGCCAGCAGGCGATGGCCGATACCCATGGCGATCAGGTTGCCGGCAACTTCGATGATCTGATTCGGTTGCGCGCGGCAGAAGGCTGGACTCGTCCGCCGTCTGCACGGAACAACATGACGGTACAGCTGCAGGTAAACATGCTGCCTGATGGCACCATCACCAATGTCAGTGTGTCGAGATCGAGCGGTGACGTACCGTTCGACAACTCTGCGGTTGCCGCAGTCAAGAACATCGGTCGGCTGACTGAAATGCAGGGTCTGAGCCCGCAGGAATTCCAGCCTTACCGGTCATTCAAAATGACATTCACGCCTGAGGATCTTGCGTTGTGATCAATTCCCTTCGAGGTCTACTTGTCCTGCTCTGCTGCCTGGCAGGCATTGCAGTGGCGCAGGAGAAAAACATCGTCGTTACCAGCGGCGCCGATCGCGCCATCCCCATTGCCGTCGTCCCGTTCGGCTGGCAGGGCGGTACCGTGCTTCCAGAGGACATGGCGGAGATCATCGGTAATGACATGCGCAATACCGGCATCTTCCAGCCGATTCCACGGCAGAACATGATCAGCATGCCGACCCGTGGCAGCGAGATCATCTATCGCGACTGGAAAGCGCTGGGTGCGCAGTATGTGATGGTGGGTAACATCGAACCCGCTGGCGGCCGGCTGCAAGCGCGCTACGAAGTGTTCAACGTGACCACCGAGCAGCAGGTGATGAGCGGCACTGTCGGCGGTTCGCCGGACCAGCTGCGCGATATGGCGCACCATGCGGCGGATCAGTCGTTCGAGAAGCTGACAGGCATCAAGGGCGCGTTCTCCACTCGTCTGCTGTATGTCACGGCCGAGCGGATGGGGGGCGCCAATACCCGCTACACGCTGCAGCGTTCGGACTATGACGGTGCGCGGGCGGTAACCCTGTTGCAATCGCGCGAGCCGATCCTCTCGCCGCGTTACTCGCCCGATGGCCGCCGTATCGCCTATGTCTCGTTCGAGCAGAAGCGTCCGCGCATCTTCGTGCAGCACATCGACACCGGCCGCCGTGAGCAGATCACCAACTTCGAAGGGCTGAATGGTGCCCCGGCATTTTCTCCGGACGGCAATCGGCTGGCGTTCGTGCTGTCCAAGGACGGCAACCCGGAGATCTATGTAATGGATCTCGGTTCGCGTCAGCTGCAGCGCCTGACCAACCACTACGCCATCGATACCGAACCCTTCTGGGGCGCTGATGGTCAGACCATTTATTACACGTCCGACCGGGCAGGCAAGCCGCAGGTCTACAAGCAGCGCCTGGGTAGCAACTCGGCCGAGCGCGTAACCTTCGTCGGCAACTACAACGCCAACCCGAAACTCTCGGCTGACGAGAAGACGCTGGTCATGATTCACCGTCAGGATGGCTACACCAACTTCAAGGTCGCCGCGCAGGATCTGCAGCGCGGCAACCTGCGGATACTTTCGGATACCAGTCTGGATGAGTCTCCCACTGTTGCGCCTAATGGCACCATGCTAATCTACGCCACCCGCCAGCAGGGCCGGGGAGTCTTGATGCTCGTGTCCATCAACGGACGCGTTAGGCTCCCGCTTCCAACAGCTCAAGGCGAAGTCCGAGAGCCGTCCTGGTCCCCTTACCTGAACTGATGCGGTATCAACGCTTTTTAACCAAAAACACACCTGGGGTTGTTACACATGGAAATGCTGAAATTCGGTAAGTTCACCGCTCTGGCTCTGGCCATGGCTGTTGCTGTCGGTTGTTCGTCCAAAGGCGGCGACGATTCGGGCGAAGGTTCGGGCGCGATCGATCCGAATGCCGGTTACGGTGCTGATTCGGGCGCCATCGACGGCAGCATGAGCGAAGAAGCCGCTCTGCGCGCCATCACCACCTTCTACTTCGAGTACGACAGCTCCGACCTGAAGCCGGAAGCCATGCGCGCTCTGGACGTTCACGCCAAGGACCTGAAAGGCAACGGCGCTCGCGTCGTTCTGGAAGGCCACACCGACGAGCGTGGTACCCGTGAGTACAACATGGCTCTGGGCGAGCGTCGTTCCAAGGCCGTTCAGCGCTACCTGGTTCTGCAGGGCGTTTCCCCGGCTCAGCTGGAACTGGTTTCCTACGGCGAAGAGCGTCCGGTTGCCATGGGCAACGACGAGCAGTCCTGGGCTCAGAACCGTCGCGTCGAACTGCGTAAGTAATTCGTCATGCGCAAGTACCGCCACGCTCTGACTTTTACAGTGCTCGGCCTGCCGCTGATGGCGGTGGCTCAAGTGCCGGTTGTGGATTACGAACAGGGTGCCGCCAGTGGCGGCTCCGGTTATTCCACGGCCGCGCCGAGTGGTGACGGTGCCTATGCCGGAGGTGGAGCTGCTGCTCCATCTTCGGCGCAGGGCATGCTCTTCATGCAGCTGCAGCAGATGCAGGAAGAGATCGCGCAATTGCGCGGCATGCTCGAGGAACAACAGAATCAGATCCAGCGCCTGCAACAAGAGGGGCTGGAACGTTATCAGGATCTTGATCGGCGCTTGTCCAGCGGGCCCGCGGCGTCCAGTAATCAGTCGGCGCCGTCGCGCGAACCGGCGGCTGCGGGCGGTGCCGGTGCATCCGCTGCCTCGTCCGGACAGTCGCAGAGCGCTTCGGGTGATCCGGCGCAAGAGAAGCTCTATTACGACGCCGCGTTCGACCTGATCAAGGCAAAGGACTTCGACAAGGCCAGCCAGGCTTTCGCTGCATTCCTGCGCAAGTATCCAGATAGTCAGTACGCTGGCAATGCGCAGTATTGGCTGGGTGAGGTCAATCTGGCCAAGGGCGATCTGCAGGGTGCGGGCCAGGCTTTTGCCCGCGTCAGTCAGGCTTATCCGCAGCACAGCAAGGTGCCGGACTCGCTTTACAAGCTGGCCGATGTCGAGATCCGCATGGGCAATCGCGACAAGGCCCAGGGGATCTTGCGCCAAGTCATCGCGCAGTACCCGAATACGTCCGCGGCGCAGTTGGCACAGCGCCAGCTCAATCGCTGAATTCGCCTGCGTTAACGAACGAAACCCGCCCACAGTGCGGGTTTTTTCGTTAGAATCCCCGCCCCTATTTCCCGCAACGGAGGCGGATGGCCTGTTTAGCCGTCACGCCCGTGGCTGATATGACCCTGCGAATTACCGAGATCTTCTACTCGCTGCAGGGGGAGACGCGCACCAGTGGATTGCCCACGGTGTTCGTTCGCCTCACCGGCTGTCCCCTGCGCTGTCAGTACTGCGATACCGCCTATGCGTTCAGCGGCGGAGAGCTCATGACCCTCGATGCCATCCTGGAGCGTGTCGCTGCCTACAATCCGCGTTACGTCTGCGTGACAGGTGGCGAGCCGCTGGCTCAGCCCAATTGCGTGCCGCTGCTGCAGCGACTTTGCGATGCGGGGTACGAGGTTTCACTGGAAACCAGCGGCGCGCTCGACATTTCCCCGGTGGATGAGCGCGTCAGTCGGGTGGTGGACCTGAAAACCCCAGGCTCGGCGGAAGTCGGACGCAACCGCTATGAGAACATCGTCCATCTCACCCGCAACGATCAGGTGAAGTTCGTCATCTGCTCCCGGGAGGACTACGACTGGGCCGTGTCCAAGTTGATCGAGTTCGGGCTGGCCCGGCGGGCCGGCGAGGTCCTGTTCTCCCCCAGCCATGGTCAGGTCGATGTCCGCGCGCTGGCGGACTGGATCGTCGCGGACAACCTGCCGGTACGGTTGCAGCTCCAGCTGCACAAGATCATCTGGAACGATGCGCCTGGCCATTGAGCTTGAAGCTCGTCATCCTTTGAGGTATCGCGAAATGAACGAGAAGAAAGCAGTCATCCTGCTGTCCGGTGGGCTTGATTCGGCGACCGTCGTGGCCATGGCGCGTGACGAGGGCTATGCCTGTTACACCATGAGTTTCGATTACGGTCAGCGCCATCGAGCGGAGCTGCAGGCTGCCGAGCGCGTCGCGAAGCAGCTGGCGGTCGTGGAGCACAAGGTCATTGGTCTGAACCTCAACGGCATCGGCGGCTCGGCACTGACCGATACGAGTATCGATGTACCAGAGGCGCCCAGCGAAGGCATCCCAGTAACGTACGTGCCGGCGCGCAATACCGTATTCCTGTCGTTGGCTCTGGGCTGGGCCGAAGTGCTGGGTGCCCGCGATATCTTCATTGGTGTCAACGCGGTGGACTATTCCGGCTATCCCGATTGCCGCCCGGAATTCGTTGCCGCCTTCGAGCGGATGGCCAATCTGGCGACCAAGGCCGGGGTCGAAGGGCAGGGGTTCCGCATTCAGGCGCCATTGCAGAACCTCAGCAAGGCGCAAATCGTCCGGGAGGGAAGTCGACTGGGCGTCGATTATGCGATGACGGTTTCGTGCTATCAGGCGGATGACGACGGTCGCGCCTGTGGCAAGTGCGACAGCTGCAGATTGCGTTCGGCTGGTTTTGCCGAGGCTGGCTTGACCGACCCGACACGCTATTTCTGAGGCCGGCATTCTCGGCGGGGCGTCTGCCTACGCTACTGCCTCAGGCTAAATTTTTTTCAAAAAAAAAGTTTGTTTTCATCAATCAAATCAGTATCATGCGCCCCGCATCGGGTCGTTAGCTCAGTTGGTAGAGCAGTTGGCTTTTAACCAATTGGTCGTAGGTTCGAATCCTACACGACCCACCATATCGCTCCTTGGAGCAGGAAAAGCCGGAGGCCACTAGGTCGTCCGGCTTTTTTATATCCGCAGTTTTTGTGGCGCTTCGCTTGAGTCGTACATTCGGCCATAAGCGGCGTTTTTCTCTACGACCTTAGTAGATGGCTCAAGCGTTTTTAAACGTAATAGACTGCGACCTTCCTGATTGTCCGTTGGTTCGAGGCTCAAATGTATTCTGATCGCATCCGCTTGTCCTCTCTGCAGAACAAGGTCATGAGCGCCCAAGAGGCTGCTTCCCTTATTCGCGACGGCATGACCGTTGGCATGAGCGGCTTCACCCGCGCGGGCGAAGCCAAGGCCGTACCCCTTGCGCTGATCGACCGTGCCAAGGACGAGAAGCTGCAGATCAGCCTGGTGACCGGTGCCAGCCTGGGTAACGATCTCGACGGCAAGATGGCTTCTGCTGGCCTGCTGGCCCGCCGCATGCCGTTCCAGGCCGACCCGGTACTGCGCAAGGCGATCAACGCAGGTGAGGTCATGTTCATCGACCAGCACCTGTCGCACACCGTGGAGCAGATGCGCAACCATCAGATCAAGCGTCCCGATGTCACCATCGTCGAGGCGCTGTGCATCACCGAGCAGGGCCACATCGTGCCGACCACCTCCGTGGGCAACTCAGCCAACCTGGCCATGTTTGCCGACCAAGTGATCATCGAGCTGAACCTGGCGCACAACCTGAACCTTGAAGGCCTGCACGATATCTACTTCCCGGGCGAGCGTCCGAATCGTGGCCCGATCCCGCTGACCAAGGTCGATGACCGTCTCGGCAGCGCAGCTATTCCGGTCGATCCGGCCAAGATCGCTGCGATCGTGATCACCAATCAGCCTGACTCCTACTCCACCGTCACGCCGCCGGACGAAGAAACCCAGGCCATCGCCAACCACCTGGTCGAGTTCTTCAAGAGCGAAGTGGCCGCCGGTCGCATGGCCAAGAACCTCGGCCCGATGCAGGTCGGTATCGGCAACATCGCCAACGCCGTAATGTGCGGTCTGATCGACTCGCCGTTCGAAGACCTGGTGATGTATTCCGAAGTACTGCAGGACTGCACCTTCGAACTGATCGACGCCGGTAAGATGACCTTTGCTTCCGGTTGCTCCATCACCCTCTCCGAGCGTTGCAACGATCGCGTGTTCGGTAACCTGGAGAAGTACAAGGACAAGCTGGTGCTGCGTCCGCAGGAAATCTCCAACCATCCGGAGCTGGTGCGCCGTCTCGGTATCATCGGCATCAACACCGCGCTGGAGTTCGACATCTACGGCAACGTCAACTCCACCCACGTGGGCGGCACCAAGATGATGAATGGTATCGGTGGTTCGGGCGACTTCGCGCGTAACGCCCACCTGGCCATCTTCGTGACCAAGTCGATCGCCAAGGGTGGCAACATTTCCAGCGTCGTACCGATGGTTGCTCACGTCGACCACACCGAGCACGACGTGGAGATCCTGGTGACCGAGCAGGGGCTGGCAGACCTGCGTGGCCTGGCTCCGCGCGAACGTGCGCGCGTGATTATCGACAACTGCGTGCATCCGTCCTACCGCGATGCGCTGAACAAGTACTTCGAGGATGCCTGCAAGAAAGGCGGCCAGACCCCGCATCTGCTGGGTGAGGCCATGCAGTGGCACATCAACCTGGAAGAACGCGGTCACATGCTCAAGGGCGAGTGATCCAAAGAAACCGCCGGCGCCCGCCGGCGGTTTTCGTTTGGGGCTGCGAAGGCCAGCCCCTGTGTCCGATGCTTTCCCTTTTGCCGACGCATCGGCTAGTATTCCTGCCCCGTCGAATGGCAGGAGCCTCGTCCGAATCCTGCTCCTTCCGTCTTATCGACAAGCCCGACTTTACCGTTGCCGCCGAGCTACCTGGCGCTTCGTGCAATCCCGTGTTGGCAGGACCCGCGACCATGACGCAGATACCCGAACGCATCCTTGTGCAGGCACACCTGGCGGCGAAGCAGCCCCAGCCGCTGACGCCTGAGCAGGAGGCAAAGTTGCGCAGCGAAATCGCTGCCGAGTTGAAGCGCCAGAATGCGGTGCTGGTGGCGCACTACTACACCGATCCGGTGATCCAGGCGCTGGCCGAAGAGACTGGCGGCTGCGTTTCCGATTCGCTGGAAATGGCACGTTTCGGCAACGAACACCCCGCGCAAACGGTCGTGGTGGCTGGCGTCAAGTTCATGGGGGAAACGGCGAAGATCCTCAATCCGGAAAAGCGCGTGCTGATGCCGACGCTGGAGGCAACCTGTTCGCTTGATCTCGGCTGTCCAGTGGATGAGTTCTCGGCGTTTTGCGACCAGCATCCCGAGCGCACCGTGGTGGTCTATGCCAATACCTCGGCAGCGGTGAAGGCACGTGCCGACTGGGTAGTGACATCCAGTTGCGCGCTGGAGATCGTCGAGAGCCTGATGGATAACGGCGAGAAGATCATCTGGGCACCGGACAAGCATCTGGGCAATTACGTGCAGCGCGAAACCGGTGCGGACATCCTGCTGTGGGATGGCGCCTGCATCGTGCACGAGGAATTCAAGGCCAAGCAGCTGGCGGACATGAAGGCGTTGTATCCGGATGCGGCAATTCTGGTTCATCCCGAATCACCGCAGGCGGTTGTCGAGCTGGCCGATGCAGTGGGTTCGACCAGTCAGCTGATCAAGGCCGCGCAGACGCTGCCGCAGCAGACCCTTATCGTGGCGACCGACCGCGGGATCTTCTACAAGATGCAGCAGCTGTGTCCGGAGAAGACCTTCATCGAGGCGCCGACCGCGGGGCAGGGCGCGACCTGTCGTAGCTGTGCGCATTGCCCGTGGATGGCGATGAACACGCTCGAGCGCACCCTGGAATGCCTGCGCACCGGAAGCAATGAGATTTTCGTCGACCCGGCGCTGATTCCGCGGGCTGTGAAGCCGCTGAAGCGAATGCTCGATTTCACCCAGGCGGCACGCTTGAAGCAGGCCGGTAACGCCTGAGCCCTTCGAGAGCGGCGGATACGCACTCGACCGCGTCAACCGAGGCCACGCTTTTTCGAGCGTGGCTTTTTCATTGGTATGGTCTGTAGGGATGTCGCGTGCTGCTTATCAACGCAGCATGTCCTCGACCATGCGCTTCTCTTCGATCAGCTGCTTCTGCCTGGCGTCGATTCGCGCGGAAATCTGGAAGTTGCTGGCGCGGCGCTTGGCCAGGTTGAGCTGCTCGATGCCCTGATCGTAGTCGCCGACCAGCGCGAAGTATTCGGCGCGCGCCTGATGCAGGCCGACAATGTTTCCGCTAAGGCCCCGGACCTCTGCGACCTGGTACCAGATGTCCGGGTCCCGCCGGCGCTGCTCGGCGAGTTTGTCCAGCTCGCGTTCGGCTTGTTGGGTCTCGCCCCGCTCCCTCAACAGGTCGATATGCATCTGGCGCACCGGGTAGTTACCCGGATACAGCTGCAGCAGACGCTGTAGTCGGGTCTGCGCCTGCTGCAGGCGATTGGCTGTTATGTCGAGCTCGACCTGTGCCAGATTGTAGGTGAGGTCATCCGGAGCCTTGGCCAGCAGCGGCTCCAGGCTGCTGGCCGCATCGGCGAGCTGCCCGGCTTTCATCTGCGCCAGCGCCAGTCCGTAACGGGCGGCGTCCATCTCGGGATTCTCATCGAGCATTGCGCGGAAACGCTTGGCTCCGACGCCGGGTGTGCTTTCGAACTTGAGTTGGGTACGCGCCCGCATCAACTGGTAGCGCAGGCTGTCCTGAGTGCCGCCCTGCGCATATTGCTCGGCTCGGTTTGTGGTGTCTGCGATGCGCGATTCGCTGACCGGGTGGGTCAGAAGGAACTCCGGTGGCTTCTGGTCATAGCGGTACTGCCGCATCAGCCGGCCGAACATCGATGGCATGGCGCGTGGGTCATAACCGGCGCGTTCGAGGTTGACGATGCCGATACGGTCGGCCTCCTGCTCGTTCTGCCGGGAGAAGCGACGCTGGGCCTGGATGGCTGCGGCCTGGGTGGAAACGATGGCGGCGATTCCCGCATCGCCGGCCCCGGCTGCGGCTGCCACGACGCCAGCGAGCATGGCGGCCATCATCGGCAGCTGCATGCGCTGCTGGGCTTCGAGGCCGCGAGCGAAGTGTCGCTGTGAGAGGTGAGCCAGTTCGTGCGCCATCACCGAAGCGTACTCGGCTTCGGTCTGCGCATGAATGAACAGGCCACCATTGACCCCGATGATGCCACCGGGTGCGGCAAAGGCGTTTAGCTGCGGGCTGTCGAGCAGGACGAATTCCAGACGTCGATCCTGTAGCTGGCTGGTTTCGGCCAGGCGGTACACGCTGTTCTCGACGTAGTCCTTGAGCTGGGGGTCGGAAAGCTGCTTCACCTGCCCCCGCAGCAGGCTCAGCCAGGCGCGCCCGAGCACATGTTCCTGTTCCGGCGACACGATGCCCGAGCTGGCGTCGCCGAGCGAAGGCAGGTCGTTAGCCAATGTCGGTTGCACAAGCAGGCAGGTGAGCGTGAGCAGGGCGGGGCGCAGCAGTTTCATCCAGGCAGGCTCGTTGAAGTGAGAACGGCTACTGTAGCCTTGACCTTGGCTGGCTGGCCAGAGCCCCAGTGCGCTAGGTATGCTGCGTGGCTTTGCTGAGGAGGCGAACCATGAGTGAAGGTCGACCACTATCGCCCGCGTGCGATGCCGAGCTGGACGCCGTCGGCCTCGACTGCCCGATGCCGCTGCTCAAGGCCAAGCTGGAATTGAATCGCCTGCCCAGCGGGGCGGTACTCAAGGTTGTCGCCAGCGATCCTGGCTCGCAACGGGATTTTCGCAGTTTCGCCAAGCTGGCCGGCCATGCGCTTCTGCATGAAGAGGTCGAGGATGGTCTTTATCGTTACTGGCTGCGCAAGGCCTGACGGTTCGCTTCGAGGAAATACATGATCAAGGTATTACGCGGTTGGATGCAGCGTTACTTCTCCGACGAGGAGGCGGTTGTTCTCGCGGTTCTGCTGTTCCTTGCATTCGCGATCGTCTTGACACTTGGCAAGATGCTGGCGCCGGTGCTGGCCGGACTGGTGCTGGCGTTCCTGATGCAAGGGCTGGTGGGTGCCATGGAGCGTCGGCGGGTGCCGCACCTGCTTGCGGTCTGGCTGGTATTTCTGATGTTCGTCGGGGTGCTGGTGGTGTGCACGCTGTTCATCGTGCCGCTGCTCTGGCAACAGGTGCTGACGCTGTTCAACGAGCTGCCGCGCATGCTGGTGGAGTGGCAGTCGCTGCTGCTGTTGCTGCCGGAGCGTTATCCGCAACTGGTGACCGAGGAGCAGGTGCTGCGCGGCATCGATTTCATGCGTGGCGAGATCGGCCGCTACGGCCAGCTGGTGCTGACGTCTTCACTGTCGAGTCTGCCGCTGCTGATCGGGCTGATGATCTATCTGGTGCTGGTGCCGATTCTGGTGTTCTTCTTTCTGAAGGATCGCGAGCAGATCAGCAACTGGATCAAGGGCTACCTGCCACGCGAGCGCGGCCTGATCACCCAGGTCTCTCAGGAGATGAACCTGCAGATCGCCAACTACATTCGGGGCAAGGCGATCGAGATCCTGATCTGCGCCGTGGTTTCGTACGCCGTCTTTGCCGCGCTGGGGCTCAATTACGCGGCACTGATGGCGATGCTCGTGGGCGTCTCCGTCGTGGTGCCCTACATCGGGGCCACCGTGGTCACCATTCCCATCGCGCTGATCGGGATATTCCAGTGGGGTCTGGGCGACCAGTTCTTCTACCTGATGGTGGCCTACGCCATTATCCAGACCCTGGATGGCAACGTCCTGGTGCCGTTGCTGTTCTCCGAGGCGGTGAATCTGCACCCGGTGGCGATCATCTGCGCGGTGCTACTGTTCGGTGGGCTGTGGGGGTTCTGGGGGGTGTTCTTCGCCATCCCCTTGGCGACCCTGTTCAAGGCCGTGTTGTATGCCTGGCCGAGGGAGCCGGCGACCGTGGTGGTCGAGCCTGGCGAATGATGGGAAAGGCTGGCTCGGCGCCAGCCTTTTTTGTTTCTACGCGTGGTTCAGTGCCTGGGCGGCCTGGAGCACGGCCTCGACATGACCGGGCACCTTCACGCCGCGCCACTCCTGACGCAGTACGCCGTTGCGGTCGATGAGAAAGGTGCTGCGGTCCACGCCGAGATACTCCTTGCCGTAGAGTTTCTTCAGCTTGATCACATCGAACAGCTGGCAGAGCTGCTCGTCCTTGTCGCTGATCAGCTCGAAGGGAAAGCCCTGCTTGGCGCGAAAGTTCTCGTGGGTTTTCAGGCTGTCGCGCGAGACGCCAAAGACCAGGGTGTTGGCCGCGAGAAACGCCTGATGGAGATCACGAAAACCCTGACCTTCGGTCGTACAGCCCGGTGTGTTGTCCTTCGGATAGAAGTACAGCACGACCTGCTTGCCGGCCAGCGACGCGAGGTCGATCGACTGGCCGCTGGTAGCCTGGGCCTGGAAGGGTGGAATCGGTTGGTCGATTGCGACTGCCATGTTGCCTCCTGATCTCAAGGGTTCTGCGGACGCCAGGGTTCGATCAGCGCATCGAGATTGAGCGCGTCGGCAAAGTCGAGAAACTGATCGCGCAGCCAGCTGATCTGCGTGCCGGCAGGCAGGGTGACGGTCAGGGTGGCGTTGAGCATGGTGCCGCCGGTCTGTGGGGCCTGGTAGGTGTCGCAGGTCAGGCTTTCCAGTTCGACGCGGTGGTCGATGAAGAACTGGCACAGCTCGTTGAGGATATCGGGGCGGAAGACTGCGCTCACATAGGCCACATAAGGCAAGGCCTGCGGGCGGCTTTCCAGCGCTTCGCTACGAACGACATTGGCCGTGAACGCATGCTTCTTCGCGAGCCCCGGCAGCGTGGTTTCCATCCGGGCGAGAGCATCCCAGCTACCACCGACTTCCAGAACCAGTGCGCTGCACTGGCCATGACGCGTCAGGCGAGTGCTGACGACCGCACAGCGATTCTCGTTGGCGGCGCGGCAGAGCACATTGGTCAGCTCCATCGGGTTGGCGCCCAGGGCGCTGATGACGAGAAATTGTTCGCGGGGGAGAGGGGGGGTGGACATGCAGCATTCCTGGCGGTGGTGAATCGGTCGGCCAGCCAAGCCGAAAACGGCTAAGGGTAGCGAAAAGCGAGGGCAGAGGGAATGCGCGCCTCACATGGCGGGCTCCCTTGGCAGCTGCAGGCAGCGCTTTGCCAGCTCGGCGCGGCGTGTGTCAGGCTACTCGCAAAGCGCTGGGGAGCCTTGTACCATTACGCCTCTTTTTATTTATTCCGGCAGGAGTGGTTGCATGATTGCGGGCAGTATGGTGGCGCTGGTCACGCCCATGGATGCGCAGGGCGGTCTGGACTGGGACAGCCTGAGCAAGCTGGTGGATTTCCATTTGCAGGAAGGCACCAATGCAATCGTTGCTGTCGGTACCACCGGTGAGTCGGCCACCTTGAGCGTGGCCGAGCACATCGAAGTGATCCGCCGCGTGGTCGACCAGGTCAACGGACGCATTCCGGTGATCGCCGGAACGGGCGCCAACTCCACCAGCGAAGCGGTCGAACTGACCGAGAACGCCAAGACCGCCGGCGCCGACGCCTGCCTGCTGGTCACTCCGTACTACAACAAGCCGACTCAGGAAGGCCTGTACCTGCACTTCAAGCACATCGCCGAAGCCGTGGCCATTCCGCAGATCCTCTATAACGTACCGGGCCGCACCGTGTGCGACATGCTGCCCGATACGGTCGAGCGTCTGTCGAAGGTGCCGAACATCATCGGTATCAAGGAAGCCACTGGCGACCTCAAGCGCGGTCGGGAAGTGCTGGACCGCGTCAGCACGGACTTCCTCGTCTACTCGGGCGATGACCCCACTGCCGTCGAGCTGATGCTGATGGGCGGCAAGGGCAACATCTCCGTCACGGCGAACGTGGCCCCGCGTGCCATGAGCGAACTCTGTGCCGCGGCGATGGCCGGGGATGCCGAGACCGCTCGCGCTATCAACGAGCGCCTGATGCCGCTGCATCGTGCGCTGTTCCTGGAAGCCAATCCGATTCCGGTCAAATGGGCGTTGCACGAGATGGGCCTGATGGGCAATGGCATCCGTCTGCCGTTGACCTGGCTCAGCCAGAGCTACCAGGAACCGCTCCGTCAGGCGATGCGCCAAACCGGCGTGCTGGCTTAATAACAAAGGAATACGCATGAAGCGACTGGCCGGACTCTCGACCCTTGCCCTGATGATCTCTGCAACCAGTGGCTGCGGCTGGCTGTGGGGCGATGATGGATATTTCCGTGACCGCGGCAGTGACTACCTTTCGGCACGTCAGACCGCTCCGATGCAGGTCGCCGTCGATGGCGGAACGCGTCCGCTCGATCCTCTGCTGCCGATCCCGCGCCAGGTGGCTGACAATACCCACCCCGGCAAATACGAAGTGCCGCGGCCGCAGCGCCTGCAGGTGGCCGCGGACGTCAGCGATTTCAGTGTGCAATCCTCCGGGGACTCGCGCTGGCTGGTGGCGCAGTATGCGCCGGCTCAGGTCTGGATCGCGGCCCGTCAGTTCTTCACCGACAAGGGCTTCAGCATCGCTGAAGAGCGGCGTCAGACAGGTGAGTTTGCCACTGCCTGGCAAACCGCCTCGCAACTGGACGAGGCGCTGGTGCGCAACCTGGGTATCCAGGAAGGTGAGACGCGCGTCCGCGTCCGGGTCGAGCCGGGCGTTCAGCGCAACACCAGCGAGATCTTCGTGGTCAGCGTCAAGCGTCCGGCCGGTAGCAGCACCGACGTGGCCTGGCCGGAAACTTCGAGCAACAAGGAACTCGACCGCGTGCTGCTCGACGAGCTGCAGGCCAGTCTGAACCGCAGCGCCCGCCAGGGTGGTTCCGTTTCGCTGCTCGCCGAGCGCGATTTCGATGCGCCAAGTCGCGTCAGTCTTACTCAGGATGGCAGCGGCAATCCGTTGCTGCAGCTGGACAGCGACTTCGATCGTGCCTGGTCCAGCGTCGGCCGTGCCCTGCAGGCCGCCGACGTGCGGGTAGACGATCTCGACCGCAGCCTTGGCGTCTACTACGTGAACCTCAGCGAGCGTGCCGACGACCCGGACGACAAGCCTGGCTTCTTCAGTCGGCTGTTCGGTGGCGCACCGGACAAGGAGGAAATCGAAGCGCGTGCCGAGCGCTATCAGGTGCGTCTGACCCGTGCGGGTAACGGTGTGCAGGTGACACTGGACAAGAGCATCGATACCGTCGCGCCAGCGGACGTCGCCCGTCGGGTGCTCAGTCTGATCAAGGACAACCTGGGCTGACTGCGAGCTGCCCCGTTACACGAACACGGATAGGCGAAACCCATGGTTTCGCCTGTTTCGTTTCTGCTGACCTGCCAACCGCGGAAAATTGCGTATGACCACTCCCACCGCCCTCAGCCTGAAGAAGATCTACTCGGGCAAGGTTCGCGACCTCTACGAGATCGACGACAAACGCATGCTCATGGTCGCCACCGATCGCCTGTCGGCCTTCGATGTGATCCTTGCCGAGCCGATTCCGGAGAAGGGCAAGATCCTGACCGCCATCTCCAACTTCTGGTTCGACAAGCTCAAGGGACTGATTCCCAATCACTTCACCGGCGACAAGGTCGAGGACGTGGTGCCGGCTGACGAATTGCCGCTGGTGGAGGGGCGCGCGGTCGTCGCCAAGCGCCTCAAGCCGGTTGCGGTAGAGGCCATCGTGCGCGGCTATATCGTCGGCTCCGGGTGGAAGGAATACCAGAAGAGCGGCACCGTCTGTGGCATCCAGCTGCCCGCCGGCCTGAAGGAAGCTGCCAAGCTGCCGCAGCCGATCTTCACCCCCTCGACCAAGGCCGCGGTAGGCGACCACGACGAGAACATCTCCTTCGAGCAATGCGAGGCGATCATCGGCAAGGAGCTGGCTGCGCAGGTGCGTGACGTATCCATCGCGCTCTACAGCGCAGCCGTCGAGTACGCCGCCACTCGTGGGATCATCATTGCTGATACCAAGTTTGAGTTCGGCCTGGATGAGAACGGCACGCTGACCCTGATGGATGAGGTGCTGACGCCCGACTCGAGCCGTTTCTGGCCCGCCGATAGCTATGAAGAGGGCAAGAACCCACCGAGCTTCGACAAGCAGTTCGTCCGCGACTGGCTGGAGTCCACCGGCTGGAACAAGCAGCCCCCTGCACCTGCCGTGCCCGCAGAGGTCGCGCAGAAAACCGCCGACAAGTATCGCGAAGCATTGACGCGGCTGACCGCGTGAAGGGTACCGGGCGGCCGGAATCGGTCGCTCGGCGGTGCAAGCGGCTGAAAAACGGTAAAAAATCTATGCAGTTGGGGTTCGACAAAGCCGATCCAGCTGCTATGATGCGCGCCGCTGGAGAGATGCCGGAGTGGCCGAACGGGACGGATTCGAAATCCGTTGTACCTTCGCGGGTACCTAGGGTTCAAATCCCTATCTCTCCGCCATTACATATAGCCTGAACCCCTGTACTCGCGAGAGTGCGGGGGTTTTTGCTTTTCTGGGTTGGCGTTTACCGTGCGGTGCATCGGTATGCGATACGACCTGCCCGGGAGAGGACGGGCTTGCTGTTCATTCAGGTTCCGGGGACGCTGATGTCGCAGCTGCAGCAGGGTTTTATCCTGACCCGCCACTGGCGAGAGACGCCTGCGGGTACCGAGGTGAGTTTCTGGCTCGCCACCGACAACGGGCCGCGGCGGGTGTGCGTGCCTTACCGGCATTCGGTCGCCTTCTTTGCGCAGGAGCGGCGCGCCTTCGTCGAGTCCGTGCTGCGACAGGAGCCTGACGTCGAGCTGCGGCCGCTCGACCTGCACGACTTCCATCATCGCTCGGTCATGGGGCTGTACTGCCGGTCGCATCGCCGACTGATGGACTGCGCGCGGCGGCTGCGCGATGTCGGCGTGGATGTCTACGAGGCGGATATCAGGCCGCCCGAGCGTTACCTCATGGAGCGCTTCATCACCGCACCGGTGTGCTTCGTCGATGGCGCCGAGCACAGTGGCGCCTCGTTCGTGCAGCTCAAACCCGCGGCGGACTATCGTCCGAGGCTCAGGCTGGTCTCGCTGGACATCGAGACCACGGCCCGCGGCGATCTGTATTCCATTGCTCTGGAGGGCTGCGGCCAGCGTCAGGTCTATATGCTCGGCCCGGAAAACGGCGATGCGTCGGCCGTCGATTTTTCCCTGGAGTACTGCGAAAGCCGAGGGCAACTGCTGGAACGGCTGAACGCCTGGTTCGCCGAGCACGACCCGGACGCGATCATCGGCTGGAATCTGGTGCAGTTCGACCTGCGTGTACTGCATGAACATGCGCAGCGCTTGCAGGTGCCGCTGCGCCTGGGGCGCACCGGGGCGACGATGGAATGGCGCGAGCATGGCGCTCGCAGCAATCACTTTTTCGCCGCGGCCGAGGGCCGGCTGATCATCGACGGTATCGAGGCGCTACGCTCGGCGACCTGGAGCTTTTCCTCGTTCAGTCTGGAGAATGTCGCCCAGACCTTGCTGGGGGAGGGCAAGGCGATCGACAACCCCTACCAGCGCATGGCGGAGATCGACCGCATGTTCGCCGAGGACAAGCCGGCGCTGGCCCGATACAACCTCAAGGATTGCGAGCTGGTGACGCGCATCTTCGCCCATACCGAGCTGCTGACCTTTCTCCTCGAGCGGGCCACTGTCACTGGTCTAGCGGCTGACCGAAGCGGTGGTTCGGTGGCAGCGTTCGAGCATCTCTATCTGCCTTTGATGCACCGACAGGGCTTCGTTGCGCCTAATCTGGGCGAGCGCCAGGCCGAGGCGAGCCCGGGCGGTTTCGTCATGGACTCGCAGCCGGGGTTGTACGAATCGGTGCTGGTGCTGGACTACAAGAGCCTGTACCCGTCGATCATCCGCACCTTCCTCATCGACCCCGTGGGGCTGATCGAGGGGCTGCGCCAGCCGACCGATGACGCATCGGTTGCAGGCTTTCGCGGGGCGCGCTTCTCGCGCACCCGGCATTGCCTGCCGGCCATCGTTGAACGCGTCTGGGAAGGCCGCGAGGCGGCGAAGCGCGAGCACAACAAGCCGTTGTCACAGGCGCTGAAGATCATCATGAATGCCTTCTACGGGGTGCTCGGCTCCAGTGGTTGCCGCTTCTTCGACCCCCGGCTGGCATCCTCGATCACTCTGCGTGGCCACGAGATCATGCGCCGCACGCGGGAACTGATAGAGGCCCAGGGCCATGTGGTGATCTACGGCGACACCGACTCGACGTTCGTCTGGCTGGGCCGGGCGCATTCGGACGAGGCGGCCGAACGCATCGGTCGCGACCTGGTACAGCGGATCAACGAATGGTGGCGTGGGCATCTGCGTGACGAGTATGGCCTGAGCAGTGCCCTGGAGCTGCAGTACGAAACGCACTTCCGGCGCTTCCTGATGCCGACGATCCGTGGCGCCGAGGAGGGCAGCAAGAAGCGTTATGCCGGCCTGGTCACGCGCGCGGATGGCAGCGACGGCATGGTATTCAAGGGGCTGGAAACCGTGCGCACGGACTGGTCGCCGCTGGCGCAGCGCTTTCAGCAGGAGCTGTACCTGCGCATCTTCCACCGTCAGCCGCACCAGGATTACGTGCGTGAGTATGTGCGCCGAACCCTGGCTGGCGAGTTCGACGAGCTGCTGGTTTACCGCAAGCGCCTGCGTCGCCGGCTGGACGACTACCAGCGCAACGTGCCGCCGCATGTGCGGGCGGCGCGCCTGGCCGACGAGTGCAATGACCGCCTTGGTCGTCCGCGGCAGTATCAGAACGGCGGCTGGATCAGCTACCTGATCACCGTCGCCGGCCCTGAGCCACTGGAGGCGCGTACCTCTGCCGTCGACTACGACCACTACGTGACGCGCCAGCTGCAGCCAGTGGCGGACGCGATCCTGCCCTTTGTCGGCGACGACTTCGCCTCGCTGATCGACGGGCAGCTGGGGCTGTTCTGACCGCCAGCCGGGCGTCATCTCCGGCAGTGCGGGGTCGAATGCTTGCTCCCACTTTCCTCGCCGAGGTCGCGTATGTTCCTTGTCCAGTTGCTGTTGCCGCTTTACGACAACGATCAGCAGGCGTTGCCGAGATCGCTCTTTCGCACCGTGAGCGAGGAGCTGATCGAGCGCTTTGGCGGCTTGACCACCTACAGCCGTGCGCCGGCCAATGGCTACTGGCTGGAGGGCGGCGAGAACGCGGTGCGGGACGAGACGGTGGTCTACGAAGTGATGGTCGATGAGCTGGAGCGGAACTGGTGGGCGCAGTACCGCGTCGATCTGGAGCGCAGGTTTCGGCAGAAGTCGCTGGTGGTCAGGGCGCACGGCCTGATGCTGCTGTAGGCGTCAATGGGGGGGCGCGATGGTCAGGCAGGCCCGACCATCGCCTCAGGTCACTTGCGGACCCAGTTGCCGTTGAGCTGGATGATCTGGCCGGGCGGCGTCTTTTCGATGGCCTTCTTGCCGGCGATGGCTTCGACGTCGCTGACGCTGATGCCGTTCTGCTTGGCAACACGGTGGTACTCGGCGCGGCGAGCCTGGTTGATCTGGCTGGCAATCTCCTCGGCGTTCTTGCTGGAGCGAACCACACCCAGATAGCCGTCGGGCTTCTCGCCGAGCATGCCGCTGGCCTTGGCTTCACCCAGGGCGGACATGGCTTCGTTGAGGGTCATCGCTGCGGCGGGCAGGGCCAGCAGGAGCGCCAGGAGCAGGCTGGTCAGTTTCAGATAGGCTTTCATGGTCGTCCTCAGAACAGTCCGCTGTCTTGGTTGATGATCGAGTCGAGCTGCTTGTCCACGCGGATATAAATCTCGTGTTCGATCTTCACGTTCAGGTTGATGTTGATCGGCTCGTTCGGCACGGCCAGTTCCACCCGCGGTGTACAGGCGCTGGCGAAGAGACCCAGCAACACGATGGTCAGCGTATGGCGCAACCGCATGGCGGTTTCTCCTGTGTCGATTTCGCGGCTGCATCGCCTTATCTGAGGCGTTCCTGCACCCGCCGTTGAATGGTTTCGCTTACCCGGTCGCTCAGCTGCAAGCTGGTCAACAGCGCCGGAATGTCCTCTTCCAGATTGATCGAGAAGTTGATCGGCCGACCACCTTCCAGGGCCGGGTTGCGGCCGTTCAGACGCAGCCCGAGGTTCAGCTTGCCGCGCTCATCATAGCGGACGTCGCTGGTGAGCAGATCATAGTGAAAATTGTGCAGGGCTTCGGTGACGATCTTCATGGCCGGATTCGCCTGGCCGAGGGCCTCGATCTTCGGCGAACGAAAGCGCAGCACGCCGCCCGGTCCTCGCGCGGCGAGCTTGCCATCCTGCACGCTCAGGCCTGCGGCGCTGCGCTGTACGTCGAAGCTGCCATCGATCAGGCCGCTGCCGCTGAGGCCTTCGGTCGGATAGGCGGCGAGCACGTCGCCCAGCTGCACGCCTTCCAGCCGGGCGCTGAGCCGTTGCTGTGGCGCCGCGAGGTCAAGGGTGCCGGCCGGCAACCAGAATCGCCCGCCAAGAATCCGGGTTTCGGCGGTCTGCCAGGTCAGGCGTCCCTGTGTCGGCTGGTCGACGGCTGCCTCGTAGTGACCGCGCAGCAGCAGCGGGCCGAAGGTGAAGCCGGGATTGATCTCGGCCAGCCGCAGCTCGCCGATGTCCAGACGAAGGCGGTCGCGGTGCAGGCCGGCCGTCAGGCGTGCGTCGAGGCCGGATATCTCGCTGCGGTCGAAGATGCCGGCCAGGCCCCGCGCATCGAGCGTCAGGCTCGCAGTTGGGGTGCCGCCGCCGGCGGGCTGCGTCAACTTGCCTTCGCCCGACAGGCGTCCGCTGCTGAGCTCAAGCGCCGCGGGCCACGCGGAGAGGCTGCGTGCGAGCGGATTGCCGGCGCGCAGGAAGATTTCCTGCAGCTTTGCGCCGACGTGCAATGGCCCGTTCCAGTGCTGCTCGACGTTCAGCGCAAGCGTCAGTCCGACGTCATTGCTTGCGGGGCCGGTGGCGTTCAGAGCTGTAGCGTCGGCTTTGAGCTGGCCGTTCCAGCGCCAGCCTTGGCTGAGCAGCTGCGGATGCTCGAGGCGACCCAGGCGCAGTTCCAGCGGCCCTTCGGTACGCCAGGCAGTTGGCTGCTCGACGTTGCGCTCGACCTGCAGTGCCAGTGTGCGCGGCAACGCCGCGCTCAGCTGACTGGCGAGGATATCGCCGGTGGCAAGGCGTGCCAGGCTGACTCGGGATGACGGCTGCAGCTGCAGTTCGAGTTTCCGGAGGTCGGCGCGTCCGGAGAAATCCAGTCTGGCGTCGAGGTTCTGTAGCGTCAGGGCGTCCAGCTGCAAGCGCGTGCTGCGTGTCTGCAGACGGGCCTGCTCGATGTCCAGTGCATAAGGGGGGGAGGTCGACAGTCGCATGCGCGCCTGCAGGCTGGACGGCGTGCCTCCCTGGGTCTCCACGCGAAGTTGCACGGGTAGCTGCCCAGGCGTCATCTCAGTGGCTACCGGCTCGACGCTTATATTCAGCTGACTCGGGCGTAGCGCGGCCGGCACGTCCGTCAGCAGGGTGGACGATGGACGCAGCTGTAGGTTTGCTTTCAGCTCCGTGGGCAACCACAGTCCATCCTGCCCTCGAGCGGCCAGGTCGAGGTCGCCCTGCAGCTCCCCGAGACCTATGACCGGCCAGGCGGCAGGAATGTGGGTGGAGAGGCGCAGTTCGCCCGCAGCGTTGCGCCAGGCATAAACGCCGTTATCGTTCTGTATCAGGGTCAGTGCCCAGCCTGCGCCGATGCGCATGTCCGTAGGCATGTCGGGGAGGGCGGCGGTTGGCGTGGCCGTCCACTCGCCGAGCCAAGCCAGCAGCCAGGGCGCCTCCGGCAAGCTGCCCATGGAAAGCGTGCCATTCCAGCGCAACGTCCTGTCGGAATGTTCCAGCTGGTGGCGGGTTTCCAGTCGTGGTTGTTCGTCGATAGCCAGCGTGGCCAGTACGAGGCTTTCGCCGAGCGCGGAACCCTGCGCGTCGATGGTCAGTGACAGCCTGTGCTCGTTGCGTCGCAGGTCCAGGCGGCCGTCCAGCGGCAGCAACGATTCGCCCTTCCGCTCGAACCTCAGCGCCCCCCGTTCGTCGCAGCGTCCCTTGGCGCAGGGCAGGCTGATCCGCAGATCGGCTATGGTCAGTCGCTGCGGGAGCCAGGCGGCCCACCGTTCGTACTGTTCCAGATCCGTTGCTGGCGGCTCGCTGTCGCCGGCGGGCGGATACGAGCGAATCTCCAGCTCAAGCTGGTCGATTTGCAGCGAACGAGGCGGCAACGGGCGAAAAAAGCTGGGTAACCGCAGGGTGATGCCGGAGGCACTAGCAGCCAGATGGAGGCCGTTCTCTGGGTTCTGCGCATAGCGCACGCGCTCTGCCGAGATACCGCCTGAGGAAAGCCGTAGCCCCTGCCATTCCAGTAGTTCGATGCCCTGCTCATGCTTGAACCCTTGCCACTGGCTCCAGGCAACGGCACTCAGCACCATCAGCAGGGCGAGCAGCCCGGCGGCCAGCACGGAAATGGTTCTCCACGGTTTGGTCATGGCTGCATCCATAAAGCGAGGGCTACAGCATAGCCGTAGAACGGGCCGGGGCGACGTGCGCCAGGACGTGCGCCAGCGAGGTGCGATGCACGACAGCAGAGTTGCTTCGAAGTTCACCGGAACCTCGCGCCAGCCCTTGTGGCCAGGCACTTTGCGACCCGTGCGCCGAACTTGTGCACATTTTCGCAATGGCTCTGTCAAGGCCTTATGACAAACAGTCGCAAACCAACGAAGCCCATAGATCGTTACTAACCAATTGAAAAATAAGCATTTTTGGCATTGGCGAAAAAACCGCCAGTTTAAGCGCAGCCCCCATGAGACGTGGCATTCGACGATTTGTCTGCTGTTTGTCCACTGACTTATCCACAGCTTCTGTGGATTACTGTCTGGTGTGATTCAGATCTAATTTTTTCGCTTTTGACAAGACTTTAACTCTCGGAAAAAAGGAGTAGAGTGCGCGACCTTATTCACCAGCCCCCTTGATGTGCATGAGAACGCGTACTTCGGCTCCCGCCTCATTTGCCACCTCGACTCCAACGGCGCGCCTGCCCTTGCGCATGGCGCTGTGGTTGCTGGACAGCCAGCACCTGGGCCGGAACCAGGGCGTCAAGCGGATTGCCGGACGCCTCCTCAAGCAGCCTGCGCGCGAGGGTGTGGTCGAAGCGCAGAGCCGCCTTGGCCGCCTGCTGTGCTGCGAGTGCGACAGCCAGCGCGACCGTCGCATCGGATTCGAGCTGCTGCGCCAGGCGGCCCGGGCAGGTGATAGCCAGGCGCAGCTGGAGCTCGGCCGCCTGTGCGGTGAACCGGATCACCCCGAGCCGGCGAAGGCACGGCTCTGGCTGGAGCAGGCCGCGGCGCAGGGTTCGCATGAGGCGGCACGGGTTCTGCGGCAGGTCCGGGGCTGACCGGCATCCCCGCCTGACCGGCGTACAGCGGGTCGCTATACTGCCCGGCAACTTCGCCGGAGCCCTTCATGTCCCTTGATCCCCTCCATCTATTGATCGGTCTGGCATTCGGCCTGATCGCCCTGGCAGGGCTGTGCCTTTATCTCCAGCGCCGCCTGGTCACTGGCGAGGCCGAGCAGGCTCTGCTCGAAGAACGGCTCAGGCAGGCGATTTCGGCGCAGCAGGGCCTGACCGCACAGCTGGACGGCTATCGAATCGAGCTCGCCGAGCTGAGCGGTATCAAGTCCGAGCAGCAGGCCGAGCTGGCCGCGCTGCGACGCGAGACCGAGCTGCTGCGCACGCAGCGCGGCCACGACACCGAAACCATTGCCGATCTGCAGGCCGAGCGCGACGCGCAACAGGCGGAGCTGCGTCGGCTGAGCGCCGCCCATGCCGCGCTGGACGCCGAGCTGCGCGAGCAGCACAACGCCCATCAGCAGCGCCTCTCCGACCTTCAGGCCGCGCGCGACGAACTGCGCGCGCAATTCGCCGAGCTCGCCGGCCGGATCTTCGACGAGCGTGAGCAACGCTTCAGCGAGTCCACCCATGAGCGGCTGGGACAGCTGCTCGAGCCGTTGAAAGAGCGCATCCAGGCCTTCGAGAAGCGCGTCGAAGAAAGCTATCAGCACGAGGCCCGCGAGCGCTTTTCCCTGGCCCGAGAGCTGGAGCGGCTGCAACAGCTGAACCAGCGTCTGGGCGACGAAGCGACCAATCTGACCCGTGCCCTGCAGGGCCAGAAGACCCAGGGCAACTGGGGCGAACTGGTACTGGAGAAGGTTCTGGAGCATGCCGGTCTGGAGAAAGGCCGCGAATACCACACCCAGGTGAGTCTCAAGAGTGCCGACGGCGTGCGCTTCCAGCCGGACGTGCTCATTCACCTGCCGGGCGACAAGCAGGTCGTGGTCGATGCGAAGGTCAGCCTGACCGCTTACCAGGCGCTGACCTGCGCCGAGGACGAAGGCAGCCGTGCGCTGGCGCTCAAGCAGCATGTGCAATCGCTGCGCAATCACCTCAAGGGGCTTTCGCTCAAGGACTACCAGCATCTGGAGGGGCTGCAGAGCCTCGATTTCGTACTGCTGTTCGTACCCATCGAAGCGGCATTCGCGGCGGCCCTGCAGGCCGATCCCGAGCTTTTCCAGGAGGCCTACGGTCGGCACATCGTGATCGTCAGCCCAACCACGCTGTTGGCCACGCTGCGGGTCATCGACAGCCTCTGGCGGCAGGAACGGCAAAGCCAGAACGCTCGGGAGATCGCGGAAAAGGCCGGTGCGCTTTACGACAAGTTCGTCGCATTCATCCAGGATCTCGACGAGATCGGCAATCGCTTGCAGCAGGTGGATCGGGCCTACCTTGCTGCGCGCAACAAGCTCAGCGACGGGCGCGGCAACCTGGTCGGTCGCGCCGAGCAGTTGAAGTCCCTCGGCGCGCGGGCCAGCAAGCGACTGCCGGGCGACTGGCTGGAGCGGGCAGGGGCCGAAGCATTCAGCGAAGCCGGCGAGTGACGCGCGGCTGCACGGTTAACGCAACAGCAGCAGCGCAAGCCCGGTCAGCAGGCCGGCAAACATGATCGGCAGCGTGCGCAAGGCCAGCTCTCGGCCGCCGATCAGAACGATCAGCATCGCCTTGACCAGGCTGTTGCTCAGTGCGGCGAAGACGATGCCGCGTGCCGCTACCTCATGGGCCAGGCCGTCGCGGGCCTTGCTGGCCAGCGACAGGGTGATGGCATCGACGTCGGTCAGGCCCGCCAGCAGCGAAACCAGATAGATACCGGCGTCGCCGAACCAGCGTCGCGCGCCTTCCACCAGCAGGAGAATCAGCACCAGCAGCGCGGCGAAGCGAAGCGCCGGGCCCAGCTCGAACGGGTTCTTCAGCAGGGGCTCGGCGTCGCTGTCAGCAGCGCTGGCAGCGCGCAGGTAGTAAAACAACGCGCCGGCCGCGTAGATCGCACCGGCTGCGGCCAGGGGCAGGCTCAGCCCAGGCAGCAGGGCAGGATTGACGATGCCCACCTCCAGCAGCACGCGCGGGAACATCAGCGCCGAGGTCGCCAGCAGGCCGGCCGCCAGTGCAGCGCGCAGCTGTGGCGCATTCAGTCGGGCCAGGGTGATGGTCATCGCGGTGGACGAAACGATGCCGCCGAGCAGCGCCGTCACCAGCAGCCCATGGCGCGCACCGAAAGCGCGGATGGCCACGTAGGCGGCGAAGCCAATGCCGGCGATCAGCACCACCATCATCCAGGTGGTGTAGGGGTTGAGCGCCTGCCAGGGGCCGTAGCCCTGATTGGGCAGCGCCGGCAATAGCACCACCGAGATGAACAGCATCTTCAACGCGCCGCCCAGTTCGGCTTCGCTGAGGCGCTTCAGCGCCTGGTGCAGGCGGGTCTTGAGGCTCAGCAGCAGCGCCACCACGATGGCGCAGGCGGCCGCCAGCTGACGGCTCTCCGCAATCGCCAGGCTGCCGAGCAGGAAGGTCAGTAGCAGGGCGACCTCGGTGGTCATGCCATGATCGCCGCTGCGCCGCGCATCAATCAGGTAGCCGGCGATCACCAGCAGACCCAGCACGATGAACATCGCGACCCAGGCAAACGCGCCGAGATGGGTGACGCTCACCGCAGCAAGACCGCCGAACAGGCCCGCCAGGCCGAAGGTGCGGATGCCGGCCACCAGCTCCTGGCCGGGGCTTTCACGCCCGCTCCAGCTACGCTCCGTGCCGATCAGCAGCCCGACGCCCAGCGCCGTGGCGAGGTTGAGGAAGAAGTCCAGGGTCATTGGCCACCATGGTGAAGGGTGCAGTTGGCCATCAGTTTAGCGGTGTCGCCGCGCGACGGTTGGCTTGGAGCAGCTGATTCGTCCCCAGGTCTTCATACCGGACTGGCTGCTTTGTATCGCTGGCATCGGTCCGGGCCGGCCGCTTGGTGAGCAGGGCTTGCCAGGCGTGCTGATGCCCCGCGTTTCGGCGTCCCGGGCGAGCCGCTTTTCCCTTCGCTCCGGCTCGCTGGCCGGCGCGAAAGAGAAGGTCACCAGGCAAGCAGAGCCTGCCTGCCAATAAGGCCCGAGGCCATTACCTCAACGTCAGATGGCGGCTCATCAACGCTCGCAACGCCGCAGGCTTCACCGGCTTGGCGAGGAAGTCCAGGCCGCTGGCGTGAATGGCCGCCACCAGCTCGGGGCGCGCGTCGGCGCTGATCACCACACCTGGCACCGGTTCACCGAGGCGGGTACGCAGCCAGGCCATCAGCTCGGTGCCGGTCTGGCCCTCGTCCAGGTGATAGTCCACCAATACCAGCTGCGGACGGATGTCGTCCGCCAGCAGCGCTTCGCAGTCGGCGCGGTTGCTGGCGGTCCAGACCTGGCAGCCCCAGCGCGTGAGCAGGCTGTTCATGCCCACCAGAATGCTGTCCTCGTTGTCGATGCACAGCACCTGGGTGCCGGTCAGAGCGCTGTGCTGCGGCTCGCCACGCTTGACCGCCGGGCGTGGCTGGCTGACGGCGCGGGCGATCGGCACGGTGACACTGAAGACGCTGCCCTTGCCCGGCCAGGAGCGCACCTCCAGCGGGTGGTCGAGGACGTGGCAGAGGCCGTCGGCGATGGCCAGGCCCAGCCCCAGGCCCTTTTCGGCGCGGGTCTGGTGGCTGTCCAGGCGCTTGAACTCTTCGAAGATGACCTTGAGCTTGTCCTGCGGAATGCCCGGGCCGCGGTCCCACACCTCCAGGCGCAGCGACGAGCCCTGCCGGCGCACACCGAGCACCACTCGGCCCTTGGCATAGCGGAAGGCGTTGGTAAGGAAGTTTTGCAGTACCCGGCGCAACAGGCGGATGTCACTGTCCACGCGCAGCTTGCTGCCGTGCACGCGGAAGTTGACGCCCTGTTCGCGGGCCAGTGCGGTGAACTCGGTGCCGAGGGTGTCGAACAGCGTCGCCAGCGGGAAGGGGTTGCGATCCGGGGTGACCCGGCCGCTTTCCAGGCGCGAGATGTCCAGCAGGTCGGTGATAAGGTCCTCGGCCGAACGCAGCGCGCTGTCCAGGTGCTGTACCAGTTCCTGGGCTTCCTTGGGCAGGGCGCTCTGCTGGTGCGACAACGCGGCGGAGAAAAGGCGAGCCGCGTTGAGCGGCTGCATCAGGTCATGGCTGACCGCGGCGAGGAAACGGGTCTTGGACTGGTTCGCCGCCTCGGCGGTGCTCTTGGCCTCGATCAGTGCCTGGTTCAGTTGCGACAGCTCCTGGGTGCGTTCGCTGACGCGTTGTTCCAGGCCTTCGTTGGCGTCCTTCAGGGCACGTTCGGCCTCGCGGTACGCGGTGATGTCACTGAAACTCATGACGAAGCCGCCGCCGGGCATCGGGTTGCCGATCAGCTCGACGACCCGGCCGTTGGGGAACAGCCGCTCGGAGGTGTGGGCACGGCCCTGGCGCATCCAGTACAGGCGCTTGGCCACATGGGTATCGGGGTCGCCCGGCCCGCACAGGCCGCGTTCGGCGTTGTAGCGGATGATGTCGGCGATCGGCCGGCCGATGTAGACCAGCCCGTCCGGATACTCGAAGAGTTCGAGATAGCGATGGTTCCAGGCCACCAGGCGCAGCGACTGGTCGACCACGCTGATGCCCTGGGTGATGTTTTCGATCGCGCCTTGCAGCAACGCTCGGTTGAACTGCAGCACTTCGGAGGCTTCGCCGACGATACGCACCACGTCGTCGACCTGCATGTCGCGGCCTTCCAGCGCCGCTTTGACCACCGCACGGGTGGAGGACGCGCCGAGCACGCCGGCGAGCAGACGCTCGGTATGCGCGATCCACTGGCCGTCGGCTTGCAGCTTGGGCGAGAAGTCCTGGCCATGGCGGCGGGCGAAACGCTGGAAGCTCTGCTCGGCGCG
>Ga0155173_1079_pt5 | contig 28853 bp, 24 predicted proteins | sample RifCSPhighO2_01_FD_106141 | JGI IMG/M metagenome (GOLD analysis project Ga0155173, IMG submission 106141) | Pseudomonadales bacterium RIFCSPHIGHO2_01_FULL_64_12
TTCGCGACAGGTCATTTCCAGCTCGTTGAGGCGGCCGGCATGACGGGCCGTGGTAAGCAGGTTGATCGGCGAGTGCAGGGGGCTGTTGGACGGTCCGCGACTGAGCGCTTCGTAACCGAGTATTCGTCGCTCGGAGAGCGACACGATGGGTTGGAACAGGGTGGTGATGTCGCCGTGAGCAAGGATCTGTCCCAGCGTGCTCAACTGCTCGGTGACTGTCATGGGAGGACTCTGGGCTGAAAGAAAAGGGGCCGCATTGCGGCCCTTCATTTCACGTCACCGTGATGTCAGTTTGATGACATCGCGGGTTGCGCGCCCTTCAGTGCTTGGCCATTGCCGAGCTGAGACCGAGATAGTCCAGCAGGATGCGACCGCTTTCGGACAGGTAGGCATCGTCCTCTGGTTTCGGTTTGTCCATCTCCTGATGCGGCGTGGTTTCGTCGTCCTTCTCCAGCTTGGCCAGCGGCTGTTCACCCTTCGCCAGCCGCAGCGCGTTCTCCAGCGCTAGCTGACGCTTCTCGATATCCGCCTGCTGAGCACGGCGTTTCTCTTCGTTGAGACTGACGGTGGTTTCGTGCATCAGCTCCTGGGCGAGCGCCAGGCGGTCGCGGGTGAAGACGAAGTCCGGGTTCTCGCCGGTACGCGCCTCATGGCGAGCCTTGAGTTCGGCCAGGAAGGGTTTGAATGGGTTCATGTCGGGATTGATCGCAGCGCGGATGCTGTCCCACGGCAGCGCTTCGGGTAGGGCGCTTTCGCCAATCTCCTTGGTGTCGACATCGGCCGGGTAAGCGATGTCCGGAATCACGCCCTGGTGCTGCGTGCTCTGCCCGGAAACGCGGTAGAACTTGGCCAGGGTCAGCTTCAGCTCGCCATGGTTGAGGGGCTGGATGGTCTGCACGGTACCCTTGCCAAAGGTCTGGCCGCCAAGGATGAGCGCGCGATGATAGTCCTGCATGGCTCCGGCGAAGATTTCCGAGGCGGAGGCCGACAGTCTGTTCACCAGCACCGCCAGCGGGCCTTTGTAGAATGCGCCGGTCTGCTCGTCGGCCAGCACGTCGACACGGCCGTCGCTGTTGCGCACCAGCACCGTCGGGCCCTGGTCGATGAACAGGCCGGTGAGTTCGGTGGCTTCCTGCAGCGAGCCGCCGCCGTTGTTGCGCAAGTCGATGACTACGCCGTCGACCTTTTCCGCTTCCAGTTCGGATAGCAGCTTCTTCACATCGCGGGTGGTGCTCTTGTAGTTCTGGTCGCCGGCACGCAGGGCCTTGAAGTCGAGGTAGAACGCCGGAATCTCGATCACGCCGAGCTTGAAGTTCTGGCCCTGATGCGCGAGGTTCAGCACCGACTTCTTGGCGGCCTGCTCCTCGAGCTTGACCGCCTCACGGGTGATGGCCACCACCTTACTGCTCTGGTCGTTCGGTGCATTGCTCGCCGGGATGACTTCGAGGCGGACCACCGAGCCCTTTGGACCGCGGATGAGCTTGACCACCTCATCCAGGCGCCAGCCGATCACGTCGACCATTTCGTCGTTGGCCTGGCCAACGCCGATGATCTTGTCAGCCGGTGCCAGCTGCTTGCTCTTTTCTGCCGGGCCGGCCGGCACCAGGCGTACGATCTTGACGTGCTCGTTGTCGCTCTGCAGCACCGCGCCGATACCTTCCAGCGACAGGCTCATGTTGATGTCGAAGTTCTCGGCATTGTCCGGCGAGAGGTACTGGGTGTGCGGATCGTAGGACTGGGCGAACGCGTTGATGTAGGTCTGGAACACGTCTTCGCCGCGAGTCTGGTTGAGGCGCGCCAGCTGGTTCTTGTAGCGTTTGGTCAGCAGCTCCTCGATGGCCTTGGGCTCCTTGCCTGCAATCTTCAGGCGCAGGACCTCGTCCTTGACGCGCTTGCGCCAGAGGTCGTCGAGCTCGGCCATGTCCTTGGCCCAGGCGGCTTTCTCGCGATCGACCAGCAGCTCTTCATCGACGGTGAAATCGAAGCTGTCGACGCCCTTGCCGAGCAGGCCCAGGGCAAAGTTGAGACGGTTCTGCAGCCGCTCGAGCTGCCGCTTGTAGATGGCGAAGCCGGGTTCGAGGTTGCCGCCTTTGAGGAAATCATCGAACTGGTTGCGCCACTTGCCGAATTCTTCGATGTCGGATGCCAGGAAGTAGCTGCGCGCAGGGTCGAGCATCTTGATATAGCTGTCGAAGATCTTCGCCGAACGCGCGTCGTTCAGCGGCGGCTTGTTGTAGTGATGGCGCTTGAGCAGCTCGACGACGTTGAGGCTGGCGATCACCTGATCACGATCGGGTTGCAGGTAGTCCCAGTTCTCCGGCGTGCTGACCGCTTTGGCCATCGCCAGGGATGCGTGAAGGCCGAACAGGACGGCGAGAACGGTGCAGATCAGCGTACGTTTCATGGCTTGGGGGCGACGTAAGGCAAGGGAATAACGCATATTAGGCCATCTAAAGTAGGCGCCGGTTCGGTTTTTCCGTCCGGCGGTGGAAAGCACGAGCCCGATGGTACAGGGTGGTCAGAAGAGGCCAGCGAGCGATCAGTTGGGTGGACATAGATAAGAACCACTATGGAGGCAGCATGAAGGCATTGCAAGGTATCGAGGGGCATCTGGAGTGGGCCGAGCGGCCCGCTCCCGCATGTGGCGAGGGGGAGGTCCGCATCCAGGTGGCGGCCGCTGGGCTGAACCGGGCGGATCTGCTGCAGCGCGCCGGCCATTACCCGCCGCCCGCAGGCGTGACCGACATCCTTGGCCTGGAGTGTGCCGGCGTGATCGCCGAGGTGAATGGACGCAGCCGCTGGAAGGTGGGCGACCGCGTCTGCACCTTGTTGGCCGGAGGCGGCATGGCCGAGGAAGTGGTGGTCGATGCCCGCCACGTGCTGCCGGTGCCGGAAGGCATGTCGTTGCACGAAGCGGCTGCGATTCCCGAGGTATACGCCACCGCCTGGCTCAATCTCTACCGCCTCGGCGCGTTGCTGGCCGGCGACAAGGTGCTGCTGCATGCCGGTGCCAGCGGTGTCGGCTCGGCGGCCATCCAGTTGTGCAAGGCGTTCGGCAATCCCTGCTGGGTCAGCGTCGGCTCGGCCGAGCGTCTGGCTTATTGCGAGTCACTGGGCGCACAGGGTGGTGTGCTGCGTGGCGACTCGCTGGAAGCGCTGCGTGACTTCGGGCCGTTCGACATGATCCTCGATCCGGTCGGCGCCAAGTACGCCGCGCTCAATCTGCAGCTGCTGGCGATGGACGGGCGCTGGGTGATGATCGGCCTGATGGGCGGCCGCAAGGCCGAGATGGACCTGGCGGGGCTGCTGGCCAAGCGTATCCAGTTGATCGGCTCCACCCTGCGCAGCCGCGACGCCGACTACAAGGCCGGCTTGCTGGCGGAGATGGAGGAGAAGGTCTGGCCGCTGTTCACCCAGGGCAAGCTGTCGCCGCGGCTGGAGCGCACCTTCGCCATCGGCGATGTCGAGGCCGCGTTCGAGGCTCTGGCCAGCAATACCGTGTCCGGCAAGCTGGCCCTGGTGATCGACAGCTCGCTGTCCTGACGGGCCTCCGGCAGGCTCGCGGCGATCGCGGGCCGGCCGGGACAGCTCAGGGCAGCTGGTTGCTCGCGTAGAAGGCGGTCAGCACCTTGACCAGATGGGCCAGGTCCTGGCTGCCGGCCAGCTCGCGAATCGAATGCATGGCGAAGGTCGGCAGGCCGATGTCGACGGTGCGCACGCCCAGCTGGCTGGCGGTGATCGGGCCGATCGTCGAGCCACAGCCCATGTCGCTGCGAGTGACGAAGCTCTGCACCGGCACCTCGTTTTCCAGGCAGAGATGGCGGAAGAAGCCGGCGGTTTCGCTGCTGGTGGCATAGCGCTGGTTGTTGTTCACCTTGATCACCGGGCCGGCGTTGAGCTTCGGACCGTGGTTGCCGTCGTGCTTGTCCGCATAGTTCGGGTGAACGGCGTGGGCGTTGTCCGCTGAGATCAGCAGCGAATGGCTGACCGCACGCTGGAAGTCGTCTTCGTCAGGCAGCAGGCGACGCAGTACCTGCTCCAGGAACGGGCCATCCGCGCCGCACATGGAGGTAGAGCCGACTTCCTCGTGGTCGGTGCAGACCAGCACGCAGGTATGTTCGCGCTCGGCCGCGAGCAGGGCCTGCAAGCCGGCAAAGCACGACAGCAGGTTGTCCAGCCGTGCCCCCGCGATGAAATCCCCATGCAGGCCGATGACCGCGGCGCTCTGGGTGTCGTAGAAACTCAGTTCGAAATCCAGCACCACATCGGCGACCAGCCCATGCTCACGGCCGAGCTGATCGGCGAGCAGTGCACGGAAGTCCGGGCTTTCCTGGCTGGCAATCTGCGCGAGGATCGGCGGTAGTTCGTTCTGCGCGTTGATCGCCCAACCCTGATTGGCTTCCCGGTTGAGGTGAATCGCAAGGTTGGGGATCGTTGCGATCGGTAGCTTGAAATCGATCAGTTGGCTCTCGATGCGACCATCCCGGCTGTAGGTCACCCGTCCGGCCAGGGACAGATCGCGGTCGAACCAGGGGGCCAGCAGGGCGCCGCCGTAGACTTCGACTCCTACTTGCCAGAAACCCTGGCGCTGCAGCTCCGGCTGTGGCTTCACACGCAGACAGGGGCTGTCGGTGTGGGCTCCGACCAGACGCAGGCCGTGCTCGACCAGCGATTTGCTGCCCAGCTGAAACGCCACGATGGCCGAATCGTTACGGGTGACGTAGTAGCGTCCACCAGGTTCGGTGTGCCAGACCTCGCGCTCATCCAGCGCACGGTAGCCGGCCGCCTGCAGTGCCTGGGCGAGATTCTGGGTGGCATGGAACGGGGTGGGCGATGCCTGCAGGTACTCGATCAGGCCTTGGTTGAGAGCTTTGCGCATTTCGGACTCCGGACTGCAAGGTCACGAAGTCTATCCCATCGCATGGCATGGCTGCATTCCCACGGCCTCAACTGCGCCGAGCGATGGCCTCGAACAGATGCCAGTGCTTGTCCTGGCCGGTCGCCGTCTTGCCGTCGAACTCGATCTCGTTGAGCTCCAGCAGCTCCCAGTCTTCGAACAACTCCAGAAGCTGCTCATAACGATGACAGGTGAGGTTGCGCCCCGCCCAGCTGTCACGAAGCCCGAAAAAGTGACCGCTGAACAGGCCACCCCTGCGCAGGCACTCCATGATGCGCGTCCAGAGACTCGTGAATGCCTCCGGTTTGCAGAACGGTAAAGCGAAACTGGCATTAACCAGCTCGACGGTGGGAAGGGGAGCACCGTTCTCGAATGGCTCGCAAAGCGTGGTGAGCTTGTGTGCACCGGTGTCCACCTGTGCTCGCAGCGCATCGAGCGCGGCGCTGGACTGATCGAGTGCGACCACGCTCCAGCCATCGCGCAGCAGCGCCAGGCTGTCGCGACCTGCGCCGCAGCCCAGGTCAAGCGCGGTTCCGGGGGGCGCTTTCCAGAGGTTGAGCGCGTTGCGCAGGCTGGGGTGTTCGGGGGCGCCGCGGGTCGCCTGAAGAAACCGCTCCATCAGAATGGCGCGGGACACTCGAAGCGCAGGCGCTCGCCTGTCTGCGGATGAGTCAGGGTAAGCATACTGGCGTGCAGGCACAGCCGCTCATGCGCGTGCAGCGCCTGTTCATGCGCGTAAAGCCGGTCGCCGAGCAACGGGTGACCGATCGACAGCATGTGCACCCGCAGCTGGTGAGAGCGCCCGGTGATGGGGGTCAGTTCGACGCGGCTGTAGTCGCCGCAGCGTTCGAGTACACGCCAGAAGGTCAGCGCATGCTTGCCCAGTTCGTGATCGACCACATGCCGTGGCTTGGTCGGCGGGTCGTAACGCAGTGGCAGGTCGATGCTGCCACTGTCCTGCTCCGGCTGGCCCCAGCACAGCGCGGTATAGGCCTTTTCCGTTTCGCGGTCATGAAACTGACGGGACAGCTCGCGGTGCGTATCGGCGTCGCGGGCGAGCACGATGAGCCCGGAGGTCTCCCAGTCCAGGCGGTGCACGATGCGGGCTTCGGGGTAGCCGTTCTCCTGCAGGCGGGTCACCAGACAGTCACGATTGTCTTCGGCCCGTCCTGGCACGGAGAGCAGCAGGGTCGGCTTGTTGATCACCAGCAGGGCGGCGTCCTGGTGAATGATCTGGATGTTGCTAAGAGGCATTGTTCTTCCCACAAACGAAGACGGCGACCCGTGGGCCGCCGCTTCTGTACGCCGTGCCGCTCAGCGATCCGGCAGGGTGATGTTCAGTTCGAGAATCGAGCAGCTGCCCTGATCCTCGAGGGCGACCTGAACCTGATCGCTGTCGATGTTGACGTACTTGCGGATCACCTCGACCAGCTCCTTCTGCAATGCCGGCAGGTAGTCCGGCTCGGTGCGCTGGCCGCGTTCGTGGGCGACGATGATCTGCAGGCGTTCCTTGGCAATGGCGGCCGGTGTTTCCTTCTTCTTGCGTTCACGGAAGAAGTCGAAGAGGTTCATTCGCGGCCTCCGAAAAGTCGTTGCAGGAAGCCAGGCTTCTTGACGTCGAGGAAGCGGTGCGCCACTTCCTTGCCCAGCAGGCGATCCACCGCGTCGCTGTAGGCCTGACCGGCGTCGCTCTGGTCATCGAGGATCACCGGGATGCCCTGGTTGGACGCCTTGAGCACAGCCTGCGACTCGGGGATCACGCCCAGCAGGCGGATGGAGAGGATTTCCTCGACGTCTTCGACGCCGAGCATTTCGCCCTTGGTGACGCGCTCAGGGTTGTAGCGGGTCAGTAGTAGGTGTTCCTTGATCGGCTCTTCGCCGTTTTCGGCGCGACGCGACTTGCTGGCCAGCAGGCCGAGCATGCGGTCGGAGTCGCGTACCGAGGAGACTTCCGGGTTGGTCACGACGATGGCTTCGTCGGCGAAGTACATGGCCAGATGCGCGCCTTTTTCGATGCCCGCCGGGGAGTCGCAGATGACGTATTCGAAGTTCTTGCCCAGCTCGTCGATCACCTTGCCGACGCCTTCCTGGGTCAGGGCGTCCTTGTCGCGCGTCTGGCTGGCAGCCAGCACGTAGAGGTTCTCCAGACGCTTGTCCTTGATCAGGGACTGGGTCAGGGTGGCATCGCCATTGATGACGTTGACGAAGTCGTAAACCACCCGGCGTTCGCAGCCCATGATCAAGTCGAGGTTCCGCAGACCGACGTCGAAGTCGACGATGACAGTCTTGTGGCCGCGCAGAGCGAGGCCGGTACCGATGGCGGCGCTGGTGGTGGTTTTACCAACGCCACCTTTGCCGGAAGTGACTACGATGATCTTGGCCAAGGTGATTCACCCTAAAAATTGAAAAATCGGGACCTTCCGCCCGGTTTTGGCGTCAGGATTGCCCGTTTGGTCCTTGAAAATTCGCGGCAGTATCCGTTAAAGGCGGGTGATGTTCAACACGTCGCCGGAGAGGCTGATGCGTACCGCTTCAGCCCAGAGAGGATCGCGTCGCAGGTCCTCGGCGACCTTGTATTGGCCGGCGATGGAGACCATTTCCGCTGCGAGCTGCTGGCAGAAGATCCGCGCCGAAGTATCGCCCTTGATGCCAGCCAGGGCGCGACCGCGAAGCGGACCGTAGACATGGATGTTGCCATCGGCGAGAAGTTCCGCACCGGGGCTTACCGGCGCCAGCACAATGAGGTCGCCGCCCTGTGCGTAGATCTGCTGGCCGCCGCGGATGGGCGTGGTGACCACGCGGGTCGGGCGGTAGACCGGTTCGGCTGGCTTGGCCGGTGCCTTCGATGCCAGGTCGACCTGGCGCTCGCGAGCCCCCGAAGGCGGCAGCACCGGTAGATCCAGCACCGCCGCTGCTTCGATATGCGCCGGCTCGCTGGCGCGCAGGGCCAGGGTGCGCAACCGATGCTTGCGGCAGAGTGCGACCAATGCCTTGATGTCGATTTCCCGCGCCGCCTCGGGCAATTTGTCCAGCGCCAGGACCAGCGGCGTATTGTTGAAGAAGTCCGGGGCTTGCTCGACCTTGGCCGCGAGCTGTTCGTCGAGACGTTCGATGTCGTTGCTGGCCAGCTCCAGCACAGTGATGGCGAGCATGCTGCCCTTGAGCTGGAAGGCTGGGGACTGGTCGGGGAGGTCGGCTTGGCTCATGGTCTGCCTGCTGCGGTAAATGGCGAGGACTTATAACGAGGTGTGCCGCTGCCTGCAACCCGCCGCGTGTGTCCCGGGCGATCGCTGGTGCGCCGAGGCTCGGTCAACCACGGCTTTTGCCGCTAGAATGCGTCGCTTCATCGGTTGTCGAGCTATTCATGGACCGTCCTCAGTTTCGTGCGTACTTCCTGCATCCGCGCTTCTGGCCGCTGTGGCTGGGGCTTGGACTGCTCTGGCTGCTGGTGCAGTTGCCGTATCCGCTCTTGCTGCAACTGGGCCGTGGGCTCGGCGCGTTGATGTTCCGATTCGCCGGTTCCCGGCGCTACATCGCGCGACGCAACCTGGAATTGTGCTTTCCCGAACTCAGCCAGGCGCAGCGTGAACGTCTGTTGCGCGAGAACTTCGCGTCCACCGGCATTGCTTTCTTCGAGATGGCGATGAGCTGGTGGTGGCCGCAGGCGCGCCTGCAGCGGCTGGCAAAGATCGAGGGACTGGAGCATCTGCAGCAGGCCCAGGCGGCCGGGCAGGGGGTGATCCTGATGGCGCTGCATTTCACCACGCTGGAAATCGGCGCCGCATTGCTCGGTCAGCGCCACACCATCGATGGCATGTACCGCGAGCACAAGAATCCGCTGTTCGACTATGTACAGCGCCGCGGACGCGAGCGGCACAACCGCGACGCCACCGCCATCGAGCGGGAAGACGTGCGGGCCATGCTCAAGGTGCTGCGTGCCGGCCGCGCCATCTGGTACGCGCCGGATCAGGACTATGGCCGCAAGCAGAGTCTGTTCGTACCGCTGTTCGGTATCCAGGCCGCCACGGTGACCGCCACCACCAAGTTCGCTCGGCTAGGCAGGGCCAAGGTCGTACCGTTCACGCAGGAGCGCCTGGCGGATGGTTCGGGTTATCGGCTGGTGATCCATCCGCCGCTGGAGGATTTCCCTGGCGAGAGCGAGGAGGCCGATTGTCTGCGCATCAATCAGTGGGTCGAGGAGGCCGTCAGCGCCCTGCCTGAGCAGTATCTCTGGGCGCACCGGCGCTTCAAGACCCGGCCGGACGGCGAGCCGGGGCTGTACAAGAAAAAGAAGAAGCGCAAGGCGGTGTAATGCGCTTTCCTGCCCGTGTAGCGTGGCGGGCGTGTGGTGCGCTAACGCCACCCCATAGGTGACGGCTGGCTACATCCCGGGCGGCGTCCCGGTGGTTCCGGCCATCCAGTCGACCCAGCCGAATCAGGCCAGCGTTCCATCGCGGAAATCCCGCAGCGCCTGCTCGATCTCCTCCCGCCTGTTCATCACGAAGGGGCCGTACTGCACGATGGGCTCGCCCAGGGGGCGTCCAGCCAACAGCAGCAGGCGGGTTCCCGACTCGCTGTGCAACCGCACCTCACCATGTTCGGACAGGCGCACCAGCTGGCCTTTGCCCAGCGTGTGTTCGCCAAGGCGCAGCGCACCCTCATAGACATAAAGCAACAGCCGATGGCCTTCCGGCACCTGCGGGCTGATGCCGATACCGGCCGGCAGATGCAGATCGAAAAGCTGCGGCTCGGTATCCGGACGCTGCACGACGCCCGGCTGCTCGATGCCGTCGACCTTCAGCGTGCCGGCGATGACTTTTGCCTGGACCCCGCCTGGCAGCGTCAGCTGTGGAATTTCCGCCGGTGCGAAGTCACGGTAGCCCGGCTCGCCGAGCTTGGCGTGGGCGGGCAGGTTCAGCCACAGCTGGAAGCCGCGCATGAGGCCTTGCTCCTGCTCCGGCATCTCGCTGTGGATCACGCCGCGCGCTGCGGTCATCCACTGCACGCCGCCACTTTCCAGTCGCCCGACATTGCCCATGTGATCCTCGTGACGCATGCGCCCCTCGAGCATGTAGGTGATGGTTTCGAAGCCGCGGTGCGGATGTGGCGGAAAGCCGGCGATGTACTCGTCGGGATCGTTGGAGCCGAACTCGTCGAGCATCAGGAACGGATCGAAGCGTTCCGGCGCGGCGCCACCAAATACGCGGGTAAGACTGACGCCGGCGCCGTCGGAAGTGGCGCGGCCGGTGGTGATGGAAAGGATTTCACGCTGGGACATGTCGAATGCCTCTGGTCTGGAATGTCACCAGAATAATGGTGCGGCTTCGATCAATGGTTGCGCATTATCGCTCTATCCAATCGACACATTGGATCATTCCTTCACCATGAGGTCCCTCGCACGGCTGTAGACATAGCGCACCTTCTCGTACTCGAACGGCGAGTTCAGCTGGCCGTAACGAAAGCTGGTGACGTGGCGGGCGTTGATGGCGCGCAACGCGGTCAGGCTCAGCTCGCCACCGGTGGTCTCGGAATACTGGAGGAAGTCGACCTGTCGCTCGACGGCAAAATCGGTGACGCGGCCGGTGGCATCGCGCAGGTTGGAGGGGCCGAGAGCCGGAATGATCAGGTAGGGCCCCTGGGGAACGCCCCAATATCCGAGCGTCTGGCCAAAGTCTTCGCTCTGGCGCACCAGACCCATGCGCGTGGCCGGGTCCCAGAGTCCACCCACGCCCAGAATGCTGTTGAACAGGAAGCGGGCGGTGGCATTCGCCGCACGCTGTCCCTTGAGCTGCGCGACGCTGTTGAACAGCGTCGGAATCTCCCCGAGGTTGGCGAAGAAGTTGCTCACACCGGTGCGCACCGGTTGCGGCGTGACATAGCGATAGCCTCGCACCACCGGCAGCATCACCCATTGATCGAGCCGGTAGTTGAAGTGGTAGATGCGCCGATTGACCGATTCGAACGGGTCGTAGACATCCAGCGCCTGAAAGGTGGCGCGCTCGAACTCACGTTGGTCCAGCCCTGGATTGAACTCCAGGTTGCGTAACGGATGGGTGAAGCCATCCTCGTCGACCGCCGGTGTGTCGGCGAAGGCCAGGCCGCTGAGCAGCAGCAGCGGCAACAGCATTCCTTTAGCCACGGAAGAACTCCAGCATGTGTTGGGCGTTGACGCGGTAGGTGAGGTTGCCGCAGTGGCCGCCGCGCGGATAGAGCGTCAGGCGATCGCCGAAGGTGCGGCGTAGAAAGCCGATGTCACCGGCACCGAGGATCACGTCGTCGGCGTTGTGCATGACCGCGATCTTCGGGCTCTGGCGCAGATAATCCTCGAGGGCATAGAGGCTGACCTGCTGGATCAGCTGCGGCAGGCTACCGCCGTCGTACTGCGCTCGCCACATGGGGATCAGCTGCTCGGTGATGTAGCAGTCGAAGTCGCAAAGCAGGGCGCGCTTGAAGAATGGCTCCAGGCGTGTGCCCTCGTTGATCGGATAGTCCTGCGGCACGATCAGTCCGCGACGGTTGATCAGGTCCGAGGTGAAGTTGATGTCGGCGGCGGAAAAACGGAACACCGAGCCGATCAGCATGGCCATCTGCTCGTCGCTGAGCTTCAGCGCCGACTGCTGGAAGTCGTAGAGCATCGCCTCGTCGAGGTCGATGTAGCCGCGCTGCCGGTAGTAGCGGGTGAGCTTTTCCAGCACCACCTCATAGAAGGTGGTGTGGTTGTCGATGCCGTCGACGCGGGTCTGCACCAATTTGTCCAGGTTACCGACCGATGTGTAGAGGTTCACCGGCGGGTTGAGCAGCAGCACGCGCTTGAAGTTGAAGCTGCCGCGGGTTTCGTCCAGCTGGCTGACGAACGCGGCGTTCAGCGCGCCGAGGCTGTAGCCGGTGAGGTGGAACTCGGTGACAGGCAGCTTGTGATGCCTGGCGCGAATGGCCTGCATGACCCGATAGAGATCCTTGGCATCGTCGGCACTGATGCCAGGTGTGGCATAGCGCGAGGCAGCGGACATGAAGTCGTAGCTGGTGGGCGAAGACAGCTGCACCACGTGGTAGCCGGCGCCGTAGAACAGCCGCTTGAGTGCCTCGGTCTTGCCCGCCGAGTAATGCGCACCGGTGCCGGAAATGATGAAGATCAGCGGCGCCGGCCCGCGCTGGCGTGCCAGGCGATAGCGCAGCTGTTTGACCGGCCAGAAGTTGTCCGGCAGGGTGAATTCGCGCTCCGGCCGCAGACGCAGGCTGTAGTCAGCCTGGTCGATGGCGTCGTCGCTGGGTACCTCGGCGCGCAATGCGCTCGGCGTGCCGGCGATGGTCGCTTCGAAAGGATTGGCCAGGGGGTAGCCATACTCCTCGATGCTGAGATCAGCCGCGTGCAGCGGCGTAACGATCAGGGCGAGCAGGGCGGTCAGGCGCAACAACAGCTGCATGGTGTATCTCCGTTGACAGGCCATCGCGGCCTGTAGCGAGGCGGCAACGGATTTCTCGTGCCGCCTGTCCCATCAGAACTGCATTGGCAGCGCAGTGCAAGCCAACATCTCTATGGCAGCGGCGCGGGGAATTCGATCCCTGCGCGGGGATGGAAATGCCGACGGCTCGACAGTTGCTGTCGAGCCCCGATGGCAAGCAGTACCCGTGCGGGGCAGGCGTCAGGCCTGGTGGTGCAGCCAGGCATGCTTAGGAATCGCTGCGCTGCGTCTACTGCGTTCGAATCGCTGCCAGACCTTCTCGTGGAAGTAGAAACCTACCGAATTGCACAACGGCTCGATGGCGGCGACCAGTCCGCCGATGGCGATGCTGCCGGTCAGCGCGTAGGTCACCGAAAAGGCAATGCAGAAGTGCATCAGGGTGAACGTCACGGTCTTGAGCATGGCCTGTCTCCTTGTGCAGTCGAGAATCGTTCTCGCGACAAGGAGAGTCTGGTCGAGGTCGAGCAATGTCTGAAATCAACGTTCTGCATGTGCGACATAGCGCCACACTATTTGTGTTTGGAATTGTTGCGAAGCGCCGATTCATGCGGCTCGAGGGCTCTATGTCGGGCCTTTTCGCAAGACGCATTCAGACCAAAGTCGGGTGGTGTTCGCTTCGGCCGGGCCTAAAGTGGCCGCCCTGCCTCCATCAGGGGGCAGCGACCGTGGAGACAGATTCCAATGCACAATGAAAATGTTTACCGGCAGATCTATGCCAATCCGCGTTTCCAGGAGCTGGTGGCCAAGCGCGGGCGTTTCGCCTGGATGCTGTCGGCCGTCATGCTCGGCGCCTACCTCGCGTTCATCCTGCTGATCGCCTTCGAGCCGAAGATCCTCGGCATCCCGCTTGCCGCCGATACCGTCACCACCTGGGGCATTCCGGTGGGCGTGGGCGTGATCTTCATGGCTTTCATCCTGACCGGTGTCTATGTGCAGCGTGCCAACGGTGAGTTCGATCGCATCAACCAGGAAATCCTCAACGAGGCACAGAAATAATGATCCTGCGTTTCCTGATGACTGCCCTGCTGTTGGCAGTCTCGCCCGCGCTGCTCGCCGATGCCATTACCGGCGAAGTTCAGAAGCAGGCCACCAATTACACCGCCATCATCATGTTCGTGGTGTTCATCGTGTTCACCATGGGCATCACCAAGTGGGCGGCCAAGCGCAACACCTCGACCGCTGACTACTACACTGCCGGCGGCAGCATCACCGGCTTCCAGAATGGTCTGGCGATTGCCGGCGACTTCATGTCGGCGGCGTCCTTCCTGGGCATTTCCGCGCTGGTCTACACCAGCGGCTATGACGGCCTGATCTACTCCATCGGCTTCCTCGTCGGTTGGCCGATCATCCTGTTCCTGATGGCTGAACGCCTGCGCAACCTGGGCAAGTTCACCTTCTCCGACGTGGCGTCCTATCGCCTCGGCCAGACGCAGATCCGTCTGCTCTCGGCATTCGGCTCGCTGATCGTGGTGGCCTTCTACCTGATCGCGCAGATGGTCGGTGCCGGCAAGCTGATCCAGCTGCTGTTCGGCCTGGACTACTACGTGGCTGTGGTGCTGGTCGGTGTGCTGATGGTCATGTATGTGCTGTTCGGCGGCATGCTGGCGACCACCTGGGTGCAGATCATCAAGGCGGTCCTGCTGCTGTCGGGCGCCAGCTTCATGGCCATCATGGTGATGAAGACCGTCGGCTTCGATTTCGGCAGCCTGTTCGCCGAAGCGGTGAAGATCCACGAGAAAGGCGCTCAGATCATGAGCCCGGGCGGTCTGGTTTCCGACCCGATCTCGGCGATTTCCCTGGGCCTGGCACTGATGTTCGGTACCGCCGGCCTGCCGCACATCCTGATGCGCTTCTTCACCGTGTCCGACGCCAAGGAAGCGCGCAAGAGCGTGTTCTACGCCACCGGCTTCATCGGCTACTTCTACATCCTGACCTTCATCATCGGCTTCGGCGCGATCCTGCTGGTCAGCACCAACCCGGACTTCAAGGACGTGACCGGTGCCATCGTCGGCGGCACCAACATGGTCGCCATCCACCTGGCCAGCGCCGTGGGCGGCAACCTGTTCCTCGGCTTCATCTCCGCGGTCGCCTTCGCCACCATCCTCGCGGTAGTGGCCGGCCTGACCCTGGCCGGTGCCTCGGCGGTTTCCCATGACCTCTATGCCTGCGTGATCAAGCAGGGCAAGGCGCGGGAAGAGGACGAGATGCGTGTGACCAAGCTGACCACCCTGACCCTGGGCGTGGTGGCGATTCTGCTAGGCATCATCTTCGAGAAGCAGAACATCGCCTTCATGGTCGGCCTGGCGTTCTCCATCGCCGCCAGCTGCAACTTCCCCGTGCTGTTCCTTTCCATGTACTGGAAGGGGCTGAGCACGCGCGGTGCGCTGTTCGGCGGCGCGCTGGGCCTGATCACCGCGCTGGTGCTGACCATCATCAGCCCCACCGTGTGGGTCGACGTATTCGGCTATGCCGAGGCGATCTTCCCCTACAAGTACCCGGCGCTGTTCTCCATGGTCGCCGCCTTCGTCGGTATCTGGTTCTTCTCGGTTACCGACAAGTCCAAGCGGGCAGGGGAGGAGCGCGAGCGCTTCTTCGCCCAGTTCGTCCGCTCGCAGACCGGTCTGGGTGCAACCGGCGCCGTCGCTCACTAAGGCGATCAGCGGCAAGCGAAAGGGCAGCCCACGGGCTGCCCTTTTTCATTGGTGGCGCGCAAATCACCGGCCAGCACCGCGCCCATGTTGCCGCCATATTGCCTGCCGGGGACCGGGCGGTCAGCCCCATTGGCCAAGGGTTTGCCAGGGGCATTCATCAATCTGATGGATGCCGGTACGGCTCCGGGCATTCGCTAGACTCGCTGCCACTACCCGAACAACAAAGGCAGCACAACAATGCACAATCGCATGATGATCACCGGCGCCGGTTCCGGACTCGGACGGGAAATCGCCCTGCGCTGGGCGCGCGACGGCTGGCAACTGGCGCTTTCCGACGTCAATGAGGCCGGGCTGGCGGAAACCCTGAAAATGGTTCGCGAGGCGGGCGGCGATGGCTTCACCATGCGCTGCGACGTGCGTGACTACAGCCAGCTGATCGCCTTCGCCCAGGCCTGCGAAGAGAAGCTCGGCGGCATCGATGTCGTGGTGAACAACGCCGGCGTGGCATCGGGCGGTTTCTTCGACGAGCTGTCGCTGGAAGACTGGGATTGGCAGATCGCGATCAACCTGATGGGGGTGGTCAAGGGCTGCAAGGCATTCCTGCCGCTGGTTCAGAAGAGCAAGGGCAAGATCATCAACATCGCCTCCATGGCGGCGCTGATGCAGGCGCCCGGCATGAGCAACTACAACGTGGCCAAGGCCGGTGTGGTGGCGCTCTCCGAGAGTCTGATGGTCGAGCTGCGCCAGGCCGAAGTGGGTGTGCACGTGGTCTGTCCGTCGTTCTTCCAGACCAACCTGCTGGATTCCTTCCGCGGGCCGACGCCGAACGTGAAGGCGCAGATCGGCAAGCTGCTGGAGTCATCGCCGATCACCGCGGCGGACATCGCCGACTACATCCACCAGCAGGTCGCCAAGGGCGAGTTCATGATCCTGCCGCACGAGGAGGGGCGCATGGCCTGGAAGGTCAAGCAGCAGAATCCTCAGGCGATCTATGACGAGATGGCGCTGCTCGCCGAAAAGAAGCGGGCCAAGAGCAAGGCCGTCTGAATCCGGCCGGCCGCTGCCTTCAAGCGGCCGGTGCGGTTGCCTCCGGGGAGGCTGGGGAGTAGGGTTGCCTGTCCGGTTTCTTGCCGTAACCCTATGGATCGCTTGTGAATTTCCCTTCCCGCGGACTGTTGATGCTGGCCCTGGTGCTGGCAGCGATCAACCTGCGTCCTGGTATCACGTCCTTCGCCCCGCTGATCGAACGCATCGCCGAAGAGCTTGCCCTGTCCCGTGGCCTGATCAGCCTGACCACAGCCTTGCCGGTATTGCTGATGGGCCTGCTGGCGCCGTTGGCACCGCGGCTGGCGGTGCGCTTCGGACTGGAGCGCAGCATTGCCTTGTGTCTTGGCCTGATCGCCGCGGCGCTGGTGCTGCGCCTGTTCGGTCACAATGCTGTGCTGCTGATCGTCACCGCCGGCCTGGTCGGCGCCGGCATCGCCGTTGCCGGGCCGTTGTTGTCCGGTTTCATCAAACGTTACTTTCTCGAACGCATGGGCAAGGTCGCCGCCTGGTACTCGCTGAGCATGGCGGTGGGCGGGACCCTCGGCGTCGTGCTGACGGCGCCGGCCACCGAAGCGTTGGGCCAGCAGTGGAATGCCGGCCTGGCGGTCTGGGCGCTGCCAGCGGTGATGGCGCTGTTGATCTGGTTGCGGCTGCCCAATCAGCCGGAGGCCGCCAGTGAAAGCGGTGCGGGCTTGCCCTGGAAGGAGCCGCGGGCCTGGCTGTTGAGCATCTACTTCGCGCTGCAGGCCGGGCTGTTCTACGCGCTGGCCACTTGGCTGGTGGCGCGTTATCACGAGGTGGGCTACAGCCTGCTGCAGAGCAATGCGTTCTTCAGTGGCTTCATGCTGATCGGCCTGCCGAGCGCCTTCGCCATGCCATGGCTGGCGCAGCGCCTGGGCAATCGTCATCGCATCATGGCGACCTGCGGAGTGCTGGCGACCCTGTGCCTGGCGCTGATCGCGCTGCGACCCGGCTGGCAGCCGCTGGTGGTCTGCATGCTGCTGGGTGTTGCGCTCAATGGCACCTTTTCCCTGGCGCTGATTTCGCCGATGTACGAAGCCGGCACGCCGCTGGCCGTCAGCCGACTCACCGCGATGATGCTCTGCACGGGTTACTGCCTGGCCTGCCTGACACCGGTGCTGGCCGGACTCGGTCGCGATCTGGCCGGGGACTATCGCATGCCATTCCTGGTGCTGACCGGCATGGCGGCGTGCATGTCACTGCTGGCGATGCGGCTGCGGCCACGACATGTCGATCGCTGAGCGGTCTGGCTGTGGCCTGCGTCACCGCTTGCCATGCCGCGGATGACCGGCTCGCCGTGCTGTGCTAGAAAGCTCGCCGTCCACGTCCCAACCTAGCGCGCCGGAGTTCTGCTTGGAGTCTGAATCCATCGTTTACGGCTGCATCCGCGATTGGCCATCCGCCGACCTCGAGCAGTGCCGCCAGCGCCGGGCGAACAATCTGGCCGCCGTGCAGGCGTTGCCGCAGGGTGAGGCCTGGCCGTTCATCGGCCGCGAGATGTTTTCCTTCTGCCGTGACGAGGATCTGGGCCTGTATCAGACCCAGGTGATCCACTTCGGCGCCAGTTACCGCGCCGTCGAGTACGAGTGGGCGCTGTGGGTGCAGCGCTTCGAGGCGCTGCTCAAACAGCTGTACTGGACCAGCGCCGTGGTGCACCTGGAGACCGAGCTCAACGGCACCCATACCTTTCGCTGGGAAACCGACTCGGGTAGCCACAGCCCGCAGCAGAGCGACCTACGCATGCGCTGCGCCTGGGAGCGGGAAAGCGGGTTGTTCGGCTGACCCCGGTGCGGCTCAGTCCAGCCACTCCCTGGGCACGTCGCGCTTGAGCGCGAGCTGGCACTGCTGACTGTCCGCATCGAAGACGATCACGGCTTGGCCTTTGTCCAGGGCGCGGCGTACCCGCGCGACCCGGGTTTCCAGTGGCGTTTCGTCGCCATTGTCGGTGCCGTCACGAGTGACGAAATCCTCGATGAGGCGGGTCAGGGTGTCCGGTTCGAGCTGGTCGTGGGGTATGAGCATGGGGCTTCTTCGGTAAGACGGAGGGGCGATGCTAGGTCGCGCCGCCCTGCAGGTAGCTGTCCAGGCAAGCATACAGCTGCCGGCTCTCCAGCGGCTTACCGATGAACTCGTCCATCCCGGCGTCGAGGCCACGCTGGCGGTGCTCGGCCAGCACATGGGCGGTCACCGCGATGATGGGCACGGCCTGCAGCTGCTGTTCCGCTTCCAGTTCACGGATCTGGCGGCTGGCCTCGAAACCGTCCAGCTCGGGCATTTCGCAATCCATCAGGATCAGCTGAACGGCGTGCGGATCGCGGCGGTAGAGATCCACGGCCTGGCGGCCGTTGTCGGCGAGCTGCACGGCGTAGCCGCGTTTCTTCAGCAGGCCGCGCACCACCATCTGGTTCACCGGATTGTCTTCGGCGACGAGGATGCAGGGTTCGCCCTGCGGCTGCGCCGGTGAGGGTGAACCGCGCTCGCCGGCGGTTGCCGGTTCCTGGGCGTAGAGCATTTGCAATGCCTCGCGCAGCGGCGCGCTCTGCAGCGGCAGCGCCAGACTGACCAGACGCAGCCCCGGCGTGACGGGTGGCGGCTCGTGAATCGGCGAATAGAGCATCAGCACGCGCTGATTGCTCTCCAGATGCGGGCGCAGACGTTCCAGCCACTGGCTCGGACTGCCCGGCCAGGGCGCCAGCAGTACCAGCAATGGCGGGGCGGTGAAGTCGGCAAGGCAATCCGGCAGGCGCTCCGGGTCCTGACAACGCTCGGTACGCATGCCCCAGCGACGCAGCAGATGACTGAGTGCCTCCAGCCCTTGGGCGTCCTGCGAGGCGAGCAGCGCCGGCCGGCCCGCCAGCAGCTGGTTCAGCGGGTCTTCCACATCGCTGGCGGCATGCAAAGGAATCTCGAAGCAGAAACGGCTGCCACGGCCCGGTGCGCTCTGCACCTCGATATGGCCGTTCATCATTTCCACCAGCTCTTTGCTGATGGCCAGGCCCAGCCCGCTGCCGCCATAGCGGCGCGTGGTGCTGGAGTCGCCCTGGGAGAAGGATTCGAACAGCTGAGCCAGAACCTCCTGGCGCATGCCGATGCCGCTGTCGCTGACGCAGAACACCAGACGCCGCGAGCCGTCCTGAGTCTGCCGGCTGGACACTTCCAGCAGCACATGGCCATGTTCGGTGAATTTCAGCGCATTGCTCAGCAGGTTCATTAGAATCTGCTTGAGGCGGGTGGGATCGCCGCGGATGCGTCGCGGGACGCCGGGCTCCAGGCCGACGTGCAGGCTCAGCTGCTTTTCCAGCGCCTGGGCGGTGAACAGGCGAATGGTCTCGGAGATGAGGATTTCCAGGTCGAAGTCGATGTCTTCGAGGCTCAGCTTGCCGGAGCCGATGCGGGCATAGTCGAGAATGTCGTTGATGACTGCCATCAGCGAATTGCCGGAGCTGGAGATGGTATCTAGGTAGAACTGCTGGCTGCGATCCAGCGGCGTTTCGCGCAGCAGTTGCAGCATGCCGAGCACGCCGTTGAGCGGAGTACGGATCTCGTGGCTCATCTTGGCGAGGAAGCGGCTCTTGGCCTCGTTCTCGCTGGCGGCCCGCTCGGCAGCCTCGCGGGAGCGGTAGCCCTCTTCCTTGAGCAGGTTGATGCGGTCGGCAAGTCCGATGGACAGGGTGATCAGCTCGAAAGCGACGCTGGCTTTCACCACGGCCGCCCCGTATAGCCCCAACAGCTCGATGCCGAGGGAGCCGGCGGTGACCAATATGAAGGATGCCAGCAGCACGCCCCAGGCCAGGGTGTAGTACACCCCGTAACGCACGCCGCGGCGCCAGACGAAAGCGCCGGTGAGCAGCAGGCCGGTCGAGGTGACGATCACGGTGATGCTGGCCAGAATGCTCCAGGTCTGCACGTCCAGCAGCAACCCGGAAAGCATGCTGCCGAGCGCCACAAGCAAGGTGCAGCGCAATACCAGGTCGAGCCCGGGGAATAGCTCGCGGGTATGCAGGAAGTGCCGGCTGAACTGGATGGCAATCAGGCAGTGGCTGAACATCAGCACGTAGATGCCCTGAGCGACCCAGCCGCCATCGTCGGCCAGCCACTTGACCAGGAAACCGTCGAAGGACAGGGCGAACAGGCCGACGTTAAGGGTATAGACCAGGTACCAGAAATAGGCCGGCTCACGCAGCGAGGCGAAGAGGAACAGGTTGTAGCAGAACATCGCGAACAGCACGCCGTAGAAGGCGCCGCTGAGCCCGTTCAGCTCCTCGTGCTGGGACGCGCTGGCATTGTAGGTGCTGAAGTACAGCGGCACGTAGAGCGTGCTGGTGGTCTTGATGCGCAGCAGCAGGGTGGTTTCGCCGGGCGGCAGGTTCACCGGAAACCAGAAATTGCTGACCTTCACCGGGCGCTCGGCAAACGGGTGGAGGTCTCCAGTCAACTGCTGGCTCAGGCTGCCATCGGGGTATCGCAGGAACAGCTCGATATGGTCGAGCAGCGGGTAGTTGATCTCGATGAAGCCGCTCAGCGGCTCGGCGAGACGGTTGGACAGACCGGCGCGCAGCCACCAGGTCGAACTGTTCTTGCCTTCGTTGACGTGGCCACCCTCGACGGCACGAAAGCGCTCGGGCGGTAGTGCCAGGACCTCATCGACGTCCAGACGGCCGGTGCGGTCTTCCAGGTAGAAGGTGCCATTGCCGAGGGACTGGCGCGTATCGATCGAGTCGAGCGCCACAGGCGTGAATGCCCAGGCTTGAAGCGACAGGCAAAACAGCAGCAGAGCCAGGCATAAACGCGGCAACATTTTTCGATCCGGCAGGTGCGCCCGTTGGGCAGGGCGACACAGATTAGTAGAGCGGTGTGACGGTACCGATTCCTTCGGGCTCTACATGGCGCCTTCAGAGTGCCGCACGTCCTTGTCCGGACAACTTTGCCGAGTTACGCGCCGAGCGGCAAGCCTCGCCTGCGGCAAAGCAGGCGGCTTGTCACGCAATCGGATTTCAGCTGTTGCGCTCCTGCGGATTGGAATGGCGGCCGATCAGGGTATCCACCGGTGGCACGCGGGTATCGTTTTCCATCTGCGCATCGTGCTCCAGCTGATGGCTGAAGCGCTCCAGAGAGTCCTTCGCGTGCTGGGCATCGCTCGCGAATACCGGCTGGCTGAGCATGTAGCCGCAGAGCAGCCGGCTCATGGCGGCGAGGCTGTCGATGTGGGTGCGCTCGTACCCATGGGTGGCGTCGCAGCCGAAGGCCAGCAACGCGGTACGGATATCGTGCCCGGCCTCCACGGCCGATTGCGCATCGCTGTGGTAGTAGCGGAACAGGTCGCGGCGTACCGGAATCTCGTGCTCGGTTGCGAGCTTGAGCAAATGGCGCGACAGGTGGAAGTCATAGGGACCGCCGGAATCCTGCATCGCCACGGTGACCGCATGCTCGCTTGAGGCCTGGCCCTTGGCGGCGGGGGCGATGTCGATGCCGACGAACTCGCTGACATCCCAGGGCAGGGCGCCGGCGGCACCGGAGCCGGTTTCCTCGGTGATGGTGAACAGCGGATGCACGTCGATCGGCGGCTCGCGGCCGCTTTCCACGATGGCCTTGAGCGCGGCCAGCAAAGCCGCGACGCCGGCCTTGTCGTCCAGGTGGCGAGCACTGATGTAGCCGCTCTCGGTGAACTCGGGCATGGGATCGAAGGCGACGAAATCACCAACGTTGACCCCCAGGGCACAGGTCTCGTTGCGGCTGTAGGTGTAGGCGTCCAGGCGCAGTTCGACGTGGTCCCAGCTGACCGGAGCCTCGTCCACCGCGGTGTTGAAAGCGTGCCCGGAGGCCAGCAGCGGCAAGACGCTGCCGCGGATCACCCCGGTATCGGTGAAAACGCTGACGCGACTGCCCTCGGCGAAGCGGCTCGACCAGCAACCCACCGGCGCCAGGCCCAGGCGGCCGGTATCGTGAATCTCGCGGACGATGGCGCCGATGGTGTCCAAATGAGCGGCGACCGCGCGGTCCGGGCTGTAACGGCGACCCTTGAGCGTGGCGCGGATGGTGCCGCGGCGGGTCAGCTCGAAGGGGATACCCAGTTCGGTCAGTCGCTCGGCGACGTAGCGCACGATGGTGTCAGTGAAGCCGGTGGGGCTGGGGATGGCGAGCATCTCCAGCAGCACCCGTTGCATGTAGTTGAGATCGGGCTCGGGTAGTTGTGCGGTCATGGAAACCTCCCGTTGACGGCGGCCTTGCAGCCACCCGATGAAATGAATGGAGACAGCGTGATGGGCACCCGTGGGCTGCCCCTCGATGGATGGCCTGCGCCCGGCCGAGGCCGGGCGGGTGGCGATCAGCCAGCGACGCTGAGCGGAAAGAGCAGGTCGATGAAGCGCTCGGCGGTCGGCTGCGGCTCGTGATTGGCCAGGCCGACGCGCTCGTTGGCTTCGATGAAGACGTACTCCGGCTGGTGCCGGCGGTGCGCCGCACGGACAGGCGCTTGCCCTCGGGCAGTACGCTGTCGAAATCGAAACCGGCGTCACGCAGGCAGCGCTGGGTTTCCTCGTCCAGCGGGATCTGGCTCTCCCCACCGGTAGCGGCCTGGCGCCGCCGGCTCTGCTTCTCGATCAGCGCGCCGATGCGGGTGCGGCCGTCACCGATGACTTCGGCGGGGCGGCGGACGGCTGCCGCAACCACCTCGTAGCCGATGACCACGATGCGCAGGTCCAGGCCCGGATGGTAGCTCTCCAGCAGCACCCGGCTGTCGTACTGGCGGGCACGCTGGATCGCTTCCTCCATCTCGGCACCGTCACGCAGGTCCACCGCCACGCCCATGCCCTGCTCGCCATCCACCGGCTTGACCACCACGCTGCCATGTGCGGCGAGAAAGGCGGCGTTTTCCTCCGCCGTGCCAGCCAGCCGCTGCGCCGGCAGGCAGATCCCGGCGTGGGACAGGGTGCGGTGGGTCAGGCGCTTGTCCTGGCAGAGCGTCATGCTCACGGCCGAGGTGAGATCGGACAGCGACTCCCGGCAACGCACCCGCCGACCACCCTGGGTCAGGGTGAACAGTCCGGCCTCGGCATCGTTGACCTCGATCTCGATTCCGCGCCGGCGGGCCTCGTCGACGATGATCTTGGCATAGGGGTTGAGCTTTGCTTCCGTGCCCGGGCCGAGAAACAGCGGTTGGTTGAAGCTGTTCTTGCGTTTGACGGTGAAGGTCTGCAGATCGCGGAAACCCAGCTTGGCGTACAGCGCCTTGGCCTGCTGGTTGTCGTGCAGCACCGACAGATCGAGATAGGCCAGGCCGCGGCCCATGTAATGTTCGATCAGGTGACGCACCAGCGCCTCGCCGACGCCCGGTCGCGGGCAGCTCGGTGAAACCGCCAGGCACCAGAGGCTGGAGCCGTTTTCCGGATCGTTGAAGGCGCGGTGGTGGTCGATGCCCATCACGCTGCCGATGATCTGCCCGGAGGTGTCGTCCTCGGCCAGCCAGTACACCGGCCCGCCTTGCTCGCGTGGCGTGCAGCGCTCCGGGTCGACCGGCATCATGCCGCGCGACTGATAGAGGCCGTTGATCGCATGCCAGTCCGCCTCGCTCTGGGCGCGGCGCACGCAGAAGCCGCGAAATGGTTTCTGTGACGGGCGGTAGTCGCTGAACCAGATGCGCAGAGTGTCGGAGGGATCGAGGAAAAGCTGCTGTGGGGCGTAGGACAGGACCTGATGGGGCGCCGCCACGTACAACGCGATATCGCGTTCGCCGGCCTGCTCGTTGAGCAGCTCGGCGGCAAGCTGCGCGGGATCCGAATAGGTGTGGCCGACGAGGATGCGCCCCCAGCCGCAGTGCAGGACCACCGGCCCACAGGGTTCTTCCTGACCATCCTCCGCGAAGCGTGCCTGCAACCGCTGGTAGGTCGGGGCCTGGCCGCGCAGCAGGCGCTGACCGTAGGCTTGGGACTTCTGCATGGTACGTTCCTTGATGCTAAGTCACGAACCGGCCAGCGGCGGGGCGAAACGGTCGCCCCCGGGGCGCGTGCCAGCCGCAGCCGTTCGTGAGCGGGTTATTGGGGCCGTCTAGCCATGGCGCGACCTCATCGATGCCCCTAGAGGCCTTGTTCGCTCAACCATAGGTTGACCGCCGCCAGCTGCCAGAGTTTGGAACCGCGCAGCGGGGTAAGCTGGCCATCCGGATCGGCGAGCAGCTTCTCCAGCATCTGCGGGTTGTACAGCCCGCGCTCCTGGCTGGGGTCGAGCAACATCTCGCGCACCCAGTTCAGCGTGGCACCCTGCAGGTGCTTGAGGCCCGGCACCGGGAAGTAGCCCTTGGGCCGGTCGATCACCGCGGCGGGGATCACCTGGCGTGCGGCTTCCTTGAGTACGTACTTGCCGCCTTCGGGCAGCTTGAACTTCGCCGGAATCCGCGCCGACAGTTCGGCCACGCGGTAATCGAGGAACGGCGTGCGCGCCTCCAGGCCCCAGGCCATGGTCATGTTGTCCACGCGCTTGACCGGGTCATCCACCAGCATCACGGTGCTGTCGATGCGCAGCGCCTTGTCCACCGCGGCCTCGGCACCCGGCTGGGCGAAGTGGCGGCGCACGAAATCACCGGAGAAATCGCCCTGCACCCATTGCTGCTGCATGGTCTGGGCATATTCCTCGTAGCTGCGGTCGCGGAACGCGGCGAGGTAGGCCGCCACCGGGTCCTCGGCACCATCGACCAGCGGATACCAGTGGTAACCGGCGAACAGCTCGTCCGCACCCTGGCCGCTCTGCACCACTTTGCAGTGCTTGGCCACTTCCCGCGAGAGCAGGTAGAAGGCGATGCAGTCGTGGCTGACCATCGGCTCGCTCATGGCCTGGAAGGCTGCCGGCAGCTGCTCGAGGATTTCCTTTTCCTGGATGCGCAGCTGGTGATGGCGGGTGTTGTAGTGCTTGGCGATGATGTCCGAGTACTTGAACTCGTCGCCGCGCTCGCCGCCGGCGTCTTCGAAGCCGATGGAAAAGGTCAGCAGGTTGTCGTCGACACCCGCCTCGCGCAGCAGACCCACCAGCAGGCTGGAGTCGACGCCGCCGGACAGCAGCACGCCGACGTCCACCGCAGCACGCTGACGGATCGCCACCGCTTCGCGCATGGTATCCAGGGTCAGACGCTTCCAGTCTTCGAAGCTGTAATCGCGCTCGTCTTCGCGGGCACCGAACTGCAGCTCCCACCAGCGCTCGGTGGTGGTCGTGCCATCGGCGTCGACACGCATCCAGCTGGCCGGGGGTAGCTTCTCGATGCCGGCAATCAGGGTGTCCGGTGCCGGGACCACGGCATGGAAACTCATGTAATGGTTCAGCGCCACTGGGTTCAGCACACCGGCGATGTCGCCGCCCTTGAGCAGGGCCGGCAGCGAGGAGGCGAAGCGCAGGCGCTGGTCGGTGCGTGACAGGTACAGCGGCTTGACGCCGAGGCGATCACGGGCGATGAACAGCTGCTGGCGGTCCCGCTCCCAGATAGCGAAGGCGAACATGCCATTAAGGCGTGGCAGCAATGCCTCGCCCCAGGCGTGGTAGCCCTTGAGCAGCACCTCGGTATCGCCTTCGGAGAAGAAGCGATAGCCGAGGTTTTCCAGCTCTGCGCGCAGTTCGGGGTAGTTGTAGATGGCGCCATTGAAGACCATCGACAGGCCGAGAGCCGAATCGATCATCGGCTGGCCGGACGCCTCACACAGATCCATGATCTTCAGGCGTCGATGGCCGAGGGCCAGCGGCCCCTGGCTGTGGAAACCGCACGCGTCCGGGCCGCGTGCCGTCAGGTGTTGGGTGATGCGTTCAACCGCGGCCAGATCGGCGGGGCGGTTATCGAAACGAAGTTCTCCAGCTATGCCACACATAAGGTCCTTACCGGTTTTGCCGTTGGGGAGTGTGACTGACCCGTCATCGCCTAAGTTCAGCTTTTCGGACCAGCGCAGCGGCGCTGGATCGGCGTGTGGCCGGGTCAGTCATCTTTTTACACCAAAGCAAAAAAATGCTTTGATGTCAAAGTGAGTGGGTCAATAAAAGCGTGATTATGGCTGAGCAAACAGTTTCAAATGAAATCAATGCGCTGGAGGTTCAGGCCTTCGAACTGCCGCTGTTCCAGGCCATGCGCCGGCTGCAGCAGGATGCCGAAGTGCATGCCAAGCGTCTGGCGCGTTACGGCGGCCTGAGCCCGGTGCAGCTGATGATCCTGCAGGTGCTGGCCGGTGAAGGCCAGATGACCGCCAGCGCCCTGAGCCGGCGTGTGAGCCTGACCGCCGCGACGCTGTCCGGTCAGCTCGATCGACTCGAGGAACGCGGGTTGCTGCAACGTCAGCGCGACGACCAGGACCGCCGCCGCCAATGGCTGCTGCTCAGCGACAGCGGCCGGGAATTGCTGCAGGACGCTCCGGCGTTGCTGCCGCCGGAATTCCGCACACGTTTCGCCGCGCTGCCGCCGTGGGAGCGCCACGCGCTGACGGCGGCCTTGCTGCGTGCCGCCGAGCTTTGTGGCGATATGGAGTGACGTGGCCTAGCGCGTGTTCTCCAGGCTCTTGACCGTCAGTTCCAGGGCCTTGCGCATGTCGAGCCGAGCCGAGCGGCCGACATCGTTGTCATCCAGCCGATAGCCGCGCTCGGACGGCAGGATCGGCGCGGTAAGGTCGTCCGCCTCGGCCGGTTCGAAGTCCGAGTCGCGGCCGATGGTCATGGCGCTGCGGCGCAACAGTTCACGCACCTGATCGGGTTCGAGCTCGGGATTGACCGACAGCATGGCCGCCACCGCGCCGGCCACCAGCGGTGTGGCGTAGGAAGTGCCGCAGTGCACGTCGCCGCGCTGCTCTGGATCGAGCGTGGCGGCGCGCGTACAGGCTGCGGCAGTGATGTCCACACGCATGTCGACATTGGATGACTTGCGCTTGCGCACATAGTCCGGGTGTTCCACCGAAACATCTTTCTTGTCGTTGCGCTCGTGGCCGCCGACCACCAGCAGCTGCTCGGTGATGAAGGACGACGGCAGGCGATAATCGTCGCGCCCGGAGTGCGCCGACCCGTTGCCCGCGGAGTTGATCACCAGCACGTCGGGATGTTCGCGGCGCAGCCAGAGGAAGAATTCTTCCAGCAGCTCCTCGTAGCCGCTCATGGCGATGCCCGAGCGCAGCAGCGAATCCACCGGTTCACCTTCCACGTCCACCGTGCCGATGCGATGGATGCCCCAGCTCCAGTTGAGAATCCGCGCGCCGTCTTCGACCAGATTCACCGAGGCCGCTACATTGGCGGTGATGCCGGCGTCCGAGTTGCGCTCGACGATCACCTCGAAGCCCGGGCCGGTGCCGTCCAGGGAGGCGAGAAAGCCCTGGTCTCGGGCGTCACTGGCGTGAGCGGCGAGGATGCCGGCCACGCTGCTGCCGTGGTTGTCCGGCTTGTCGGCGTCGCGGGCATAGAGGCAGGTGCGCTGCTGGCGCGGATCGCAGGGCTGGAGGTATTCGGCGAAGTGCGGGGCGTCGAAGTCCACCGCGCGTTCGATGATGCCAATGCGTACCGGCGCGCGGTCGGCGGCGCGCTGGTCATCCGGGATGCGCTCGCGGTAATAGTCGACAGCATCGAGAAAGCGGTTGGCCGCCCATTCGCGATTCTGCCGGCGCGGCCGTTCCTGTTTGTCCTGTTCGTCGCTTTCCGCGGCGGATTCCTCGATCACCACGGCATCTACGCCGACCTCGCTGCCAAGGCGCAGCACCATGGCATCGCGCTCGGTCAGGTCTTTCACCGGCAGGCGCAACTGGTAGGTATTGAGCGGCGGGATGGCACCGACTACCTCGGCGCCGTACTTTTCGGACAGCTGGCGGGCCTTCTCCAGACCTTCGTGGTCTTCCTCGATGATCAGGCTGACCAGATCGACATAGGTGGTGAGGTCATCCATGTTGCGCGCCACCTCGTCGGGCTTGGCGGCGAGTACCTGGCTGCGACCTGCCGAGAGCCAGACCGGATTGCTGCGCTTGCCGTCGTGCTCGATCCACAGCGGGCCGCTGCGGACCTGGTCGGCGGGCAGGGTCAGACGCAGCTGATTGCCGTCGCGGCTGATCTGCTCGGCGGGCAGCGCCTCGCCGCTCAGCTTCAGCTGCACGTCGGCACGGGGCAGGCCTCGGGCATTCAGGCACCAGCTAAGCGCGTTCTCGGCGAACAGATCGCCGCACCGCGTGAGCTGGGCGATGCGCAGTTCCTCACTGGCAGCCACCGGGCCGGTGGCCATGGCCCCGAACATGGCGAGGCCGAGGGCGAACGAAGCAGGTAATCGACACGTCATGGGTCAGCGCCGTTGCAGGTAGTTGACGCTGAACAGCCCGCGCGGATCGGTCCACTGGCCGCGGCAGTCGAAGCCGGCGGAGTCGGCCAGGGCGGCAAAGGAGTCCAGCGTGTACTTGTAGGAGTTTTCCGTATGCAGGCTCTCGCCGGCATCGAAGTGAAAACGTCGGCCCTCGATGGTCACATCCTGCGCCTCGGGGCTGATGAGGTGCATCTCGATGCGCGATTCGCCCTCGTTGAAGAACGCCCGATGGACAAAGCGCGACGGGTCGATGTCACTGTCCAGCTCGTTGCGGATGCGCTGCAACAGGTTGAGGTTGAACGCGGCGGTGACATGGGCGCGGTCGTTGTAGGCCGCTTCCAGCACCGCCCGATCCTTGACCAGGTCGACGCCGATCAGCAGCCCGCCGCCGGCCGGGAGCACGTCGTGCAAACGCTGCAGGAAGGCCCTGGCCTCGGCGGGGGTGAAGTTGCCGATGCTCGAGCCGGGGAAGAACACCAGCG
>Ga0155173_1144_pt7 | contig 26087 bp, 19 predicted proteins | sample RifCSPhighO2_01_FD_106141 | JGI IMG/M metagenome (GOLD analysis project Ga0155173, IMG submission 106141) | Pseudomonadales bacterium RIFCSPHIGHO2_01_FULL_64_12
AGGACCTGAACCTAGTGCGTCTACCAATTCCGCCACCTGGGCACGAGAAACGATGATACTTGGCCGTTTCCGTGTTACAACGTCTGCCAGACATTGTGGGCGCGAACTATACGGCCGAGGTTTGGCCTTGTAAACCCCTGATGGCGAAAAATAATTCGCATGAAAGCTGCCGTCCGGCAGCGATTCGCGCTTCAATAGAAAAAGGGCGTTCTGCCTCTATAAATGAATGAAAGGTGACATCTCTTAATGGCCGATTGGCAATCCCTCGATCCCGAGGCCGCTCGTGAAGCGGAAAAGTACGAAAACCCTATTCCCAGCCGTGAGCTGATTCTTCAGCATCTCGGCGAACGTGGCTCGCCAGCTGCCCGTGAAGAGCTGGTGGAAGAGTTCGGGCTGGAGTCCGACGAAGATATCGAAGCGCTGCGTCGCCGCCTGCGTGCGATGGAGCGAGACGGCCAGCTGATCTACACCCGGCGCGGCACCTATGCCCCGGTGGACAAGCTGGACCTGGTCTGCGGGCGCGTCAGCGGCCATCGTGACGGTTTTGGCTTCCTCATCCCCGATGATGGCAGCGACGACCTGTTCCTCAGCCCGGCGCAGATGCGCCTGGTGTTCGATGGTGACCGCTGTCTGGCGCGTGTCGCGGGCCTCGATCGCCGTGGGCGCCGCGAAGGCGCCATCGTCGAGGTGATCAGCCGCGCTCACGAGAGCATCGTGGGCCGTTATCACATCGAGAGCGATGTCGGTTTCGTCGTTCCGGACAACCCCAAGATTCAGCAGGAAGTGCTGGTCACGCCCGGGCGGGCGCTGGATGCCAAGCCGGGTCAGTTCGTCGAGGTAAAGATCACTCACTGGCCGACGCAGCGCTTCCAGCCGCAGGGCGATATCGTCGAGGTGATCGGCAACTACATGGCGCCGGGCATGGAGATCGACGTCGCGCTGCGCAGCTTCGATATTCCGCACGTATGGCCCGAGGCGGTGCTCAAGGAGGCTGCGCGGCTCAAGCCCGAGGTGGAGGAAAAGGACAAGCACAAGCGCGTCGACCTGCGCCATCTGCCGTTCGTCACCATCGACGGCGAGGATGCTCGCGACTTCGACGATGCGGTCTACTGCGAGAAGCCGGGCGGCTGGAAGCTGCTGACCGGCGGGTTCCGTCTGTATGTGGCCATTGCCGATGTGTCGCACTATGTGAAGGTGGACTCGGCGCTCGACAAGGAAGCTGTGGTTCGCGGCAACTCGGTGTACTTCCCCGAGCGCGTGGTGCCGATGCTGCCCGAGGAGCTGTCCAACGGCCTCTGCTCGCTGAATCCCCATGTCGATCGTCTGGCCATGGTCTGCGAGATCACCCTGAGCAAGTCGGGAAAGATGACCGACTACCAGTTCTACGAAGCGGTGATCCACTCCCATGCACGGCTGACCTACAACAAGGTCAGCGCGATGCTGGAGCAGCCCAAGTCTGCCGAAGGCAAGCGGCTCAGCGCCGAGTATGCCGAAGTGCTACCGCACCTCAAGCAGCTCTATTCGCTTTATAAGGTGCTGCTCAAGGCGCGCCATACCCGCGGTGCGATCGATTTCGAGACTCAGGAAACCCGCATCGTCTTCGGTGCCGATCGCAAGATCGCCGCGATCAAGCCCACCGAGCGCAACGATGCGCACAAGCTGATCGAGGAGTGCATGCTCTGCGCCAACGTCGCCACCGCGGCGTTCCTGCAGAAGCATGAGATCCCTGCGCTGTATCGCGTGCACGACGCACCGCCGCTGGAGCGTCAGGAGAAGCTGCGCGCCTTCCTCGGTGAGCTGGGGCTTTCCCTGCACAAGGGCAAGGAGGGGCCGACGCCCAAGGATTACCAGGCGCTGCTGGAGAAGATCCAGGGGCGTCCGGATTTTCATGTGATCCAGACGGTGATGCTGCGTTCGCTGAGCCAGGCGGTCTACAGTGCCGAGAACCATGGTCACTTCGGTCTGAACTACGAAGCCTATGCACACTTCACTTCGCCGATCCGGCGCTATCCGGACCTGCTGGTGCATCGCGCCATTCGCAGCGTCATCCGGTCCCGGCGAGACACGCCGCACGTGCGGCGTGAAGGCGCCCCGAGCATGCCCAAGGCGCGCATCTACCCGTATGACGAGGCGGCGCTGGAGCAACTGGGCGAACAGTGTTCGATGACCGAGCGGCGCGCCGACGAGGCCACCCGCGACGTGGTCAACTGGCTCAAGTGCGAGTTCATGAAGGATCGCGTCGGCGAGACCTTCCCTGGTGTGATCACCGCGGTCACGGGCTTCGGCCTGTTCGTCGAGCTGACCGACATCTATGTCGAGGGCCTGGTGCATGTCACGGCGATGCCGGGCGACTACTACCACTTCGACCCGCTGCATCACCGCCTCTCCGGTGAGCGTAGCGGTCGCAGTTTCCGCCTTGGCGACAGCGTCGAGGTGCGTGTCATGCGCGTCGACCTGGACGAACGCAAGATCGACTTCGAGCTGATCGCCGGGGGCAGCAAGACAGCTGGCCAGCGTGACAGCGGCGAGCGCGGCCGTGAGCCGGGTAACGCCGATATCCGCAAGAGCCGTGAGCTGAAGCAGGCATTGATGGCCGAGGCCAAGTCGGGCGGCCGCAAGGGCAAGGCCGACAAGGCAGGCGGCAGCAAGTCCAGGTCTGGCACATCCAAGCCGAAGTCCGCTGGCAAGTCGGCCGAGAAGTCGCCAGCCTCCAGCGGTGGTCCCAGAAAGCGCAAGGCCAAGTCATGAGTCAGCTGGAAAAGATCTATGGCCTGCACGCCGTGGAAGCGTTGCTGCGCCATCATCCCAAGCGCGTCAAGCAGGTATGGCTGGCCGAAGGCCGGGGCGACCCGCGTGTGCAGGTGCTGATCGAACTGGCCGCGCAGGCGCGGGTCAGTGTCGGCCAGTGCGAGCGCCGCGAGATGGATGCCTGGGTCGAGGGCGTGCATCAGGGCGTGGTGGCCGACGTCAGCCCGAGTCAGGTGTGGGGTGAGGCGATGCTCGACGAGCTGCTCGATCGCGCCGAAGGCCCGCCATTGCTGCTGGTGCTCGACGGGGTGACCGATCCGCACAACCTCGGCGCCTGTCTGCGTACGGCCGACGCGGCCGGCGCGCTGGCGGTGATTGTGCCGAAGGACAAGTCCGCCACCCTCAATGCCACGGTGCGCAAGGTGGCCTGTGGTGCCGCCGAGGTGATTCCGTTGGTGGCGGTCACCAACCTGGCGCGCACCCTGGAAAAGTTGCAGCAGAAAGGGTTGTGGGTCGTCGGAACCGCTGGCGAGGCTGAGCAGTCGCTCTATGCGCAGGACCTCACCGGCCCCATCGTGCTCGTCATGGGCGCCGAAGGACGCGGGATGCGTCGACTGACCCGCGAGCACTGTGACTATCTGGTGCGCCTGCCCATGGCGGGGAGCGTCAGCAGCCTCAACGTATCGGTTGCCACCGGTGTCTGCCTGTTCGAAGCGCTACGTCAGCGTGGGCGGGGTGCGGCGACCGATTGATCCCGGACCGATCCTTCCGGTTCGTTCGGAAACCGACTGACCTTTTTGTGGTCAATCGCTGTCACAGGCTGGTTCGCCGGATAGCGTCTTTTCATCATATTGCTTGAGGGCTCCAGACTCGGAGCCTTGCTGGGTTCGTTACGCGGCGTCAGGCTCGTACCATGGAGGTTGTATGCAGCAGCGCCCGTCTTTTGAAAGCCTGTTCCGGCTGTCGCCGAACGCCTATGTTCTGCTCGACCGCGATCTGGTCATCCTGGATGCCAACGCGGCCTACCTGGCCCTGACCGGCCGCAGGCTGGAGGAGATCCAGGGGCAGCGCCTTCACGAAGCGTTCGCAGCAGACCCGCTCAGCCCCGAGACGACTCGTGTGCAGGAGCTGCTCGACTCCTTTGCCCGCGTGCTCAGCCGCAAGGCCATCGATACGCTGCCGGTAATCCGTTATTCCATCGCCCGCCACACGCCGCTCGGGTCTGTCTACGAGGATCGCTACTGGAGCGCCACGCACACGCCGATCCTGGATGAGCAGGGCGAAGTCGTGGCCATCCTGCAGCACACCTCCGACATCACCGAGCTGCAGGCCATGAAGGATTCGCTGAAGCAGGCTGCCGGGCATCAGCCTGTGCAGCAGCTCGAGCAAGGCGTCATGTCCCGCGCCAGGCTGCTGCAATCCGAGGGCGAGCAGTTGCGGCGCCTCTTCGCGCAGGCGCCAGGATTCGTCTGTTTCCTGCGCGGGCCGAATCACGTCTATGAGCTGGTCAACGATGCCTACCGAGAGGTGACCGGGCATCGCCAGCTGCTGGGCAAGACGGTTCGCGAGGGCCTGCCCGAAGTTGTCGACCAGGGGCTGATCGACCTGCTGGACGAGGTCTACCGCACCGGGCAATCCTATATCGGCAAGCGCGTGTCGCTGTTTCTCAAGCGCCAAGCGGACCGGGAGCCGGAAGAGACGATTCTGGACTTCGTGCTGCAGCCGATCATCGAGAACGAGGGCAACGTCACCGGCATCTTCGTGCAGGGGCAGGATGTAACCGAGCAGCAGCGCAACGAAACGGAATTGCAGCGCTATCGTGAACATCTCGAGGAGCTGGTGCGCGAGCGAACCCTGGCGCTAGAGCAGAGCGAGGCGGAGCGGCAGGTCGCCGAACAGGCTCTGCAGCAGGCGCAGCGGCTGGAGGCGGTGGGCAAGCTGACCGGCGGCATCGCGCACGATTTCAACAACATGTTGCAGATCATCGGTGGCAACCTGCAGCTGCTGCGTCGCAGCCTCGGTGGCGACGAGACCGCTGCCCGGCGTCTGGATTCGGCCGTCAGCGGCGTGGAGAAAGGCGCCCGGCTGGCTTCGCAGTTGCTGGCCTTCGCCAGTCGTCAGCCATTGCTGCCAAGGCAGGTGCATCTGCCCCAGCTGCTCGAGCAGATGCATGAATTGCTCAACGGCGCGTTGGGTTCGGCCGTACAGCTGGAGCTGGAAGTGCTCGGCCAGCCCTGGCCGGTGTTCGTCGATGTCGGCAATCTGCAGAGCGTGGTGCTGAATCTGGCCGCGAATGCGCGTGATGCGATGTCTGGCAGCGGCCGCGTGGTGCTGCGCCTGGAGAATCGTCTGATCGCTGCTGATGCCCCGTCGGGGCAGGGCGGCGACTATGTGCTGCTCAGCGTGATCGATGAAGGCAGCGGCATGAGCGAGGACGTCCGCGCCCGGGCGTTCGAGCCCTTCTTCACTACCAAGCAGGCGAGCAACGCGTCCGGCCTCGGGCTGAGCATGGTCTATGGCTTCGTCAAGCAGAGCGGCGGTTTCGTCAGCCTGGAAAGCGGCGAGCGCGGAGGCACCACCGTGCGTGTGCATCTGCCCCGTCATATTGACGAGCAGGCATGCGCGGCTGATGGGGAGCTTCCGGCTGAACCAGCGCCAGCGTCTGCGGGCGCGCCGTCCTCTTCCGGGGCTGTCGCGCCAGAGGCCGATGGCGGTGCGCTCAAGATTCTCTTCGTCGAGGACGATCCCACGCTGCGCATGCTGACCGGCGAGGTGATGATGGAACTCGGTCATGATGTCGTGGCCAGCGAGACAGCCGAGGAAGCGCTCGAGGCGCTCGCGCGGGAGCCGTTCGACGTGCTGCTGACCGATGTCGGTCTGGCCGGCATGAGTGGCATCGACCTGGCGCGCGAGGCGGCGACGCGGCATCCGCGACTGTCCGTGGTGATCGCCTCGGGCTACGCCGTCAACGCTTCGGACGTCGGCGTCGAGCGGTTGCGCACCATGCTCAAACCCTACGATATCCACCAGGTGCGCGAGCTGCTCGACGGCATTCGCGCCGAGCGCGAGGCGCTACGTGGCTGATTACCACGTGCTGGTCAAATAATCACCAGTTTGCCTTGCGCCGCTGTTGCCCCTTCTCTAGAATGGCGCCCCTTGCCTGGATGGCAGGCGTTTGCGCGCCTTTCTGCAAGCAAGACAACAAGTCATTCACTCCTTGCCTGACCGCATCGTCGGCAGGCTGCAACCCGTAAGGAGCAGTTATGCGTCATTACGAAATCATCTTTCTGGTTCACCCGGACCAGAGCGAGCAGGTCGGCGGCATGGTGGAGCGTTACACCAAGCTGATCGAAGAAGACGGTGGCAAGATCCATCGTCTGGAAGACTGGGGCCGTCGTCAGCTGGCTTATGCCATCAACAACGTGCACAAGGCTCACTATGTGATGCTGAACGTCGAGTGCAGCGGCAAGGCCCTGGCCGAGCTGGAAGACAACTTCCGCTACAACGACGCCGTCATCCGCAACCTGATCATTCGTCGCGACGAAGCCGTGACCGAGCAGTCCGAAATGCTCAAGGCCGAGGAAAACCGTAGCGAGCGCCGCGAGCGTCGTGATCGCCCTGACAACACTGACGGCTCCAACGAGAACGACAGTGACAGCGATAACAACGCTGACGAGTAATCCACGGATCTATTGAGGAGCCTATTTCATGGCACGTTTTTTCCGTCGTCGTAAGTTCTGCCGCTTCACCGCCGAAGGCGTGAAAGAGATCGATTACAAGGATCTCAACACCCTGAAGGCCTACATCTCCGAGACCGGCAAGATCGTTCCTAGCCGCATCACCGGAACCAAGGCACGTTATCAGCGTCAGCTGGCCACCGCTATCAAGCGCGCCCGCTACCTGGCCCTGCTGCCCTACACCGACAGCCACGGCCGTTGATCCGGCTGGTCGACAGAAGTAAAGGATAAATCGCATGCGCGCCCTGGCTGAGTTCATCATGCGCGGCCGCATGCAGGCCATCTTCGTGGTGGCCGGTGCTGCGGCACTGCCCATGTTGTTCTGGCTGAGCGCTGCCGCAGGCAGTCTCGTGCTGCTGCGACGCGGGCTGAACGATGCGTTGAGTGTGCTGGTCTGGGCGGTGATACCGGCCCTGGCCTGGTGGTACTTCGGCGATCCGCGAACCCTGCTGGTACTGCTCGGTTCGCTGGGGCTGGCGCTCCTGCTGCGCAGTCATGCGTCGTGGGTGCGAGTGATGGTATGTAGCGTGGGCCTCGGACTGTTGTATGTCTGGGCGCTCGGTGCGGTGTTCGGCGAGCCGATTGCGGCGCTGGCCAGCGAACTGCAGAAAGTGTTGCCCGACGCGCTGTCGGGGGCCTATCAGCAGCTTTCGGTGGAAGAGCGCGGGCGTCTGGAGTCGCTGTTGGTGCCCGTGCTGACCGGCCTGCTGGCCGCGTTGCTGCAGATCGTCACTCTGCTGAGCCTGATGCTGGGGCGCTACTGGCAGGCCGCGCTGTACAACCCGGGTGGTTTCGGCAGCGAGTTTCGTGCGCTGCGGTTTCCGCCGATGCTGGCGATGCTGCTGTTGGTGGGCATGCTGCTGGGGCCGAATCTCGGTGCGCAGCTGGCCGTGCTGACGCCGCTGTGCAGTGTGCCGCTGGTGTTCGCCGGTCTCGCGCTGATGCACGGACTGGTCGCTCAGGGGCGTCTGCCGCGGTTCTGGCTGGTGGGGCTGTACGTCACGCTGGTGCTGTTCATGCAGTTGATTTATCCGCTACTGGCCGTTTTGGCCATTGTCGACAGTCTGTTTGATTTTCGTGGTCGCGCGGCCGGCAAGAACGGCGCGGGACCTGCGAACGGTGAAGGTTAAAAGTTAAGAGGTAAGACTCAAATGGAAGTCATCCTGCTGGAAAAGATCGCCAACCTGGGCAACCTGGGCGACAAGGTAAACGTCAAGGCCGGTTACGGCCGTAACTACCTGCTGCCGCAAGGCAAGGCTACCGCTGCGACCCCGGCCAACATCGCCGAGTTCGAAGCCCGCCGCGCCGAGCTGGAAAAAGCTGCTGCCGAGAAGAAGGCTTCTGCCGAAACTCGCGCTGCTCAGCTGGCCGAACTGGAAGTCACCATCACCGCTACCGCGGGCGATGAGGGCAAGCTGTTCGGTTCCATCGGCACTGCCGACATCGCCGATGCCCTGACCGCCTCCGGCGTCGAAGTGGCCAAGAGCGAAGTTCGTCTGCCGAACGGCACCATTCGCCAGACCGGCGAATACGACGTGGCTGTGCACCTGCACACCGACGTCGAAGCGACCGTCAAGCTGATCGTCGTAGCCGGCTAAGCCGTCGTCTGGCACCGCTGGTGCCTGACGAGTAACATCGGGCACGTTTCCGCGCGAGTGGAACGTGCCCTTTGTTTTTTCCGTAGTTTCGAATTTCGAGTGCCATGAACGACATCAGTGTCCCCCAGCAGTACGATCTGGAAACCGCCGCGCTCAAGGTGCCGCCACACTCCATCGAGGCTGAGCAGGCGGTGCTTGGCGGTCTGATGCTGGACAACAATGCCTGGGAGCGTGTGCTCGACCAGGTATCCGACGGCGACTTCTATCGCCACGATCATCGCCTCATCTTCCGCGCCATCTTCGCCCTGGCCGAACGCAACTCGCCGTTCGACGTGGTCACCCTGTCCGAACAGCTGGACAAGGAGGGGCACCTGTCCCAGGTGGGCGGCCTCGCCTATCTCGGCGAACTGGCCAAGAACACACCGTCGGTTGCGAACATCAAGGCGTACGCGCAGATCATTCGTGAGCGGGCGACGCTGCGCCAGCTGATCGGCATCAGCAACGAGATCGCCGACAGCGCCTATGCCCCGCAGGGCCGCACCGGCGAGGAGATCCTCGACGAAGCCGAGCGACTGATCTTCCAGATTGCCGAAGCGCGACCGAAGACCGGTGGGCCGATCGGCATCAACGACATTCTGGTCAAGGCCATCGACCGCATCGACACCCTGTTCAATGCTGGCGAGGCGATCACCGGCCTGTCCACCGGTTTCACCGATCTGGACGAAGCCACCAGCGGCCTGCAGCCGGCCGACCTGATCATCGTTGCCGGCCGTCCGTCCATGGGCAAGACCACCTTCGCCATGAACCTGGTGGAAAACGCCGTGCTGCGTACCGACAAGGCGGTGCTGGTGTTCTCTCTGGAAATGCCCGCCGACTCCATCGTCATTCGTATGCTCGCTTCGCTCGGGCGCATCGACCAGACCAAGGTGCGCGCCGGTAAGCTCGATGACGATGACTGGCCGCGACTGACCTCGGCCGTCAACCTGCTCAACGATCGCAAGTTGTTCATCGACGATACCGCTGGCATCAGCCCCTCGGAGATGCGTGCGCGGACCCGTCGCCTGGCCCGCGAGCACGGCGAGATCGCGCTGATCATGGTCGACTACCTGCAGCTGATGCAGATTCCAGGGTCCAGCGGCGACAGCCGGGTCAACGAGATTTCCGAAATCTCGCGCTCGCTAAAGGGCCTGGCGAAGGAATTCAACTGTCCGGTGATCGCTCTGTCGCAGCTCAACCGCTCGCTGGAGCAGCGACCCAACAAGCGCCCGGTGAACTCAGACCTTCGTGAATCGGGGGCGATCGAGCAGGATGCGGATATCATCATGTTCGTCTACCGCGACGAGGTGTATCACCCGGAAACCGAGTACAAGGGCGTCGCCGAGATCATCATCGGCAAGCAGCGGAACGGCCCGATCGGCACCACCCGGCTGGCCTTCCTCGGCAAGTACTCGCGCTTCGAGAACCTCGCGCCGGGCAGCTATCAGTTCGACGACGACTAGTCGTCCGCCTCGCTCGGCGTCGGGGCAGGGTGTCGTCCATGCCCCTCGCCGAGTTCCGGTCTGCACGGTCGTGCCGAGCGGAGTAAGATTCCAGCCTCACCCGCCGTTGTACAGGAACAGTCCCATGCGTCCGCTGGTTGCCACGGTCGACCTGACCGCGCTTCGTCACAACTACCTGCTCGCCAAACAATGCGCACCCCAGCGCAAGGCCTTCGCCGTGGTCAAGGCCAACGCCTATGGCCATGGTGCGCCAGAGGCGGTAACGGCATTGCGCGAGATTGCCGATGGTTTCGCCGTGGCCTGCCTGGAAGAGGCGGAGGTGATTCGCGGATGCGCACCCGAAGCGCGCATCCTGCTGCTGGAAGGCTGCTTCGAGCCATCCGAGTATCTGCGCGCGGCCGAGCTGGGGCTGGACATCGCCGTTCAGGACGCGCGCCAGGCCGACTGGCTGCTGGCCGCCGACCTGGCGCGGCCATTGAACGTCTGGCTCAAGCTGGATTCGGGCATGCACCGGCTGGGCTTCAGCGTGGACGGCCTGCGCGAGTGTCACGCGCGGCTCAAGGGAGGGGCCCAGGTCGGCGAACTCAATCTGATCAGTCACTTCGCCTGCGCCGACGAGCGTGGCCATGCGCTGACCGAAACCCAGCTGGAGCGCTACGCAGAGCTGCTGGAGCTCCCGTTCGAGCACTGTTCGCTGGCCAATTCCGCCGCCGTGCTGACCCTGCCGCAGGCGCATATGGCCTGGATCCGGCCTGGCATCATGCTCTACGGTGCGACGCCGTTCGCCGAGCTGAGCGCCCGGGAGCTTGGACTGAAACCTGTGATGACGCTGACCGGCGCGCTGATCGCGGTGCGCGACGTGCCGGTCGGTGAAAGCGTTGGCTACGGTGCGAGCTGGGTGGCGCAGCGCCCTTCGCGTATCGGCACCGTCAGCTGCGGCTATGCCGATGGTTATCCGCGTACCGCGCCTTCCGGCACCTCGTTGGTGATCCATGGGCAGCGCGTGCCGCTGGCCGGGCGGGTGTCGATGGACATGCTCGCCGTGGATCTGACCGACCTGCCGCAGGCGCAGCTCGGCGACGCGGTGGAGCTGTGGGGCGCACAGATGCCTATCGATGAGCTCGCCCAGGCCTGCGGCACCATCGGCTACGAGCTGCTGACCAAGGTGACCGGGCGGGTGCCGCGCCGTTATGTCGGCTGATCGGCCGGCGCGCGGCCGTCCTGCTGGACCCAGCTCGCCCGGCCCTGCTGCTTGGCGCGGTAGAGCGCCTCGTCAGCGGCCTTGTAGAGCCGGCTGAACTCCTCGGCATGGTGCGGAAAGAACGCGGCGCCGACGCTCACGGTCACCGCCAGGCTGGTGCCCCGGTAAGGCACCGGCAACGACAGCTCGTGCAACAGGCGTTCGGCGACCTGCCCGGCATCCTGTTCAACGGTTGCCCCGGTCAGCAGTATCGCGAATTCATCCCCGCCCAGCCGGGCTGCCATGTCGCTGCTGCGCACCAGGCTGCGCAGTCGCTGGCCCAGTGTGCGCAACAGGAGATCACCGGCGTCGTGGCCATGGCCGTCGTTGATCGGCTTGAAGTGGTCCAGATCGATCAGTAGCAGCGCAATCGACTCACCGCGCCGCGCGGCCTCGGCGATGGCCGCTTCGACGCGCTCGATGAGGTAGCGGCGATTGGGCAGTTCGGTCAGCGGGTCGTGGAAGGCGGCCTGTTTGAGTTCGATTTCCCGTTCGCTGAGGTCCCGGTTGGCCTGTGCCAGCTCGGCGGTACGCGCCTCCACCGCCAGGCTGAGTTGTTCGGCGCTGGCCTGGACCTGCTTCAGTCGCGCGGACTTCTCCCGGTCGGCATGCTCCAGCGCCGCCGCCCGTTCCTGCTTGAGTATCTGGATGCGCGAGGCCAGGGCGAAGGAGAACAGGATGGATTCGGCCGCCACCGCCAGCGGAAAGACGTAGCCGCTCCAGGCCGCCGGCTGAATCACGCCGGTGGCGCGCAGCAACAGCAGGTTGACGCTGCCCAGGATCACGCCGAAGCCGCAGAGGTAGAGCAGGGCGGGAAAGTAACCCTGGCGCCAGCGGCGGAACGAGGCCCAGAGCGAGGCCGGGATCGCGGTCAGGGCCAGCGCGACGAAGACCCAGGCGCCGAACGCGCGCAGCCCGAAGATGTTGAGCAGCACGGCCGTGACATAGAGGCACAGGGCGAAGGTCAGCAGGCGATGGGCCCAGGGCACGAAACGGCGGGTCTGCAGCAGGGTCTGGGTGAAGCGGCAGGCGCTGAAGCCCCAGAGCGCCGGGATGCTGATGCGATCCAGCCAGAAGGGCACCGGTCCGTTCGGCCAGAGGTACTGAAAGCCGTGTCCGGTCATGCCCAGGATCATCAGCAGCGCGCCGCTGGTGGTCATCACGTACCAGAAATAGGCGGTATCGCGCAGGCTGAGGAAGATGAACAGGTTGTACAGCAGCATGGCCAGGATCAGGCCATAGATCAGGCCGAGAAACAGGTTCTCGCCCACTGCCTGCTCCTGCAGGGCGTCGAGCTGCCAGACCTTGAGCGGAAAGGAGTTGCCGGCCGGATCGTAGCTGCGCAGATAAAAGGTCAGCGGGCGCTGGTCGCTAAGCTCCGGCAGGCGGAACAGCATGCGCCGGTACGCGTGGTCGCGCCCTTCGTGAAAGCCGACCAGCTCGCCGGATTGACGCTCGGTCCAGCCACCGTTGCCGTCCGGCAAATAGATGCGCAGGTCTTTCAGGGTCACCGAGCCAACTTCCAGCCACCATCGAGACGGCGCGTCGCTGGCCCGCTGCAGCGTGACCCGAACCCACCAGGGGTGCGGGCTCTGGCCGACGCTGGCCTTGCCCTGCGACGGCTGAAAGCGCGCCTGCACCTCAGGGCGTTGCAGGTCCGTCACCTTCAACTCGGCGCCGGGATCCATCAGCAGTTCCACATGGGCATTCAGACTTCGGCCGCTGTCATGCACGCCGATCAGGGCGGTATCGGCATGGGCTGGCAAGAGCGTGCCTAGGCACAGCAGCAGGGCAAGGAGGACGGCGTGCACCAGGATCTCCCGGGCTCGATGCGTGGGTCGGGTGGCGCGAGTATAGCGGGAGACGAAAGCGCAGCGCGCGCCTGTCGGCAAGGCCGATAAAGACCCTGCACAGTGGTCGGGCTTGGTTATTTTTTGTGCTATATTCCGCGCCCGTTTTCGTTGCCCCGGTTTTCCGCCATGCACGCCGTCAAGCCACTGTTCGACTATCCCAAGTACTGGGCCGAGTGTTTCGGTCCGGCGCCGTTCCTGCCGATGAGCAGGGAGGAGATGGATCAGCTCGGCTGGGACTCGTGCGACATCATCATCGTCACGGGTGACGCCTATGTCGATCATCCGTCCTTCGGCATGGCGATCATCGGCCGTCTGCTCGAGGCCCAGGGCTTTCGCGTGGGCATCATCAGCCAGCCGGACTGGCAGAGCAAAGACGACTTCATGCAGCTCGGCGAGCCGAATCTGTTCTTCGGCGTCGCGGCCGGCAACATGGACTCGATGATCAATCGCTACACCGCCGATCGCAAGGTCCGCTCCGATGACGCCTATACCCCGGGAGGCCTGGCCGGCAAGCGGCCGGATCGCGCCAGCCTGGTCTATAGCCAGCGCTGCAAGGAGGCCTACAAACATGTGCCGGTGGTGCTCGGCGGCATCGAGGCCTCGCTGCGCCGCATCGCTCATTACGACTACTGGTCGGACAAGGTGCGCCGCTCGATCCTGCTGGACGCCACCGCGGACATCCTGCTCTACGGCAATGCCGAGCGCGCCATCGTCGAGGTGGCGCAGCGCCTGGCGCGTGGCGAGCCGGTTGAAGCGATCACCGACGTGCGCGGCACCGCGTTCATTCGCAAGGACACACCCGAAGGCTGGTTCGAGATCGACTCCACGCGCATCGACCGCCCGGGCAAGATCGACAAGCTCATCAACCCTTACGTCAACACGCAGGACCTGCCCGCGTGCGCCATCGAGAAGGACAAGGGGCCGCAAGACGACCCGAACGAAGCCCGGCCGGTGGAGCTGCTGCCGCACCCGAAGCTTACGCGTGAGCGCACGGTGATCCGTCTGCCGTCCTTCGAAAAGGTGCGCAACGATCCGGCGCTGTACGCCCACGCCAACCGGGTGCTGCACCTGGAAACCAACCCAGGCAACGCCCGCGCGCTGGTGCAGCGTCACGACGACCGTGAGCTGTGGCTCAATCCGCCGCCGATTCCGCTGACCACCGAGGAAATGGACTTCGTGTTCGCCGCGCCCTATGCGCGCGTGCCGCATCCGGCATACCACGGCGCGAAGATTCCCGCCTACGAGATGATCCGCTTCTCGGTGAACATCATGCGCGGCTGCTTCGGTGGCTGCACCTTCTGCTCGATCACCGAGCACGAGGGGCGCATCATCCAGAGCCGCTCCCACGAGTCGATCCTGCACGAGATCGAGGAAATGAAGAACGTGCCGGGCTTCACCGGTGTGGTCTCCGATCTCGGCGGCCCGACTGCCAACATGTATCGCCTGGCCTGCAAGAGCCACGAAATCGAGAAGCACTGCCGCAAACCGTCCTGCGTGTTCCCCGGCATCTGCGAGAACCTCGATACCGATCACGGCTCACTGATCGAGCTGTACCGCAAGGCGCGTGCACTGCCGGGCGTGAAGAAGATCCTGATCGCCTCCGGCCTGCGCTACGACCTCGCCGTCGAGTCGCCGGAGTACGTCAAGGAGCTGGTCACCCACCATGTCGGCGGTTACCTGAAGATTGCGCCGGAGCATACCGAGCGTGGTCCGCTGGACAAGATGATGAAGCCGGGCATCGGCACCTATGACCGCTTCAAGCGCATGTTCGAGAAGTACTCGAAAGAGGCGGGCAAGGAGCAGTACCTGATTCCGTACTTCATTGCCGCGCATCCGGGCACCACCGACGAGGACATGCTCAACCTCGCCCTGTGGCTCAAGGCCAACGGCTTCCGCGCCGACCAGGTGCAGGCCTTCTATCCCTCGCCAATGGCCACCGCCACCGCGATGTACCACAGCGGCAAGAACCCGCTGCGCAAGGTGACCTACAAGAGCGAGGGTGTGACCATCGTCAAGAGCGAGGAGCAGCGTCGCCTGCACAAGGCCTTCCTGCGCTATCACGACCCCAAGGGCTGGCCGCTCTTGCGCGAGGCGCTGATCCGCATGGGTCGCGCCGACCTGATCGGCAGCGGCAAGCATCAGCTGATCCCCGCGCACCAGCCGGCGGTGGACGGCTACCAGAGCGCGCGACGCAAGAACTCCACGCCGGTCGGCAGCAAGAAGGCCGGGCAGGGTGGCAAGATCCTCACCCAGCACAACGGCCTGCCGCCACGCAGCCACGACGGCAACGTCTGGGACAAGCGCGAGCAGGCCAAGGCCGCCGCCGAGGCGCGGCGCAAGGCGGCCAACGGTGGCAAGCCCGCCGGCAAGGGCCGCAAGCCGCAGCGCCCGGTTGCACCCCGTTAGCGGTAGCGGTTCTTCGGCATAGGAAAACGGAGCGCCAGGCTCCGTTTTCTTTTTTAGAACCTGAACGCCTGGGTCGCACGATCCAGTTCGCTGCCCAGCTGTAGCATCTGCGCACTCTGCTCACGGCCCCGGCTGATGTGGTTCAGGTTGGCGTCGCCCAGTTGGTGGATGCGTTCGCTGTGGCCACGGATTTCGCCCACCGCTTCGCCCTGCTGGGCCGTGGCCTGGGCGATCCGTTCGGCCATGCGACTGATGGTGGCGATGGTCGAGACGATCTCGTCCAGCGCCTGATCGGCACTCTGGGCGAGACTCGCGGTGCTTTCGGCATGCTCGACCTGACTGCGCATCGCCTCTACGGACTGCCGTGCGGCCTGCTGCAGACGGCCGATCAGCTGCTGGATTTCCTCGGTGGCCCCGCTGGTGCGCTGTGCCAGTGAGCGCACTTCGTCCGCGACCACGGCGAAGCCTCGGCCATGCCCGCCGGCGCGGGCCGCTTCGATCGCCGCATTGAGCGCCAGCAGATTGGTTTGCTCGGCAATCGCGCGAATGACCGTCAGGACCTTGCCAATGGTGACGGTTTCGTCGGCCAGTCGTTCGATTGCCACAGCGTTGCCCTGTACCTCGCTGACCAGCCCATGCAGGCCGGTCAGGCTCTGGCCGATCACCTGCTGGCCGTGCTGCACCGCTCGGGCGGCGGCGCGACTCGCTTCAGCCGCTTCTCCAGCGCCATCGGCCACCTGCTGGATGGTCGCTTCCAGCTCGCCCAGCGAATCGCGAATCTGCGCGGTTTCGCCGGTCTGGCGCTGGGCCGCGTCATGCAGATCGCTGCTCATTTCATCGAGGTTGCGGCTGCTGGCTGCAACCTGGGTTGCCTGCTGGCGCAGCGTCCCAACCAGCTCCAGCAGGTAGCTGCGCAGGCGGTTGAGCGAGGTCTCGATATCGGTGATTTCAGTTATTTTCGTCTCGATGCGCACCGCGCTGGCGAAATCGCCCTTCGCCCAGCTGGAGAGGGCCGGCACCAGTTGGCCGAGGGCTCGAGTCAGCTGACGCTGCAGGCGGTCGATCGCCAGGGCGATGAGCAGGATCAGCGCGATGATGCCGATCTGGATCAGGCGCACTTCGCTCTGGATGCGGCTGTGCTCGGCGCGCACGGCGGGCTCCAGTTCGGCCAGCGCCTGCTCGACGCTGGCAATCTTCTGCGCGCTGCTGTCGAGCAGCGCGCTGCGCTGGCGGATCAGCTCGCGGGTGCGCTGCAGCTCGGCCGGGTAGCGCTTGATCAGGCTGGCGAACTCGCGCTTGAGGGCGATGCCACGGTCTTCGCTGTGCTGATCCGCTGCCGCCCCCAGGTCGAGCAGCGCGGCAAAGGTGCTGGTGGCCGACTGGTTCTGGGTGAGCACGCCGAGCAGCGGCAGCGTGTCGAGTCGTGCCGCCTCCTGCTCCAGGCTGCGCAGCACCTGCTCCACCTCGGAGGCCAGCTCGTCATGGCCGCTGCTCACCAGCTTGGCGCGGGCGTGGCTCAGACGAAACAGCTGCTGCCCGGCGGCGAACAGGGGGCGCTGATAGTCTGCGGCGCGTGGATGATCGGCGTGCGCGCGGTAGTCGTCGAGCTGCGAGAGCACGCCGGCCATTTCGCGCTCGGCCTGCAGCAGCAGCCCTTGCGGGTCGCCGGCCAGCTTGCCCGCGGCCAGCAGCTCGTTGGCGGTGAAGCGCGCCAGTTCGGCGAGGCTGGGACGCAGCCGCGCGGCCAGGTCCTGCGGTAGCGCGCTGCTGTCATCGGCGAATTCGCTGAGTGCCTGCTGCGCCTGGCTGTGGCGCAGCGCGTCACCGCTGGCGAGGTAGCCGTGAATGTTGTCCACCGCCTGCTGCTGAAACTGCTGGGACAGTGCCAGATAGCGCACCATCAGCAGGTAGGGGCGCTCCATGGCGCGCTCGGACCACCAGAGCGTCGCGCCCAGTGCCAGACACACTGCGATCAGCAGCAGGGTATTGAGAGTGGTGAGCGACTTCAGGCGCATGCTCGCCTCGCAAAGCAATTCGGAGACCTTGCAAGGTATGGCAGTTTGATGTCGTTTGCGTGACAGCCGGCCGCTCCGACGATCGCTACACGACCCGCGACGTTGGCGGCCGCGCCTGTATTGGCGGCTAGTAACGCTCGACGCGGTTACGGCCTGCGTGCTTGGCACGATAGAGCGCCTCGTCGGCCTGCTGGGTAAGCGTCTTGACCTCGGCATCGGCGGTCAGCTCGGTGATGCCGCAGCTGAAGGTGCAGCTCAGATCGCGCGGCTGTGCCGGGAAACGGATCTCGGCGAAACGCTGGCGGATCTCGTTCAGTACCGTGCAGGCGGCCTCCGCCGGGGTGTCTGGCAGCACCACGGCGAACTCCTCGCCACCATAGCGGCCGATGTGATCGGTCTTGCGCAGGCGCTGCTTGAGAAACAGCGCCAGGCTCTTGATGACCCGGTCACCCATGGGGTGGCCGAAGGTGTCGTTGACCTGCTTGAAATGATCGATGTCGAGCATGGCGAAGCTCAGCGGTCGATTGTCGCGACGGGCGCGCAAGTGAGCATCCTCGAGCAGCTGCAGGCTGTGGGTGTGGTTGTACAGACCGGTGAGGCTGTCGCGCACGATGCGTGCCTTCAGGCTGCGCGCGCGGGTGGCGCGGGTGCGTACCGTGGCGATCAGGTGGCTCGGCTTGATCGGCTTGGTGAGAAAGTCGTCGCCGCCTTCGCCCATGGCGTCGAGCTGCTTGTCCAGATCGTCCTCGGCGGACAGGTAGATGATCGGCACGCTGACGTAGCGCTCATGCTGGCGGATTACCTTGGCCAGCTCGGTGCCCTGGCAGTCTGGCATGTACATGTCGAGGATGATCAGGTCCGGCTGGAACTCGGCGAGTGCGCCGATGGCCTGGATCGGCTCGGTCAGGGTCTGGGTGACGATGCCGGCGTTGTTCAGCACCCGTTCGGTATGCGTCGCCTGGGCACGCGAGTCATCGATGATCAGCACGCGAATCGGCTCGTAATGCGCGGTGCGGGTGAATATCTCGATCTTCTCCAGCAGGCTGCTGGCGTCCAGGGTACCGGTGAAGAACTCCAGACCGCCGGCGCGGACGGCGGCCAGGCGAGTCGGCGTGTCGGTTTCGGCGTGGCTGAAGAACAGCATGGGCAGCTTCGGCTCCAGACCGAGTTGCACCTGTTCGGCGAGGCGCAGCCCTTCGCCCGGTCCGTTGAAGTCCACCTCCATCACGATGGCGGCCGGGTGCCGGCGATGCATCGCCGTGCGGAACGCGGCGACATTGCTGAAGGCCTGTGCGGACATGCTGAAGAAGCCCAGCTGGCGTACCAGATGCTCGGCGCGCTCCTTGTCTTGCAGGGCGATGTACACCGGCTTGCTCAGCGGCGGCAGGAACGCCTGGTTGTGCGGATCGCTGTGGCGCAGTCCGGTGCGGGCAAGGCGATAGATCAGCTGACTCAATGTGGAGATGGTGCTGCTGGACAGGCGTCCGCGGTTGTCGCGGATGTCGCTCAGGCAATCCTCGATGTTCAACGCCAGCTCGCTGTGCTCGGTCTGCTCGAAGCGATCGGCAAAGCGCCGAAGACGAGTCGTCGCTTCGGTCAACGCGGCATGGTAGTCCTCGTTCCATTCGCTGCGTTGCAGTTGCTGCCAGACCTCCAGCACTTCCCGTGCCTGGTGGATGACCCGCTGGGCGAAATGCTGTTTAAGCTCTTCCTGATCCGACATCGCGACTATTCCTGGCGCGCCAGGTGCGCTGCCCTGGTGCGCTGCCCTGGTGCGTTGTAATAGCTGTATGCTATCACCGTCGGTGCGCTTTGGAAGGGCATTGCGCGGTAGTGGTTCTCAATTTGGCGCTGAGCACGCCTGGGCCCTGCGTTATAGTAAAAAAGCATGCCTGCGCAACGTCTCCGGTGCCGGGCGGTCGAACCCCTGAACTCGCCAGAAGGACACACAGCCCATGTCGGATTGGAAGAATCGCTTCGCTCGCCTCGGCCGCTCCAACGGCTCGGCCGGAGCGGCTGGCCAACGCGCAGGCAACCCGCTTCTGCTGATTCTTGCCGCTCTGCTGGGCATCTACCTGCTGGTGACGCTGCTGCTGGGATGGTACTGGAGTCGCGAGCCGGACCTGTTTCCGGTACAGCAGCATACGCGCCAGGCGGCGGAGGCTTCGCAGCGCCAGCTGGTCAGCGGCTATACGACGGTGGAAACCCTCAAGCGCGTGGCCAGTACCCTGCTGGACAAGCCCGGCGGCTATCTGAGCAATGACATCGCCCCGCCGGGGCTGTGGCTGGACAACATGCCGAGCTGGGAATACGGCGTGCTGGTGCAGGTTCGTGATCTGGCGCGGGCGCTGCGCAAGGATTTCGCCCGTTCGCAGTCACAGTCCACCGAGGACCCGGATCTGGCCAAGGCCGAGCCGCTGTTCAACTTCGACAACCGCAGCTGGACCCTGCCTGCCTCGGAAAGTGAATACCGCAACGGCATCCGCAGTCTGGATCGCTATCTGGCCCGCCTCAGCGAGCCGGAGCCCAAGGCGTTGTTCTATACCCGCGCCGACAACCTGAACAACTGGTTGGGTGATGCGGCGACCCGCCTCGGATCGTTGTCCCAGCGCCTGTCGGCAAGTGTCGGTCGGGTGCGCCTGGATGCCGATATCGCACCGGAGCAGGAGCGGGCCGGCATCGTGCCGCAGGTCAAGGAGCAGGTGGTCGAGACGCCCTGGATGCAGATCGACAATGTATTCTTCGAGGCGCGTGGTCAGGCCTGGGCGCTGTCACATCTGCTGCGGGCGATCGAGGTGGACTTCGCCGACGTGCTGGCCAAGAAGAACGCCACGATCAGCGTCAGGCAGATCATTCGTGAGCTGGAGGCGGCGCAGGAGCCGCTGTGGAGCCCGATGGTGCTCAACGGCAGCGGCTACGGCGTGCTGGCCAATCACTCGCTGGTGATGGCCAACTACATCTCCCGCGCCAACGCGGCGATCATCGATCTGCGCAACCTGCTGTCGCAGGGGTAGGACGCAGCGTTCGTGTCCGGTGGCAGGCGTCTACGCCTGCCACTCAGTCCAGTCCGAGTTTCTTCAGACGGTAACGCATCGAGCGGAAGGTCAGCCCCAGTCGCTGGGCGGCCGCGGTGCGGTTCCAGCGTGTTTCTTCGAGGGCCTGCATGATCAGCTTGCGCTCGATCTCCTCCAGGTGGTCCTCCAGGTTGTCGATCTGCGCCAGGCTGGCTTCGCCGTTTTCCGGCAGGCCTGGGCTATCCGCCAGGCGCAGGTCGCCAGCCTTGATCTCGTCGCCTTCGCACAGGGTGTAGGCGCGTTCGAGCATGTTCTCCAGCTCGCGGACGTTGCCCGGAAAGCGATAGTTCTCCAGCTTGGCCAGGGCATCGGGATGCAGGCGGGCCGTGGCCTCGCCGCATTCCTGCGCCAGACGGCGCAGCATGACATCGGCGAGCAGGCCGATGTCTTCCCGGCGTTCGCGTAGTGGCGGTACACGCAGTTCGATGACATTCAGGCGGTAGTAGAGATCCTGGCGAAAACGGCCTGCGGCGACCTCGCTGGCGAGATCCTTGTGGGTGGCACAGAGGATGCGTACATCGACCATCACTTCCTGCGCACCGCCAACGGCACGCACGGCCTTTTCCTGGATGGCGCGCAGCAGCTTGACCTGCATCGGCAGCGGCAGGTCCGCCACCTCGTCGAGAAACAGCGTGCCACCGTTCGCGGCCTGGAACAGGCCGGGCTTGTCCTCGATGGCGCCGCTGAAGCTGCCCTTCTTGTGGCCGAAGAACTCGCTTTCCATCAGCTCCGACGGAATGGCACCGCAGTTGACCGGCACGAATGGCTTTTCGCTGCGCGGGCCCTGCTCGTGAATCAGGCGTGCCACCAGTTCCTTGCCGCTGCCCGACTCGCCGCTGATGTAGACGGGTGCCTGGCTGCGGGCGAGCTTGCCGATCTGCTTGCGCAAGGTTTTCATCGGCGGCGAGCTGCCCAGCAGGCGACTGTCCACCGGCGCCTCGGCTGCGGGCGCGCGCAGGCGCAGGGCGGTGCTGACCAGCTCGCGCAGGCGGTTCAGATCCACCGGTTTGGTGAGAAAGTCGAACGCACCGGCCTTGAGTGCGCCGATGGCGGTATCCAGACTGCCATAGGCGGTGATCATCGCCACGGGCAGTTGCGGGTACTGTTGCTGGATGTGCTGGACCAGCTCGAGGCCACTGCCGTCGGGCAGGCGCATATCGGTCAGGCACAGGTCGTAGTGCTCGCGTGCCAGCAGCTCGCGCGCCTCCTTTAGGTTGCGTGCGCTGCGGGTATCGAGCTTCATGCGGCCGAGGGTGATCTCCAGCAGCTCGCGGATGTCCGGCTCGTCGTCGATGATCAGGGCTTTCTGGCGCGCGGTCATGGTCTTGCTCTGGTTCCTGAAGCGGGTGTCGCCTTCCGGGCGGCTGGCGAGCATGTTAACTCTCCCGGCGCCGCCGTGGCTGCCGCTTTGGTCGATGTGTGATGCGTTGCCGGCAACTGTTCTGCCGCGCCTAGCTCAGCTTGCGCGGGTGCGCGAAGACGATGCGGAAGCAGCTGCCGCCTTCGGCGCGCTCGCGGTAGTCCAGGCGTGCCTGGTTGCTCTCGCACAGCTCGCGGGAGATGTACAGCCCGAGCCCGGTGCCTTTGCTCTCGGTGGTGAAGAAGGGTTCGAAAACGTTGTGCAACTGCTCGGCGGCGATGCCGGGCCCATCGTCGAGGACCTCAACGACCGGCAGATCGCTGGCTTCGTCGCGAAACAGGCGGAGCCAGACCTGAGCGCGATCGTGCTCCTTGCCGCTGTAGCGCAGGCCGTTCTGCACCAGGTTGGTCAGCACCTGGGTCAGCTGGTTGGGATCCATGCGCGTCTGCAGCGAGCTGCCGATGGTTTCCAGGTGAACCGTCTGCTGCGGGCTGAGCCCCTGGCGGAACTCGCTGACGAAGCGATGCAGCCAGTATTTGAGATCCAGCAGCTGGGGCTCCGCCTGGCGGCGCCGGGAAAGCTGCAGCACGTTCTCGATGACCAGATTCATCCGCCGCGAGTGGTCCTGGATGATCTGCGCCAGCCGCCGATCCGGGCCGTCCAGCTCTTCGGATTCCTGTAGCAGTTGAGCAGCATGGCTGATGGCGCCCAGCGGATTGCGGATTTCATGGGCAATGCTGGCTGTGAGTCGTCCGAGGGAGGCGAGCTTGAGTTGCTGGGCCTTCTGGGCGATCTGCGAGATGTCCTCGAGGAACACCAGAGTGTCGAGCTTGTTGCCGTGCTGCAGGGCGGCGAAACTCGGCTGCAGCGTCGGTCCGCCGGGGGTGGCCTTGAGGTTCGGCGGGCGCAGTGTAGGATTGCCACGCCAGTGCTGCAGTGCCTTGAGCAGCTCCGGGCAGCGCGGCGCGAGGCGCTCGCCGGCCAGCGATTCCTGGCCGAGCAACTGCAGCGCCCCCTGGTTGGCCAGGAGCACGCGCTCCTGCGGGTCCAACACCATGATGCCGGTGCGCATGCGCTGCAGGATCAGGGCGTTGAGGGCCTCGAGGTTGGCGACCTCCTCGGCGCGCTGGCGGGCCAGAGTCTCGCTGACCTGCAGGCGCCGAGTCAGTCCCTGGACGAGAAAGGCTGCGGCGAAGCACAGCGTTCCGAGCGCACCGGCCTGGACGTATTGGCTGCTGGCTTCGGAACGGCTGATGCTCAGGTAGAAGGTCAGGTAGATCAGGCCGGTGGCAGCGACCGCGGCGATGAAGAAACCGACCCGCCCCCGCAGGAGAATATTGGCGATGGCGACGGCGACGATCAGCAGGTTGCCGATGCCGCTCGGCGTTCCTCCGCCAAAATAGAACAATCCCGACAGCAGGATCACGTCCATCAGCGCCAGGCTGAGCACTGGCAGGTCGCGCTCGGGGCTCTGCACCAGCACCGCGACGATGATGTTGAGGATCAGATAGAGCCAGGCGCCGTACTGAAACAGTTGCGGATTGCTCATCTGCAGCAGATCGTTGTGCAGGTCGCTGCTGATCAGCAGCACCAGCGCGAGGCCAATGGTCAGGCGGTAGAGGTGATACAGGCGAAGGATGCGCCGCCCCTGATCGCCGAGGAAGGTGAGGTTCTCAGTGCCCACCAGAGGTGCTGTCCTGCTCGAGGTGAGCCTGGCTGCAGTACCAGCGGTCATGGGCCTGCAGGGCCTGGTTCTGCGGCACGTGCACGCCGCATTGAGCGCAGCGGACCATCGGCAGGCTGCCCTGCTGTTGCGCGGTAGGCGTCTTCTTCCGGGTCAGGCGGCGCCACAGCCAGAAGGCGGCGGCGATCAGTGCGATCCAGAACAGCAGTCGAAACAGCCCCATATCGATTCCTTCCTGTTTATGCGTGGCGACCGGCCACTGGTCGAGCCAGGGCCGGTCCTGGCCCGGTGCGCCGACGGTGACGAGCACAGGGCTCGACGCAGCGGCGCATGGTCAGCCCATTTCAGTCGAACAGGCCGAAGGTCAGGCGGCTCCACCAGGAGCGCTTCGGCTCCTGCTGTTCCACTTCCTTGAGTACGGGGCGCAGTTCTTCCGGCAGGTCACGCGCAGCGTTCTCGTACTGGCGCAAAACGTCACGGTTGGCGCGGGAGGTGTCGGGACGCGGCGCTTCGCCTTCGATCAGGCCGAGCGTGGCCTTGCTCAACCAGCTGCGGGTGTCTTCTTCGCGCTCGATGGGGGTGAACTTGCCGTCCTCGAGGGTGGCATGATCCGGGTAGTTGAGCTGAAGGGTCTTGAGGCTGGCATCGGCGAGGTCATCGAGGCCGAGGCGCTGGTAGGCCTCGGTCATCACAGCCAGACCGTCCGCCACGGCCGGTGTGCCCTGGAAGTTTTCCACCACATAGCGCCCGCGGTTGGCGGCGGCCACGTAGGCCTGGCGCTTGAGGTAGTAGTGGGCGACGTGAATCTCGTTGGCTGCCAGGAGGTTGCGCAGATAGATCATGCGCGCCTTGGCATCCGGCGAATAACGGCTGTTCGGATAGCGGCTGGTGAGCTGGGCGAACTCGTTGAACGAGTCGCGGGCAGCGCCCGGGTCGCGCTTGGTCATGTCCAGCGGCAAGAAGCGAGCGAGCAGGCCGCGGTCCTGATCGAACGAGGCCAGGCCCTTGAGGTAGTAGGCGTAGTCGACGTTCGGGTGCTGCGGATGCAGGCGGATGAAGCGCTCGGCAGCCGAGCGTGCAGCTTCCGGCTCGGCGTTGCGGTAATAGGCGTAGATCAGCTCGAGCTGCGCCTGCTCGGCGAAACGACCGAACGGGTAACGCGACTCCAGCGCCTTGAGCTTGCTGATGGCGCTGGTATAGCTCTTGTTGTCCAGGTCGGCCTGTGCTTGCTGGTACAGCTCGACCTCGCCCAGGTTTTCGTCGACGGTTTCGTTGGATGAACAGGCGGCGGTAAGGGCGAAAATGGCGATCAGCAGCAGGTGTTTCACTTGCATGGCGGCTTGCGTCCCTGTGACGGCTGGCTGTCTCGCGCGGAGCCGTCCTGTTATGATGGGCGCCCCGGTGCGCCGGGACAAAGACGCCGTATTTAAACACAAGCGTGTAGCCGAAACCAAAGGCCGCTCCGCCATCTGCGGTCCTCCGGGCATCCATCAGCAACGGATGCCGCTCGCCTCTCTCTGACGAATCTATCTCGCCGTATGTCCACGATCTCCAAACAGGCCATTCAACTCCGTGCCGAGGTGCCGTTTGACCTAGGCGGGCAACGTCTCGATCAGGTCGCGGCGCAGCTCTTCTCCGAACACTCGCGTTCGCGCCTCGCGGCCTGGATCAAGGATGGTCTGCTGACGGTGGATGGCGCCGTCCTGCGCCCCCGCGACACCGTGCATGCCGGTGCGGTGCTCGAGCTGAGCGCCGAACAGCAGGCGCAGGGCGAATGGGTGGCGCAGGACATTCCGCTCGACATCGTCTATGAAGACGACCAGATTCTGGTGATCGACAAGCCGGCCGGGCTGGTGGTGCATCCGGCGGCCGGGCATGCCGACGGCACGCTGCTCAACGCGTTGCTGCATCACGTACCTGACCTGATCAACGTGCCGCGCGCCGGCATCGTTCATCGTCTGGACAAGGACACTACCGGGCTGATGGTGGTGGCCAAGACGCTGCAGGCACAGACCCGCCTGGTGGAGCAGCTGCAGGCGCGCAGTGTCAGCCGTATCTACGAAGCCATCGTCATCGGCGTAATCATCACCGGCGGCACCGTGGATGCGCCGATCGGCCGTCACGGCCAGCAGCGCCAGCGCATGGCGGTGGTGGAGGGGGGCAAGCCCGCGGTCAGTCACTATCGTGTGCTCGAGCGCTTCCGCTCGCACACCCATGTGCGGGTCAAGCTGGAAACCGGGCGTACCCACCAGATTCGTGTGCACATGACCCACCTCGGCTACCCGCTGGTGGGCGATCCGCTGTATGCCGGGCGTTTCCGTATTCCGCCCGCTGCCAATCCGACACTGGTGCAGACGCTGCGCGAGTTCCCACGGCAGGCGCTGCATGCCCGCTTCCTCGAGCTGGATCATCCGGTGACCGGGCAGCGCATGAAGTGGGAGTCGCCATTGCCGGACGACTTCGTCTGGCTGCTGACGCTCCTGCAACAGGATCGCGAGGCCTTCGTCGGGTGACTGTCGGCAACGAGAATTGGCTGTTGCCCGACTGGCCGGCGCCGGCACGCGTTCGTGCCTGCGTGACGACCCGCCAGGGGGGTGTCAGCGCGGCTCCGTTCGACAGTTTCAATCTCGGCGATCATGTCGGCGATGATCCGGCTGCGGTGGCCTGCAATCGCCAGCATCTGCGCGATGTGTTGGGTTGCCAGCCGATCTGGCTGGAACAGGTGCATTCCTGTGTGGCCGTGAAGGCACTTCCCGGTGTCTGCGCCACTGCCGATGCCAGCTGGAGCGAGACGCCGGGCGAAGCCTGTGCGGTGCTCACCGCCGACTGCCTGCCGGTGCTGTTCTGTGACCGCGCCGCCAGTCGTGTCGCGG
>Ga0155173_1106_pt3 | contig 25297 bp, 22 predicted proteins | sample RifCSPhighO2_01_FD_106141 | JGI IMG/M metagenome (GOLD analysis project Ga0155173, IMG submission 106141) | Pseudomonadales bacterium RIFCSPHIGHO2_01_FULL_64_12
GCACCGTAACGGTGCGCGACAGGCCCCAATATCTGGCACAAAGATCCCTGTAGCCGCCACCAGCCCTGTCCGGACGCCCGATTGGCAAGCCCCTTGCTCTGCTTCGGCAAACGATCCGACCGGAACATTTGCAATGCTGGTGATTCGCCAACGCATCGCGGCCCGCCCTGAATGGCAGGCCGAACTCGAACTGACCTACGACGCGCGCAGCAAGAGTCGCCTGCGCTGCTTCAGCAGCAGCGGCGAAGACGTCGGCCTGTTTCTCGAACGCGGCCAGCCGCCGCTCGCCGACGGTGAGTGCCTGCTGGCAGCCGATGGCCGTGTGGTGCGCGTGCGCGCCCGCCCCGAACAGCTGTTGCACGTCACCTGCGCCAGCGCCTTCGAGCTGACCCGCGCGGCCTACCACCTGGGCAACCGCCATGTCGCCCTGCAGGTCGGCGACGGCTGGCTGCGCCTGCTCGACGACTATGTACTCAAGGACATGCTCGTGCAGCTGGGCGCCCAGGTCGAACACATCGAGGCGCCCTTCCAGCCGGAGCATGGCGCCTACGGTGGCGGTCATCATCATTCCCACGCCGGCGAGGCGGAGTTCAGTTACGCACCGCGCCTGCACCAGTTCGGCGTACGCCCGTGAACGCGACGGGCGTGCCCGTCCCGGCCTGGGCCCTGCTCCGGCTGGCCAGCCCGCAGCTGCCGATCGGCGGCTACAGCTATTCCCAGGGGCTGGAGATGGCGGTGGAGAACGGCCAGGTGAACGACCCGGACAGCGCCCGGCGTTGGCTGGAGAATCAACTGCTGCTCAACCTCGCCCGCTTCGAGGCGCCGCTGCTGCTCGCGCATTGCCAAGCGGCGGCACAGGACGACTGGCCGCGCCTGTTGCATCTGGCTGCCGAACACCGCGCCAGCCGCGAAACCCGCGAGCTGCAGCTGGAAAGCCGGCAGATGGGCTATTCCCTCGCGCAGCTGCTCGACGGCCTGCCGGAACTCGACCAGCCGGGGCATGACTGCCTGGCCGCCGCCGACGAGCCCGGCTTGGCCCTGGCCTGGGCGCTGGCCGCCCGCGCCTGGCAGATCGAACCTGCCGATGCACTGGCCGCCTGGCTGTGGGGCTGGCTGGAAAATCAGCTGGCGGTGCTGATGAAGACCCTGCCGCTGGGGCAGCAGGCGGCGCAGCGGTTGACCTCGCAGCTGTTGCCGGTCCTGAGCCAGGCGCAGCGGGAAGCGAGTCAGCTGCCGGAAGCGGCCTGGGGCAGCGCGCCGTTTGGATTGGTGCTGACCAGCATGGCGCATGAGCGGCAGTACAGTCGGTTGTTTAGGTCATGAGGTTCACAAGCTTTCAGGCAACTCGGACCCCAACCCCCGTCAGGAGGCCGAGCGCAGTTGCCGTGGAGGGGGTTGAGCGGCATGGATGCCGCGATAGCTGCGATGGGCCAGGGATGGCCCTTCGCAGCGTGCCCCCGGAGCGGCGATGGAGTGAGGGCACCCTTCGCGCAGCGAAGGGCCGGATGCCGGGGTCGCCTTCTCTTTGGTTACTTTCTCTTGGCGAGACAAGAGAAAGTGACGCGCCGTGCAAGGCGCAACCTGCAGTCCCAGCCGAGGAAAGCGCGGCGCCTGACAACATTGCGTACGCCACCATCGATCACCCAGCGATTTCTATTCCCCCCTGCCCCAATCGGCAGCGGCACGCCCTTCGCATCAACCCCGAGGCACCCACACTGCCTCCCAGAGGAGACCACCCATGAGCACTCAACCCCTGCGCGTCGGCATTGGCGGGCCGGTCGGTTCCGGCAAGACCGCCCTGACCCTCGCCCTGTGCCAGGCCCTGCGCGACCGCTACAACCTCGCCGTGGTGACCAACGACATCTACACCCAGGAAGACGCCCAGTTCCTCGTGCGCAACGAAGCCCTGGCGCCCGAGCGGATCATCGGCGTGGAAACCGGCGGCTGCCCGCACACGGCGATCCGCGAGGACGCCTCGATCAACCTCGAGGCCGTGGAGCAGCTCAACCGGCGCTTTCCCGGCCTGGATCTGATCATCGTCGAGTCCGGCGGCGACAACCTCTCGGCCACCTTCAGCCCGGAGCTGTCGGACCTGACCATCTACGTGATCGACGTGTCCGCCGGCGACAAGCTGCCGCGCAAGGGCGGCCCGGGCATCTGCAAGTCCGACCTGCTGGTGATCAACAAGATCGACCTCGCACCCATGGTCGGTGCCTCGCTGGAGGTGATGGATCGCGACGCCCGCAAGATGCGCGGCGAGCGCCCGTTCGTCTTCAGCAACCAGAAGGTCGGCCAGGGTCTCGAGGAGATCATCGCCTTCATCGAAAAACAGGGAATGCTCAGCGCCGCCTGACGTCCGCCCGACCACCCAAGGAGTCTCTATGAACCTGCGCAAACCACTGCTCGCCACCCTTCTGCTGGTCAGCCCGACCCTGGCACTGGCACACCCCGGCCACGATCACGCCGGCGTGCTGTCCGGTATCGCTCACCCCATCTTCGGTCTCGATCACCTGTTGGCGATGGTCGCCGTCGGGCTATGGGCGGCCCAGCAGACCGGCAAGGCGCGCTGGGCGCTGCCGCTGATCTTCGTCGCCACCATGCTGCTGGGCGGCCTCGCCGGCTTTGCCGGTATCGAGATGCCGCTGATGGAAACCGGCATTGCCGGCTCGGTATTCGCACTGGGCTTGTTGGTGGCACTGGCGGTACGTCCGCCTCTGCCGATGGCCGCCCTGCTCACTGCGCTGTTCGCCATCAGCCACGGCGTCGCCCATGGCCTGGAACTGCCGGAGCTGTCCAGCCCGTGGGGTTATGCCACCGGCTTCGTGCTGGCCACGGCCGCCCTGCACGCGGCCGGTTACGCAGCGGTGCGCTACCTGCCGCAGGCCGCCGCGCCGCTGGTGCGCATCGCCGGTGCCGCCTCGGCGCTGACCGGCGCCTGGCTGCTGGCCAGCTGAGCGCGGCGATGCGTCAGTGATAGTGCCGTCGCAGCGCTACGTTGAGGCGATCGACCACCTCGGCCCAGTCGGCATCCTCGAGGATCTCCTCACGCAGGAAGCTCGCCTGGGCCGGCGTCCAGAAGGGCGCGTCCGCCAGGTAGATGTCGTCCGCCAGGGGTGAGTGGGTTTCGATGAAGCGCCTGATCGACACGTCGTCGTTGGGCAGCCCCAACTGTTCGAACAGGTTGTGGAAGGCGTGAGTCGATGCGTCCATGTTGAGCCTCCGATGCTGACGCGGGGATGAACCTCTTGAGTATCGTCCATCCCCGCGAAAGCGCCGGCGCGAATCAGCGGAACGGCGGCTCGTCGAAGCTGCGCAGCTTGCGCGAGTGCAGCGAGTTCAGCTGGCTGCGCAACAGGTCGAGGGCGGCGATGCCGATCTTCAGGTGCTGGGTCACGGCGCGCTCGTAGAACGCATTGGCCGACCCGGGCAGCTTGATCTCGCTGTGCAGGGGCTTGTCCGACACGCACAGCAGCGTGCCGTACGGCACGCGCAGGCGATACCCCTGGGCGGCGATGGTGCCGCTCTCCATGTCCACCGCCACCGCACGCGACAGGTTGATCAGCGGCCGCTCCTGGGCCCAGCGCAATTCCCAGTTGCGATCGTCGTAGGTCAGCACGGTGCCAGTGCGCAGACGCTTCTTCAGTGCCTCGCCCTGCTCCCCGGTGATGCGTGCAGCCGCATCCTGCAGCGCCTGCTGCACTTCGGCCAGCGCCGGCAGCGGAATGTGCGGCGGCAGTACGCGGTCGAGGATGCCGTCGCGCCGCATGTAGGCGTGCGCCAGCACGTAATCGCCGATGGACTGCGACTGCCGCAACCCGCCGCAGTGGCCGATCATCAGCCAGCAATGCGGTCGCAGCACCGCCAGGTGATCGGTGATGTTCTTGGCGTTGGACGGACCGACGCCGATGTTCACCAGGGTGATGCCGTGGCCGTCTTCGGCAATCAGGTGATAGGCCGGCATCTGGTAACGGTGCCAGAGCACACCGCCGATGATCGCCTGCGCCTCGCCCTCCTCCATGCCACGTTCGATGATCACGTTGCCCGGCAGCACCATGCGAGTGAAACGGGTGTCGTCACGCAGCATGTCCAGGCCGTGGCGGATGAACTGGTCGACGTAGCGGTGGTAGTTGGTCAGCAGGATCCACGGCTGCACATGGCGCCAGTCGCTGCCGGTGTAGTGCACCAGCCGGCGCAGCGAGAAATCCACCCGTGCGCCGTCGAACAGTGCCAGCGGATAGGGGTCGGCGTGCTCCCAGTCGTAGAGCCCGTCGGCGATGTCGTCGGTCGCGGCGGACAGGTCGGTGCTGGGAAATACCCGCGCCAGCTCGGCCGCAGTTACGCCGGTACCGGCCAGCTCGTCGCCCTGTTCGATCACGTAGGGATAGGGAATGTTGCGGTCGCTCATGCCGACCTCAACAGTGACGTTGAAGTCCTGGATCAGCGGTTTGAGCTGATCGAGCAGGTAGGCGCGAAACGCGGCCGGGTGGGTCACCGTAACGCTGTACACGCCGGGCGCCTGCACCTTGGCATAGGCGCGGGTCGAAGCCGGCACTTCGCCGTGGCATTCATAGGTCAGGCGCAGCTGCGGATAGCGGAACAGGCTGCGCTCCTGCAGGCTCGGCTCGGCGCGGCTGGTCACGTAACGTTTGAGCGCCTGGTTGAGCGCCGTGGTGGCGCGCGCGTGCAGTTCGGCAAGGTAGTCCACTGCAGCTTCTGCGCTGGTGGCAATGCGGAAAGTATCACCGGCTGGATTCATGCTGGATTCCTTGTTCAGTCGTTGGAAACATCTTGCCTGCTCATCGATGACAGCGATAGCGCCGCAGACACCTCATCCGTTGCTCGCCTCACGCCAAGCCCCTCGGCCAATGCCTGCAGCGCCTGCTGCAATGGCACCAGCCCGGGCGCCGCACTCAGGCTGAGGCGAAGCGCATCCGGCGCATCGGGGCCGACGGCAAACACCTGTGCCGCCGCGCACTCGATGGAAGCGGCGTGGGCAATGCCGGCCAGGCCGACCTCGCCATCCGTGGCCGTCAACCAAAGGTGCGGCGAAGCGGGCCCCGTCACCCTTGGTCCTAGCAGCTTGCGCGCCATCTTCCAGCGCCGCTCGATCTGGCGACGCTGCCAGGCCAGCCGACGCAGCGCCGTGCCGTCCTCGATCCACTCACTTGCCAGGCGCAGGCACAGCGACGAGAGCGCCCAGCCGGTGGCCTGCGCTTCCGGATCGATGCGCCCCAGCCATGACCCGGGCGTGGCGATGAAACCGAAACGCAGCCCGGGCGCGACGGTCTTCGACAGGCTGCCGACCAACACGCTGCGCTCACCCAGCAACGTCGCCAGCGGTGGTTCGTCACCGAGGGCTCCGTAGACATCATCCTCGATGATCAGCAGATCGTGCCGACGCGCCAGCTCCGCGATCGCCTCGCGCCGCTCCCGGTCCATGCTGACGCCCGTGGGATTCTGCAGGCAGGGCGTCAGCACCGCGACCCGCGCACCGGTGGCCCGAGCCTGGCGATCGAACTCCTCGGGCACGATGCCGTGCTGATCGAGCGCCACACCATGCAGAGGCAGGCGCAGCTGACGCGCAGCAGCCTTGATGCCGGGTGAGGTCAGCGCCTCGACCAGCACCGGTTCGCCCGGCGCGCACAGGCCCAGCATGGCGGCAAACACACCCTGCTGTGCACCGGCACAGAGCAGGATCTGCCCCGGCGGCAGCTCCAGCCCGCGACGCTGCAACCAGCGGCTGACCGCGACGCGCCCGCGCTGCAGCGCCGAGGCCGAGGGGTAGCCCTGCAACAGCGCAAGCTCTGACGATGCTCCCAGCGCCGCCAGGCTGCGGTGCAGATCCCGATCGTCCGCGTCCAGCACCGGCAGATTGGTCGACAGGTCCAGGCGCGCCGGCACGGCCTCCGGCTGCTTGAGCAGGAACAGGCTGGCCTCGCGGCTGCTTGCCAGCACAAAGGTGCCGCGGCCGACCTCACCGCCAACCAGATGCCGTCGCGCGGCCTCGCGATAGGCCTGCATGGCCGTGCTCGGATTGAGTCCCAGCGCCCAGGCCAGCCTGCGCTGCGGAGGCAGGCGATCGCCCGGCTTGAGTTCGCCGCGCTCGATTGCCACGGAGATCGCATCCACCAGCGCCAGATAGCGCGGTTGATCGTTATCGCTAAGCTTCGGAAGCCACATTGCCTGCCATGCAATATAAGGATTTACCCATACAATGATCCAACCTAGGCTCTCCGTCAAACCACTGAGGAGCCGCCATGTTCGATCTCACCGCACTGCGCCAGGCCGCCGAACTGATCGGCCGGCATGTTCCGCCGACCCCACAGTACAACTGGCCGCTACTGTCGCAACGCCTCGGCTGCGAAGTCTGGGTCAAGCACGAAAACCACACGCCGGCCGGTGCATTCAAGGTTCGCGGCGGCCTGCTCTACGTGCATGAGCTGCTCGGGCGCGAGCCACGACTGCCCGGCATGATCAGCGCCACCCGCGGCAATCACGGCATCAGCCTGGCGATGGCCGCGCGACAGGCCGGCGTGCCGCTGAAGGTTCTGGTACCGCAGGGCAACTCGACGGAAAAGAATGCGGCGATGCGCGCCTGCGGCGCCGAAGTCATCGAACACGGTGAGGATTTCGACACGGCGCGCCAGCAAGCCGCCGAGCTGGCGAGACAGAGCGGCTGGCATTTCGTCCCCGCGCTGCATCCGGACCTGATTCGCGGGGTCGCTACCTATGCCCTGGAGCTCTTCGAGGCCGCGCCGCCGCTGCGCCGCGTCTACGTGCCCATCGGCATGGGCTCGGGCATCTGCGGCCTGATACGCGTCCGCGACCTGCTGGGGCAGGACTGCGAAATCGTCGGCGTCGTTTCCAGCGCAGCGGACGCATACGCACAGAGCTTCGAGCAGGGGCGGATCGTCTGCACCGAAACCGCCGATACGTTCGCCGATGGCATGGCCTGCCGGATGCCTGCTGCCGAAGCACTGGAGATCATTGCCGAAGGTGCCGCACGCATCGTGCGTGTCGATGACGGCGAAATCCGCCGGGCGATCGTCGCGCTCCACGAAGACACCCACAACACCGCGGAGGGCGCCGGCGCCGCCGCACTGGCTGCCGCCATTCAGGAACGCGCGCTTAACACGGGGGAACGCATTGCCGTCGTGCTCAGCGGCGCCAACATCGATCGCCGTGTGCTGGCGGGGATATTGACGAGCTGACGGGTGCGGCGTCGCAGTTCGATCATCTGCAACCCTCGCTGCGACCTGCTTGAAAAGCTTACCTATACGTCTGTACAGCGGTTTCAGTGAGCAAACCAACGGCATAGGATGCCAGCAATCAAAACGCCGCCATGCAACAAGTGCGAGGTCGACATGGACGATCACACTCGAGCTTTCTACGCGCATTCGACGCCCAACCCCGACAAATCGGATTGGCAGCCGTTGCGCGAGCATCTAGAAGCGGTTGCGGAGATTGCCGCTCGAAACGCCTCCGCGTTTTCCGGCGACACTCTCGCCCACCTGGCAGGCCTGCTGCACGACTTGGGTAAGTACACCGATGAGTTTCAACGGAGGGTCACTGGCGACGCGATCCGCGTTGACCACGCAACTCGCGGAGCAATCAGCGCGGTTGAACGTTACGGTACCCTCGGCCACCTCGTGGCCTATGCCATCGCCGGCCACCATGCCGGGCTGGCCAATGGCAGTGAAGGTATCGAGCGCACTGCGCTGAAGGAGCGTCTCCTTGGCACTGGCCTACCGGCGCTGCTGGCTCAGTGGCAAACGGAGATACAGCTTCCTGCGCTCAATGAACTCAAGCCGCCGGCGCTAATACAGCGTGAGGGGCGTAACTTCTTTCAACTGGCCTTTCTTGGCCGGATGATCTTTTCCTGCTTGGTCGACGCCGACTACCTGGATACCGAAGCTTTCTATGACAGGACGCAAGGGCGATCGTCCCTGCGCGATCACGCCTACCCTAATCTGGCCAACCTGCGTCAGCAGCTCGATAAGCACCTGAACGGCTTCGAAGCCAATACCCCGGTCAACCAACTGCGCGGCGAGATCCTTGCTGGTGTTCGCAGCAAGGCGGGTCTGCCCCCCGGGCTATTCTCCCTGACAGTGCCCACCGGCGGCGGCAAAACGCTAGCTTCGCTGGCCTTCGCACTTGATCACGCACTGGCCCATGGGCTGCGTAGGGTCATCTACGTCATCCCTTTCACCAGTATCGTCGAGCAGAACGCGGCGGTATTTCGCAGGGCATTGGGTGAACTCGGTGAAAAGGCCGTCGTGGAACACCACAGCGCTTTTGCCGACGACCTGGGCAAAAGCCTGGAGGCCCGCAAGAAGCTCAGCCTGGCCATGGAGAATTGGGACGCGCCCATCATTGTCACCACCGCCGTGCAATTCTTCGAGAGCCTGTTTGCCGATCGCCCAGCCAGGTGTCGCAAGCTTCACAACATTGCCCGCAGCGTGGTCATCCTAGACGAGGCACAAACGCTACCACTGCATTTGCTGCGTCCCACCGTGGCCGCCATCGACGAATTGGCGCTGAACTACAACAGCAGCCTGGTCCTCTGCACCGCCACCCAGCCAGCGCTGACCGATGGACCAAGATTTCCCGGCGGCTTGCCGAATGTGCGAGAACTGGCTCCCGAGCCTGAGCACTTGTTCCAACAACTGCAGCGGGTCCAGATTCGGTCCATCGGTCCGATCAGCGATGAGGCCCTGAGTGGGCAACTACGCGAACGTGAACAGGTGCTGTGCATCGTCAACAATCGCCGTCACGCCCGCGCCCTCTACGAAGCGATTGCCGACTGCCCTGGCGCCTGCCATCTCACCACACTGATGTACGCCAAACATCGCAGCCAAGTCTTGAGCGAGGCACGCCAGCGCCTGCGTGACGGGCTTTCCTGCCGCCTGGTGTCCACCTCTTTGATCGAGGCAGGGGTCGACGTGGACTTCCCCACAGTGCTGCGCGCCGAAGCCGGCCTCGATTCCATCGCCCAGGCGGCCGGGCGCTGCAATCGCGAGGGACGTCGCGCGCTCGTAGATAGCCAGGTCCTGGTCTTCGCTCCGGAGAACGAGCAATGGAGCCCGCCGCACGAACTCAAGCAATTTGCCCAGGCCGCGCGGGAAGTCATGCGGCAACATCCGGACGATTGCCTGTCCATGGCGGCCATCGAACGCTATTTCCATTTGCTGTATTGGCAAAAAGGCAGCCGGGCCCTGGACGAAAGAAACCTGCTGGGCCTGATCGAAAAGGGTCGGCTCGACTGCTTGCCGTTCGAAACGCTGGCGAGAGAGTTCCGCATGATCGACAGCATCCAGATGCCCGTGATCATTGCCAGGGATGACGAGGCACAAGCCGCCCTGGACGATCTGGAATTCGCCGATGGCTGCGCGGGCATCGCCCGGCGCTTGCAACCCTATCTGGTTCAGGTGCCGCGTAAGGCCTATGACGCACTGCTACAGGTCGGTGCCATCCAGCCCGCGATGGCCGAACGCTACGGCGAGCAGTTCATGGTGCTGGTTAATCCTGATCTGTATCACGACCAGTTCGGATTGCGCTGGGATAATCCGGCATTCGTTAGCAGCGAACGGCTGCTCTGGTGATACGGATTTCTGGCTGGGGTTGCACTGCTCCACGGCGTGGGTTGAAACACGGAGCTTGTGGTGGATGAGGCGCCCCGGTTCGCCGGGGCGCCGTTAACTAGGGAGAGCATCAGAATGGCCTATGGAATTCGCTTGAAAGTCTGGGGAGAGCGGGCCTGCTTCACCCGCCCAGAGATGAAAGTCGAACGGGTGTCTTACGACGTCATCACCCCCTCCGCGGCGCGTGGCGTTCTCGAAGCCATTCATTGGAAACCGGCGATTCGCTGGGTCGTCGACCGCATACACGTCCTCAAGCCAATTCGTTTCGAATCGCTTCGCCGCAACGAAGTCGGCGGGAAACTATCTGCCGCCAGTGTTGGCAGGGCAATGAAGGCTGGGCGCACCGAGGATCTGATCAGCCTGATCGAAGACGACCGACAGCAACGGGCCACCACCTTGCTGCGTGACGTCGCCTACGTTATCGAAGCGCACTTCGAATTGACCGAAAAGGCTGGCGCGGACGACTCGATTGGCAAGCATCTGGACATATTCAATCGCCGCGCCCGCAAGGGCCAATGTTTCCATGCCCCCTGCCTGGGCGTGCGTGAATTCCCGGCCAGTTTTCAGTTGCTGGAAGCCGACCAGGAACTACCCTCCACGGATGCAAGCCTGCTCGGCGAACATGACCTTGGCTGGTTGCTGCATGACATCGATTTTGCCAATGACATGACGCCTCACTTCTTTCGCGCCCGGATGAACTCCGGCGTGATCGATGTTCCTCCCTTCCTGGGCGAGGGGAGCAAGGCATGATCCTTTCGGCATTGAACGACTACTATCAGCGGTTGCTGGAGCAAGGCGCGGACGGCGTTTCGCCCTTCGGCTACAGCCAGGAAAAGATCAGTTATGAAATTTTGCTGAGCCCGGATGGCGAGGTGGTTGATGTAAATGACATTCGCCAGGTGGCCGGCAATAAGCCCATCCCCAGGTCGCTGAGCGTGCCGCAGCCCGAGAAACGCACCTCAGGCACCAAATCCAATTTTCTATGGGACAAGACCAGCTACGTGCTGGGTGTCAGCAGCAAAGACGGCGGACGCACGGCATTGGAGCATGCAGCCTTCAAGGAACTGCATTTGCAGGCATTGGCTGACGAGGACGATGCGGGGTTGCAGTCCCTGACGAAATTCCTGAAGCAATGGGAGCCCCAAAAGTTCAGGCCGCCTACCTTCAGCGAAGAAATGCTCGACACCAATGTCGTCTTTCGCCTCGATGGCCAACAGCAGTATCTGCATGAGTCCCCGGCCGCACAGACCGTCCGCGCCAAACTGCTGGCCAGTGGCGACAGCCGCAATGGCCTTTGCCTGGTAACAGGCCAGCAACAGCCATTGGCTCGGCTACATCCGGCGGTCAAAGGCGTGAATGGCGCGCAAAGCTCTGGCGCGTCCATCGTGTCCTTCAACCTGGACGCTTTTACCTCCTACGGTAAAAGCCAAGGCGAAAACGCACCCATTTCCGAACAGGTCGCTTTTGCCTATACGACTGTTCTCAACCATCTGCTGCGCCGCGACGAGCATAACCGCCAGCGCCTGCAAATCGGCGATGCCAGCGTGGTCTTCTGGGCTCAAAGCGCCGACACCCAGCAGTCTATGCAGGCAGAAACGACCTTCTGGAGCATGCTCGAACCTCCCAGCGATGATGGGCAGGAAGCCGAAAAGCTTCGCAACGTGCTGTCGGCAGTCGCTCAAGGCCGGCCCTTGCGTGAACTCGATCCGCAGTTGGAGGACGGGACCCGCCTGTTCGTACTGGGCCTGGCACCCAATGCGTCACGCCTGTCCATTCGTTTTTGGGAAAGTGGCGACCTTGAATCCTTTGCCCGCCGCCTGGGCGAACACTTCCTGGACTTGCATATCGAACCGCCTCCCTGGAAGACGGCTCCGGCCATCTGGCGGCTGCTCTATGCCACCGCACCCAGCCGCGACGGCAAGGCCAAGGCCGAAGATGTGCCCGCGCATCTGGCCGGAGAAATGGCCCGCGCCATTCTTACCGGCAGACGTTATCCACAAAGCCTGTTGGCCACATTAATCATGCGCATGCGTGCCGATGGCGACATCTCCGGCGTGCGCGTCGCGCTGTGCAAAGCCGTTATCGCCCGTGAGGCACGGTTGGGCGGAAACAAAACCAACCCCGAGGAGTTACCCATGAGTCTCGACAAGGAAGCCGCCAACCCGGGTTATCGCCTGGGCCGATTATTCGCCGTGCTGGAGGGCGCTCAGCGCCTGGCATTGGGCGACAGGATCAACGCCACTATCCGCGATCGCTACTACGGTGCGGCATCTGCCACGCCCGCCACGATATTTCCGATGCTACTGCGCAACGCCCAGAACCACCTCGCCAAGTTGCGCAAGGACAAGCCCGGCCTGGCCGTGAACCTCGAACGGGATATAGCCGAAATCATCGGCGGCCTACAAAGCCAGTTTCCGCGCAGCCTGCGCCTGTAGGATCAGGGCCGCTTCGCCATCGGTTACTACCACCAGTCCCAAGCCCGTTTTACACGCACCCCCGACCCGGAAAATCTTGAGCAAGGAGCACCTGCATGAGCGTCATCGCGAACCGTTATGAATTCGTCTACCTGTTCGATGTCACCAACGGCAACCCCAACGGCGACCCGGACGCTGGCAACCTGCCCCGCCTCGACCCGGAAACCAACCAAGGCCTGGTTACCGACGTCTGCCTGAAACGCAAGCTCCGCAATTACGTCGCGCTGGAGCAGGAGGGCGCGCCGGGTTACGCCATCTACATGCAGGAGAAATCGGTGCTGAATAATCAGCACAAGCAGGCCTACGAAGCACTGGGCATCGAGTCCGAGGCCAAGAAGCTGCCCAAGGACGAGGCCAAGGCGCGCGAGCTGACCGGCTGGATGTGCAAGAACTTCTTCGACGTACGCGCCTTCGGCGCGGTGATGACTACCGAAGTCAATGCCGGTCAGGTACGCGGGCCGATCCAGCTGGCTTTCGCCACCTCCATCGACCCGGTGCTGCCGATGGAAATTTCCATCACCCGGATGGCGGTGACCAATGAAAAGGATTTGGAAAAAGAACGCACCATGGGCCGCAAACACATCGTTCCTTACGGTCTGTACCGTGCTCACGGCTTCGTCTCCGCCAAGCTGGCCGAGCGCACCGGCTTTTCCGAAGAGGATCTTGGCCTGCTGTGGCGCGCGCTGATCAACATGTTCGAGCACGACCGCTCTGCCGCGCGCGGCGAAATGGCCGCCCGCAAGCTGATCGTGTTCAAGCATGAGCACCCCATGGGCAATGCACCGGCACACGTGCTGTTCGATAGCGTCCAGATCGAGCGTGTGGAAGGCGAAGCGCATACCCCTGCGCGAAGCTTCAAGAACTATCAGATCAGCGTAAACGCCGAAGCCCTACCGCAGGGTGTCAGCGTCATGGAACTGTTGTAGGGCGCTGGGGAGCGGGAACATGGACGACGACAACCTCATCCCGATTTCCGCCCTGCAGCACTACCTGTACTGCCCACGCCAATGTGCGCTCATCCATGTCGAACAGCTCTGGGCCGAGAACCGCCAGACCGCGGAGGGCAGGCTACTGCACCAGCGGGCGGATCGGCCACAGGTCGAGCAGCGCCACGGGGTGCGCACCGTCACAGCGATGCCCCTTGTCAACATGGAGCTGGGTATCACCGGCATAGCTGACGTGGTCGAGTTTCACGAAGGGCCCGAAGGCGAATTTGCCTTCCCAGTGGAATACAAACGCGGCCGCCCCAAAGCCCACCGGGCTGACGAGGTCCAGCTCTGCGCACAGGCGCTCTGCCTGGAGGCAATGCTTGGCCGCCCCTTGAAAGAGGGTGCCCTGTTCTATGGCCAAACGCGGCGACGCATCAAAGTGACCTTCGACGCAGACCTGCGCCAGCTCACGCGAGCCATCATTTGCGCTACCCGAAACATGATCGACTCAGGCCGCACCCCCTTGGCCGAGTATCAGGCGAAGCGCTGCGATGCCTGCTCGTTGCTGGAGCTGTGCCAGCCGCATCTGCTCAAGCACAGCCACGACGTACAGATATGGTTGCACCAGAAAATCATGGAGGACAACTGAGTCATGCGCCGTCAACTCAACACCCTCTACGTCACCACCGAAGGCGCATGGCTGCGCAAGGATGGCGCCAACATCGTCATGGAAGTCGAGGGGCAAGTACGGGGCCGCCTGCCGGCGCATATGCTCGAGAGCCTGGTCTGCATCGGTCGGATACTGGTATCCCCGCCATTGCTGGGCTACTGCTCCGAGCATGGCATCAGCGTCTGTTACCTCGCACCCAACGGGAAATTCCTTGCCCGCGTCGAAGGGCCTGTGTCTGGCAACGTGCTGCTGCGCCGCGAGCAATATCGGCGCAGTGATGACCCGCAGGGCTGCGCAGCGATCGTGCGCAACCTGTTAATCGGCAAGGTACACAACCAACGTGCCGTCATTAGCCGCGGCTTGCGTGATCATGGCGAAGCCGTCACCGAGGAAGCGCGCAATAGCCTGGTCCATGCATGCAAACGCCTGAGGCGCATCTTGCATAAGCTCGAGGAGGTCCCGACGACCGATGTGATGCGCGGGCTGGAAGGTGAAGCCGCCCAAGCCTACTTCAGTGTATTCAACCACCTGCTGCGTGCCGGAAATCCAGCACTGAGCTTTAAAGGGCGCAGCCGAAGGCCTCCGCTGGACGCGGTCAATGCGCTGCTCTCGTTTCTCTACACATTGCTGACTCATGATTGCCGCTCCGCCCTGGAGACAACCGGGCTCGATCCGGCGGTGGGCTTTCTGCACCGTGATCGGCCTGGCCGTCCAAGCCTGGCACTCGACTTGGTAGAAGAGTTCCGACCTCTGTTGGCGGACCGTCTAGCGCTGTCGCTGATCAATCGCCGACAGTTGAACGAGCGCGACTTCCGCACGCTAGACAACGGCGCAGTCCTGCTCAAGGAGGACGCTCGCAAAATCGTACTGACGGCTTACCAAGACCGTAAACGCGAGGAGCTGCGCCACACCTTTCTTGAGGAGAAGGCGCCTATCGGTCTATTTCCCGCAATCCAGGCGCAGCTGCTCGCTCGCCACCTTCGCGGCGATCTGGACGCTTACCCACCGTTCTTATGGAAATAGTTGAAGCCGATGATGATCCTGGTCAGCTATGACGTGAGCACGCAGGAAACCGGTGGTGACAAGCGCCTACGTCGCCTTTCCAAAGCCTGCCGTGATTTCGGGCAGCGCGTGCAGTACTCGGTTTTTGAAATAGAGGTCGACGCCGCTCAGTGGACCGTCCTTAAACAGCGCCTGTGCGATTTGATCGACCCCGAACAAGACAGCCTGCGTTTTTACTACCTCGGCAGTAATTGGCAGGCTCGCGTCGAACATGTCGGTGCCAAGCCAGTGCTCGATTTGAATGGACCGCTGATTTTTTGACCCAATTGCGAACCCAAAGCGACCGATGAAACCCGAGAGGTTCGCATGCTACTAACCTATTGAAATCTTTATTTATTTTATTTCCCGGCCGCCGCCTGGACCCACAGATGTGCCTCTTCGACGCCGCTTCGCAAAATGCCCAGTTTTTCTTCACCTAGCACAACGGGTTATAAACCCGAGGTCGCGCCCCACGCGGGCGCGTGGATTGAAACAGCAGCAGCGCATCGACGCTGCCCAGGCGCAGGCGTCGCGCCCCACGCGGGCGCGTGGATTGAAACGCCGCTTGGGCTGAAAAGGATGCACTGCTCGCCGGTCGCGCCCCACGCGGGCGCGTGGATTGAAACACAGCCCCGCGAATGCGCCCCGCGCGCGCGAACGGTCGCGCCCCACGCGGGCGCGTGGATTGAAACACTGCCGCTGAGCCGGCCGAGCTCGAGTTCGAAGGTCGCGCCCCACGCGGGCGCGTGGATTGAAACGTCGTCACCGCCGCGTCGAACGCGGCCACGAACATCGGGTCGCGCCCCACGCGGGCGCGTGGATTGAAACCAGAAGGGCGACGACGGTTATGACGCCTGGGGCGTGTCGCGCCCCACGCGGGCGCGTGGATTGAAACGTATGCTTGCCGCTTGGTCAGTGCCAGCTGCAGGACGGTCGCGCCCCACGCGGGCGCGTGGATTGAAACAGATGGGGCGCTTCGCATAATCGGTAACGTTACGTCGCGCCCCACGCGGGCGCGTGGATTGAAACGCGGCGAGCCGGCATTTCCATGGATGCGATGCAGTCGCGCCCCACGCGGGCGCGTGGATTGAAACACGATCTGCTCGATGTCGAAGTTATCGAGGACCGTCGCGCCCCACGCGGGCGCGTGGATTGAAACGATGACTGCGCGATCGAGGCGCCCTGGCCCTTCTGTCGCGCCCCACGCGGGCGCGTGGATTGAAACTTGGGCACAAAAAAAACGCCCCACAGCCGAAGCCGTCGCGCCCCACGCGGGCGCGTGGATTGAAACATCGACCTCGACACCAAGTACACAACAAAAGGGAGTCGCGCCCCACGCGGGCGCGTGGATTGAAACATGCGCGCCATCTGCTTGACCGTCAGGCGCTCGGGTCGCGCCCCACGCGGGCGCGTGGATTGAAACACTGGAAGACCATTGGCATTGACCGCGACGAGAACGTCGCGCCCCACGCGGGCGCGTGGATTGAAACTGCAAAGCGGCCTTTGAGAGTCCGCATTCGCAAATCGTCGCGCCCCACGCGGGCGCGTGGATTGAAACGCGCCAGATACGTCGTGGAGCATCGAGCCGCCTGTCGCGCCCCACGCGGGCGCGTGGATTGAAACGCGCCAGATACGTCGTGGAGCATCGAGCCGCCTCGTCGCGCCCCACGCGGGCGCGTGGATTGAAACTTCGGAGATCTGCTCGGGGAGGCTGCAGCATGACGTCGCGCCCCACGCGGGCGCGTGGATTGAAACACCTTGAAGCCGGAGGTGCAGCATGGATAAGCAAGTCGCGCCCCACGCGGGCGCGTGGATTGAAACCGCTACTGGTACATCGGCCACGTCCACCACCAGAGCGTCGCGCCCCACGCGGGCGCGTGGATTGAAACTGCTCCATCCGGCGCCGCATCCCGATCCGCCAAGGTCGCGCCCCACGCGGGCGCGTGGATTGAAACACCCTGACCCCGAACCCTACCTTCAAGGCGCCGGGTCGCGCCCCACGCGGGCGCGTGGATTGAAACGAAATATCGATACCGAGCGGCGCAGGGCAGTACCCAGTCGCGCCCCACGCGGGCGCGTGGATTGAAACCGCCTGTTGCCCCATCAACAAACGGGCAGATCACCCGTCGCGCCCCACGCGGGCGCGTGGATTGAAACTGGCTCTCCAGAAGCAGGGCTTCCGCCCTCAAGGTCGCGCCCCACGCGGGCGCGTGGATTGAAACGGCCACTGGATGTACTCGCCACTGGCCGACGACGGTCGCGCCCCACGCGGGCGCGTGGATTGAAACGTCCCACTGTCCCGCCACCAACTCAACCCGCGCGTCGCGCCCCACGCGGGCGCGTGGATTGAAACGGTAATCAGGCTCTGCGCTACGAACTAGCGTCACGTCGCGCCCCACGCGGGCGCGTGGATTGAAACTGGCGCAACGACAAAACGATGGATGCCTCCCAGCGTCGCGCCCCACGCGGGCGCGTGGATTGAAACCACCCTACGCCGGGCCGGCCGGGGCGGTGCAGCCAGTCGCGCCCCACGCGGGCGCGTGGATTGAAACTCCCTCACCAGAGGCAGCGAAGCGGCCCTTGGCAGTCGCGCCCCACGCGGGCGCGTGGATTGAAACACCTTGAACGAGGCACGGGTGGTGCCCACGTAGAGGTCGCGCCCCACGCGGGCGCGTGGATTGAAACACCACTACGTTAGCGACGTAGTCACCGCCAACCAGCGGTCGCGCCCCACGCGGGCGCGTGGATTGAAACTTCCTGATCCACGGCGAAGCCATCGGCCTTGAGCGTCGCGCCCCACGCGGGCGCGTGGATTGAAACCTAGCTCCCTGGCGGATAGCGACGGTATGTGAGGGTCGCGCCCCACGCGGGCGCGTGGATTGAAACAGCATGTGGCCGCCGGGATGCGCTGCAGGCCCATGGTCGCGCCCCACGCGGGCGCGTGGATTGAAACTGGAGAACCGCCAGCAGCCGGTGAGCCGCGAACGCGTCGCGCCCCACACGGGCGCGTGGATTGAAACATCGCCTACGTGGGCCTCGAGGACGCCATCACCCGTCGCGCCCCACGCGGGAGCGTGGATTGAAACCTTGTGGCTCTGTTGTTGGCGATCAGGGGGAGCGTCGCGCCCCACGCGGGCGCGTGGAATAAAACACCTTAATGGCATTCCTGGCGCAAACCGGCCAGCATCGAGCTCCACGAAGACACCCACAACACCGCGGAGGGCGCCGGCGCCGCCGCACTGGCTGCCGCCATTCAGGAACGCGAGCTTAACGCGGGGGAACGCATTGCCGTCGTGCTCAGCGGCGCCAACATCGATCGCCGTGTGCTGGCGGGGATACTGGCGGGCCACGCGCGGTGTTCCGACTGACGTGTGCGATGCCAGCAAGGCAGAAGGCTGCCTGTTAAATCAGGAAACGAGTCCGTCGCCGCAGGCAATTCCCGTCTGGCCTGCGCAACGCCATACTCGCGCCCGCCCGGCTCAGCGTGCGCCTGCGAGGCGCCGGCCGGGGCATCGATCGACAGACAGGTAGGCATCATGCAGGTAGCACATCCGGAAACGAGCCGCAGTCGCCTCGGCCAGTTCATCGAACGGCCAGCGTTCCAGCGCGGCATTCTGCTGCTCATCGTGATCAACGCGGCGATTCTCGGCATGCAGACCTCGGCCGCGCTGGTGGCGCGCTGGGGCGAGGCGCTGGTACTGCTGGATTCGCTGATCCTGGCGGTATTCGTTGCCGAGATCGCCGCGCGCATCTATGTCCACCGTGCAGCGTTCTTCCGCGATCCCTGGAGTCTGTTCGACTTCAGCGTGGTCGCCATCGCCCTGGTGCCGGCCAGCGGTCCGTTCAGCATCCTGCGTGCCTTGCGCGTGTTGCGGGTGATGCGCATGGTGACCATGGTGCCGTCGATGCGCCGCGTGGTCGGCGCACTGTTGTCGGCAATTCCCGGGCTGGGCTCGATCGCCATGGTGCTGGCGCTGGTCTTCTACGTCTCGGCGGTGATCGCCACGGGCCTGTTCGCCGCCGACTTCCCCGAGTGGTTCGGCAGCCTTGGTCGTTCGGTGTACACCCTGTTTCAGGTCATGACCCTGGAAAGCTGGTCCATGGGCATCGTGCGCCCGGTGATGGAAATCTTCCCCTATGCCTGGGTGTTCTTCATCCCGTTCATCCTGATCGCCACCTTCACCATGCTCAACCTGTTCATCGCGATCATCGTCAATGCGATGCAGACGGTCACCGACGCAGACCGCGAAGCCACCCAGGCGAGCATCGAGGCGGCGCGGGAGCATATCGAAACCGACCTGCACGACGAGGTCCGTGCCCTGCGCGGGGAGATCGCCGAACTCAAGGAATTGCTGCGCCAGCAGCCTCGTCCCTGACGCTGCAGGCCCGACGGCAAGGGGCTGCCGCCGGACAAGGGCTCATAGATGCGGTGCGCTGCGCGCCAGCAGCGCGGCGATATCCAGCCCCCTCGGCAGGGTGCCGTGCACCCGCCCGTGGCCATCCAGCCGGCTGGCGATGAAGGCATCCGACACTGCGGCATCGCCCGCTTCGAGCAGCAGCTTGGCCTGCAGCGCCACGGCCACCTCTTCCGTCAGCTGGCGGGCGCGGTACTGGATGTCCTCGGTGTCGCCGAAGGCCGCCTTCAGTCGCTGGATATGCACTTTAAGACGCGCGTCACCGTGGCCATCGCCGAGTTCGGCGAACAGTACCTCCAGCACGCCGGGCTCTTTGGACAGCGCGCGCAGTACATCCAGGCATTGCACGTTGCCGGAGCCTTCCCAGATGGAATTCACCGGCGCCTCGCGATAAAGCCGCGGCAGGATGGTTTCCTCGACATAGCCGGCGCCGCCGAGGCATTCGCTGGCCTCGGCGATCATGGTCGGGGCGCGCTTGCAGATCCAGTACTTGCCGATGGCGGTGACCAGGCGGGCGAACTTGTCTTCGTGCTCGTCACGGCGGTGGTCCTGGGCGCGACCCATGCGCAGGGTCAGCGCCAGCGCTGCCTCGCTTTCCAGGGCAAGGTCGGCCAGCACGTTCTGCATCAGCGGCTGATCGAGCAGGGCGCGCCCACCTACCCGGCGGTGCGCGCAATGATGCATGGCCTGTGTCAGCGCCTGACGCATCAGCGAGCTGGAGCCGATCATGCAGTCGAAACGGGTCGAGGCGACCATCTCGATGATGGTCGGCACGCCGCGGCCCTCCTCGCCAACCATCCAGGCCAGCGCGCCGCGGTACTCGACTTCGCTGGAGGCGTTGGCCCAGTTGCCCAGCTTGTTCTTCAGACGCTGGATATAGAAGGCGTTGCGCGTGCCGTCCGGGCGATGGCGCGGTAGCAGGAAACAGGACAGCCCCTTGTCGGTCTGCGCCAGGGTGAGGAAGGCGTCGCACATGGGCGCCGAGCAGAACCACTTGTGGCCGATCAGCTCGTAGGCCTGCCCCGGCCCGCCAGCACCGACCGCAAAGGCACGGGTCGTGTTGGCACGCACGTCGGTGCCGCCCTGCTTCTCGGTCATGGCCATGCCGATGGTAACGCCGGCCTTCTGCTCCATCGGCACGTTGCGCGGGTCGTATTCGCGGGCGAGGATCTTCGGCAGCCAGCGTTCGGCAAGGTCAGGCTGCAGACGCAACGCCGGCACGCTGGCGTAGGTCATGGTCAGGGGGCAGCTGCTGCCGGCTTCGGCCTGGTTGTGCAGGTACATCAGCGCCGCACGCGCCACCTGCGCGCCGGGCTGGGGATCGGTCCAGGGCAGCGAGGGGATGCCATGCTCGACGGCGGTGCGCATCAGCTCGTGATAGGCCGGATGGAATTCCACCAGATCGATCCGATGACCGTAGCGATCATGGCTCTTGAACACCGGCCTGTTCTCGTTGGCGAGAAAGCCGGCCTGCATCAGTGGCCCACCGGCCAGCGCGCCATAGACATCCAGCCGCCCCTGGGCCCAGCCGGCATGATAGCGCTGCGTCCATTGTTGCAACGGCAGGTCGAGGCGGTAGAGGTTGGCGCCTTCGAGCGGCGGCACCTGATTGGTGACCTCGTGGGTTTCGGCACAGGTCTGCGGAATCATCTGACGGCCCTCGTTTCGTTGCCGATGCGCGGCGGCTGTCAGCAAGCGTAGTCGGCGCATGCGAGCAACGGGCGGCGCGGTTGGATCAGCAGTGAAACACGCAGCGGCAGACCGCTTGAAGCGAGGTATCGGCCAAAAGGTCCGCGCCTCAGGCAATCGGCGCGGACGGCGGATTACCGTTCGGTTGACTCGCGAGCATCTGTTCGGGGCCATGCAGCGGGAAGCGCACGCGGATGCAGAAGCGACTGCCCAGGCCGGGCCGCGACTGCTGGCTCAGCTGCCCGCCGAACACTTCGATCAGCCCGCGGCTGATCGCCAGGCCGATGCCGAGCCCGCCGTAGCGTCGGGTCATGGAGCCATCCACCTGGCGGAACTGGTGATAGAGGTAGGCCTGATCGGCGTCGCTGAAACCGATGCCGCTGTCGATCACTTCTACCTCGAGCTGCACCTGGCGCTGTTCCATCGCGCCGCCGAAGCGCAACGTCACGGCGCCCCGCGAGGTGAACTTGACCGCGTTGTCGAGCAGATGACAGATGCTTTGCTCGAACTTCTCGCCGTCCCCGTACACGCGGTCCGGCAGCTTGCCGTCGAACTCCAGATCGAAGGCCAGCCCCTTGGCGCGCACCTGGGGGCCGAACTGCTGCTCCAGCCGCACCGCCGTGTCGCGCAGGCTGAAGCGCTGGGCCTGCAGGCGCAGCTTGCCGGCGCGCAACTCGCTGAGTACGAGGATGTTGTTGACCAGGCGCATCATGTCCCGCGCCGAACCGGTGGCGATGTGCTGGTACTGCTGGAGTTCCTCCGGGGTTTCCGACGCCGGCAACAGCTCGAGCGCGCCCATCACGCCCATCATCGGCGTGCGCAGCTCGTGGCTGATGTTGGAGAGAAACTCGTCCTTGAGCCGGTTGCTCTTGGCCAGCTCGCGGTTCAGCTGTTCCAGGTCGGAGCGGGCGTTCTCCAGGATCTTTGCCCGCTCGTCCTTCAGCGCGTTGATGCGATCGGCCAGCGCCATCGAAAGCAGCACCACCTCCAGCGCCGCCCCCAGCTGGCTGGCGTACATCGTCAGGAAGTTGTGCGGCAGGTGGCCCAGCACCATCAGGGTGTTGATCTGCCCTCCGACCAGCAACGCGCTCCAGGCAATGATGAAATAGCGCGCCACACGCATGCCGCGCAGCCAGGCCAGGATGCCGGCGGCGAACACCGCCAGGGTGAAGAGCAGCGCCAGCGCGGTGGCCAGGCGCAGCGACAGGCCATAGCCGGTGGTCAGTGCCAGCACCATGACCACCACCGAAAAGCCGATGATCAGCCGCAACAGCCGGTCCATCCAGCGGCTGTGCTCGGCGGTGCGCAGGAAGCTGCGGGTGAACAGGCAGCCGAACAACCCGGTGGCGCCGATCAGCAGGGGGGTCGCAGCGTTGGCCCACCAGGGCCGATCCGGCCAGAGAAATTGCACCCCGGCGCCGTTCACCGAGACCTGGTAGAGGCCAAACGCGGCGATATAGAGGATGTAGAACAGGTAGCTCTGGTCGCGGATGCTGATATAGATGAACAGGTTGTAGACCAGCATCGCCAGCAGCACGCCATAGATCATGCCCAGTACGTAGGTGCGTCCCGGCTGCGCCTCCAGATAGGCGTGCTGCGACCAGATGCTCAGCGGCACCTGAATCGAGCCTTCGCTCTCCACCCGCAGGTAGACGCGCTGCGGCTGCTCGGGCTGGAGCTCGAGTTCGAACAAGTAGTTGCCCTGACGGATCTCGCGACTGGCCCAGGGCCGGGTGTCGCCGGTATCCCGGGCGAGGCGGTAGCCACCCTGGCCGTCGGACAGATAGAGCTGCAGGCTGTCCAGTGGCGGATACGCCACTTCCAGCAACCAGCGCCTCGCCCCCTGGGCGATCTGTGGTCGGTAGTTCAGATCGATGCGAACCCAGTGCACGGAGCGTGAATAGCCGGCGTTGAACACCGGCGTGCGATTGCGCTGGAAATGGCTTTCGAATGCGGGCGACGCGATGTCCTCTATGCCGATCTCCCCGCGCGGGTCCTCGAACACTTCCATCATCTGCCCGAGCGGCAAATGACGGGTGTGTTCGTCGAGCTCGACGCCGGCGGCCAAGGCAGGCAGAACAGCCAGGAAGAAGAGGAAGACGTACCGCATGATGCCTCGTGCAGGCCAGGCGACTACTGCGAACCCACCGTCGGTGAACTCTGTCGCCCGGTCCGAAAACCAAAGTGCCAGCAATCTACCACAGCGGCGTGCGCACCCGGAAAAAGCCGATTCGCCAGGATGACTTGGCCGATGACCGGTGCGCGCGGCGGTGGCGGATAGACGCACAACTGCCGCGTCCCGCCAGCGCGGTTTGGTGATAAGCTCGCACGCCATGAAAAACTTCACTTCCCGTCCCGTCGTCCTCTGCCTGTCCGGCCACGATCCCAGTGGCGGCGCCGGCCTGCAGGCGGACATCGAAGCCCTGCTGGCACAGGCCTGCCACGCTGCGCCGACCGTCACCGCGCTCACCGTGCAGGACACCGTCAACGTCTCCGACTTCCGCGTGCTCGACCGCGAGTGGGTACTCGCCCAGGCCAACGCAGTGATCGCCGACCTGCCCATCGCCGCCGTCAAGCTGGGTATGCTCGGCTCGGTGGAGATGGTCGAGACGGTGCTCGAGATCATGGCCCGGCTGCCGGGCGTGCCGCTGGTCTGCGACCCAGTGCTGCGCGCCGGCGGTGGCGGTGCGCTGGGCAAGGAGGATGTCGGCTACGCCATGCGCGAGCGGCTGTTCCCGGTTTCCACCATCGCCACGCCGAATCTGCCGGAAGCTCGGATCCTTGCCGAACTGCCGGAGGGCAGCGCCGACGAGTGTGCCGAGCGCCTGCTGCCGCATATCCGCCACCTGCTGATCACCGGCGGCCATGGCGACGAGAGCGAAGTGCACAACCGCCTGTATTGCCGCGACGGCAGTCGTCACGACTTCACTTGCGCGCGCCTGCCGGGCAGCTATCACGGCTCCGGCTGCACCCTGGCCAGCGCCCTGGCCGGCCGTCTGGCACTGGGCGAGGAACTGACCAGCGCGGTCCGCTCAGCGCTCGACTACACCTGGCGTACGCTGCGCGATGCCGAGGCCCCCGGCCACGGCCAGTACGTGCCGCGCCGCCTGCCCCTGGACCTGGCCTGACTGGAGACCAGCGCATGAAGGAATCGTCCCGCCTGCGCGGCCTGTACGCCATTACCGACAGCAAATTGCTGGCCGATGGCCGCCTGCTGCCCTATGTCGAGGCGGCACTGAAGGGCGGCGCCCGCCTGCTGCAGTATCGAGACAAGACCAGCGACGAGGCGCGGCGGCTGCGCGAGGCCGATGCGCTGCAGGAGCTCTGCGCCCGCCACGGTGCTCAGCTGATCATCAACGATGATGCCGAGCTGGCCGCGCGCCTGGGCGTTGGCCTGCACCTGGGCCAGGAAGATGGTTCGCTGGCAGCCGCCCGGGCCCTGCTCGGCCGCCAGGCGATCATCGGTGCCACCTGTCATGCGCAACTGCCGCTGGCCGAGCAGGCGGCGCGTGACGGCGCCAGCTACGTCGCCTTCGGCCGTTTCTTCCAGTCCCATACCAAACCCGGCGCACCGGCAGCCAATCACGAATTGCTGCGTGAAGCCCGCGCCCGTATCGGCCTGCCCATCGTCGCCATCGGTGGCATCACGCTGGACACCGCGCCATCACTGATCGCCGAAGGCGTGCAGATGATCGCCGTGATCCACGCCCTGTTCGCCGCCGACAGCGCCGCCGAGGTCGAGCGCCGCGCCCAGGCCTTCAGCCAACTGTTCAACACGCCCTGATTCCGCCACGGTGGGTCGCTGATGCCGGCCCGCCCCTGTTTTGCGAGGCCCGCATGTCCCGTTCCGAAACCCTCTTTGCCAGCGCCCAGACCCACATCCCCGGCGGCGTCAACTCGCCGGTTCGCGCCTTCCGCAGCGTCGGCGGCACCCCGCTGTTCCTCAAGCACGCCGAAGGCGCCTATGTCATCGACGAGGACGACAAGCGCTACGTCGACTACGTCGGCTCCTGGGGCCCGATGATCCTCGGCCACAGCCATCCGCAGGTGCTGGATGCGGTGCGTCGCCAGCTCGAGCACGGGCTGTCCTACGGCGCACCGACCGCGATGGAAACCGAGATGGCAGAGCTGGTCTGCCGCCTGGTGCCGTCCATGGAGATGGTCCGCATGGTCAGCTCCGGCACCGAGGCAACCATGAGCGCGATCCGCCTGGCCCGTGGTTACACCGGTCGCGACGCCATCATCAAATTCGAGGGCTGCTACCACGGCCACTCCGACAGCCTGCTGGTGAAAGCCGGCTCCGGCGCCCTGACCCAGGGCGTACCAAGCTCAGCGGGCGTGCCGGCGGACTTCGCCAAACACACCCTGACCCTGGCCTACAACGACCTCGACGAAGTCGAAGCCACACTGAAGGAAAAGGGCGAGCAGGTCGCCTGCA
>Ga0155173_1072_pt1 | contig 25126 bp, 27 predicted proteins | sample RifCSPhighO2_01_FD_106141 | JGI IMG/M metagenome (GOLD analysis project Ga0155173, IMG submission 106141) | Pseudomonadales bacterium RIFCSPHIGHO2_01_FULL_64_12
TGGCGCGGGCCTCTTGCCGTGCAAGGCCGCGCCACGCACGGCCGAGCCATCTGCCGGCGCATTCTGCTTTTGTGGTATGGGGCGTCGCGTTCATCACTGTTACCTCATGCAGAGGGTTTATCGCTTCTCCTGTGTGGACCAATCAGACCGGCTCGCGGCAACCAGGCTGTTCCAATCGTCCGGCGGATTCCCTCGTTCGAGCATCTTCTCGAACATGGCGTAGGGATCGGACTTACTGCCCGCCGAGCGCAGCGTCTGCTCATCGTTGACCCAGGCGAACACGATGGTCTTCGCCTTGGAGTCATAGCGAAAGAACAGGCGAAACCGCCGTCCGACCTTCGCGCGCCGCCAGTGCCGATGGGCTGGCCCAAGGGTATTGCCCTGGCGGTATTCGTCCCGTGCCGGATCGCTCGGCACCGTCTCCAGGATCAACTGGCTCAACGCACGAAACAGCTTGACGTTGGCGTTGCGCTCGAAGCTCTTCGGGTCGTTGCGCTCGGCGCGTCCGGCCGCTGCGTGCAGCTTCTGAAGCTGCTCCACGATGCACTCATGGAACAGCAGCACCCATCCGTGGCGCTGCATCAAAGTGCCACTTCTCCCTCGATGTATTCATCGAGGTCCGAGGCGTGGCCCACGTTGGCGAGCATGGCCTGAGCGAGTTCCACCGGCAGCGCTCCGACGTTCCTGCCGCTGCGGATGTCCGCTTCCAGCAGGCCCAGGAAAGCGCCGATCGCCGGGTCTTCGTGCTCGGCCTCGGCGCGAGTGACGACGACTTCGCCACCGCGCAGCTCGAAGGCCACCTTGCCGCCGGTGGTCACACCCAGCGCCTGCCGGATGGACTTGGGCAACGTGATCTGCCCCTTGGACGTGAGTGTGGCGAGTTCGTGGATGCCGGGCATGGTTGGGCTCCTGTCTTTGATCCTCATGCCTCGATGGTAAGGAAATTTCCTTACCTTGTCAATCCAGGAATCCTTTGGTGCGTCGTGCTGCATAAGCTGTGCTCCATCCCACTGCGGAAAGGCCCATCGTAAGCAGGACACAGGCTGCCTTCCGCTTTCAAAGCGGCATGGGCCAGAACCCGTTTGTCTGTGGCTGGATACCCATGGTTGCCCTATACACGGCTGGGAAGGGCAGACAGCAGCTCGTCGCCTTGATTAGATATTGAGACAAAAATAAAACATGATGGTATTTTCAATGCGTTTTTCATGCGGAGCGCTTCTGATTGATTGGATTCTGTGCTATTTTTCGTACATGAATGGAAATCCTAGACATCAGGTAATCAAGCGTCTGCAGGCGGAGCTACCCCGTGGAGCGCCGTTCGACCTTGCCACCCTGAACCAGTTCGGGGTGTCGCCCCAACTCGCCGCCCACTACGCCGATGGGGGTTGGCTCGTGCGCCTGGCTCAGGGCGTCTATGCCTTTCCGAACGATGACTTCGGGGTCTACGGTGCCCTGAAGTTTCTGCAACAGCGCGTGCCCGGCCTGCATGTCGGCGGCAAGAGCGCCCTGGCCCTGCAAGGGGTGCAGCACAACCTGGGCAGCCGGGACACCCTGGTGCTGTGGGGCGATAGCCGCTTCACGTTGCCGCGATGGTTCACCTCACGATTTCCGGCCCGCTATGTCCATGCTCGCCTGTTCGATTGGCCGGACACGCCACTGGCCAACAAGACCCTGATCACGCCACCGGGCCTGCCCGACCCCCTGCGGGTGGCGGTTCCCGAGCGCGCCGTGCTGGAACTGCTGTACGAGGTCGGCGTCAAGCAAAGCCTCGAAGAAGCACGGAATCTCTTCGATGGGCTGCGCTCACCCCGCAAGGAGTTGCTCGGGCAACTGCTGTCCTGCTGCACCAGTGTGAAGGCCGTGCGCCTGTTTCTCACCTGGGCGCGCGCGACGGGGCTGGTGGAGGTCGATGCCCTGCTGGAACAGTACCCGGTTCGCACCGGCAGCGCCGCGCGCTGGATGGGCCGACTCGATGACGGCAGCCTGTTGAGTCTGAGACCTCATGGATAAGACCTACGCGGACACCGTTCGCCTGCTGCTGGCCATCGTGCCCGACGTGTTCGCCAACGACATCTTTGCGATGAAAGGCGGCACGGCGATCAATCTCGTCGTGCAGGACATGCCGCGTCTGTCGGTGGACATCGACGTGGTGTACCTCCCGTGGCAAACACCGCGCGACGAAGCGCTGCAAGCCATCAACCAGGAGTTGGCCGCCATCGCCACGCGCGTTGCCTCGCTCGGCGTACAGACACGCCTGGTTCGCAGCAAGGATCTGGGGGATACGAAGCTGATCGTCGAGAACGAGAGCAGCCAGGTGAAGATAGAGGTCAACGTGGTGTTTCGCGGCACCGTGCTGCCCGCCGAACGACGCTCGCTGAGCGCCAAGACCAGCGACCTGTTCGGCGTCGAACTGGAGGTGCCGATCCTGGCGCCGAACGAGTTGTACGCCGGCAAGCTGGTGGCCGCGCTGGACCGGCAGCATCCGCGTGACCTGTTCGACGTGTGGCAGCTCTACGAATCGGGCGGCATCAGCGACGGCATGGTCGAATGCTTCGTGGTCTACCTGGCGGGGCACAACCGGCCGACCCATGAGGTGCTGTTCGGCAACGACAAGAACATCGCTGGCGAGTACGAGCGGGCCTTTGTCGGCATGACCGAAGTGGACTGCTCCCTGGAGACGCTGCTGGAAGCCCGCGTCCGGTTGCGGCACGAATTGCCTGGGCGGTTGAGCGCGCAGCACAAGCAATTCCTGAGCGGATTGACGCGCGCGCAGCCCGATTGGTCCCTGCTGCAATGCCAGCACGCCGCGCAACTGCCGGCGCTGCGCTGGAAACTCAGCAATCTCGAAACTTTCCGCAAGCGTCGCCCGGAAGACTTCACAGCCCAAGCCGATGCACTCGACGCCGGCCTGGGCCAAGCCTGACAACGCTTCAGCAACGTTCCCCGCTTGCCGGGATTGCCCCATACCGCATTGATCGTGGCGCCCACGAGGTAACGGCCATATACCCAAAGGCTTCCATAAAGGCCAAAGGGCTGGGAAGGGGCAAGGGAACGGGGTCAAGGGGAAAGGCCCTACCCGGAAAAGGCCAAAAGGCTCTCCCGCCAGTCCGTCACTCGGGTGTCGTCATGTTCTCGCTGTTCCAACGCAAAAGGGTGCCAACCGCCGGCGCACCGTCCACCGCCTCCATAGCGATGTCCCAAGGGCTAACCAAGCCGGAGTCGGCCGCCTCGCTGCTGGCGACGCCGCGCCGGCGGAAGCTGCTGGAACACATCTGGCAACGGACCTCGCTGTCGCGCAAGCAATTCGCCACGCTGTACCTGACGCCCCTGGAGCGCTACGCCGAGCTGGTGCAGCAGTTCCCCGCCTCCGAGAGTCACCATCACGCCTATCCGGGCGGCATGCTGGATCACGGCCTGGAGATCGTGGCCTACGCATTGAAGCTGCGACAGTCGCATCTGCTGCCCGCCGGTGTCACGCCGGAAGCGCAGACGGCCCAGGCCGAAGCCTGGACCGCTGGCACCGCCTATGCGGCGCTGCTGCACGACATCGGCAAGATCGCTGTCGATCTGCATGTCGAATATGCCGATGGCACTCTCTGGCATCCCTGGCACGGTCCGTTGCAGCGGCCATATCGCTTCCGCTACCGCAAGGACCGCGAGTATCGGCTGCACGGTGCAGCCACCGGACTGCTGTACACCCGGCTGCTGGACCGCGAGATTCTCGACTGGCTCAACGGCTTCTCCGATCTGTGGGCTTCCCTGCTGTACGTCCTGGCCGGCCAGTACGAGCACGCCGGCACGCTTGGCGAGTTGGTCGTGCAGGCCGACCAGGCCTCCGTCGCCCAGGAACTCGGCGGCGACCCGAACAAGGCGCTGGCCGCACCCAAGCACGCACTGCAACGCAAGCTGCTCGACGGCCTGCGCTATCTGCTCAAGGAGGAATTCAAGCTGAACCAGCCCCAGGCTTCGGACGGCTGGCTGACCCAGGACGCGCTCTGGCTGGTGAGCAAGACCGTCTCCGACAAGCTGCGGGCGCATCTGCTATCGCAGGGCATTGATGGCATCCCGGCCAGCAACACGGCGGTGTTCAATGTGCTTCAGGACCATGGCATCGCCCTGGCCACGCCGGACGGCAAGGCGATCTGGAAAGCCACGGTCGCGAGCGATGCCGGCTGGTCGCACAGCTTCACCTTTCTGAAACTGTCCCCGGCGATGATTTGGGAAGCGTCCGACCGGCCGGCAGCCTTCGCGGGCACCGTACAGGTGGAGCCGGAAGGGTCGGCGGCACAGAAACCCGCACCCGAGGCCATCGACGTGGGAACAGGGGAATCCGCCCCGGCGACTACCGAGTCCGCCACACCAACGACTGCCGACAGCAGCGTCGAGGAACTGCTGGAACTGCTCGATTCGTCTCCCGCGTCCACTGCTACGGCCATGCCGCATCAGCCCCTCGCTGAACCGGAGCCCGCGCCGTTGCCGGACCACAAGCCCGCCGACACCACGCCGGTCCAGGCAGTACACCAAGACGACGCCGATCCATCCGGTGCTCATTTTCTCGCGTGGCTGCGTCAGAGCATCCAGATGCGCAGGCTCATCATCAACGACGCCAAGGCGCTGGTACATACGGTGGCCGACACGGCGTATCTCGTCAGTCCCGGCGTGTTCCAGCGCTATGCGCAGGAGCACCCGCAGGTCACCGCCCTGGCCAAACAGGACAAGCTGCCGGAATGGCAGTGGATACAGAAGCGGTTCGAGAAGCTGGGCCTGCACCGCAAGCAGGCCAGTGGGCTGAACATCTGGACTTGCGAAGTGACGGGGCCTCGCAAGTCCAGGCGGCTGCACGGATACCTGCTGACCAGCGCCGAGACGCTGTTCCATGAGATACCCCCGAACAATCCCTACCTGCGCCTCGCCAACACTGAGGCGAAGCGCGACGACTCGGCGTTTCATGCCAAGAACGATGACGAGCAGGAATAGGATGCGACGCCGGCGCCCTCAGTTGCCCCGCTTGGGCGTGTCCGGTTCGGCCAGCTTGGCCTCCATCGCAGCCATCAGGTGGGCAGAGCTGCATTTCAGAGCACGGGCGATCTTGAGGATCAGAGGAAGCGTGGGAATGTGCTCGCCCCGCTCGATCTTGCCCATGTGCGACCGCTCGATTCCGGCCAGATGGGCCAGCGTTTCCTGTGCGACCCCCTGGTCCGTTCTTTCCTCCCGCACCACTGCCCCAAACGCGATCGCTGGTTCCGCTTCGTATGTTGTTGTCCCGGCTGGTCGGCCGCGTTGGATCGATCGCTTTTGCATTGCCAAAAGCGTCGATCAGGGCCACGATATAAACCACGTTAAACTTAACTCATTCGATTAAGTTTCCATGCTTTAGGCCTTCGGAAGTTGCACGTGAGATCGATCGACGTCTCCACTGAAATCCGTCTGGCAGTCCTCGGCGATTGGGTTCCTCCCCAACTCGCCGACGTGCTCGCCATACAGCGCGCCGAAGACCCGGACACCCTGGCCGTTCTGATCGACACAGCGGCCACCGGACAACAACAGGAACGACCTGGTGACGGTTTCGACTTCGCGTTGTCCGCCGCCCACCGGGAGTGGCCGGGCTGGGTCTGCGAACCGCTGTGGCACGACACCTTGGCCGTCGCTGTGGCAAAGCGATCCCACTTGCTGGCCTACCGGGAAGTACCCTGCCAGGAAGCGCTCAAACAGCCGCTGATCTACGCGCGATCAACGGCCGAAGAGTCGTGGCGCACGCTCGCACAGAGCGCATTCGAGAACGAATTGTGGGACCGCGAAGCAGCCGTCAGTACGTTCGAGGTCGCCATGACGCTGGTCGCAGCGGGGTACGGAATCACCGTGGCCCCATCCACGAGACTTGCCGGGTATAGATGCCAAGGCATCGCCCTGCGGCCGCTGGCGAGCGCACCGATGATCGTGACCGCCTACCTGATTAGACCCGACGTTGCCCTGACGGAGCCTCAAGAGGACTTTCTTCGACGCGCCCGCTCAATGTCCTGAGCCGCCTCGGCCCGGCACGCGCCTCACTCCCGCTCGATGACCCGCAGCAAGGCCCTGCGCCGTTTCGACAGCGGCCCGAAGGTTTCCATGACCTCGCTCATCGAATCGCCACGAGCCATCGCATCGAGGATGTCCGCCCAATCCTGCATGATGATCTTCCGCGATGCGATGTACTTGGTGTGGTCGTAGGGCGCGCGCGACGAATCTTTCTTCCGCTTCGAGTGGGCGAGTTGCAGATCAACCCGGTTCTCGGGGTAGCTCAACAAGCCGAGCAGCGTGGTCGCTGTTGAGCGGAAGCCATGCGAAGAAAACTGTCCACCGTAGCCCATGCGCTCCAACACCTTGTTGAGCGTCGTAGCCGACATCACCGTTCCCGGCTTCCTGAAGCCGGGAAACAGCACCTTACTTCCGCCTGTCAGCGTGTGGAGTTCTTTCAACAGCACGATGGCCTGCTTCGAGAGCGGAACGATGTGAGGGTCGCGCATCTTCATGCGCCCCGCAGGAACCGTCCACATCGCACTGTCCAGATCGAACTCGGACCAGTGCGCCTTGCGCAGTTCGGCCGTGCGGACATAAGTGAGGGCCATCAAGCGCAGTGCAATGACAGTGACCCGGTAACCTGCATCATCCACACGGCTCAAGAACTTCGGGATCTCTTGCCACGGTAGCGGTGGATGGTGTCGAACTCGGGGGCGCTTGACCGACCGTTTCAGCAGCGCCGTCGGATCACTGTCGCAAAGCTCTTCACCCGCCGCGTATGCGAAGAGTTGGCTGCACAATTGCCTGATCAGGATCGCAACGGTGGGAGCGCCGCGCTCCGCAACATCCTTAATGACGGGGCGCAGGTGAGCAGTCCGGATTGAGCTGACCGGCAGCTTGCCCACTTTGGGAAAAACATCGTTCTCCAAAGTGCGCTTGACTTGATCGGCGTAGCCCTCGCTCCACTGCACGTTGCTCGCCATCCATCTGCGAGCCACTGGCTCAAAGGTGTTCTCGTTCTTTTCAAGCTGAGTGGAGATGTTGACTCTCTTCTCCACCACGGGGTGTACGCCCTTCTTGACGAGTTCCCGCGCGCGATCCCGCTCGGTCCGCGCCGCCTCCAGTGAGACCTGGGGGTACTTGCCGATCGCGTAGATGGCAGGCTTTCCGCCAAGCCGATAGCGGTAGCGCCACAACTTGCTTCCGCTGGGCGTGACGTACAGAAACAGACTGCCCCCGTCCTTGAGCCAGTACGGTTCTTTTTGGGAAGGAATGGTCTCGACCTTCCTGGCCGAGAGCAGGTTCATGGCCATGTGTGTATATCACCTCTCTTGAGGCCCTATATACACAGAAATATACACACTTGCAGCAGATTGGTCTAGCGTTCACCAGACCATCAAGGAAGTAACATCAATACAAATCAACAACTTACACTTTACCCATGGAACACGGTGGAGCTTGATGGATGCTAATCGTAGTTGTCCAACATCAGCAGCATGATCAGTTCTCCTGCTCGTCGCGCTCGGCGAGGGCTACCGCGCGGAACATGGCGCGGCGCTTGTTCAGCGTCTCTTCCCATTCAAGGGCCGGCTGCGAATCGGCAACGATGCCGGCACCGGCCTGCACATGCAGCTCGCCATTCTTGATTACCGCGGTACGGATGGCGATGGCGGTATCCATGTTGCCGTTCCAGGCGAGATAGCCGACGGCGCCGCCGTACACACCACGCTTGACCGGCTCGAGCTCGTCGATGATTTCCATGGCGCGAATCTTCGGCGCACCCGAGAGCGTGCCGGCCGGAAGGATCGCGCGCAGCGCGTCCATCGCCGTCAGGGGCGCCTTGAGCTGGCCGGTGACGTTGGAAACGATGTGCATGACATTCGAATAGCGCTCGATGACCATCTTCTCGGTCAGCCGCACCGTGCCTGTCTGGGCGACACGACCGACGTCGTTGCGCCCCAGGTCGATCAGCATCAGGTGTTCGGCGAGCTCCTTGGCATCGCTGAGCAGGTCCTGCTCCAGCGCCAGATCAGCTTCTTCGTTGGCGCCGCGTGGACGGGTGCCGGCGATGGGGCGGACCGTGACCAGACCTTCCTCGACGCGCACCAGCACTTCCGGCGACGATCCCACCACGTGGAAGTCGCCGAAGTTGAAGAAGTACATGTAGGGCGTCGGGTTGAAGCAGCGCAGCGCGCGGTAGAGATCGATCGGCGCAGCCTTGAACGGGATCGACATGCGCTGGGAAATCACCACCTGCATGCAGTCGCCGGCGAGGATGTAGTCCTTGATGCGGTTGACCGCCTGCTCGTAATCCTCGCGGCTGAAGCTGGAGCGGAAGGTCGGTTCGGCACCGTTGCTCCTTTCGAAATCCAGGCCCAGGCGCGGGGTGATCGACTGGCGCAGCTTCGCCCGAAGCGCCTGCAGGCGGGCCTGACCTGCCTCATAGGCTTCCGGCTGCGACGGGTCGACCAGCACGATGCAGTGCAGCTTGCCGGCGAGGTTGTCGAACACCACCACGGCGTCGGAAACCATCAGCAGGATATCCGGTGTGCCCAGCGGATCCGGGTTGGGGCAACTGCCCAGTTTGCGCTCGACATAGCGCACGCTGTCGTAGCCGAAGTAGCCGACCAGCCCGCCATTGAAGCGCGGCAGGCCTTCGACCGGCGCGACGCGGTAGCGCTGCTGGAAGGACTCGACGAAGGCCAGCGGGTCCTCGACCTCGCAGGCCTCGGTCTCGACGCCATCGGTAGTCACGCTGATGCGGTGGTCCTGCACGCGCAGCACGGTGCGGCATGGCAGGCCGATGATCGAATAGCGCCCCCACTTCTCGCCGCCCTGAACGGATTCGAGCAGATAGGAGTTCGGCGCATCGGCCAGTTTCAGGTACAGCGACAGCGGCGTGTCGAAGTCGGCAAGGGTTTCGAACGACAGGGGGATGCGGTTATGGCCTTCGGCGGCCAAACGCAGGAATTCTTCGCGGGTCATGTCAGCCTCGTGGTCTGAGGAGGGTTCGAACGAACAACGGCAAACGCGCCGGCCTGGCCGGCAGGAAAAAGTCAGGCGCGCCAGCGCCAACGGGCCAGGGCCTTGATGACTTTCATCCATTGTCTGCGGGTGAGCACCACGAGCTGATCTCTTCGGTGGGTCAAAAAGAGTCCGGCCACACTAGCGCAGGCCCGGAACCGAAGCAACCAGCTCGCGCAGGTCGTCGAGCACCAGCGCCGGCTGCTCATCCGCAATGGGCTCGCCGTGGTTGTAGCCGTAGGTAAGCGCGACACAGCGTACTGTCGCGGCCTTGGCAGCCCGTACGTCGTTGCGTGAGTCCCCAACGAACAGCGATTCGCTGGGCGCAACGCCCGCCTTGTCCATCACCCAGAACAACGCCGCCGGATCGGGCTTCTGCTGCGGCAAGGTATCGCCGCCGACCAGCCAATCGAAGTAACCGGTCAGCCCCTTCTCCTCCAGCAGCGGTTCGATGAACTGCGCCGGTTTGTTGGTGATGATCGCCAGCTTCACCTCGCGCTCGCGCAGCCAGTCCAGGCATTCACGAACGCCCGGATAGACAGTGGTCAGCTCGTGGCCGCCGGAGTATGCCTGCATGAACAGCGCCAGCGCCTCGTCGGCAAACTCGTCGCTTACACCTTCATGCTCCAGCCCACCGGCCAATGCGCGGCGTACCAGCACGCGCGAGCCGTTGCCGACCCAGTCGCGCACCCGGGCAATGCCGGCAGGCTCTCGGCCGAGCAGCATCAGCATCTTGTCCACCGCCGCGGCCAGGTCCGGCACCGAATCCATCAGGGTGCCGTCCAGGTCGAACATCACCAGCCGTGGCAATTTGCCGTCGAACAGTTGCTCCAGGCGGGTCATGGGCGCGCCAGCGCCAGCTCGGCGCGCATCTGGTCGATCACCGCTTTGTAGTCCGGCTGGTTGAAGATGGCCGAGCCGGCGACGAAGGTGTCGGCGCCTGCTGCGGCGATCTCGCGGATGTTCTTCGGATTGACGCCGCCATCGATCTCCAGGCGAATCTCGCGGCCGCTGGCGTCGATCAGGGCGCGCGCCTCGCGCAGCTTGTCCAGCGTGCCGGGAATGAACTTCTGCCCGCCGAAGCCGGGGTTGACGCTCATCAGCAGGACCATGTCGATCTTGTCCATGACGTACTTGAGCACGTCCAACGGCGTTGCCGGATTGAACACCAGGCCGGCCTTGGCGCCGCCGTCCTTGATCAGCTGCAGCGAACGGTCGATGTGCTCGGAGGCTTCCGGGTGGAAAGTGATGTAAGTGGCACCGGCCTCGAGGAAGTCGCCGATCATGCGATCCACCGGCTTGACCATCAGGTGCACGTCGATGGGCGCGGTGACGCCATGCTTGCGCAGCGCCGAGCAGACCATCGGGCCGATGGTCAGGTTGGGCACGTAGTGGTTATCCATCACGTCGAAATGGACGATGTCGGCGCCGGCGGCCAGCACGTTGTCCACTTCCTCGCCCAGGCGGGCGAAATTGGCGGAAAGAATCGAAGGGGCGATGGCGAACGGCTGCATGACGACCTCGGGTAGCACGGCAAGATGCCGCGCATTGTACCCGAGGGGTCAGGGTTGCGGCGCGCCTGACATCCGCCACGAATGCCGGCGCGCCAGGTCGGATCAGGTCAGCTCGTCGAAACACTCGCCGATGATGGCCAGGCCGCGTTCGAGCAGCTCGTCCTCAACGGTCAGCGGCACCAGCACGCGCAGCACGTTGTAGTAGGTACCGCAGGACAGCAGGATCAGCCCCTTTTCCCGCGCCCGGGCGACGATCTGCGACGTGAGCGCCGCGGCCGGTCGCGCCAAGTCGCCTTCCTCGAACAGCTCGATGGCGATCATCGCGCCGAGGCCGCGCACCTCGCCGATCTCCTTGTGCTTGGCCTGGATCGCCTTGAGGCCGGCGGTGAGCTTCTCCGCCACCGCCTTGCAGCGGTCGAGCAGATGCTCCTCCTCGAAGATTTCCATGACCGCCAGTGCCGCCGCGCAGGACAGCGGGTTGCCGGCATAGGTGCCGCCCAGCCCGCCGGGCGCGATGGCATCCATGATCTCGGCCTTGCCGCACACGCCGGCGATCGGGAAGCCGCCGCCGACCGACTTGGCAAAGGTGGTCAGGTCGGCGACCACGCCCATCTGCTCCATGGCGAAGAAGGTGCCGGTGCGCCCGGCGCCGGTCTGCACCTCGTCGGCGATCAGCAGGATGCCGTGCTCGTCGCAGAGCGCGCGCAGGCAGGCCATGAAATCCTTCGGCGCGACATTGAAGCCGCCCTCGCCCTGCACCGGTTCGACGATGATCGCGGCGATGTCGCGCGGCTCGGCATCGTTCTTGAAGATGCGCTCGATGCTCGCGATCGAGTCATCGATGCTGACACCATGGATTGCGCAGGGATACTGCGCACGGAAGATCCCGCCCGGCATCAGGCCCATTCCAGCGGAGTACGGCACGACCTTGCCGGTCAGGCCGAGGGTCATCATGGTGCGACCGTGATAGGCGCCGGTAAAGGCAATCACACCGGCACGGCCGGTGGCGGCGCGGGCGATCTTCACCGCGTTCTCCACGGCCTCGGAGCCGGTGGTGACCAGCAGGGTCTTTTTGGCGAAATCACCCGGCACCCGCGCGTTGATCTTCTCGCACAGCTCGACGTACGGCTCGTAGGCCAGCACCTGGAAGCAGGTGTGGGTGAGCTTGTGCAGCTGGTCTTCCACCGCCTTGACGATCTTCGGATGCAGGTGGCCGGTATTCAGCACGGCAATGCCGCCGGCGAAATCGATGAACTCGCGGCCCTCCACATCCACCACGCTGCTGTTCTTCGCGTGGTCGGCAAAGATCGGGTGGATCTGGCCGACGCCACGGGGAACAGCGGCGACACGGCGTTGCATCAGGGATTCGTTGGTCTTGCTCATAAGCTCCTCGGTAGCCGCTCATCGTCGGCACGGGTCGGAAAGAACGCCAGGAAGCGGGTGCGGCAGCATACGATGATCGACTGCCGCACCATCCGAAGCGTTCGGATTACAGTAAAACTCCGTGCATTATTTTGCACGCCTGATTTGAGCCGCTTGGTCAGATGCCGCCCAGGCACAGGTATTTGATTTCCACGTATTCATCCAGGCCGTACTTCGAGCCTTCACGACCGAGGCCCGATGCCTTCATCCCGCCGAACGGCGCCACCTCGGTGGAGATCACCCCGGTGTTGATGCCGACCATGCCGTACTCCAGCGCCTCGGCGACGCGGAACACGCGGCTCAGGTCGCGTGCGTAGAAGTAGGCGGCGAGGCCGAACTCGGTGTCGTTGGCCTGGCGGATCACCTCGGCCTCATCGCGGAAGCGGAACAGCGGCGCCAGCGGGCCGAAGGTTTCCTCGCGCGCCACGGCCATCTCGGCAGTGACTCCGCCCACCAGCGTCGGCTCGAAGAAGTTGCCACCCAATGCATGGGGTTTGCCACCGGCCAGCAGGGTGGCACCCTTGGCGAGGGCGTCCTGCAGATGGCGCTGCACCTTGGCCACGGCTGCGGCGTCGATCAGCGGACCGGTGGTCACGCCCTCCTCCGCTCCGTTGCCGACCTTCAGCCCCGCGACCGCCGCGGACAATTTTTTGACGAAGGCGTCGTAGATGCCGTCCTGCACGTAGATGCGATTGGCACATACGCAGGTCTGCCCGGCGTTGCGGTACTTGGAGATCATCGCGCCCTCGACCGCCGCGTCCAGATCGGCGTCGTCGAAGACGATAAAGGGTGCGTTGCCGCCCAGCTCCAGCGAGAGCTTCTTGAGCGTCGGCGCGCACTGCTGCATCAGCTTGATGCCCACCGCCGTCGAGCCGGTGAACGAGAGCTTGCGCACCACCGGGTGTTCACAGAGCTCGGCGCCCACTTCGCGGGACGTGGCGGCATCGGCGGTGATCACGCTGAACAGCCCCGCCGGGATGCCCGCACGCTCGGCCAGTGCGGCCAGTGCCAGCGCCGAGAATGGTGTCTGCGGTGCCGGCTTGAGCACCATGGCGCAGCCCGCCGCGAGGGCCGGGCCGGCCTTGCGGGTGATCATCGCGCTGGGGAAATTCCACGGCGTGATTGCCGCGGTGACACCGACCGGCTCCTTCTGCACCAGGATGCGCTTGTCGCCCGCGTGAGCCGGGATCACGTCGCGGTACAGGCGCTTGCCTTCCTCGGCGAACCATTCGAGGAAGGATGCGGCGTAGGCCACTTCGCCGCGTGCCTCGGCCAGCGGCTTGCCCTGTTCGGCGGTCATGATCCGCGCCAGGTCTTCCTGATTCTCCAGCATCAGTTCGTACCAGCGCCGCAGGCGCGCAGCGCGCTCCTTCGCGGTCAGCGCGCGCCAGGCCGGCTGGGCTGCCTGCGCGGCTTCGATGGCGCGGCGGGCTTCACCACGGCCCATGTTCGGCACGACGCCGATCAGCTCGCCGGTGGCCGGGTTAAAGATCTCGGTGCGCGCGCCACTGTCGGCCTCGCACCATTCACCGTTGAGATAGGCCGTTTGGCGCAACAGCTCGGGTTGCCCAAGTTGCAGAGTCATGTGCGTATTCCGTCAGGCAGGTTGTTGGGTGCGCAGCTTCTCGGCACGGCCTCGCAGCCACTCTAGGGTCAGCAGCAGAGCGATTGAGAAGCCGATCAGCAACGTCACCGCGGCGGCGATGGTCGGGCTGAGGTTCTCGCGGATTCCGCTGAACATCTGCAGTGGCAGGGTGATCTGCTCGGGGCCGGCGAGGAACAGCGTCACCACCACTTCATCGAACGAGGTGGCGAATGCGAACAGCGCGCCGGAAATCGCCCCCGGCGCGATCAGCGGCAGGGTCACGCGAAAGAACGCCGTCAGCGGCGAGCACCGAGGCTGGCCGCGGCGCGCACCAGGTTGTAGTTGAAGCCCTGCAGCGTCGCCGACACCGTGATGATCACGAAGGGCACGCCGAGCACCGCGTGCACCAGGATCAGCGACAGGTAGCTGTTGCCCATGCCCAGCGGGGCGAAGAACAGGTAGCTGGCGACACCGATGATCACCACCGGCACCACCATCGGCGAGATCAGCACCGTCATCAGCAGCGCCTTGCCGCGGAACTCCGCGCGGGTCAGGCCGACCGCCGCCAGGGTGCCAAGGACCACGGCGAGCAAGGTCGCGGCCGGGGCGATGAGCAGGCTGTTCTTCAGCGAGCGCATGCAGTCCGCCGAGGTGAACAGCGCCTCGTACCAGCGCAACGAGGACCCCTGCAGCGGATAGACCAGGAACGAGCCGGAGTTGAACGACAGCGGCACGATGACCAGCACCGGCACGATCAGAAACAGCAGCACCAGCGCGCAGAGGATGCGCAGCGCGTAGTACCAGGCCCGTTCGACGGGCGACATGTAGGGGCTCAGCATGAACGGTTCTCCCGCCCGGCTTGAAGACGCTGAAAAGGCGGCCGCGCCGCGACGTGGCTCATCTCAACCCAGCCGCAGACGGCTGGCACCGACCAGCCAGCTGTAGATGACGTACAGCAGCATGGTGGCGAGCAGCAGCAGGCCGCCCAGCGCCGTGGCCATGCCCCAGTTGATGGTGGTGTTGGTATAGAAGGCGACGAAATAGCTGACCATCTGGTCGTTCGGGCTGCCGAGCAGCGCCGGGGTGATGTAGTAGCCGATGGCGATGATGAACACCAGCAGGCTGCCGGCACCGACCCCGGCCAGCGTCTGCGGGAAGCACACCCGTCAGAAGCTGGCGAACGGATGACAGCCCAGCGAGACCGCCGCACGCATGGAGCTCGGCAAGATGTTCTTCATCACGCTGTAGATCGGCAGGATCATGAACGGCAGCAGGATGTGCACCATGGCGATGTACACACCGGTGCGGTTGAACACCAGCTGCAGCGGCTCGTCGATCAGGCCCATCTTGAGCAGCGCGCCGTTGATCAGCCCGCCCGACTGCAGCAGCACGATCCACGCGGCGACGCGCACCAGAATCGAGGTCCAGAACGGCAGCAGCACCAGGATCATCAGCAGGTTGCTCTGCCGCGCCGGCAGGTTGGCCAGCAGATAGGCCAGCGGATAGGCCAGCAGCAGACAGATCACCGTGATCACCAGGCCCATCCAGAACGTGCGGGCAAAGATGTCCAGGTACACCGCCTGATCCGGCGAGACCTTGGCCAGCTCACCCAGCTCGTCGATGCGGTGATCCAGCGCCGCCAGCAGGTAATAACCGGTCACCGCACTGTCGTTACGCTGGATGATCTGCCAGAACGCCGGATCGCCCCAGCGCTCGTCGAGCGACTCCAGCGCCTCCTGATACGACGCGGGCGTCTCGCGGAACGGCAGCGCTCGCGCGGTCTTGGTCAGCAAGCTGCGGTAGCCGGCCAGCTCCATGTTCAACCGCTTGGACAGATCGCCCAGGGTTTGCTCGCGACGCGCCTGATAGAGGTCCTCGGCCAATGCCTGGTAGGCGGGTTCCGCCGGCAGTCCGCGACCATCCCATGCGGCCAGCGCCTCCAGCGTGCGCGGCAACGTGTTCACCACCTCCGGATTCTCGACACTGCGCCAGAGCAGGGAGGCGATGGGAACCAGGAAGGTCAGCAACACGAACAGCAGCAGCGGCAGAATCAGCGCCTGCGACTTGAGCTTGTTCACCCGTTCGGCCCGTGCCAGTCGCTGTTTCAGATTGGGCTCGGCGATCTGGTTCGCCGGCAGGGATATTGCTGTGGCCATGAAGACTCCGCGATTCGTTCCGATGGCTGGGACCGGCCCCGCCAGTGCGGCGGGGCTCCAGGGTCAGCGTGCTGCCCAGGCGTTGAAACGCTGTTCGAGCTGTTCGCCGTAGTCGGCCCAGAAGGTCACGTCCATCGCCACCTGGTCGGCAATGTTCTCCGGCGCGGTGGGCATCTGCGCCAGGCGTTTTTCATCCAGCAACGACACGGCCTGGGTGTTCGCCGGACCGTAGGCGATGTTCTCGGCATAGGCCTTCTGCTGCTGCGGCTCGACCGTGAAGGCGATGAACTTGCGTGCCTGCTCCTGACTCTTGGCGCCCTTGGGGATGGCCCAGGAATCGAAGTCGTAGATGCCGCCGTTCCAGACGATCTGTAGGTTGCTCTCGTTCTGCACGGCAGCGATGCGGCCGTTGTAGGCGCTGCTCATCACCACGTCGCCGGAGGCGAGGAACTGCGGAGGCTGCGCGCCGGCTTCCCACCACTGGATATGCGGCTTGAGCTGATCGAGCTTCCTGAAGGCGCGGTTCTGTCCGTCCTTGGTGGCCAGCACCTGATAGACCTCCTTGGCCGGCACACCATCGGCCATCAGCGCAAATTCCAGGGTGTACTTGGCACCCTTGCGCAGGCCGCGCTTGCCGGGGAATTTCTCGGTATCCCAGAAATCCGCCCAGCCGGACGGCGCGTTCTTGAGCTTGTCGGCGTTATAGGCGAGTACCGTCGACCAGACGAAGAAGCCAACGCCGCAGGGCTGTATCGCACCCTCGACGAAATCGTCCGGATTGCCGACGACGCCCGGATCGAGCTCCTCGAACAGCCCCTCGTCACAACCGCGCGCCAGCTCCGGCGACTCCACCTCCACCAGGTTCCACGACACACTGTTGGTGTCGACCATCGCCTTGACCTTGGCCATTTCGCCGTTGTATTCGCCGGCGACGATGCGGCCGTGACCGGCGGCTTCCCACGGCTGATAGAAGGCCTTCACCTGGGCCTGCTTGTTGGCGCCGCCGAAGCTCACCGCAGTGAGGTTCTCGGCAGCCGCTTGCCCGGCACAGACGAGACCGAGCGCCAGCGCGGACAGTTTCAGGTAGTTGCTCATGACAGTTCGCTCCTTGATGCAGTTGTTTGGGGTTGCTGCGGGAGTGGCTCAGGCCGCCTGCAGCGGGTCGAGCGCGCGGACGTGCTCGACGTGCCAGCCGATCGGCACCACGTCGCCCACGCGCAGGGCTTGGTCGAACTCGGCGATCGGCTGCTTGACGAAGAAATCGCTGACGCCGCAGACCTCGAGACGGATGCGGATGTGGTCGCCCAGGTAGATGAACTCGGCAACGCGCCCGGTGAAGCGGTTCGGGCAGCTGGCACTGGCACTGTTGAGCAGCACCCGCTCCGGACGGATCGACAGGCTGACCGGCGACCCCGTCGCACCGACATTGACCGCCAGCGCCTCGACGGTTTCGCCGCGGCCGAGCTTGACCGTGCAGCTCTCGCCACGCCGCTCCAGCAGGTGCGCCGGCAGCCGGTTGTTCTCGCCGAGAAAGTTGGCGACGAAGGTGTTCAACGGCTTTTCGTACAGGGTGCGCGGGTCTTCGATCTGCTGGATCTGGCCCTGATGGAACACCGCCACCCGATCGGACATGGTCAGCGCCTCACCCTGGTCGTGGGTGACGTACACCACGGTGACGCCGAGGCGCTCGTGCAGGTGCTTGATCTCCATCTGCATCTGCTCGCGCAGCTGCTTGTCCAGCGCGCCCAGCGGTTCGTCCATCAGCACCAGCTGCGGCTCGAACACCAGCGCGCGGGCGAGCGCCACGCGCTGCTGCTGGCCACCGGAAAGCTGCGCCGGATAGCGGTTGCGAAAGCCCTCCAGCTGGACCATCGCCAGCGCGCGCTTGACCCGCTCCTTGATGTCGGGCTTGGCCATGCCGCGCACGCTGAGGGGAAACGCCAGGTTTTCCGACACGGTCATGTGCGGGAACAGCGCGTAGTTCTGAAACACCATGCCCATGTCGCGCTTGTGCGGCGGCACGTTGTTGATCGCCCGGCCATTGAGGAGAATCTCCCCCGCGGTGGGCGTCTCGAAACCGGCCAGCATCATCAGGCTGGTGGTCTTGCCCGAGCCGGACGGCCCGAGCAGGGTGAGGAATTCGCCGCGGCGGATGTCCAGGTTCAGATCCCTGACGATCAGCGACTCGCCGTCATAACTCTTCTGGACGCCGCGAAAGCTCACCAGGATATCGTTCGTCGTTGACTCGACCATGCTGCTGCACCTGCCTAACCGTTGAACCGTGGCCACAGCGTAGAAGCGCAGCGGCGGCGGAAAAATCGGTGCAGCGGAGCGATTGCCCTAGGCGTGCAGGAGAGTCGCGTGTAGGGAACGCCCTACAGACGGGTCGGCGGGCGGGAGCTCAGACCAGCTTGTGCTCCATGGCGTAGCGCACCAGGTCGGCCACGGAATGCGCGGCCAGCTTCTGCATCAGGCGGGCCTTGTGGGTGCTGATGGTCTTGCTGCTCAGGGCCAGCTTGCCGGCGATGTCGTTTACCGAATCGCCCTGCACCAGGCGTTCGAACACCGAGTACTCGCGCTCGGAAAGCAATGCATGGGGCGGCCGCGAATCGGTCAGACCGACCTCGAAGACCATGCGGTCGGCCAGTGCCGGATCGATGTAGCGCCCGCCACCGGCCACCTTGCGCAAGGCAGTCAACAGCAGCGCCGGCTCGCTGTCCTTGGTCGCGTAGCCGGCGGCACCTATCTTCAGTGCCCGCGCCGCCATCTGCGCTTCGTCGTGCATCGACAGCACCAGCACCGCCGGCGGCTGGCTCAGCGCGCGAATCCGTGGGATCGCCTCGAGGCCGTTGACGCCGGGCATGGAAAGGTCCAGCAGCACCACGTCGCAGCTGACCTGGCGCAGCTGGTCGAGCAACTGCTGGCCGTTGGCGGCCTCGCCGACCACCTGCATGTCGCGCGCCATACCGATCAACTGTTTGATGCCCTCACGGACGATGGTGTGATCCTCGGCGACCATGACCCTGATCATGACGGCAGTGCTCCAGTGCTTGCAGGTGAAGGAAGTGGCAGCAGGTCCAGCGGGACCCGTGCCGTGATGGTAGTGCCCTCGCCGGGCTGACTGTCGATGCAGAGCTGGCCGCCGAGCATCTGGATGCGCTCGCGCATGCCCACCAGGCCGAACGAGCTGCCCGCGCTGCGCGCCGCGTCGGCGAAGCCACAGCCGTCATCGCTGACGCGCAGGCAGAGCATTTCGCCCTCGAGCTGCAGCTGCACGCTGACCGTTTGTGCGCGGGCATGGCGCATCACGTTGGTCAACGACTCCTGAAGGATGCGGAACAGGCCGATGGCCTTGGCATTGCCCAGCGCGGGCGGGCACTCGGGCACCTCGACCAGGCAGGCCACGCCGCTGCGTTCCTCGAAGCGCCGCGCCTGCCACTCCACCGCCGAAGCGATGCCGGCGTCGAGGATCGGCGGGCGTAGCGCCGTGGCCACGTCGCGCACCCGCTGGAACAGCTGGGCGATCAGCCGCTTCATGCTGTCCAGGCGCTGCGCCAGCGCCGGATCGAGCTCGGCGAAGCCCAGCTCGCACATCGAGGTCTCGAGCTTCAGCACGGTCAGCACCTGGCCCAGCTCGTCATGCACCTCGCGCGCGATGTGCGCCTTCTCCTCCTCGCGCACCGTCTCCAGGTGCGCGGCCAGCTGGCGCAATTGCGCGCGCGAGGCATCCAGCTCCAGCTCGATGCGCTTGTTCTCGGTGATGTCCCAGACGATACCGTCCCACACCTGGCGGCCATCCGGCTGGCCGCGCACGGAAGCGCGGATATCGGCCCAGCGCACGTCGCCATCGCGATTGAGAATGCGCCCCTGCCAGCGCCAGTCCTGGCTTTTCTCCAGCGCCAGCTGCTGGCTGGCCCAGTAGCCGGCCTCGTCATCGGCATGCACCAGGCTGCGGATGCCCTGCCCCGGCTGCAACAGGCGCTCGGCGGAGTAGCCCACCAGGCGCTGGCTGGCTTCGCTGATATAGGCGACCCGTACCGGCGCCTGCGGCCCGTCGCGCTCCAGGCGAAACACCAAGCCCGGCACGTTGCCCGCCATAGCCTTCAGGCGCGCCTCGCTCTCCTGCAGCTGGGCGCTGGCGCGGCGGCGCTCGGTGATGTCGGCGAGAAAGACCACCAGGTATTCGCGGCTGCCGAAGCGCAGGAAGCTGTAGGTTACCGCCGCCGGAAAGCGCTGGCCGTCGGCGCGCTGCCACTCGCATTCATGCACCTGGCGGTCATCTTCACCCGTGCGCGCGGCCCGCCAACGTGCCAGCCAGGCATCCATGCCCAGCGCCGGGTCGAAGGTTTCCAGCGGCAGGTCGAGCAAGCCACCGGACGAATGCCCGAGCAGCAGTTCGGCGGCCTGATTGGCGTAGCGCACTCGGCTGTCCCAGTTGAGCCAGAGGATGCCGACAGGTGCTGTGATCGAGACAGAACTGCGTCAGCCGCTGCGCTTCCTCGGCCGCCTCGCGCAGCTCGATGTCGCGGCGTGCGGTCTTCAGCCGACTTTCCAGCAGGCCATGCTGACGTCGCTGCCAGGCCAGCATCAGCAGACAGGCCAGCAGCAGTACGCCCAGCAGCAAGGCCAGGCTTCGCCAGTACCCGACCTCGCGTCCGAGGTCGATGCTGCGAGGCTTGAGCCACTGTTCCTGCAGCTGGCCGAACTCCCGAGCCGGGAACTGCCGCAGCGCGGCGTCGAGCACCGCGGCGAGCTCGGGGCTGTCGCGCCGCGAAGCGATCCGCAGCAGCTGCGGGTTGCCCAGGTCGCCGACCACTGCCAGGGCGTCGTATTCGAGCTGTTGCGACAGACGAGCGAACAGCGGCTCGTCGACGACCGCGTAGCTGGCCTTGCCCTCCAGTACCTGGCGCAAGGCATCGGCCTGGCTCGCCGCGGTGAGCACGGTGATATTGGGGTAGTTGCTGGCAAGGAACTCGCTGACCGGCCCAGGCCCCGCCGCGGCAACCAGCTCGCTGGGATGCAGGTATTCCAGGTCGACGGCGCGTGGACCAGCGCGATCACCGACGATCAGCCGCGGGATGCGCAGGAAAGGATCACTGTAGCGCCACAGGCGCAACCCGGCCGGCGTCTGGCGCAGCCCGGGTGCCACGTCGATCCTGCCTTCCAGCGCCGCCTCCTGCAGTGCCGCCTCGTCGTTGAAGCGGCGCCATTGCAGCCGCACCCCGAGTTCGGCGGCAAGCTGTTCCATCAGCTGCACATGGAATCCGGACAGGCGCCGCTGACGCTGGTCATATTCGGCATACGGCGCGCCCATCACCACGCCCACCCGCCATTCGGCATGCTGTTCGAGCCAGGCACGACTGGCGGCATCCAGCGACACGGCGCCAGCGGCAAACGGCGTGGCCAGGCTGAGCAGAAGAAAGAGGCGCAGGGATAGAGCGAACATATATTCACGCGATTGATGGGCGTGCCGACACGCTGTTGTAATGCATAACCCCTGCCGGCGCCAGCGTGGCGCCGGCCGCCATCCGGAGAGAGCCCATGTGCCGCCTGCCCGCTATCGTGCTCCTGCTCAGCGTTGCGCTCGGTGGCAGCCTGCCGTCTGTTGCTCAGGCCCAGGAGCCGGAAGCCGCCGAGCAGACGCCGGCGGATGAGCCAGCCTCCCGCCCGCGTCCGGCCCCGCAGACCCGCGGCGAGGCATTGGCTGCCGGGCTGCAGCGGCAGCTCGAGACGGCGGCGCAGATCGAGCTGGGCGGCGACGACAGGTTTCTTGCCCTCTGGCAGCCAGCCAATACCGCCAAGCCCCGCGGCGTGGTGGTCATCGTGCCGGGCGAAGGCGAGACGGCCGACTGGCCGCGGGCGGTCGGCCCGCTTAGACGGGGCCTGGCGGCACATGGCTGGCATACCCTCAGCCTGACACCCGACGATCCGGAGCTGAGTCCCGGCCCGCGCCTGCCGTCACCCGAGCCATCGGCTGCGGCCGATAAGCCCGCCGGGGACAGCGACAGCGAGACCGAACAGCCTGCTGCGCCGCCCGATTCGGCTGGCTATCTACCCGAACAGACAGCCCCGGCGGACAGTGACGAGCCTGACGCGACTGCAGCCGAGCAGGCGCCGCGGCCCAGCCACGCCGAGCGCATGCAGGCGCGACTGGCGGCCGCCATCGAACATGCCCGGACCTTGCAGGCACCGACGATCACCCTGCTCGGCCATGGTACGGGGGCTTACTGGGCTGCCCGCTACCTCGCGCAGACACCGTCGAAGGAGATCGCCCAGCTGGTCCTGATCGATCCGCGCGCGCCGGCAGACGCCGAGAAAGCCTTGGATGATGATCTGGCGAAGCTGACGGTCGGCATCGGCGACTTCCACACTGGCGACCGCCCGGTTGCCCAGCGGCAGGCCATGCAGCGACGCAACGCCATGCGCCGCGCCGGACATCCGGATTATCGACAGGTTGCCCTGCCGAACCTGGAAGGTGATCGCTACGGCGATCAGGAGCAGCTGGTGCGCCGGGTGCGCGGCTGGCTCGAGCGCAAGCCGGTGCGCTGAGCGCCTCAGCGAAAGCCGCGGCGCTCACGGATCAGTGCATAAGCGCTGTGCAGCTCGCGGGTGCGCTCGGTCGCTTCGCGAACCTGCGCCGGGCTCGCTCCCGCGCCGGCCTGCTTGTCCGGGTGATGCTTGCTCAGCAGCCGGCGATACGCCCGTTTGATCAGCTGCGGGTCGCTGTCCTGACGCACGCCCAGTAGCTGCAGGGCCTGCTCGTAGGCTCCTCCTCGCCCGGCCGGCGCCTCGTTGCGCCGCGCTGCGCCCTGATCGAGCGCGGCCACCTCCGCAGCATCCCAACCCAGCCACTTGCCCCAGAGCAACACCAGCTCATGCTCCCGGGCGCCCATGCTTCCCTGTGCCCGCGCCATGCGCCAGCAGGCCTGGATCAGGCGGCGGCCTTCCTCACGCTGGCCGCGGAGCCGCTGCAGGGTCACACGCAAGCCGTCGCCGCTGGCCTTGCCGCGATTGAACGCGGCGATGGCCAGCTGCTGCGCCGCTGCATCGAGGCCCTGGCGGCGCATCTCCTCGCGTGCTGCCTGGATATGAGCAGGACTGACACGCCCGCCGCTCTTGGCCAGGCGACCGAGCAGGAAGAACAGCAGCTCGTTGCCCTTCAGCGCCGGTTTGCCGGCCAGCCGCTCGCGCAGGCTGGCCCATGAGTCGAGCCCCAGACGGCGATCCAGCACCTGGCCCAGCAGACCGCCGAGCAGGGCACCGGGAATGCTGGCGAGCAACCAGCCGATCAACAGCCCCAGCAGGGTAATGGGCCAGAACATCTCAGCGCCGCGCCTCGAGTATCCGTTCGACTTCCGCCAGCCGTTCGTGGGTGCCGACGTCGATCCAGATGCCTGCGAAACGCTCGCCGCTCACCTGCTGGTCGGCCATGGCACGCCGCAACAGGGGGGCGAGCTTGAAGGCACCGGGCTGACAGCCTTCGAACAAGGCAGGATGCAGCACCGAGATGCCGCTGTAGGTCAGCGCGCCGCCCTCTCCTTCGGCTGTCACGACACGCTCGGCGGTCAGGTGGAAATCGCCGCCGGGGTTGTGAGGCGGATTGTCGACCAGCACCAGGTGGGCCAGCCCATCGAGCGATTTGCGTAGCCGGGCGAAATCGTAGTCGGTCCAGATATCGCCGTTGACCACCAGGAATGGCTCATCGCCAAGCAGGCCCAGGGCCCGGTGGATTCCGCCGCCGGTCTCCAGCGGCTCGCCTTCGGCCGAATAGCGGATCGCCACGCCGAAGCGGCTGCCATCGCCGAGATAGTCCTCGATCTGCTGGCCGAGCCAGGCATGGTTGATCACCAGCTCGTCGAAGCCGGCGGTCGCCAGGGCACGAACGTGATACTCGATCAGCGGCACGCCGGCGGCGCGCACCAGCGGCTTGGGCGTGTGCAGGGTCAAGGGGCGCAGGCGCTCGCCCTTGCCCGCGGCGAGGATCATGGCCTTCATGCCTGCGGCGCCTTTGGCAGCTCGGCGATCAGCTGCCGCAACTCGCTCAGCTCCGGCCGCCGCGCCAGCACGGCCTCGATATAGGCGAAGAAACGCGGCACATCGGCGAGATAACGGGGCTTGCCGTCGCGATGGCAGATTCGCGCGAAGATGCCGATCACCTTGAGGTGACGTTGCACCCCCATCAGATCGCTGGCGCGCAGGAACTCCTCGAACGACTCGGGCAGCGCCACGCCCGCCGCACGGGCACGGCCCCAATAGACCTCCAGCCACGCCTGCACCTGCGGCTCGGGCCAGCTGAGGAAGGCGTCCTTGAACAGCGAGGTGATGTCGTAGCTGACCGGGCCGAGCACCGCGTCCTGAAAGTCCAGGACGCCAGGGTTGGGCTCACTGATCATCAGGTTGCGCGGCATGTAGTCGCGATGCACCAGAACCCGTGGTTGCGCCAGGGCCGAGTCGATCAGCAGCCGGCAGATGCGCTCCCACGCACCCTGCTGCGCTTCGCTGAGCGCATGGCCCAGGTGGCGCTGCACGTACCATTCGGGAAACAGCTGCAGTTCGCGCCGCAGCAAGGCCTCGTCATAGGCCGGCATCGCCTGCGCGACCGGCTGCAGCTGAAACTTGAGCAGCGCCTCGATGGCATCATCGAACAGCTGATCGGCGTTACCCGCGTCGATCACGTCCAGATAGGTCTGACGTCCGAGGTCGGTCAGCAGCAAAAAGCCGCGCTGCAGGTCAGCAGCCAGCACCTGCGGTACATGCACACCGGCTTCGTCCAGCATCTGCGCCACCTTGACGAAGGGACGGCAGTCTTCCTGGGGTGGCGGCGCGTCCATCACGATCAGGCTGCGCTCGCCGCCTTGCCAGCGGAAGTAACGACGAAAACTGGCATCGCTGCTCGCCGCGGTGAGCTCCGCGGTCGGTACTTCGCCCCAGCCGCAACGGGCGAAGAGTTCCGGTAGTTGCTGGTCCAGCCAGGCGCTGAGGTCCAGCAGACGTTGATCTTGATGCGGCATCCAGGGGGTCTCCACGGCGCTAGCCGATAGGCGGGTCATGCTTTATTATCCTGCATCTTTCTCAGCCCATCGAGAGGCGTGCGGCCCAGCCGGCCGATGGCTCGCCGCAAGCACGGACCAAAAAACAAGATGGCAGTCAAATACCCCGCGTTTCGTAAAAAATTCCCTCTATTGGTTACTGGCGGTCTGCTCGCATTGCAACCGGTAGCTGTTCCTTTTGTTTTCGCCGCCGAACAGTTCGCCTGCCAGCCGGACGCATCCGGGGGCTGGAACTGCGCCTCCAACGCGGCCAGCCCCGCTCTGCCGCCACGCCCGGCCCATAGCGGCAGCGCTGTGAGCACTGCACCCGCTGCCAAGCCAGGCACCGTCCAGGCGCAGCAGCCGACAGCCACGACCAAACTGGTCACCGAGAGC
>Ga0155173_1089_pt5 | contig 24858 bp, 20 predicted proteins | sample RifCSPhighO2_01_FD_106141 | JGI IMG/M metagenome (GOLD analysis project Ga0155173, IMG submission 106141) | Pseudomonadales bacterium RIFCSPHIGHO2_01_FULL_64_12
TGCCGCTCGGCTGGCCATCAGACGGGATGCCTAGCCCCCGGCGCCGCAGTGCTGGATCACCTCGCCGACAATGCGCATCACCTCGAGATTCGCCTCCTCCATCTGCCCGAGATGCTCCAGCGCCCGTTCCAGTGCGTCCTTGCCGAATGCCTCCAGTGCGGCCTGGCCCTGATCGTGGACCTGGGTGTGCGGGCGTTCGATCCGGCGGAAATGCTCCAGGCCCTGCAGCTCACGGTTGCCCTGGCCGTAGTACCAGCGCCCGAAGAGGCAGTCACGCTCGCCGGGAAGCTGCGGCGGGTTGTGCCGCTCGTTGCCCAGCAGGTGGTTGTAGACGACGAACTTGAGCGAAAGCTCATCGAGGTTGGCCAGTTCCACCCCGGCGCGCAACGCCGAGGCCGCGGTGCTCTCGCGCATCGCCCCGGCCAGCTGGTGCAGTGTGCCCATGGCCTGCACGGCCTGCTGGGTGGTCTGACTGAAGCCGCGGGCCTGGCTGCCCTGCTGGCGGATGTAGTCGTGCACGTTGGCGATCTCGGCCTGCACCTCGTCGATCTTGCGCACGATATCGCCGGTGGCCAGGGCGGTCTTTTCCGCCAGGCTGCGAATCTCCCCGGCAACCACGGCGAAGCCGCGGCCCGCCTCGCCGGCGCGTGCCGCTTCGATCGCCGCATTGAGCGCCAGCAGATTCGTCTGGCTGGCGATACCGCTGATGAGATCGACGATGCCGTTGATCTCCCGCGAACGCTCAGCCAGGGTGTCGACCTTGTGCGAGGCCTGCTCCAGGCCGCTTTCCATCTCGGCGGAGCGGCCCTGCAGTTCACCGAAGTGACGCTGGTTGTCCAGCGCCGCCGTCGCGACCCGCTCAGCGCGGGCGCGGTTTTCTTCCAGTTGTCCGCTGAGGTGCTCGAAGGAGTCCCCGAGATGGGCCACCGAGTGGCTGAAGCGGATCAGGTTGGCCGATACGCCGCGGTAATAATCCAGCTGGCGCTGACTGCAGCGATTGGCCTCCTCGGCCGCGGCCAGCGATAGCTCCAGTGCGGCGATGCGCGCCGCCTGGGCGTCGCACCGGGCATGCAGCGCAGCGAGTTCGTCACGCTGGCGTAGCGCGCGCTTGCTTTCGAACCACATCGGTCACCTCCGTCAGCTGATGGTGTAACCGTTGTCCACCACCCAGTCCTGGCCGAACACACCGCGCGCCCCCTGGGACAGCTGGAACAGAATCACGTTGGCCACCGCCGCCGATTCGAGGAAATGCCCCGGCAGCAGGCGCTTGGTGACGCCATCGGCGACCGCTTCGAGCTGGTCGTCGCTGAGCCCCAGCGTGCCCCAGATCGCCGTGGCGGTCGGCCCCGGCGACACCATGTTCAGGCGCACATCCAGTGGTGCGAATTCCGCCGCCAGGGTGCGCATCTGCGCGGCCAGCGCCGCCTTGCTGGCGATATAGGCGCCAAGGCCGGGGAATGCCGAGCGGATCAGGAAGGTGCCGATGAATACCACCGAGGCGGGCTTGGCCAGCTCGTTGCGCAACGCGGCGAAGGTGTTCAGCGCGCCGGCGCCGTTGACCGCCCACTGCCGGTCGAAGGCAGCCATGTCCAGCCCGTCGGCGAGTTCGGCGATGCCGGCGTTGGGTACCAGGTAGTGCACCGTTCCCAGTTGCGCAGCACGGCGGGCCAGCCGCGCCAGGTCGTCGGCAGACGTCACGTCGCCTTGCAGCCACTGCAGCTGTTCGGCATGGGTTTCCAGCATGGTCTCGAGCCCGCCGAGGCTGCGCGACATCGCCAGCACCCGCGCGCCCCGCTGCAGCAAGGCTGCGCACAGGGCCAGACCGATTCCGGAACTGGCACCGGTGACCACGGCCAGGCGATCCTGAAACTCGCTTTTCATCATCATCTCCGAGCTCGACGCACGCCGAGTCACAGGCTGCCTCGCGGAGGCAGCGGGTTTTGGGTTGGCTGTTGGACGGGCAGATGCGCGGCACCTGCTCCGGTTTCAGGTGCCGCTGTTCAGCCCGGGTGGCCATCCACGCGCGGGGCCAGCAGCATCGGCGCGTAGCGCCAGACATAGAGGGCAAAGGCCAGCGCCCAGCAGATCGCCGCCAGCCACAGACCGGTCACCGGCCAGGCGACCGAGAGAAACACCCGCGACGCCGTGCCCAGGTTGAACAGGACGAAGGCCCCGACGATCCCCGCCGGCAGCTGCAAAGGCCGGCCGGTATGGCCGAGGGTCACCCGGGCGATCATCGCCAGGATCAGTCCGCTCATGGAGCCGACCGTCAGTGCGTGCAGCGCCGGGCTGGACTGCGCCAGCAGGCCGAAATGCCAGAGCGCCAGGCCGAAGGTCGCGACCACCATCCAGAGCATCGCCACGTGCAACGACCAGAGCAGGCCGACCTTCCAGATGCCCTTGTCGTACCAGCGCGCCAGGCGCAGCAGGTGGCCGACACCGATGGCGGCAAACAGCAGCCCCAGCAAGGGTTGCGGGCGCATGGCCAGGCCGAAGGCGTGCAGCAGAGCGATCACACCGGTGCCTACCAGCAGGGCGACGTCCAGCCAGACCCAGGGCTTGACCGCCTCGAGCTTGCCCAGCCCACGCTGGGTGAAGAACGGGATCACGCGGCCGCCGATCAGTGCCATCAGCGCTGCGACCAACCACAGACCGGCCAGCACACCCTGGCGCTGCAGGGCATCGCTGCCTTGCAGCAGGCCGGTCAGCACCAGCAGATCGGCACCGAACATCAGCGCCAGCACCACCACGATCGGGTAGTTGCGCTTCTGCCGCACGGCCCAGAGCATGCGCGCCATCACCCAGGCCAGGGCCAGCAGGAACAGCAAATCCAGCGGGGCCAGCCACTCGGCCGGCAGGCCGAACAACCAGCCCAGGCGTGCCGCCAGCCAGAGCAGCGCCAACCCCATCAGGCGATTGCCGGACGGCGCGATCTGCCCGGTCCACGTCTGCACGGCGGTGAGCAGAAAACCGGCGACGATGGCCATGGCGAAGCCGAACAGCATCTCGTGGCGGTGCCAGGCCAGCCAGCCGCCGGTGGGCTGGAAGCCAGGCCAATGGCCAGTCCAGGTCGCCACCCAGAGCGGGATCGCCAGCAACGCGTAAACGCTGCCGGCGAGAAAGAACGGGCGAAATGCGAGCCGCCAGATGGGCGCGATACTCAGGGCTTTTCGCCGATCGATAACTTGCACGGAAGGGCCTCCAGACGTTCTGCGCCCGGCTGCGACAACCGCGACGCGCCGGACTCGATGACCGCTCCCGAATCCGGGAGCCAGGATTACTTTCTACAGGGTAGGTGCCCTCGGCAGACTTGATTGCAATCAGCTTTTTTCCGAGGGGGTGGGAAAGTGACGATCGGTGGGCAAGGGCCGCAGCCAGGCGCACCATGGCGGTGCGAAGCGACGCAGCTGATCGTGCGGAGGCAGGTGGCGACGGGCACGAGGTGCCCGAGGCAGCCCGTCCAGATGCCGAGGCGCGGCCGGACGGGCTGCTTCGGAGATAACGGTTACTTGAGTTCCTGCTTCACCGTTTCGGTATGGGCGGCGGTCTCGCCTTCGCTCACCGATTTGCGGAACCCGCTGATCGCGCTGCCCAGATCGGAGCCCAGGCCACGCAGGCGCTTGGTGCCGAACAGCATGACCACGATCAGAAGAATGATCAGAAGTTGCCAGACGCTGATACCCATCATTGTGTTACCTCGCAAGTGTCGGAAGACTGGTCGTCACTGCCCGGGGCTCAGTGCCCCGCATGCGCGCCGTGTGCATCGTCGGACAGGTGCCCGTGCATGCCGCCATGTTGCATGCTCGCCGCTTCCTGCAGCAGCGCCTGATCGATCTCTTCGAAGCGCAGCACACGGCCGCCGTGCATGCTCGCCAAGGCCTGGGCGTCCTGCTCCTGGGCGAAGCTGGCGAGCGACGCGCCCATGGCCCCCTTGAGCGACGTGCCGACCACATAGTAGGCGCTGGTTGCGTCGATCAAGTGACTGTCATCCGGTTTTTCCCAAACGCTACGGCCCATGTCGTGCACGTACAGCTTGGCGTCGAGCAGGCGGTTTTCCGGCTGCAACCACCAGCCGAGCATCTCGGCAGTGGAGCAGAACTTCTTTACCCCACCCTTCTCCACCGCCTGCCCCTTGGGCCCGGGGAAGTCGCTGATGATCATGCCGCAGACATGGCATTCGTCGCTGTCGTGGAAGGCCACCGGGTCCAGCGCCTGCTCGACCTCTTCCTTCTCGCCGCAGCCGGCCAGGCCGACAGCAAGCAGCAGAGCGAGGAAGGTTCCGGCGCCGATGCGATGCAGTGCGTTCATAGAGGATTTCCTTTTTGATTCATGAATTCAGGCCAGCCGACGGCGGAAGATTCCGTAGGCCAGCAACAGCGAAACGCCGACCCAGGCCAGCAAACAGAGCCAGAGCACCGCGCCCGGCACCGGCAGGTCGGCACCGAGCGAGAGCACGCCCATGGCGCTGCCGCTGCCCTCGAAGCCGGACAGATTGATCAGGCGGTAGATGTCGGTGGGGTTTAGCAGCAGCAGCCAGGGCAGCAGTTCCGGGTTGAACTTGCCTTCGCTGAGCACCAGCAGCGCAAGCAAGACCAGATCGAACACCAGCACGAAGAGAAACCACACCCCGAGCGCCAGCCCGGCGGCGCTGGACTTCTCATTGACCTTGCCGCTGAGCACGTAGGCGAAGGCGAGGAACACCCAGCCGAGCAGCGTCGAGGAGATCATGAAGCGGCCGAACGCCCAGAACAGCATGCCGAGCTCGACGCCTTCGACCAGCACGGCGATGGCCAGCGCCGCGCAGCCGAAGCCGATCAGCACCGCCAGGGCGAGGATCAGCCCGTGACCGACGAACTTGCCGAGCAGGATCTGCCCGCGCCCCAACGGATAGGTCAGCAGCAGCATCAGCGTGCCGCCCTCGTCCTCGCCGACGATGGCGTCATAGGCAAGCAGCAACGCGATCAGCGGCATCAGAAAGGTGGCCAGACTGGCCAGGCTGGCGATGGTCGCCGGAATCGAGGGGAAGCCGAGCTGGCCGGACGCCGCAGCGCCGAGCCAGGCGATGCCCACCGCAAGCACGGCGAAGAGCAGGCTGATGGCGAGCAGCCAGCGGTTGCGCAGGCCGTCGCTGAGTTCCTTGCGGGCGATGTTCCAGACCTGGTTCATGGGCGACCCTCCTGGGCGCGGACGTCACCGGCGCGCTCCATGTAATAGCGGTAGAGGTCTTCCAGCGACGGCTGGTGGATCTCGATGTCCTCCGGCTCGCTCTCGCCGAGCAGCTGGCGCAGCAGCACCAGCTTGTGGCCATTGATCGCAACCACTTCCAGACTCGTTTCGCTGAGGCCACGGGCGCTGTGCCCGGCATCGGTCCAGCGCTGCAGCCAACTGTCGCGCTCGCTGATGCCGCTGGCGCGGATGCGCACCGGCAGCCCGGCCTCGGCACGCAGTTGCGACAGGCTGCCGACCGCCTGCAAGCGACCCTTGGCGAGGATCGCCGCGCGGTTGATGTGCGCCTCGACGCCCGGCAGTACGTGGGAGCAGAGGATGATGCTGGTGCCACGCTGACGCAGGCGGTCGATCAGCTGGTAGAGATCCTGCGTGGCGATCGGATCGAGGCCCACGGTCGGCTCGTCGAGCAGCAGCAGGCGCGGTTCGCCGAGCAGCGCCTGGGCCAGGCCGAGGCGCTGGCGCATGCCCTTGGAATAGGTCTTCACCCGGCGGTCGGCGGCATGGGCCAGGCCGACCTGCTCGAGCAGCTCGTCCACCTGGCTCTGCGCCGCGCCCTTGAGGCGGGCGAAATGGCGCAGGGTTTCGCGGCCGCTCAACTGCGGGTAGAAGGTCACGTTCTCCGGCAGGTAGCCGAGCTGGCGGCGCACCTGTGGATCGTTCGGCGCGCGGCCCAGGACTTTCACCTGGCCCTCGCTCGGCGAAAGCAGGCCGAGAATCAGCTTCATGCTGGTGGTCTTGCCCGCGCCGTTATGGCCGAACAGCCCCAGCACCTCACCTTCACCGAGGTTCAGGTTCAGATCGTGCAGCACGGTCATGCTGCCGTAACGCTGGCTTACGCCCTGGATCTCGACGGCGTTCATGACGTTGGTTCCTGCTTTTCGGTTAGGAGTTCTTCAGTGGGCAGCTTCATCAGCGGATGGCTGTCCTGCACACCCGGCGACTTGACCACCGGGAAGGCACGCTGCACCCAGCGCAGCACCTCGATGCTCGGGCTGTTCATCAGCAGGCGCACCTGCGGGTAGAGCCAGAGCAGGCGATCGACGTTGTCGTTGGGTTCGTAGGCGACATCGCCCAGCCCGTCGTCATTGCGGTCCCAGCCCAGGTAATCGCTCCAGTAGTTGCCACGGCCGTCCACCGACCATTCCTGGGTGCGGGTCGCCACGTACTTGACCTGCTGCTGGTTGCCGACGAAGGCGTTGCCGGAAATGCGGTTGTCTTCGGAGCCGGCGGTCAGGTGGATGCCCAGCGAGCTCTTCTCGAAGTGGTTGTTCTCGATGGTGTTGAACAGCGAGTTGTAGATGAACAGCGCCTTGCCCTCACCGCCGCTGATCATGCTGTCGCCACCGGTATCGCCACGCTGCACGTCGCTGACGAAGTTGCCGGTGATGGTCGAGTAGGTGATGTAGTTCATCAGGATGCCGTAGTTCTGATCCTGCTCGGAGCGGTTGCCCGTGACGATCAGCTTGCGGCTCTGCATCAGCGCGTAGCCGGTGCGGGTACGGCGGGTGACGTTGTCGATCACGCTGTTGTCGTTGGCGAACATGTAATGCACGCCATAGCGCAGATCCTCGAGGACGTTGGCCTCCAGGTGGTTGCCGTTGGAGGTGTCGATGTAGATGCCATCGCGGACGTCACGTACCCGATTGCCGACGATGCGTGCACCGTTCACCGCGAACAGGTGAATGCCGTTGCCGCGATCCTGCGAGCGAATGTCCACCTCGCCGACGATATCGTTGCCGATCACCTGCACGTCGGCGGCGCCATCGACGAAAACGCCGAAGCCCGGCCCCTGCATGCGGTTGTTCCGAATCAGCGCTCGAGGCGCGGCCGGCAGGACGAACACCGCCGAGTCCATGGCGGTGAGATCGGAGCCCCAGTCGCGCAGCGTGCAGCCTTCGACGAGCACGTCGGGCGCGCTGATGAGCAGGCTGCTGCCCTGGCCTTGGGACCGGATGACGGCACCCGGTTCGCAACGCAGCTGCATTGATTGCGCGATGCTGAACTGACCCTGATATTCCCCGGCAGGCAGGCGCCAGCGATTTTCACCGTCGGACTGCAGCGGCAGGGTTGTGATGGATTGCGGTGCCGCCTGAGCCGCACCACTCAAAAAAAGCAACAGCGTGACTGCTGCGGGGTATCGCGAAAAAAAACCAGCCTGAGCTTTGAACACTGCGTTTTGACCTTCTTCAGCTTGCAGGCGAAATGCGGCTGCCGGAAGGGCCGCGGCAGCACGCCGAAGCCCTTCGCGAAATCACGACACCATCGCCCGACCGCAAACGGGCGATGGCTGGAGCAGCTTACGCCGGCTCGACCATCATGCGGCCGACCATTTCCATGTGCAGCGCGTGGCAGAACCAGCTGCAGTAGTACCAGTGCAGCCCTGGCTTGTCTGCGATAAAGGTGATGGAAGAGGTCTGCTGCGGGCTGATCTCCATGCTCGCACCGTGATTGACCATGACGAAGCCGTGGGACACGTCTTCGATCTGGTCAATGTTGGTGATGGTCACGGTGACTTCGTCGCCCTGCTTGACGGTGAACTCCTGCACGCCGAACGCCGGCGCCATGGACGTCATGTAGACGCGCACCTTGTTGCCGTCGCGGATGACCTTGTTGTCGGTTTCCAGGTTGATGCCATCCTTCTTCGCCCTTTCCACGGTCGGCGCGAAGAACGGATCGTTGCGGTCCCAGAGCTTCTTCGGCTTGATCTGGTCGCGACGGGCCATGATGCAGTCGTGCGGCTCGGCATAGGTCGGGCCGTCATGTACCAGCTTCATTTCCTCGCCAGAGATGTCGATCAGCTGGTCGTTTTCCGGGTGCAGCGGGCCGGTCGGCAGGAAGCGGTCCTTGCCGAACTTGCACAGCGCGACCAGCCACTTGCCATCGGCTTCGCTGGTTTCGCAGAGCGAGGCATGGATGTGGCCCGGCTGGTAGTGCACGTCTAGCTTCTGCTTGATGTAGTTGACCTTCTCGCCCTTGTAGGCGCGAACCGCATCGGCCATGTTCCACTTGACCACTTGGCTGTCGATAAACACGGTGGTGTAGGCGTTGCCGCGACCGTCGAAGGTGGTGTGCAGCGGGCCGAGGCCCAGTTCCACTTCGGCGGCGATGGTGTCACGCGGATCGGCCAGTTTGTCGGCGAACAGGTCAGGCAGTTTGGCGATTTCGATCATCGACACGGTCGGCGAGAGCTTGCCGTTGGCGATGAAGTACTTGCCATCGGAAGAGGTGTTCAGGCCGTGCGGGTTCTTCGGCACCGGGATATAGCGGGTGAACTGGCTGTCCTTCTCGGCCTTCTTGCGGCCGTCGAGCACCGGCACCTTGGAGTCGCCAAGGGTGATGAACTTGCCGGCCTTGACCGCCTTCTCCGCCGCCTCGATATCGAATACCACGACCCAGTCGCGCTCGTTGCGCATCATGCCGCCGAGGTCGTAGGCCTTTTCCGAGTTGTAGCAGGTGGCAGCGGTGAAGCGGCCGGTGTAGTCGGCGTCGGTGTTGTCGAGGTTGCCGTCGACGATGATCTGGAAGGCCATCTCCATCTTTTCGGCGTCGATGACGTTGTACATGGTGTAGCTGTTTTCATCCTGCAGATCGAAGACCTTGCCGTCGTTCGGGTGCGGGATGACGAATTCGGCGTTGGCGAACACGTACTTGGTGTGCGGCACCTTCTGCAGACGCAGGCCGTGGATGGCCTGGCAGTTCGGCACGGTGATCATCTTGTCGCACTTCATGATATCCAGGCGGATACGAGCGACGCGGGTGTTGGCCTTGTCGTTGATGAACAGGTACTTGCCGTCGTACTTGCCGTCGGTCATGGAGATGTGCGGGTGGTGGCAGTCGCCGTTGAGGAACTTGGCGCTGTCGCCCATGATCGCGCGGCTTTCGTTGGTCAGACCCCAGCCGCTGGCGGAGTCGACGTTGAAGACCGGAATACGCATCAGCTCGCGCATGGACGGAATGCCCAGTACGCGCACTTCACCCTGGTGGCCACCCGACCAGAAGCCGTAGTAGTCGTCCAGCTCGCCTGGGCCGACCTGGATCTTCTGCTGCGCGTCCTTGACGGCTGCCGCGAAGGACTCGCGGGTCATGACGGAGGTGCCCAGGGCGGTGGCGGCAACGGCCGCGCCGGTCATGGCGGTTGCACCGAGGAAGCCGCGGCGACTGAGGCCACCCTTCTCCAGCGTTTCGGGATAGTTCTTGCTCTTGTCACTCATGGGGGTCTTGCTCCTTATCGCTTTCACACTCAGGTCAGACGACCAGTTTTGAGCGGCGCGCCCGCGGGCGGTCACTCAGGGTTCCACCACTTGCACTACGGGAATCAACGACGGGTTGGCCGGTGCCTTCTTGCCACGCTTGGCTCGCTTGTTCTTCAGAATCAGCGGCGGGCACTTGTTCTCATTGTGATAAGTCATTTGGCAGTCCAGGCAGTAGTGGCACTCGTTGTGGTTGATGTGCCCATCCGGATGGATGGCCTGGATCTCGCATTCCTTAGCGCACAGCTGGCAGGGGCTGCCGCATTCCGGGCGGCGCTTGAGCCAGTCGAACAGGCGGACCTTGCTGGTGATCGACAGCGCAGCGCCCAGCGGGCAGACGTAGCGGCAGTACACCTTGCGGGTGAAGATGTTGATCACCAGCAGGAACACCGCGTAGGCGACGAACCACCACTGGCGGTCGAACTTGAGGGTGATGGCGGTCTTGAACGGCTCAACCTCGGCGGCCTTCTCGGCCATCATCATCGACTCGAGAGAGATGCCGAACAGCACCAGCAGGACGATGTACTTGATCGCCCAGAGCCGCTCGTGCACAGCGAAGGGCAGCTCGTACTGCGGAATCTTCAGCTTGCGTGCGGCTTCGTTGATCAGCTCCTGCAGCGCGCCGAAGGGGCACAGCCAGCCGCAGAACACGCCACGGCCCCAGAGCAGGATGCTGGCGGCGGTGAAGGTCCAGATGATGAAGATCACCGGATCGGAGAGGAACAGCTCCCAGCGGAAATCCTGGAACAGCGCGTGGACGAAGGTCAGCACGTTGACCACCGACAGCTGCCCCAGCGCGTACCAACCGATGAACACCACGGTGAACACCAGGTAGCCGCGACGCAGCCAGTGCAGGAACCGCGGCCGCTGAGTGAACTTGTCCTGCAGGAACAGGATGACCGTCAGCAGGCCCAGCGCCGCGAGGATCACGCCAATCTGGAATGACTTCTGGTACCAGATGTTGACCCACATCGGCCGGTTGGCCTCTTCGATGGCGGCCAGCTCCTCGGCGGTCGGCTGCGGACGCTCGATGTACTGCTCGGGCATCTGGTAGGGCAGCTCGAAGCTGGTGAACATGCCGCTGATCGGGCCGGTCTGGCGGCGCACCAGCAGCTCCAGCGTCCAGGGTGAACCGGGATCGAACGCCGCATGCTCGCGGACGATGAAGATCGCCATTTCCCTGAAGTCGGGCATGCCTTCGGCATAGACGTCGTCCAGCCGCTGGAAGTCCATGTCGCGGAAGCTGATGACATTGCCGAACTGGCGCAACTGGACCCGATCGAAAATGCCGCCGCGCACATAGCCCGAGCCCTTGAACGAGTACTCACCGCTACCCATCACCGCGATGGCGTGCTCGCCTGGCTTGAGCTCGTCCATCAGCGTGCGGTAGTGCGCATCGCCGAGCAGCGCGCGGCCGATGGTCGGTGGGTTCAGATGCGTGGCGTAGAGGTCGATGAAGGTGTCCTGCACCTCATCTGCCGCCGCCTCGTCGATGCCTTCGCCCTCGGTGCCCTTGAACGCCTCGTCGATCTCGCCCTTGGTCAGGTGCAGCCGGCGGATCGCGCCGTTGCCGGTCAGGTCGTTCCAGGTCGCCTGTTCGTAGTAATCCGCGCGGACGGTGGCCGGCTTCTGCGCGACGCCCGCCTTGCTCTCCACCAGCCCCAGCGACACCGCGACGTCATGCGCCGCGCGCATGACGATCTCGTTGACCACCATCACCGTGACGGTGGCACCAGTGACCGCATCGATGGTGACCGCATTCTCGTCCCGCGAACGGCCGACAACCACGCGCTGGTCAACGTGGATACCCTGGTACTTGGCATTGAAGGCGTGCAGCTCTTCTTCGGGGATGCCGATCAGCAGGATCGGTTCATGGTGCTCGAGCACGTAGGCATCGACGATCACGCCCTGAGGGTCGAGCAGCACCTGCATGTTGATGGGTTTGCCGGAATAGGCGGGGATGTCCACCACGTTGATGGACTGGAAGGCATAGCCAAGGATCTCGTCGCCCTTGGTGATCGTGCGGACCTGGTAGTCGCCCTCGGCTGCAGAGACGCTTGAGCCGGGGAAGAACTTGTCGAGACGCTGCTGCTCGGCTTCATATTCCCTGGCCTGCAGCGACGATGCGCAGACGCTCAGGATCAGCAGAATGACAAAGCCCTTGACCCAGGTACTGAACGTACCGGCCAGCGACCAGATTTCACGGGAAGCCATCGAGTTACCTGATTGTACGGTTGGCGTAAGCGGATGGTAGGTGAGTCTCTACATGCCTCCCCTTGATTGCAATCAAGGACTCCCCCGGCGACTGGTTTCGTTGTCCCATGTCAAAAGAACACCATGACCGTGAACAAAGACGTTGTAATGACTAGCCTAGGCCAGTAGGAGAGAGACGCAAGCTAGCGCACCAGGACGGAGCATGCGCGCGAACGGAGATAGGCCGCGCGCCTTGGCGTCGCGCGGCCAGCAGCAGTCACGATCAGTGGCGGCCGGGCGGGGTCAGATAGGCCGCCGTCGCGCCGCGACTGGCTTCACTGGCCTTGATTTCCATTTTCGCGATGCTGCGCAGATGCACCTGATCCGGGCCATCGGCGAAGCGCAGCGCGCGGCCGCCGGTCCACATATCGGCCAGCGGCGTGTCCGGCGTCAGGCCCATCGCGCCGTAGACCTGGATGGCGCGATCGACGACATTGGTGTGCATACGTGGCACCAGCGCCTTGATCATGGAGATCTCCTTGCGTGCGGCCTTTGCCCCGACCTCGTCGATCATCCAGGCGGTCTTGAGTACCAGCAGCCGCGCCTGCTCGATCTCGATGCGCGACTCGGCGATCCAGTCGGCGACGTTGGAATACTGCTGCAGGTACTTGCCGAACGTCTTGCGTTCCTGGCAACGCTCGACCATCAGCTCCAGGGCCAGCTCGGCCATGCCGATCGAGCGCATGCAGTGGTGGATGCGCCCCGGCCCGAGGCGTGCCTGGGCCATCATGAAGCCGTCGCCTTCCTTGCCGAGCAGATTGCTCGCCGGCACCCGCACGTTGCGCAGCAGCAGTTCGCTATGGCCTTCCGGCGCGATGTGGTTCATCACCGGAATGTTGCGCAGCAGCTCGACGCCGGGCGTGTCGAACGGCACCAGAATCATGCTTTGCTGCTGATGGGTCTCGGCGTCCGGATCGGTCTTGCCCATGACGATCAGGAGCCTGCAGTTGGGATGCGATGCGTTGGTGATGAACCACTTGCGTCCGTTGATCACGTAGTCGTCGCCGTCGCGGCGGATCAGCGTCTGGATGTTGGTGGCGTCGGAAGACGGCACGTCCGGCTCGGTCATGGCGAAGGCCGAGCGGATCTCGCCGTTCAGCAGCGGCTCGAGCCAGCGCTGGCGCTGCTCGGGCGTGGCGAACAGGTGCAGCAGCTCCATGTTGCCGGTGTCCGGCGCGTTGCAGTTGAACACTTCGGAAGCCCAGTGGACGCGCCCCATGATCTCCGCCAGCGGCGCGTACTCCAGGTTGCTCAGCCCGTTACCCGGCTCGTCTTCGCCAAGCGATGGCAGGAACAGGTTCCACAGTCCCTCCTCCCGCGCCAGCGCCTTCAGGTCCTCCATGAACGACACGGGGTACTGGCCGGCAGCGACTTCCGCGTGCCAGGCGCCGATGCGCGGCACGATGTGGTCGTCCATGAAGGCCTGCAGCTGCTGCCGCAGGGCCTCCACACGCGGGCTGTAGGCGAAGTTCATGGCAGACCTCTGCTGACTGGAATGGATGCAGCCACCTTAGTCGCCGATACGGCGAACGCAACGAGACTGCAGCCACTGAATCGGCCCCGATAAGCACCACGAAAAAGCGCCGGCAAACTTGACCGGAATCATCACTCCGCGCGGCGGACCTGCTAAGGCGCCGGACAGATGAAGGCGGCGGCGACTACCAGTGCAGGTAGAACATGCCCTTGGCCAGCAGCACGATGCCGATCATCTGCAGGAAGATGGCCCAGTGCAGCGTCCGGTAGCGCGCCGGCGTCATCCTCCCCTTGCGCAGCAGCACGGCCACCAGGCCGAACGTGAGGAACACGCCGACCGCCAGCACGATCTTCAGCGTCAGTTGTGTGGCGAAGCTGCTGGCGAACGGATTGGCCAGTGCCTGGCGGTGATACCAGGCCAGGCCGATACCGGCGCCGTAGACGAACAGGACCACCCAGTGCAGCACCACCCGCGAGCGCGCACCTACGGCACGCTCCACCAGCGGCATGGTCTGCTCGCCGATCTGCTGACGGATACGGCCGAGGATCATCACCTCGAAGAACAGCGTGCCGATGAAAAAGATCGCGGCCAGCAGATGCACCACATGCAGAACGGAATAACTCATCAGTGCCTCCTCGATGACGGTCAGCCGCGATCATCCCCCATCCGACGGCCGGCGGACCAGCCGCCGTGCATCAGCGGGTCGACGCGGTGACCCGCGCGCCATCGCGCTCGATGTGCTGGCCCTGCAGAAAGCGGTCATCCGAAGTGCGGATGCGGGCGATGCTGCCATCCTCGCGCTTGACCACATACAGCGTCTGCTCCAGCCCGGCGGCCTGCTGCGTGCCCTGCCCCATCAGATACCCGAACCCACCACCGATCAGCGCCCCGATCGGGCCGCCCGCTGCGGCCCCGATCATGAAGCCGCTGAGCCCACCGAAGCCGCCACCGACGGCGCGGTCCTTGTGCACTTCCAGAATCTCGTCCGCACTGGCCAGTCCGCTTGCCAGGATTGCCGCTGCCGCCACCAGAACCTTTGCGCTTTTCATGTAATGCTCCTGTCGTGATTGATTTGCCGCCAAGGCTTCACTTCAGGAAGCGTGCCGCTTTTTAGTCCTTTTAAATCATAACGATACGCATTAAATGGTCATAAAAACCCAATCGCACAGGGTTTGATTTACCATTTCTCCAGTAAAATAAACCACACCTCAGCGAACGAACGGTCTAGGCTGGATCACCGATAACGAGGAGGTCTGGTGATGATTCAGTGCAAACGCGCCTATGCACCCGCCGAGGCCACAGACGGCCGCCGGATACTGGTCGACCGGCTATGGCCGCGGGGCTGCGATCGTCAAGGGCTGGCGCTGGAGGCCTGGCTGGCGGATCTGGCGCCATCGACCGAGCTGCGCAGGGCGTTCAAGAACGGCACGCTGAACTTCGCCGAGTTCCGCCGGCGCTACCGCAGCGAACTGGCGGCGCATCCGGAGCACTGGTGGCCACTGCTGGAGATGACCGAAGGGGGTACCCTGACGCTGGTCTACGCGGCTCGGGATGAGCACGAGAACAACGCACGGGTACTGGCCGAATGGCTAGAGCAGGAGGGTGAGCGGTTGAACCGCCCGAGCTCGCCGGCCTGCATGGCCGGCGAGCTCGATCGCGGCCTCAGCGGCGACGATTGACCGTCATCGCAGCGCGAATCAGGTCCGCACCGATTTCGGCCTCGTAGGTTTTCCATACCGGCAGCATCTGCTCGCGCCAGGCCTGGCGTTCTTCCGGCGTGAGGGTGATCAGCTGGCTGCTGCCGCTGGCCAGGATGCGATCGCGGTCGCGCCGATTGACCGCCGCGGCCTCGCGATTCACCGCCTGGGTGACCTCGAGAATGATGCCCTCCAGCTCCGAACGCACGGCGAACGGCATGCTCAGCCAGAATTCGTTGTTGGTGATCAGCATGTAGTCGAGCACACCGTGGTTGGTTTCGGTGATGTACGGCTGAACGCTGTGCATGTTCTGGCTGAGGATGTTCGACCAGGGGTTCTCGGCCCCCTGCACCACGCCGCCCTTGAGCGACTCGTAGACCTTGGCGAACGGCAGCACCACCGACTTGGCACCGACCGCCGCGAACTGCGCCTCAAGCACCGGCGAGGGCTGGATACGGAAGGCCAGACCCGCCGCATCGCTCGGCTTGCGCAGCGGCGCCGTGGCCGAGAGCTGCTTCAGGCCGTTGTTCCAGTAGGCCAGGCCGTAGACGCCGTGATCGGCCATGGAGCGCAGCAGCTGGCGCGCGGCCTCGCGCTTCTGGAAACGCTGCAGCGCCTCGGCGTCATCGAACAGGAACGGCAGATCGAACACTTGCAGTTTCTTGGTGTAGGGCGCGAACTTCGACATCGACGGCGCCAGCAGCTGCACCTTGTTGTCGAACAGCGCCTGCATCTCGTCGGCGTCGCCCACCAGCGTCGAGTTCGGATAGACCTCGACCTTCACCTTGCCGGCCATACGCTCCTCGACCAGCTGCTTGAGCAACAACGCCCCCTTGCCCTTGGGGGTGTCGTCCGCCACCACGTGGGCGAACTTGATGACGATCGGCCCGCCTTCGGCAGCCATCACGGGAGCACTCAACCAATACAGGGCTGCGACCAGCGCAGCGACACAAGACTTGTACATCCAACCCCCAATGGGAAAAGCCCGAAGGCGCCTCGTGAGCACCGTCCGAGTGGTTAGTCGATATGGATTGAAAAGGCCCGCTGACGCGCAACGCCAAGGGTCTTTTGCTGAGGTGGCCCGATCGACACGCGTGCCGCGGTCGTCGCTGGCCTTTCTTGGAATGCCGCTGCGGTGAATGCGGCGCGAGAGCCATCCGCAGCTATACGAAAGTCTTAGGGAACGCCGCAGATGGCACAAGGCCAGAAAGTGCGACCAGCTCTCAAAATGGCGTTTTGCTGGCGCATGAAAGCCCGGCGACGAGCCCGATCAGGCTCATCGCAGCGCTCTGGGGTGGGCGGCTCCGGCCGGTGAACCGGAGCCGTGGAACTCAACGGCGGTTGACGGTCAGCGCGGCACGCATGATGTCTGCGCCGATCTGGCTTTCGAACGACTTCCACACCGGCTGCATCTTCGTGCGCCAGGCCTGGCGCTGTTCCGGCGTCAGGGTGACCAGTGTGGCACTGCCGCTGGCGATCAGCTGTTCGCGTTCGCGCTGGTTGATCGCCGCCGCTTCGGCGTTCACCGTCTGGGTGACTTCAAGGACGATGTTCTCCAGCTCCGAGCGCAGCGCGAAGGGAATGCTGGTCCAGAACTCGGAGTTGGCCACCAGCATGTAGTTGAGCACTCCGTGATTGGTCTCGGTAACGTAGCTCGGCTTGCCGGCGGCGCTCTGCCCGCGCAGGTTCGACCAGGGCCCTTCGGTTCCCTGCACCGTGCCGCTCTGCATGGCCTTGGACACCTCGGAGAACGGCAGGCGCACGGCCTTGGCGTCGACCGCGGCGAACTGCGCCTCGAGCACCGGCGAGGGCTGGATACGGAAGGCCAGACCCGCGGCATCGGCCGGGTTGCGCAGCGGCTGGTTGGCGGTCATCTGCTTCAGGCCGTTGTTCCAGTAGGCCAGGCCGTAGATGCCGCGCCCGGCCATCGAACGGAGCAGTTCACGGCTGGCCTCGCGCTTCTGGAAGCGCGCAACCGCGGCGTCGTCATCGAACAGGAAGGGCAGGTCGAATACCTCCAGCTTCGGCGAATACTCGATGAGTTTGGAGAGCGATGGCGCCAGCATCTGCACCTTGTTGTCCAGCAGCGCCTGCATTTCGTCGGCATCGCCGACCAGCGTCGAGTTCGGGTACACCTCGACATCCACCTGGCCGGCCAGGCGCTGGCGCACCAGCTTCTGGAAAAGCAGCGCGCCCTTGCCCTTGGGCGTGTCGTCCGCCACCACATGGGCGAACTTGATGACGATGGGCTCGGCGGCTTTCGCGGCCATTGGCGAAAGCATGAGCAACAGCGCCGCACAGGGCGCAACAACCAGAGACTTGAACACGATCTACCCCCACGGGAAATAAGCCCGACACGGCGCCTCGTGAGCACCGTTCGAGTGGTGTTTGCAATTCGATATGGTTCAGCCGGCGCCGGGTGTGGCGAGGCTGGGGTACAGCGAGGGGACCAGTGCACCGCGAGCGGAGCCGCAGGCTGGTCTTTATTGGAATGGCGGTGACCGATCGGTACGGGTTGGACCCGACGGTCACCGAGCCGCGCAGTTTTGGCCATCGACGGCTCTGGCACAAGGGTTGAAGCTCCAACCAGCTCTCAAAACCGCACATTGCATCCATCGGCCGGACCGAACTTTCTCGTCACCCCCCCTTCTACTGGCAACCACCCGCCACCGGCCAACGCCATGCCCCCCGAGCAAGCGAACCCGCAAACCGCCGTGACCGACTGCCTGATCGTCGGCGGCGGTCCCGCCGGCCTCACCGCCGCGCTGTACCTGGCGCGCTTCCGACGCAGCTGTCTGGTGGTCGATGCTGGCAGCAGCCGCGCCGCGTGGATACCGCGGTCGCGCAACTACCCGGGCTTTCCACCGGGCATCAGCGGCAACGACCTGCTGGCCAGGCTGCGCGAACAGGCCGCTGGCTACGGCGCACGCCTGGAGCACGGCCAGGTCGAGCACATCGAGCCGCATGTCGAGGGCTTCAGCGTGCGCTACGGCGAGCGCAGCTGCATCACCCGGCGGATCATCCTCGCCACCGGTATTGAGGACCGGCTGCCGGACATGCCCGACATCGAGCCGGCCATTCACGCCGGCAAGGTGCGGCTGTGCGCGATCTGCGATGGCTATGAGGTCGACGGCGACAACGTTGCGGTCTACGGCGAAGCGGAAAGCGCCATCACCCACGCGGTGTTCCTGCGCACCTTCACCGACCGGGTCACCGTCGTGGTGCACGGCGACCAGGCGGCATGCGAACAGGCCATCGCCCTGGCCGAGCACTACGCCATCCGCGTGATCGGCGACCGGGTCGAGTCCATGCAGCCCTGCGAGAACGGCATCGACCTGCTGACCTGCCGCGGCGAGCGGCACAATTTCGACATCATCTACCCCAGCCTGGGCGCACGCTTTCGCTCGGAGCTGGCGCTGCAGCTGGGTCTGGACTGCGACGAATGCGGCGGTGTGAAGGTGGACCAGCACCTGCAGACCTCGCTGCGCGGCCTCTATGCCATCGGTGACGTGACCCTGGGCCTGAAGCAGATCAGCGTCGCCATCGGCCAGGCCGCGCAGGCCGCGACCGCAGTGCACAACAGCCTGGAGGCCAACCCCTGGGGCGGCTCGCGCCAGGCCGCGGACCAGCCCGGCGCCGCGACCGCCCGGAACGACAACGAAAGCCTTCCCGATCAACCTTGACGGGCGGCCGAGGGTCTAGGCTTATACAAGCCTCGCCTGGAGCCTCCCAATGTCCCTCAGTGTCTTCGACCTGTTCAAGATCGGTATCGGCCCGTCCAGTTCGCACACGGTGGGCCCGATGCGCGCCGCCCTGCGCTTTGCCGAAGGCCTGCGCCGTGACGGGCAGCTGACAGCGACCCGCGCCATCAAGGTCGAGCTGTACGGCTCGCTCGGCGCTACCGGCAAGGGCCACGGCAGCGACAAGGCCGTGCTGCTCGGGCTGGAGGGCGAACATCCCGAATCGGTGGATACCGACAGCATCCCGGCGCGCCTGGCGACGATCCGCGAGCGTGGCGAACTGCGCCTGCTCGGCGAGCACCCGATCCCGTTCGACAGCCGGGCGCAGCTGGCCTTCATCCGCCGGCCGCTGCCCTTCCACCCCAACGGTCTGATCTTCCGCGCCTTCGACGCCGCCGGCCTGCAGCTCTGTAGCCGCGAGTACTACTCGGTGGGAGGCGGATTCGTGGTCGACGAGCAGGCCGCCGGTAGCGATCGCATCGTCGAGGACGCCACCGCACTGGCCTACCCCTTTCGCAGCGCTGCCGAGCTGCTTGATCACTGCGCTGCCCATGGGCTGTCCATCAGCCAGCTGATGCTCGCCAACGAGGCCGCCTGGCGGCCGGAAGCAGTGACCCGCAGTGGCCTGCTGCGCATCTGGCAGGTCATGCAGGACTGCGTCGATGCCGGCTGCCGTACCGAAGGCGTGATGCCCGGCGGCCTCAAGGTGCGTCGCCGCGCGGCGGGCCTGTATCGCCAGCTCAGCGAACACCCCGAGGCCAACCTGCGCGATGCGCTCAACGTGCTCGACTGGGTCGATCTCTATGCGCTGGCGGTCAACGAGGAAAACGCCAGCGGCGGGCGCGTGGTCACGGCGCCCACCAATGGCGCGGCGGGCATCATTCCGGCGCTGCTGCATTACTACATGCGCTTCGTCCCGGGTGCGGACGAGGACGGCGTGGTGCGCTTCCTGCTCACCGCCGCCGCCATCGGCATCCTCTACAAGGAGAACGCTTCGATTTCCGGCGCCGAGGTGGGCTGCCAGGGCGAGGTAGGCGTGGCCTGTTCGATGGCTGCCGGCGCGCTGTGCGAAGTGCTCGGCGGCACCCCACAGCAGGTCGAGAACGCCGCCGAGATCGGCATGGAACACAACCTCGGGCTGACCTGCGACCCGGTCGGCGGGCTGGTGCAGGTGCCCTGCATCGAGCGCAACGCCATGGGCGCGGTGAAGGCGATCAACGCCGCGCGCATGGCCTTGCGCGGCGATGGCCGGCACTTCATCTCGCTGGACAAGGTGATCCGCACCATGCGCCAGACCGGCGCCGACATGAAGAGCAAGTACAAGGAAACCGCCCGCGGCGGTCTGGCGGTGAACATCATCGAGTGCTGAGGACACGGGCCGCGCCACGCGAGCCGGCCGCACAGTAATCGCGTGCGCAAAGCCGTATCATCCGTTCGGCAGCACTGCTCGGCAGCGATGGACTCCCTGCTTCGTTCTGCTGTCTGCCCTTTAATGCCCGGAAGTCCCAATGCACCCGAGGATTCGATGAGTACCAGCCCTGAGCCGTCCGTGCCGAAGAACAGCAACCTGACCCGCAGCACGCTGCAGTTTCCCGTGGTCGGTATCGGCGCCTCGGCAGGCGGCCTCAAGGCGCTTATCACGCTGTTCGAAAGCATGCCGGCCGATTGCGGCATGGCCTTCGTGGTGATCATGCACCTCTCGCCCAAACACGAGAGCAAGGCCGACCAGATCCTGCAGAAGGCGACCCGCATGCCGGTGCTGCAGGTCACCCAGCCGACGCCCATCGAGCGCAACCACATCTACGTGATTCCCCCGGCGCTGGACCTGTCGATGAACGACGGCTACCTGCGCCTGACCGAGCCGCAGCGCGAGCGTGGCGTGCAGGTGGCCATCGACCTGTTCTTCCGCACGCTGGCCGACACCCACCACACCCACGCCATCGGCATCGTGCTTTCCGGCAGCGGTGCCGACGGTTCGGTGGGGCTGTCGCGCATCAAGGAACAGGGCGGCATCACCCTGGCGCAGGAACCCGGCGATGCGGAGTTCGAGTCGATGCCGCGCAGCGCCATCGAAACCGGCATGGTCGACATCGTTCTGCCGGTGGCCGACATCGCGCAGAAGCTGGTCGAACTGCACCGCAACATGCAGACGCTGCTCGAGCAGTTCCGCCCGGTGCCGGCGCCCGAGGACGGCGAGCACCCCGCGGTCGAGCCGGGCGAGATGGACTACATCCAGGCGCAACCCCAGACCAAGCCCAACGAGCTGGCGCTGCGCGAGATCCTCGCCGCGCTGCGCACCCGCACCGGCCACGATTTCCGCCATTACAAGCTGGCCACGGTACTGCGCCGCATCGAACGGCGCATGCAGGTCAATGCCCTGCCCGACATGCCCAGTTACGCCCGGTACCTGCAGGGCAACCCGGAGGAAACCCCGGCACTGCTGGCCGACATGCTGATCGGCGTGACCAACTTCTTCCGCGACCGCGAGGCCTTCGAGGCGCTGGAACGCGACATCATCCCCGTGCTGTTCGAGCAGAAGCTCGCCACCGATGACCGCGCTCTGCGGGTCTGGGCCGCGGCCTGCTCCACCGGCGAGGAAGCCTATTCGCTGGCCATGCTGCTCACCGACCAGGCCGCCCACAGCGGGGTCGACATCCAGACCCAGCTGTTCGCCACCGACATCGACGATCGCGCCCTGGAAACCGCGCGCGCCGGCGTCTACCCCGAGGCCATCGTCACCGACGTCACCCCGGCCCGACTGCGCCAGTACTTCGTCAAGGATCAGAACCAGCTGCGCCTGCAGAAGGAGCTGCGCGAGCGAATCCTCTTCGCCCGTCACAACATCCTGCGCGACCCGCCATTCTCGCGGCTCGACCTGATCTCCTGCCGCAACCTGATGATCTACCTGGACCGCGACATCCAGATCGAAGTGCTGCGCATGTTCCACTTCGCCCTCAACCCCGGTGGCTACCTGTTTCTCGGCAGCTCCGAAACCGCCGACGTCTGCAGCCAGCTGTTCACCGCGGTGGACAAGAAGAACCGCATCTACCGCGCCAAGGAAGTGGGCTCCTCGCTGCGCCGCGCGCCCCTCGGCCCGGTGCACGGCTTCACCCTCAGCACGCCGCCGCGCCCGCCGTTCAGCGAGCCGCACCGGCGCCACCGCAAGTTCTCCTTCGCCGACGTGCACCAGCGCGCGCTCGAGCAGTACGCGCCGCCCAGCGTCATCGTCAACCAGGAGGCGGAGATCGTGCACATGTCCGACCGCGCCGGGAACTTCCTGCGCTATGTCGGCGGCGAGCCCTCACTGAACCTGACCACCCTGGTGCATCCCCAGTTGCGCCTCGAACTGCGCACCGCGCTGTACCAGGCCGCCCACACCGGCAAGAGCGTGGAGGCACGGCGCGTGCGTCTGGAACGCGACGGCCGCAGCTACTATGTGAACATGGTGGTGCGCCCGTTCCGCGACAACGAGGCAGGCAGCGACTACATGCTGGTGCTGTTCGACGAAGTGGAAGCCTGCATGGACAGCAGCACACTGGAGGATCCGGACACCAAGGACAGCGTGCTGACCCAGCTCGAGGCGGAACTGCAGCACACCAAGGAGCGCCTGCAGATCACCATGGAGCACTCGGAAACCTCCACCGAGGAACTGCGCGCCTCCAACGAGGAGCTGCAGGCGATCAACGAGGAATTGCGCTCGGCCACCGAGGAGCTGGAAACCAGCAAGGAAGAGCTGCAGTCGATCAACGAAGAACTCACCACCGTCAACTACGAGCTCAAGAGCAAGGTCGACGAGACCAGCAAGATCAACGACGACCTGCAGAACCTGATCTCCTCCACCGACATCGCCACGGTCTTCGTCGACCGCAAGATGCGCATCAAGTGGTTCACCCCGCGTGCCAGGGACATCTTCAACGTGATCGGCAACGATGCCGGCCGTTCGCTGTTCGACATCACCCATCGGCTGGACTACCCGCTGCTGGCCAAGGACGCCGCCGAAGCCTTCGAAGAGCTGCACCTGGTCGAGCGCGAGGTGCGCGACCGCGAGGGCCAGCACTGGTACCTGGCGCGCTTCCTGCCCTATCGCACGCTGGACGACCGCATCGAAGGCGCCGTGCTGACCTTCATCGACATCAGCGACCGCCGCCGGGCCGAGGAAGAGCTACGCGCCGGCGAAGCCCACCTCAAGCTGCTGGCGCAGAGCACCAAGGGCTACGCCATCATCACCCTGGACTGTGACGGCCTGATCACCACCTGGAACTGCGGTGCCGAGCTGATCCTGGGTTACCGCGAAACCGAAGTGCTCGGCCAGACGGTGGACATCATCTACACCGAGCAGGATCGCCAGGCCGGTGTTCCGGAAGCCGAACGCCAGCGCGCACTGCAACATGGCCAGGCCACGGACGAGCGCCGGCACGCCCGCCGCGATGGCAGTCGGTGCTTCCTCAGCGGCCTGCTCAATCCACTGGTGGATGGTACGGGCAAGGTCATCGGCTTCGCCAAGATCGCCCGCGACCTCACCGAGGAACGCCAGCGCAGCTCCGAACAGCAGAACGAACTGGAGAGTGTGCAAGCGGCCAACCTGCAGAAGGACCAGTTCTTCGCCGTACTCTCCCACGAGCTGAAGCACCCGTTGAACCTCATCCAGCTCAACACCGACCTGGTCGCCCGCTCTCAGGCGGTGAAGAACAACCCGAGCCTGCACAAGGCGACGCAGTCGATCCAGAACGCGGTGCGCAGCCAGTCGAGGATCATCGACGACCTGATGGATGTCTCGCGCATCCGCACCGGCAAGCTCAAGCTGCACTTCGCCACGCTGCGCTATCAGGACGTGCTGCGCGGCATCGAAGCGGTGTTCGCGCCGCTGGCACAGAGCGAGAACATCAGCTTCGAGAGCTTCAAGCCGGACGCCCCCATCTACATCCAGGCCGACCCGACACGCCTGGACCAGATCATCTGGAACCTGCTGAACAACGCCTGGAAGTTCTCCAAGGGTGGCGAACGCATCTGCATGCAACTCGAGCGCGAGGGCGACCAGGCCCGGCTCGACGTCATCGACACCGGCGAAGGCATCAGCGCCGACTTTCTGCCCAAGGTCTTCGATATGTTTGGCCAGGCCGAGATGCAGCATGCGCAGCGTGCCAAGCACGGGCTGGGCATTGGCCTGGCGCTGGTCAAGCAGCTGGTCGAGGCGCACAACGGGCGCATCGAGGCCTATTCGGAAGGCATCGGCCGCGGCGCGCGCTTCAGCGTCTGGCTGCCGGTGCATCTGCAGACCGAACTCGAACTCAGCGACCTGGCCAATGCCGATGACGCCGGTGGGCTCAGGGGCATCCGCATCCTGCTGGTGGACGACTCGCCGGACATCCTCGAAACCATGTGCGAGCTGCTGCAAAGCGAGGGCGCCGAGGTCACCACTGCCGACGGCGGTGCGCGGGCCATCGAGCTGGCCGAGCAGACGCCGTTCGATGTGATCGTCTCCGACATCGGCATGCCGGAGATCGACGGCCACAAGATGATGGCCATCATCCGCCAGCAGGGCGCCAATCGGGACACCCCGAGCATCGCCCTGACCGGCTACGGCACCTTGCGCGACGTGGAAAAGGCCATGGCCGCGGGCTTCACCCTGCACCTGCGCAAACCCATCGACCTGCAGGCGCTGATCGACGCGGTGAGCCAGGCGGTGCACTGACTGCCACGCTCGGTAGCAGGTTGATGGCTCGCGGACGTTCATGCTCCCGCCGAGCATGAAGCGCTCTGCGCGGCCGCCAGCAGGCCTCAGCCGTCGGCCCTGCCCACGCCATGCTCGCGCAGCTTGTGGGCGATGGTGGTATGCGACACGCCAAGGCGCTTGCCCAGCTGACGGCTGCTCGGAAACTGCTTGTACAGCCCCTCCAGCACGGCCTTCTCGAAGCGCCCGACGATGCTGGCCAGGTCGCCCTCCAGCGAAAAATCACCCAGTGGCTGCGCCGCGCCGTAGCCCGGCAGACGGATGTGCTCGGACTTGATGATGCCGCCCTCGCACAGAGAAACCGCCTGGAACAGGGTGTTCTCCAGCTGCCGCACGTTGCCCGGCCAGTGATAGCCGGCCAGGCGCTCCAGCGCCTGCGGCGAGAGCGTCGGCAGCGCACAGCCGATCTGCCGGCTGGCCTGATCGATGAAGTGCAGCGCCAGCGGCTGCAGTCCGTCCAGACAATCGCGCAGCGGCGGAATGT
>Ga0155173_1159_pt1 | contig 23789 bp, 20 predicted proteins | sample RifCSPhighO2_01_FD_106141 | JGI IMG/M metagenome (GOLD analysis project Ga0155173, IMG submission 106141) | Pseudomonadales bacterium RIFCSPHIGHO2_01_FULL_64_12
TGATGGCGCTGATCCTGCTGATGATCAGCGCCCAGAAGAAGATGTTGAGGAACAGACCGGTGATGCCGACCAGCGCCCAGACAAGGAGCAGCAGCGGATTGCCGGTGGTGCCGTAGGCGATCAGCAGGATCAGCGCCATCAGCACCATCTGCACGATGATCGCGAGTACCAGCGAGGACAGGTCCAGCGAGCCCATGCTCGGGATGACGCGGCGCATCGGGCGTAGCAGCGGGTGGGTGGCTTTGACGATGAACTGGCTGAGCGGGTTGTAGAAGTCGGCACGTACCAGCTGGAGGATGAAGCGCAGCAGCACGATCAACAGGTAAAGGCTGCCCAGGGTCTGGATGACGAGGATCAGGGCTTGCGAGAGTTGGGACATGAATGCTCCTTATTGGCCCAGTTGTTCGGCCAGTTCGGCCGAGCGTTGTGCAGCGGCGTTCAATGCCTGCTGCACCAGCTGCTCGAAGCCGCCAGCCTGGAAGGCTTTGATCGCCGCTTCGGTGGTTCCGTTCGGCGAGGTGACGCGGCGTCGCAGTTCGGCCGCCTCGACATCGCTCTCGCAGGCCATGCGGGCTGCTCCCAGCGCGGTCTGCAGGGTCAGCTGGGCGGCGGTTTCGCGAGGCAGGCCGAGCTGCTGGCCGGCAGCGGTCATCGCCTCGATGAGCAGGAAGAAATAGGCCGGACCACTGCCGGAAACGGCAGTCACCGCATCGATCAGGTGCTCCTCGTCGAGCCACAGGGCAATGCCGACGGCCGACAGTAGTTGCTCCGCCTGCTGCTTCTGCGCGTCGCTGACCTGCGCATTGGCGAACAGGCCGCTGACGCCCTGGCGCAACAGCGCCGGTGTGTTGGGCATGCAGCGCACGATCGCCTGCGGCTGTGGGCCCAGCCAGCGCTGCAGGCTGTCGCAGCTGATACCGGCGGCGATCGAGACGATCAAGGGGGCGTGGTCCAGACAGGGCGCCAGATCCTGACAAACCGTCTGCATGGCCTGCGGCTTGACCGACAGCACCACCACATCGGCGTTGGCCAATGCGTCGGCATTCTGCGCGAAGGTCTGGATGCCATGCTCGGCGCTGATCTTCGCGCGCTGCTCGACGCCTGGATCGCTGGCGCGGATGGCATCGGCAGCGACGCCTTGGGCGCGCAGCCCACCGATCAGGCTGGCGGCCATGTTGCCGGCGCCGATAAAGGCGATGCGGGGAGAGGTCATAGCGATTCCTTTATTGAGGGCGCCCGTAGTCACGGGCGCCGAACAGTGCGGTGCCGATGCGGACCCAGGTCGCGCCTTCGGCAATTGCCGCTTCGAGGTCCTGGCTCATGCCCATGGACAGCGTATCCAGTGTCAGTGGCAGTCCATCGCGCAACGCGCGCAGGCGGGCAAAGGCGGCGCGCTGCTCGGCGGGGTCTTCGCTCGGTGCGGGAATGCACATCAGCCCACGCAAACGCAGGTGCGGCATCGCGGCGACGGCCTGCGCCAGCTGTGGCAATTCCTCTGGCGCGCAGCCGGACTTGCTCGCCTCGCCGCTGACATTCACCTGCAGGCATATATTCAGCGGCGGCAGTGCTGTGGGGCGCTGATCGGACAGGCGCTGGGCGATCTTCACGCGGTCCACCGAGTGCACCCAGTCGAAGTGTTCGGCGATGGCCTTGGTCTTGTTTGACTGGATGGGGCCGATGAAATGCCAGGTCAGCGGCAGGTCGTCCAGCTCGGCCTGCTTGTCCAGCGCTTCCTGCAGATAGTTCTCGCCGAAATCGCGGATGCCGGCAGCCGCAGCCTCGCGAATGGCGGCGGCCGGCTGAGTCTTGCTCACCGCCAGCAGCCCTACCGTGGCCGGGTCGCGATCCACAGCTTGCGCCGCCTCACGGATGCGCGCTGCGACCTTTGCAATATTCTTCTCTATCGTGGACATTACTTGCGCCCGTCGCCTTGGGTCTGCGCGGCATTCTACCTGCTTGCTTGTAATTGGGGAGTCCCATGGATATCACAGAACTGCTGGCCTTCAGTGCCAAGCAGGGTGCGTCGGATTTGCACCTTTCCGCCGGCCTGCCGCCGATGATTCGCGTCGATGGTGACGTGCGGCGCATCAACCTGCCGGCCATGGACCACAAGCAGGTGCATGCGCTGATCTACGACATCATGAACGACAAGCAGCGCAAGGATTACGAGGAATTCCTCGAAACCGACTTCTCGTTCGAGGTGCCGGGTGTGGCGCGCTTCCGCGTCAACGCCTTCAACCAGAACCGCGGCGCCGGCGCCGTGTTCCGGACCATTCCCTCCAAGGTGCTGACCATGGAGGACCTCAACATGGGTGAGGTCTTCCGCAAGATCACCGACGTGCCGCGCGGGCTGGTGCTGGTCACCGGGCCTACCGGCTCGGGTAAGTCGACCACCCTGGCGGCGATGCTCGATTACCTGAACAACACCAAATACCACCACATCCTCACCATCGAAGACCCGATCGAATTCGTTCACGAATCGAAGAAGTGCCTGGTCAACCAGCGTGAAGTGCATCGCGACACCCTGGGCTTCAACGAGGCGCTGCGTTCGGCCCTACGTGAAGACCCGGACATTATTCTGGTCGGCGAGATGCGCGATCTGGAGACCATCCGCCTGGCGCTGACTGCTGCGGAAACCGGTCACCTGGTGTTCGGCACCCTGCACACCACCTCCGCCGCCAAGACCATCGACCGCGTGGTCGACGTGTTCCCGGCCGAAGAAAAGTCCATGGTCCGCTCGATGCTCTCCGAATCGCTGCAGGCGGTGATCTCGCAGACCCTGCTGAAGAAGATCGGCGGCGGCCGCGTCGCTGCCCACGAGATCATGATCGGCACCCCGGCGATCCGTAACCTGATCCGCGAGGACAAGGTGGCGCAGATGTACTCGGCGATCCAGACCGGCGGTTCGCTCGGCATGCAGACCCTGGACATGTGCCTCAAGGGGCTGCTGGCCAAGGGCCTGATCAGCCGCGACAGCGCGCGGGAAAAGGCCAAGCAGCCCGAGAATTTCTAAACGCCTGACAACCCCGGACGCCGCCCGGTGCGGCGCTTGCCACGATTGCGAGTATGACGATGGAATTCGAGAAACTTCTGCGCCTGATGGTCGAAAAAGGCGGCTCCGATCTGTTCATCACGGCTGGCGTGCCGCCGTCGATGAAGGTCAACGGCAAGATCATGCCGGTGAGCAAGACGCCCATGTCGCCGGAGATGACCCGGGAAACCGTGCACGGCGTGATGAACGAGCAGCAGCGCCGCGAGTTCACCGAGAACCACGAATGCAACTTCGCCATCAGTGCCCGCGGCATCGGTCGCTTCCGTGTCAGCGCGTTCTATCAGCGAAACCTGGCCGGCATGGTGCTGCGTCGCATCGAGACCAACATCCCGACCATCGAAGAACTCAAGCTGCCGGACGTCCTGAAGAAGCTGTCGATGACCAAACGTGGTCTGGTGCTGTTCGTCGGTGCCACCGGTACCGGCAAGTCGACATCGCTGGCCTCGATGATCGGCTACCGCAACAAGAACTCCAGCGGGCACATCATCTCCATCGAAGACCCGATCGAATTCATTCACCAGCACCAGAATTGCATCGTCACCCAGCGCGAAGTGGGCATCGACACCAGCTCCTTCGAGGTGGCGCTGAAGAACACCCTGCGCCAGGCGCCGGACGTGATCCTCATCGGCGAGATCCGTACCCGCGAAACCATGGATTACGCGGTCGCCTTCGCCGAAACCGGCCACCTGTGCCTGGCCACGCTGCACGCCAACAACGCCAACCAGGCGCTGGACCGCATCATCAACTTCTTCCCGCCGGACCGGCACAACCAGGTCTGGATGGACCTGTCGCTCAACCTCAAGGCCATCGTCGCCCAGCAGCTGGTGCCGACGCCTGACGGCAAGGGCCGTCGTGCGGTGATCGAGGTGCTGATCAATACGCCGCTGGCGGCCGACCTGATCCGCAAGGGCGAGGTGCACGAGCTGAAATCGCTGATGAAGCGCTCCACCGAGCTGGGTATGCAGACCTTCGACCAGGCGCTGTACAACCTCTACGCGCAGGGGGAGATCACCTACGAAGATGCCCTGCTGCATGCTGACTCGGCCAACGACCTGCGACTGCTGATCAAGCTGGGTTCGGAAACCGACGGTGAGCACCTGACCAGCGTATCCCAGGGCCTGAGCCTGGAGGTCAGCGACGAGGACCCGGGCCGGCGCTTCCGTTAAGCGTCCGCGTCCGGTTGCCGGCCGATGCGCTTGCCCTGCCGGGCGGCAACGCGCTCGGCCTGGCCATCACGCTGCGCACCGGCGCGTGCGCGATTCATCAATTGCGGAATCAGCATGCCTTCGGGCAGGTTCTTCCAGAACCGTACCGGCAGGTTGCTTTGCAGCACGCTGCGGTTCAATCGGGCCGGATTGAAGGTGCTCTCGTAATAGGCCTTCCATAGTTCGCCGCCGGGGTCGGCAGCGCTCTGCGCCAGGCGCTGCCATTGTGGCGGGCAGGGGCGGACGTGATGAAGGGTCTGACCGTTCCAGCAGACACCATCGTCCGGTGTCGCGATCAGCCAGCTGTTCTCGCCCATGCGCTCGGCGAAATGGTGTGCGGCCCATGGCAGCACGTCGTGCGCCGGTTCGAACCAGGCTACATGCCGCGGGCCGTCGCCATCTTCCAGCGGGCTGAAGCGCAGGAAGGCATGCAGATGGTGCGCCTCGCGGCGAACCGCCTTGATTCGGGCATGCAGCTCGCTGCCATCGACATCGCCCGCCATTCTGGCGCTGGCGTCGCCCTGTATGACCCGCCAGAGCACGCGATACAGCAGGCTCCAGCGATGCTCGGTACGAAAGCGTGCGGCCATCTCCAACTCATCGAGGAGCTGCCGAGGTACGCGGATGCGCGACCCGTCAGTGGCTGCTGGCGCGGGCATCGGCTCATCGAACAAGCCGACGTCCCCGCCGCTTGCCCAGTTCACCTCATGCGGTGCGATCTGCTCTTGCAGCAGCACCCGCGCCGCGTCTCGCCAGCCCTGGAAGCTTCCGTCGAAGCGCACCGTGCGCATCACCATAGCGCCATCTGCGTTGGCGAGCCGTCGCGCAGGTGCTGCCGCAACGCCGCCGATTCCTGCCCGGCGAGGCTGGGGCGGTAGTCATGGGTGACGATGAACGGCTTGGCCTTTTCCAGCGAGCAGCGCAGGCGGGTCAGGTCCTCGAAACGGATGCGCTTGTGCCGTCGCAGGTCCACCAGTCGCTTGGCGCTGAGCACGCCGATACCGGGAACGCGGGCAATCATGGTCGGTTCGGCACGGTTGAGGTCGATCGGGAAATGTTCCCGGTTGGCCAGCGCCCAGGCCAGTTTCGGGTCTACGTCCAGGGCAAGGTTACCGGGACCGCTGAGCAGCTCGCCGGCCGAGAAACCATAGCCGCGCATGAGAAAGTCCGCCTGGTACAGCCGATGCTCGCGCAGCAGTGGCGGTGCGGCGAACGGCACGCTTTTCGGGCTGTGCGGGATGGGGCTGAACGCCGAGTAGTAGACCCGCCGCAGGCGGTAGTCGCCGTAAAGGGACTGCGCGGTATGCAGGATGGTGCGGTCGTCGGTGTCATCGGCGCCAACGATCATCTGCGTGCTCTGCCCGGCAGGAGCGAAACGCGGTGCACGCTTCTCCGCGATGGCCTCGGCCTCGCCCTGGTGGATGGTGTGCATGGCCTGCTTGATGGTCAGCACCTGTTTTTCCGGGGCCAGGCGAATCAGGCTGCTCTCGGTCGGCAGCTCGATGTTCACGCTGAGCCGGTCGGCATGGCGCCCGGCTTCGGCGATCAGCAGCGGGTCGGCATCGGGAATCGTCTTGAGGTGGATGTAGCCGCGAAATTCATGCTCTTCGCGCAGCAGCCTGGCGACCCGCACCAGCTGCTCCATGGTGTAGTCGGCCGAGCGGATGATGCCGGAACTGAGGAAGAGCCCGCTGATGCAATTGCGGCGATAGAAGTCCAGCGTCAGCTCGACTACCTCCTCCGGCGTGAAGCGTGCGCGCGGTACGTCGCTGGAGCGCCGATTGACGCAGTACTGGCAGTCGTACAGGCAGAAATTGGTGAGCAGGATCTTCAACAGCGCCACGCAGCGACCATCCGGGGTAAAGCTGTGGCAGATGCCCATGCCATCAGTGGCACCGAGCCCGCTCTTGCCTTTGGACGAGCGCTTCGGCGCGCCACTGCTGGCACACGAAACGTCGTACTTGGCAGCGTCGGCGAGCACGCTGAGTTTGTCGATCAGTTGCATGACGGGAACCATGAGTACTGTTTGCACATACAGTATCACGGCAGGCGACGGCTTCGGTGGCCGTCTGGCGGCGCTGGGCGGGCGAATTATCGGATAAGCTGGTCGTCATTCACTCAACCGCCTATCGAGGTTCGGATGCGGCAGAACACTCACAGCACGCTGATCGGTTATCTCCTGTGGATATTCGGCTTTCTCGGCTCCCACCGCTTCTACTACGGCAAGCCGATCACCGGCACCATCTGGTTCTTCACCCTCGGCCTGTTCTTCATCGGCTGGATCATCGACCTGTTCCTGATCCCCTCGATGGATCGCGAAGCGGACCTGCGCTTCCAGCCGGGGCCTATCGATTACACGGTGGGCTGGATCCTGCTGACCTTTCTCGGCGTCTTCGGCGTGCACCGCATGTATCAGGGCAAATGGATCACCGGCATCCTCTACCTGTTCACCGGCGGGCTGTTCTTCATCGGCGTGCTCTACGACTTCTGGACGCTGAACACACAGATATCCGAGCGCAATCGCGCGCGGGTCTGAGTTCGGCCGAGAAGCCTTGGGCCGGAGCGGGCGAGCAGCCGCCCCGGCCGTCTGCGCTCAGGCCTGGTAGCTGATGTGGCCGTCGACGAGCGTGTAGCGCACCGAACCGGGCAGGCAATGGCCCATGAACGGACAGTTGCGCCCTTTCGAGTACCAGCTTTCGCCAACCAGGGTCGAGCTGTGCGGGTCGAACAGCACCAGGTCGGCGGGCTGACCGGCCTGCAGTCTGCCGGCGGGAAGTTGCAGCGCGGCGGCCGGGCCGCTGGTGAGGCGCGCCAGCAGGGTCGGCAGGTCGAGCAAACCGTCGTCCACCAGCGTCATCGCCAGTGGCAGAAGAACCTCTGCGCTGCTGATCCCCGGCTCGGTTTCACCGAACGGCGCCAGCTTGGCGTCGGCTTCGTGCGGTTGATGGTGGCTCGAAATCGCCGAGATCACGCCCGCCTTGACCGCCTCGCGCAAGCCGTCACGATCGGCCGTGCCGCGCAGTGGCGGCTGCACGTGATAGAGGCTGGAGAAGCCGTGCAGCGCCTCGTCGGTGAGGATCAGCTGATACATGGCCACGTCGGCGGTTACCGGCAAGCCGCGCGCCTGGGCCTGGGCAATCATCTCCGCACCGCGGGCGCTGGTCAGCTGAGCGAAGTGCGCGCGCACGCCGGAGCGCTCCACCAGCAGGAGGTTGCGCGCCAGGGCCACGGTTTCCGCAGTATCCGGAATGCCGGACAGGCCCAGGAAGCTGGCGGCGGCACCCTCATGGGCGAGGCCGCCTTCGGCCAGGTCGCTGTCCTGGGAATGAAAGATCACCGTCAGGTCGAAGGTGGCGGCGTATTCCAGGGCGCGGCGCAGGTTGCGGTTGCTGGCGAACTCGGTGAGCCCGTTGCCGAAGGCGACGCAGCCGGCCTCGCGCAAGGCGACCAGCTCGGACAGCTGTTCCCCGGCCAGGTTGCGGGTCAGCGCACCGATCGGGAAGACCTTGGCATGGCCGGATTCGCGGGCGCGGTCGAGGATCAGCTCGGCCACCGCGGCGGTGTCCAGCACCGGACGCGTCTGCGGTGGGCAGCACAGACTGGTGATGCCGCCGGCCGCCGCAGCTAGGGTTTCACTGGCGATCGTGCCCTTGCGGCTGTAGCCCGGCTCGCGCAGCGCGACCGAGAGATCGACGAGCCCGGGTGCGGCGATCAGGCCTTGCGCATCGATTGTCTGCTGAGCCTCGAAGCCGGCAGGAGCCTGGCCAATGGACGTGATCCTGCCATCCTGCAGGAAGATATCGGCGACTTCGTCGCGCCCGCTGTTGGGGTCGATAACGCGCGCGCCGAGGATTCTTGTTGCCACCATCACTGCTGCTCCTCGGATACGGGTTCGGAATCGATCTGGCGCTGCGCGGTCTGGCCGCTCATCGCCATGGACAGCACGGCCATGCGGATGGCGATGCCGTAGGTGACCTGGTTGAGAATGACCGACTGCGGGCCGTCGGCCACCGCGGACTCGATCTCCACGCCGCGGTTGATCGGGCCCGGGTGCATGACGATGGCGTCCGGCCTGGCCAGCGCCAGGCGCTGTGTGGTCAGGCCGTAGAGCTTGTAGAACTCGCCTTCGCTGGGCAGCAGACCGCCCTGCATGCGTTCGCGCTGCAGGCGCAACATGATCACCACGTCGACGTCGCGCAGGCCTTCGTTCATGTCGGTGAATACGCGCACGCCGTACTGTTCGATGCCTTCCGGCAGCAGCGTTTTCGGCGCGATCACACGGATGTCAGGGCAGCCCAGGGTACGCAGGGCCAGCATGTTCGAGCGCGCCACCCGCGAGTGCAGGATATCGCCGACGATGGCCACCGACAGATTGTCGAAGCTGCCCTTGTGCCGGCGGATGGTTAGCATGTCGAGCATGCCCTGGGTCGGGTGCGCATGGCGACCGTCGCCACCGTTGATCACCGCCACGTCCGGGCTGACGTGCTCGGCGATGAAATGCGCGGCTCCGGAATCCGCGTGGCGCACCACGAACATGTCCGCCGCCATGGCTTCCAGGTTGCGCAAGGTGTCGGTGAGGGTCTCGCCCTTGCTGGTGGAGGAAGTCGAGACGTTGAGCGTGATGACGTCGGCCGACAAGCGCTTGGCCGCCAGTTCGAAGGTGGTACGGGTGCGGGTGGAGTTCTCGAAGAAGACGTTGCAGACGGTCTTGCCGCGTAGCAGCGGAACCTTCTTCACCGCACGCGCGCCAACCTCGAGGAAGGAGTCGGCGGTGTCCAGAATCTCGGTGAGCAGCTCGCGGGGCAGGCCGTCGAGGGAGAGAAAATGGCGCAGCTGGCCTTGGTCGTTCAGCTGTAGCGGGCGCTTGGCGTCAGTGGGCGTCATCGCAGGATCTCGGTGGGCAGCGGGAGATAGGCGTTAGAAGGAGGGTGCGGCGTCAGGACTGGCTGGCTTCCAGTCGCTGCGGCTCGAGCGCCAGCGGCGCCGGACCAAGCAGCTTGATGCGTTGATCCGGCGCCAGCGACAGCGTCGCCCCGACCACGTCAGGACGGATCGGCAGTTCGCGGGCGTTGAGGTCGAGCAGGCAGACAAGGGTCACGCTGGCAGGCCGGCCGTAGTCGAACAGCTCGTTGAGCGCGGCGCGGATGGTACGGCCGGTCATCAGTACGTCGTCGATCAGCACCAAGTGCTGGCCCTCGATTTCGAATGGCAGCTCCGAAGGCTGCACCTGCGGATGCAAGCCCTTCTGGGTGAAGTCGTCGCGGTAGAAGGACACGTCGAGCACGCCGAGCGGTTCGCTCTGTCCGCGTGCATCGAGCAGCGCCTGGGCGACCCAGACTCCGCCTGTACGAATGCCGATGAAGCGCGGCTCGCGGATGTCGCGCTCGTTCAGGTAGCGCTCCAGTGCCTCGGTCATCTCGGGCAGCAGCTGTTCGGGATTTGGCAGAATCATGGGGTCTCCTTTCGGGATCAGGCGCCGGCGTGATCGTTCAGCCAGCCTTCCAGTAACAGGGCGGCGGCCAGGGCATCGACCGGCCGTTCGCGATAGCCTCCGTGCTGGCCCTGGCGCAGCCGCTCGCCTTTGGCCTCGAAGGTGGTCAGGCGTTCGTCGTGGGTGTGCACCGGCAGGTTGAAGCGGCCGTTGAGGCGGCGGGCGAATTTCTCTGCGCGAGCGCTCATCTCGCTCGGACTGCCGTCCATGTTCAGCGGCAGGCCGACCACCAGCGCGTCGGGCTGCCATTCGCGCAACAGCGCCTCGATCTGCTGCCAATCGGGTACGCCGTTCTGCGCCTTGAGCACGCACAGCTCGCGGGCCTGGCCGGTCACGACCTGGCCGACGGCGACGCCGATCTGCTTGGTGCCATAGTCGAAGCCGAGCAGCAGCCGCGGCGTGCTCATGCGTGGCCGACCTGGGTGCTGAGCAGGCGCAGGTCGACGCCCAGCGAGGCGGCGGCTGCCTGCAGGCGCTGATCGTGGGGGAGGTCAAACAGGATCTGTGGGTCGGCCGGACAGCTCAGCCAGGTATTGTCGGCCAGCTCCGCTTCCAGCTGGCCGGCTTCCCAGCCGGCGTAGCCCAGCGCCACGAAATGCCGCTGCGGGCCTTGACCGTCGGCAATGGCGAACAGCACATCCTGGGACGTGCTCATGCCGAGCGGACCGAGCATCAAGGTCGCCTGAAACTGCTGCTCGGCCGAATGCAGGACGAAGCCGCGGTCGGTCTGCACCGGGCCGCCTGCGAATATAGGCAGGCTCTGACACAGTGCCGGAATCGGTTCGTCCGGGCGCAGCTGCTCGAGCACATCGGCCAGGCTCAGGCCACTTGGACGGTTGACGATAAGCCCCATGGCGCCTTCCGGGCCGTGCTCGATCAGGTAGATCAGCGTCTGGGCAAAGTTCGGATCGGCCATCTGCGGCATGGCGATCAGAAAGTGATGCTTGAGGTAGCTGGGCGCGGTGCTTTTCATGCGCGTTAGCTTAAGCGTTGCACCGCATTCCGGCTACAGCTGCGACCGTTGGTCCCGCCTGCGTTTCAGCGGCTCGACAGCCGGTCGCCGCGTTCGAAGCGCCAGGTGCGGATGATTTCGACCTGATCGTACTTCTGCGCCAGTTCGCCGGTGAAGGGGGCGAACGGCGCGGCCAGGCGAACGATGCGCAGTGCGGCATCATCGAGCACCGGCTGGCCGGACGACTCGATCACACGCAGTTCCTGTACGGTGCCGTCGCGGTTGATGGTGACGAGCATGCGCAGGCTGCCGTAGATCTGCTGGCGGCGGGCTTCGTCGGGGTAGTTGAGGTTGCCGATGCGCTCGACTTTCTTGCGCCATTCGTCGCGATACCAGGCGCTGATGTCACGCATCGTGGCCGCGCTGTTCTGTCGGCTGACCCGCGGTCGTTTGGCGTAGCGCTCGACGTCCTTCGCCAGTTCGGCCTCCAGGCTGGCGATCTCGGCGCTCAGCTGCGAACTGTCGAATGCCGGGGCGGACTGCGGCTCGGGCTGTGGTTGCGTCTGCTGCTTGACGTCTGCCTTCTGCTGCTGCGGGCTGCGCGTGGTGACGACCGTCTTGGCCGGCTCAGGCCGGGTGCTGGGCGGCGGTGCGGCGGGCGGAGTGACTTTGCGGACTTCGGTGTCCTGAAAGGGCGCCTGCTCGGTGGTCTTCGGCGACGCCTTGTGCTCCAGCGTGCCGCTGCCCTGCTGGTTGTCCTGGGCGAGGAAATCCGCGTCCTTGGGCTTTTCCTCGCTCTTGAACGTCGAGAGGGTGATTTCCAGCGTCTTGCTGATCTGCTTCGGTTCGGACAGCGTGAAGCCCAGGCCGAGGATCAGGGCCAGGTGCAGTGCAGCAGCCAGGAAAAGCGTGAAGCCGAGCCGGTCCGCGGGGCGGACTCGGGTCGTTTCAGGCGCAGGATAGCGGATAGCGGCGTTCATCGCGTGTCGGGTCGGCTCGAAGTGCCGCGCAGTCTGCCGGCTTTGAGCTCGCCGTCGCAAGCTCCGAACTCAAAGCTGTTAGCTGGTTCAAGCTTGTAGCTTGGCCGCGATCGCGTCCATGAGGCGTTCGCCGATACGGGTATCGAAGGCGTTGTCGATTTCGCGGATGCAGGTCGGGCTGGTGATGTTGATCTCGGTGAGGTAATCGCCGATGACATCCAGGCCGACGAACAGCAGGCCACGTTCACGCAGCTGCGGCCCAACGATCGCCGCGATCTCGCGGTCGCGATCGGACAGCGGTTGCGCCACGCCGCGGCCGCCGGCGGCCAGGTTGCCGCGTGTCTCGCCAGCCGCGGGAATCCGCGCCAGGCAGTAGGGGATCGGCTCGCCATCGATCATCAGGATGCGCTTGTCGCCATCCTTGATCGCCGGAATGTAGCGCTGCGCCATGATCTGCCGGCTGCCATGCTCGGTCAGCACTTCGAGGATCACGGACAGGTTGGGGTCGCCCTCGCGATGACGGAAGATCGAGGCGCCGCCCATTTCGTCCAGGGGTTTGAGAATGATGTCACGGTGCTCGTTGGCAAACTCGCGGAGAATGTCGGAGCGTCGGCTGACCAAGGTCGGCGGTGTGCACTGCGGGAACTGAGTGGCGAAGAACTTCTCGTTGCAGTCGCGCAGGCTCTGCGGACGGTTGACCACCAGCGTTCCCGCCTTTTCCGCCAGTTCCAGCAGATAGGTTGCGTAGACGTACTCGCTGTTGAATGGCGGATCCTTGCGCATGAGGATCACATCGAGGTCGGCAAGGGCCATGTCGACCTCCTCGCCTGTCTCGAACCAGTGCTGCGGGTCGTTGAAGACCTGCAGCGAGCGCATGCGTGCGCGGTCCTGGTTGCCGAGCTGATAAAGGTCTCGCTGCTCCATATAGAAGAGTGTCCAGCTTCGCGCCTGGGCGGCCAGCAGCATGGCAAGCGAGCTGTCCTTCTTGAAGGCGATCTGCGCGATAGGGTCCATGATGATCCCGACGCGAACGGTCATGAGAGTTTCTCCAGCTATGGGCGGCAACGTGCCGCCGGTGGCGCAAAAGGTCGCTGCAGATTGGCCGTGGTTGTGCACTGGGTCAAGGAAAATCCGGATGCTTTTCCGGTTGATAGCGTGGCCAGGAGGAGTGTGCTAAAAAGGTCCGGCGATTGGGTGCAGCCCATCGGTGGCAGGGCCTCCGGCGCACTGACATAACGATAAACTACGACTCACCGAGGCGATGGTAGGGCGAAATGGAACAGCACTCCGAGGGCTTGAAGGTCATGGTGATCGACGATTCGAAAACGATTCGTCGCACTGCTGAAACCCTGCTGAAGAAAGTAGGTTGCGATGTCATCACCGCAGTGGACGGTTTCGATGCCCTCGCCAAGATTGCGGATACTCATCCCCGCATCATCTTTGTCGATATTATGATGCCCAGGCTGGACGGTTATCAGACCTGCGCGTTGATCAAGAACAACAGTTCCTTCAAGTCGACGCCAGTGATCATGCTGTCTTCCAAAGACGGCCTGTTCGACAAGGCGAAGGGGCGCATTGTCGGCTCCGATCAATACCTCACCAAACCGTTCAGCAAAGAAGAGCTGCTCGGTGCAATCAAGGCTCATGTCCCTGATTTCGCGCCGGTGGAGCAAGCGTCCTGAAGTTCGGCATTGTTTGCCGCTGAAGCCTTCCTAATGGAGAAATCATGGCTCGCGTTCTGATTGTTGATGATTCGCCGACCGAAATGTACAAGCTCACCGCCATGCTGGAGAAGCATGGTCATGTGGTGCTCAAGGCCGAGAATGGGGCCGACGGCGTAGCGTTGGCTCGCCAGGAAAAACCGGACGCCGTGCTGATGGATATCGTCATGCCTGGCTTGAACGGCTTCCAGGCTACGCGCCAGCTCACCAAAGATTCTGAAACCAGTCACATTCCAGTGATCATCGTTACCACCAAGGATCAGGAAACCGATAAGGTCTGGGGCAAGCGCCAGGGGGCCAAGGATTACCTGACCAAACCGGTGGACGAAGCGACACTGCTGAAAACCCTGAATGCCGTTCTGGCAGGCTGATGCCGGGGTAGCCAACACTCGGACAAAGGGACGTGGCCAGCATGCCTGACATGCAAACGCCGTTTCAGCAGTTGCTGGAGCTAGCTAAACGATGCCGCAGCTATGCGGCCGGTCTGCCTTCGCAGCAGGAAGCCATACAAACCTGGGGAGGGATCGGTTTCCGGATGGGCGGGCGACTGTTCGTCGCTCCGATGGGAGAGGTCGGTGAAATCCTGCATGAGCCTCGATATACGTTGCTGCCCGGCGTCAAGAGCTGGGTCAAGGGCGTAGCTAACGTCCGTGGCAGATTGCTGCCGGTAATGGACCTTTGTGGGTATTTCGGACTTGAGCTCTCGCCATTGCGAAAGCAGCGCAGGGTACTGGTCGTTGATCATCAGGAAGTGTTTGCCGGATTGACCGTCGACGAAGTCTTCGGCATGCAGCACTTCCCGGTGGAGACCTTTTCCGAGGAGCTGCCTCCGATCGAGGCATCGATTCAACCGTTCATTCATGGTGTGTTCCAGCGCGAGCAGCCCTGGCTGGTCTTCAGCCCGCACGCTCTGGCAACACATCAGGCGTTTCTAGACGTCGCTTATTGAGTTGTAGGTGGGGTCGACCGAGGTCGGCCTTTTGGTTCTTGGATGGAAGCGCACGGAGGTCCAGGCGGGGGCCGGATAATGATCAAAATGAATGCTAATGCTTTGTTGAGCGGGGTGCGCAGCAATACGCTGATCACCGGTTTGTTTATCGTGCTTATCGTTTCGATCGTATTGCTGTTCGCGAACTTCGCGTACGTGAATACGCAAGCGGATCACGATAACGAGTACATCGCTCACGCTGGAGAGCTGCGCGTACTGTCCCAGCAGATCGCCAAGGACGCCGTGGAAGCGGCAACGGGAACACAGGAGGCGTTCGCTTCCCTGAAGCAGGCTCGTAACGACTTCAACCAGCGCTGGGGCTATCTGTCTCAGGGCAACGACAGCATTGGCCTTCCCGCCGTGCCCGAGTCGCTGCGCGCGGAAGTCAATGCCGTAGAGCAGGACTGGAGCACGCTGCGTCGCGACACCGACGCCATCCTCTCCAGTGAACAAACCGTTCTCTCTCTGCATCAGGTTGCCAGCACCCTGGCAGAAACCATTCCCCAGCTTCAGGTCGAGTACGAGGAAGTCGTCGACATCCTGCTGGAGAGCGGTGCGCCTGCGGCTCAGGTATCGGTAGCGCAGCGTCAGTCGTTGCTGGCGGAGCGTATCCTCGGTTCGGTGAACAAGGTGCTTTCCGGTGACCAGGATTCGGTCCAGGCGGCGGACATGTTCGGTCGTGATGCCAGTCTGTTCGGGCGGGTTCTGAACGCCATGATCGAAGGCAACGTCGCCATGGGCATCACCGCGGTTGCCGACGAAGAGGCACGCGATCGCCTTTCCGAAATTTCCGAGCTGTTCCAGTTCGTATCCGGCTCGGTGGACGAGATTCTCGAGACGTCGCCGGAACTGTTCCAGGTGCGCGAATCGGCGAACAGTATCTTCGAAGTTTCCCAGACCCTGCTGGACAAGACCTCTGCGCTGTCGCAAGGCCTGCAGAATCGCGCCGATGCGCGTTACATCAACACCATCATCGGCTACGTGCTGGGTGCGCTTGCACTGGCAGCGATCATTCTCATCGGCCTGGTGATGGTTCAGGAGGCACGTCGCCGCCTGAGCGAAACCGCCGAGAAGAACGAACGTAACCAGGCAGCGATTCTGCGACTGCTGGACGAGATCGGCGACCTCGCTGACGGTGACCTGACGGTAGCCGCCACCGTAACCGAGGATTTCACCGGTGCGATCGCCGACTCGATCAACTACTCCATCGACCAGCTGCGTGAACTGGTAGCCACCATCAACCAGACTGCCGTGCAGGTATCGGGCGCGGCCCAGGAAACCCAGGCGACGGCCATGCACCTCGCCGAGGCTTCCGAGCATCAGGCGCAGGAGATCGCCGGTGCGTCCGCGGCAATCAACGAGATGGCGGTGTCGATTGACCAGGTATCGGCCAACGCCGCGGAGTCGTCGGCGGTAGCGGAGCGCTCGGTAGCCATTGCCAACAAGGGCAACGAGGTGGTGCACAACACCATCACCGGCATGGACAACATTCGCGAGCAGATCCAGGACACGTCGAAGCGGATCAAGCGTCTCGGCGAATCGTCCCAGGAGATCGGTGACATCGTCAGCCTGATTAACGACATTGCCGACCAGACCAACATCCTCGCGCTCAACGCGGCGATCCAGGCTTCCATGGCGGGTGACGCAGGCCGGGGCTTCGCGGTGGTAGCGGACGAAGTACAGCGTCTGGCGGAGCGTTCGTCGGCGGCGACCAAGCAGATCGAGGCGCTGGTTAAGACCATTCAGACCGACACCAACGAGGCGGTCATCTCGATGGAACAGACCACCGCCGAGGTGGTGCGCGGAGCCCGTCTGGCGCAGGACGCCGGGGTGGCACTGGAAGAGATCGAGAAGGTATCCAAGACCCTGGCGGCGCTGATCCAGAACATTTCCAACGCGGCACGCCAGCAGGCTTCCTCGGCTGGTCACATCTCCAACACCATGAACGTGATCCAAGAGATCACCTCGCAAACGTCGTCGGGTACCACCGCTACTGCCAAGAGCATTGGTAACCTGGCGAAGATGGCCAACGAGATGCGCCATTCCGTTTCCGGTTTTACCCTGCCGGATGCTCAGGATCAGGCCTGACTTGATGGGTGCGGCAGTCATTGATGGCTGCCGCCGATGATCACGAGCGAGGGGCAGGGCATGCAGCCGAGGTTGGACTGGGCATTGGAGCCCCTGGCCGATATGTCGCCGGCGGAATTCCATGATTGGCAGACGCTTCTCGAAGAGCGTTCCGGCATGGTCGTCAGCGAGCAGCGGCGCAGTTTCCTGCAGGCCAACCTGAGTGCACGGATGCGCGAAGTCGGGGCTCCCGACTATGCCACCTACTATCGTCAGGTTACGTCCGGTCCGCGAGGTGCGGTCGAATGGTCGACGCTCATGGATCGGTTGACGGTCCAGGAGACGCGCTTCTTTCGCCATCCCGCTTCCTTCGAGTTGCTGAAGGCTCATCTGGACCAGTGTCTGGAGCAAAGGGCGGGCGATCGGCCGCTGACGTTATGGAGCGTGGGTTGTGCAAGTGGCGAGGAAACCTACTCGCTGGCGATGACCGCTGCCGAGGCACAGGCGCATAGCTCGGCCAAGGTGGGTTTCGGGGTTACCGGCACCGACATCAGCCTCAGCGCCCTGGCCAAGTGTCGCGCGGCGGTCTACAGCGCCCGTCGGCTGGAGCAGGTCGAGCCGGCGTTGCGTGAGCGCTACTTCCTGTCGTTACCCGATGATCGTTTTCAAGTCGTCCCGGATCTCGCTGCACGCGTTTGCTTTGCAAGGCTCAATGTGCTGGAGCTGGCGAATTCGCCGATCTCCGGCATGGACGTCATTTTTTGCCAGAACCTGTTGATCTACTTCCGCCGCTGGCGTCGTCGCGACATCCTCAATCGCCTGGCCGAGTGCCTGGCCCCAGGGGGGCTGCTGGTGATAGGCGTAGGCGAGGTGGTCGGCTGGCAACATCCGGATCTGCTTCCGGTTGCCAACGATCAGGTTCTGGCTTTTACCCGGAAAAGTTTATGAGCGGAGTCGCTATGGGTGATCGGCACGATTATGTCGCCCTGGAGTGGGTGAAAGGCGAGATTGCCGAAACGCTTAAGCAGGCGCGTCAGGCGCTAGAGGCGTTCGTCGAGAATCCACAGGACTCGACTCGGATGAGCTTTTGCCTGACCTATGTGCATCAGGTACATGGCACTCTGCAGATGGTCGAGTTCTTCGGCGCGGCACTGCTCGCCGAGGAAATGGAGCAGCTCGCGCGTGCGCTGCTCGAAGGCCGCGTGGCCAACCAGGGCGAAGCGCTCGAGGTGATGATGCAGGCCATCCTGCAGCTTCCCGTCTATCTGGATCGCATCCAGAGCGCCCGTCGCGACCTGCCGATGGTCGTCCTGCCGTTGCTCAATGATCTGCGTGCCGCCCGTGGCGAAAAGCTGCTCTCGGAAACCAGCCTTTTCTCGCCCGATCTCTCCGGGCGCACCCCGGCGCTTTCTCGCGAGTCCGTCGAGCGCCTGCGCACCGAGGAGCTCCCGGCATTGCTGCGCAAGCTGCGCCAGATGCTGCAAGTCGCACTGGTGGGCGTGATCCGCAACCAGGATCTTCCGACCAATCTGGGCTATATGGCTCGGGTATTTGCCCGCTTGGAACAGCTTTGCAAGGATGCGCCGCTGGCTGCGCTCTGGCAGATCGCGTCGGGGCTGGTCGAAGGGCTGGCCAGTGGTGGTGTAAGCAACGGTACATCGGTTCGCACCCTGCTGCGGCAGGTGGACAAGCAGCTCAAGCGGCTGGTCGAGGAGGGCGCAGATGGTATCAACCAGGCTGCGCCTGATGAGTTGATCAAGAATCTGCTCTTCTATGTCGCCAAGGCGCCCGGGCAGACGCCGCGCATCCAGACGCTCAAGCAGCACTATCGCCTCGATGAAGCGCTGCCGGACAGCACCGTGGTTGATCAGGAACGCGCCCAGCTGGCTGGCCCGGACCGAGGCGCGATGCGCTCGGTGGTCACGGCACTGTGCGAGGAACTGGTCCGCGTGAAGGACAGTCTTGACCTGTTCGTGCGCAGCGATCGCAAGGTCATTTCCGAGCTTGCGAGCCTCGAAGTGCCGCTCAAGCAGATCGCCGATACCCTGGCGGTGCTCGGCTTCGCGCAGCCGCGCAAGATCATTCTCGACCAGATCGCCCTGGTCCAGTCCGTTGCGCAGGGACGGCAGGCGCCCGACGACGCCGTGCTGATGGATATCGCCGGAGCATTGCTCTATGTCGAGGCCACGCTCGCCGGCATGGTCGGAGGCCCTGCGGAGGAGCGCAGCGAAGCGAATCATCTGCCGACCACCGATGTGGCTCAGATTCACCAGCTGGTTATTCGCGAAGCGCGCAACGGGCTGGAGCAGGCGAAGGATGCGATCATCGAGTTCATCGCCTCGCAATGGAATCACGAGCACCTGGCGCGCGTTCCCGATCTGCTGACCCAGGTCCGTGGCGGCCTGGCCATGATTCCGTTGGAGCGTGCTGCAGCGCTGCTGCAGGCTTGTAACAGCTACATTCAGGACCAGCTGTTGGCCCGCCAGGCTGTGCCTGACTGGCAGAGCCTGGACACCTTGGCGGATGCGATCACCAGCGTCGAGTACTACCTGGAGCGACTGTCGGAAGACTGCGGGACGCAAGGCGACCTGATTCTCGATGTCGCCGAGGAGAGTCTGCAGAACCTGGGTTATTCGCTGGGACAAGAAAAGCCGCAACCGGTAGAGCAGATCGCCGAATCCGAGATGCTGGATCCGCTGGCCGAGATCGAAGTGCTTCCGGAAGAGCCGGAGGTGAGTCCCGAGACGTTTGCCTTTGCCGAGCCCTCTGAAGAACAACAACCGGACGCATCGGAGCCGGCTTTCGCCAGCGAGTCGCAATTGCTGCTCGACGCCGCGGAAGCCGAACCCGAAATCGAGGCGGTGGAATTCGAGCCCGAGTGGACACTAGGGGATTCAACCTCCGCGGACGATGAGATCGTCTTCAGTCTGCCGGATGATGAGTCGTCGGCTGCTCCGGCCCTTGCCGAGACGGCGGACGAGGAGCCGAGCCTGGAGGAGTGGAGCGTGGCGCAGGTTGCCGAGCTCGACCTTCCCGAAGTGACCCTGCCTGACTTCACGCAGCCCGAAGCAGCTCCCGTTGTCGAACCCGAGCCGGCAATCAGCCTGGAGCAGGTGATGGCCGCGCCGGTTACCGCCATCAATCCGCCGGCGCAGGATGTTCCGCCAAGCCTCCTGCCTCCGCCTGCCGACGAGGAGCCGGTCGATGAAGACCTGCTTGAAGTCTTCATCGAAGAGGCCGCTGAAGTCTTGGAAACCATCGGCGAATACCTGCCGCGCTGGTTCTCCGACAGTGATGACAAGGATGCGCTGGGTGAAGTCCGCCGTGCATTCCACACCCTCAAGGGCAGCGGACGGATGGTGCGGGCGCTGATTATCGGCGAACTCGCATGGTCCATCGAGAACCTGCTCAATCGCGTCCTGGATCGCACCATCGTCGCCGGCGATTCGGTCAGGCAGGTGGTGCGTGACGTCGTCGAGCTGATGCCAGCGCTGGTCGAGGAGTTCGCCGCCAAGGCGCAGCGCCAGCGTGACGATGTCGATCGATTGGCGGCCACCGCACATGCGCTGGCCAAGGGGCAGTCGGTAACGCTGCCTCAGCCGGTCGCTGAGGTTGTCGAGGCCTTTGTGCCTGACGTGGACCCACAGCCCGCACCGATCGCCGAAGCGCCTCAGGCGGTTCTGCCTGAAAACGATGACGATGCGCTGGACCCGCAGTTGCTGGAAATCTTTCGCAACGAGGCAGAGTCGCACCTGACCACGCTCGTCAGCTTTCTCGCAGATTGCGCGCAACGCCTACCCCAACCGGTGACCGATGCATTGCAGCGCGCGCTGCACACCCTCAAGGGCAGTGCGCACATGGCCGGCATCCTGCCCGTTGCGGAAATCGCGACGCCGTTGGAAAAGATGGTCAAGGAATTCAAGACCAACCTGATCCAGATGGACCTGGCGGAAGCCGAGCTGCTGCACGAGGCCGAGTCGCTGCTGCGGCAGGGGCTGGTCAATCTCGACCATGAACCGCTGGCACCGATCGAAGGGGCTCCCGCGTTCCTGGCCAAGGTGCATGCGTTGCATCAGGCGCGACTGGTCGAGGCGGGTGCCCGCCAGCAGAACGATGCAGGCGAGGCGCGCGATCCGAGCATGATTGCGCTGTTCCTCTCCGAAGGCATGGATATTCTGCTGGACGCAGAAGACTTGTTGCGCAGCTGGCGTGAGCATCCGGCCGAGCGCCAGGAGCTCTCCGCCCTGCTGCAGGAGCTGACCACGCTCGGGCAGGGCGCCAAGATGGCCGATCTGCCGCAGATGGAGGCCCTGTGTCAGGTCCTGCTGCGCCTGTATGCCGTTGTCGAAGAGGGCCGACTCGCCGTCAGCGAGCGCTTCTTCGATGATGTAGAGCGCGGCCATGAAGCGCTGGTCGGGATGATGGACCAGGTGGCGGCAGCGCTGCAGGTCAGCGAGCAGTCTGAACTGCTGGCGCGTCTGGAGGCGCTGCTGGACGAGGCGATAGACCCGCTGGATCTTGCGCAGTCATTTGCCGGGCCGCAGGTTGCATCGCCCGAGCCCGCGCCCGTTACACAATTGGAAGCCGAAGCCGAAGCCGAAGCCGAAGCCGAAGCCGAAGCCGAAGCCGAAGCCGAAGCCGAAGCGTGGCCGGCCGATCCTGTGGTGGACGAAGCGCAGGATGATCTCGACCATGAAATGGTCGAGATATTTCTCGATGAGGCGGTCGATCTCATGGAGAGCGCAGGCCAGGCGCTGGATCGCTGGCTTGCCGATCCCGCCAATCAGATGGCCCTCTCGGCGCTATTGCGCGACCTGCATACCCTCAAGGGTGGCGCCCGGATGGCCTCCATTCGCCCGATCGGTGACCTGGCGCACGAGCTTGAATCGCTCTATGAAGGTCTCTCCGACGGCCGTTACGTCCACTCCGTCGAGTTGGCGACGCTGTTGCAGCGCAGCCACGATCACCTGGCCCTGCAGCTCGAGCAACTGCAACGCCAGCTGCCGATGAGCTGCGCCGATGCTCTGATCGAGTCGATGCGCGCCTTTCGTCAGGGCGCTTTTCCTGCGTTCGAAGCCGAGGACGTAGTTGCCGAGGCGCAGCCGGATCAGGGTAATGAGTCCCATACGTTCGAGGAGCCACTCGAGGGCGAGTACGCTTTTGACGCTGTGCCGGACCAGCCTCCGGTCATGGAGGTCATCGATCTGCCACTGGCTGACATCGATGAGTCATTCATCAGCGAAGAGGGTGAAGCAGTCAGTCCCCTGGAGGACGTTGAAGCCTCCGAGGCCTCGTTCAGCGAAGCGCAGGACGAGATCGAGCTCGAACTGCCTGAAATCGAAGAGGCGCCCGCGTCGTTCGAGGTGGCCGCGGATGCCCCGCGAGCCGAAGCGGTCGATCGTCAGCCAGAGCTGGTAGATCGCGACCCCGAGCTGGTGGAGATCTTCCTGGAGGAGGGCTTCGACCTTATCGAAAGCGCGGCCGGCGGGTTACAGCGCTGGATGGCGGATGTCGACAACAGCTTCGAGCTCGAAGCACTGCAGCGGGATCTGCACACCCTCAAGGGTGGCGCACGGATGGCGGATATCCGCGAGATCGGTGATCTCGCCCATGAACTCGAGTTTCTCTATGAGGGGCTGTGCGCGGGCAGCTACCGAGCCAGTTCCGAGCTGTTCGGCCTCCTGCAGGCCTGCCAGGACCGTCTGGCGGAGATGCTCGAAGCGGTGCGGGCGCACAATCCGATTCCTAGCGGTGATGCGCTGATCGAGACGATTCGCCGATTTCGCAACAACCCCGAGGAACAGCTGAGCATCCCCAGCAGCGTATCGCTGAAGGCTGCGCAGGAGGATGCGCAGCAGTCGGCCGAGGCCGAGATCCTCGATATCTTCGTCGAGGAAGCGGACGACCTGCTGGAAGAGATGGAGTCGGCCCTGGGCCGCTGGGATGCTGGCCGCGAGGACGCGGCTCCCCTGGCTGACATGCTTCGCGTGTTGCACACCCTCAAGGGCGGGGCACGCCTGGCGGGGCAGACTGCCCTGGGCAACATGGCCCATGATCTGGAGCAGCGCCTGAGCGAGGCGCAGCAACAGGGCGCCCCCTGGCCGGACAGTCTGTTCCTCGATGTACAACAGGGTTATGACGCGCTGCTCAAGGACGTCGAGCAGTTGCGCGACAGCCTTGCCAGCGATAGCGCCGAGCCGCTGTATTCGGAGCCACAGCATGCGGAGCTGCAGGAGACCGAGTCGCCGTTGCCGAGCGAGCCGCTGACACTGCCGCAGCCGATCGTTGCGGCGAGCAGCCAGCCGGCGCCAAGCGCTGCGCCGGCAAAGGTCCTGCCGTTTATTCGGCGCGCCCAGCAGGCCGCTCAGGAAGCCGCTGCGCGTCGAGCACCACAGGAACTGGTCAAGGTGCCGGCGGAACTGCTGGAAGGGCTTGTCAACCTGGCTGGTGAAACCTCGATCTTCCGTGGTCGGGTGGAGCAGCAAGTCAGCGACGTCGGGTTCACGCTCGGCGAAATGGAAGCGACCATCGAGCGCGTGCGCGATCAGCTGCGCCGGCTGGATACCGAAACCCAGGCGCAGATTCTCAGCCGTTATCAGGCCGAGGCCGAGCGGGCCGGCTATGACGATTTCGATCCGCTGGAGATGGACCGCCATTCGCAGCTGCAGCAGCTGTCCCGGGCGCTGTTCGAGTCGGCCTCCGACTTGCTCGACCTGAAGGAAACCCTCGCTGCGCGTAACCGCGATGCCGAAACCCTGCTGCTGCAGCAAGCACGCGTCAATACCGAGCTTCAGGAAGGCCTCATGCGTACGCGCATGGTGCCCTTCGAGCGGCTGGTGCCGCGTCTGCGTCGTATCGTCCGGCAGGTGGCCGGTGAACTCGGCAAGCAGGTCGAGTTCCTGGTCGGCAACGCCACCGGCGAGATGGACCGCAGCGTGCTCGAGCGAATCGTCGCGCCGCTGGAGCATATGCTGCGCAATGCCGTGGACCACGGTATCGAGTCGGTCGAACGGCGCCGTGCCGCCGGCAAATCCGAGCAGGGCACGATCCGCCTGGATCTGGCGCGTGAAGGCGGCGATATCGTCCTGACGCTGACGGACGACGGTGGCGGCATCAACCTCGAGGCGGTGCGGCGCAAGGCGATCGAACGCGGCCTGATGTCCGCCGACAGCGGTCTGTCCGAACACGAGATCCTGCAATTCATCCTCGAGGCCGGTTTCTCCACCGCCGAGCGCGTCACGCAGATCTCCGGCCGTGGTGTCGGCATGGACGTCGTGCATTCGGAGGTCAAGCAGCTCGGTGGCTCCATGAGCATCGAATCGACGCTGGGCCA
>Ga0155173_1125_pt6 | contig 23086 bp, 17 predicted proteins | sample RifCSPhighO2_01_FD_106141 | JGI IMG/M metagenome (GOLD analysis project Ga0155173, IMG submission 106141) | Pseudomonadales bacterium RIFCSPHIGHO2_01_FULL_64_12
AGATCCGCCACGGTAGAAGCAGGCGCCTTTTGGACAAAGATGTCACCTTGCTGGGCATTTTCGAAGGCGTGAAGAACCAGATCGACCGAATCTTCCAACGACATCAGGAAACGCGTCATGTTTGGATCAGTTACAGTGATCGACTCATCATCTTTGAGTTGATCGATGAATAAAGGAATAACAGAACCGCGCGAAGCCATTACGTTGCCATAGCGTGTAGCGCAAATAACCGGTCCATTTTTCGGCATTAGGCGTGACTTCGCGACCATCAATTTCTCCGCCATCGCTTTGGAAATACCCATAGCATTGATCGGATAAACAGCCTTATCGGTAGACAGCACGACAACACGCTTCACGCCAGTAGCTACAGCTGCATTGAGAACATTTTCGGTACCAATAACGTTAGTTTTCACCGCCTCCATCGGATAGAACTCACAGGAAGGAACCTGTTTCAGTGCAGCAGCATGGAAGATGTAATCAACACCCACCATTGCATTTGCAAGACTACCGTAGTCACGAACATCACCTATGAAAAATTTCACTTTGTCGTTAGCAAGTGAAATACGCATATCTTCTTGTTTTTTTTCATCGCGACTAAAAACACGGATTTCCTTGACGTTGGTATCAAGGAAGCGTTTCAGCACAGTATTGCCGAACGATCCGGTGCCGCCAGTGATCATCAGAATCTTATCGTCAAACATATCAATACCACGTCTAATAAAGTGAAAGCATTCAGCGCTGATCGCGCATTTGCTCAATGAGTTCACGCCATGTCGGCGGAGTGTAACCGGAAGCGCGCCGGAAAATGGTGGAATCCAGGGAGCGGTCGATCACCACGTGGTCGTCCGGCACTATCTCGATATCCTTTCCATATATCTCAGCCACAAGCGTGAGCAAGTTGTACTTGTCAATAGGATCGACCGAGATATGGTATAGGCCGTGCAGCTGCCGCGACGGTATCACGTTGTCACGGATCACTCGTGCCAATTCGACAGTAGGCAGCCCTGAGAAGATCGCCTTGCGATAGCCCTTGACGGAGCCCTCTTGAGATAGAAACCAGTCCAGCAGGGCATGGTTGCTGCCGAGTTCGTGGCCAATTATCGAGGTTCGGAGCGTGACCGCATTCGGCTGATCGTGTAGCTCACCGATGTACTTTGACTTCCCGTACAAGTCCTCCGCATCGGACAAATCCGATTCTACGTACAGACCCTTACTGCCAGAGAAGACACAATCGGTACTTATATGGATCAGCCGAGCGCCACCCAAAGTACATAGCTTCGCCAAACGATGCGGAAGCAAGGCGTTGATCGGAAGTGCGACCAATGGATCGTTGGCATCGGCAAGTTGCTTGATCAAGCCCACACAATTTATCACCACATCAGGACGTACGCGTGCCAAGGCCGCAGTCAGTGCATCCTGATCAAGCACATCAACACCCGACAGCATGCGCTCATGCTGTTTCTCACTGAAATGGGAGAGACCTGCAGAACTGCGCAGCGTACCCCAAACATCCAGCACAGGAGACGCATCCAACACTTTGAATACGTCATGCCCAAGCATGCCGGTCACACCCAGAACCAATACCCGCATCGCTTCACACCTCTTATATATCGGCTCTCGACGCCAGAATCTCAACCAGGCGTTCTGTCTGTCGGTCCATGTCGAAATGCTCGTTAAAATAACTCTGGCCAGCGCTCCCCATTTGCTCTCGTTCTGCAAGCGACAGCGACATGAGCGCAAGAATACTCTCTACCAACGCATTAGCGCTCTCAGGTTCGCACGTTTTACCTGCGCCCGCCTCTTCAATAACACGGGCACCTTCCCCACGTAACGAAGCAATGATCGGCTTTCCGGCAGCAAGATACGCCTGCACTTTACTGGGGATGGTGTAAGAAAAAATCTCCTCATCCCTGAGAGAAACCAACAAGGCGGAGGAATGCTCGAATATCTGCGGCATTGCCTCCATAGGGAAGCGACCCGCAAGAATCAGGTTATCGAGTCCTAGAGAGGCTTTGCGCTCTTTTACCCACTCAAGCCTGCTACCACTTCCGACTAAAACGAACTTTAGCGCCGGATACTGACGTAGCAGCTCAGCAGCTTCGACGACGGTTTCGATCGATTGAGCAATCCCGATATTTCCGGCAAAAACCACACAGAAATTTTCCCGTAATTCTTCAAGAAGTTGCGGTGGGACTTCAGACGCCACTGTTTTTTCGGAGGGTAATGCGATGGAATTCGGGTAATACACAAGTTTGCTACGGCAGGCATAACGGGCGACGGGGTCAAAGAACGCACGCGACTGCAACAGCAATGTGTCGCAACAGGCATAGATTCCTCGCACCATCCAACCCACCATACGAAGTGCCAGGGGATTGCGCACGAACCCTGTCGCAGCGAGGCTCTCGGGCCAGAGATCCTGTACCCAGACCGCAAGATGCGCGCGCTTGAGCCACTTGAGAGGAATGGCCGGTATCACCTGAGTAATGGGCGACATCGCAAACACCACGATGCTGTCGAACTTGCGCCCACGCAGCAGCCACGGCAGCAGAAAGAGCCCCGTGGCTACGAAAGACAAGTAATTGAGGATAAGGTTCCTGGAGCCGCCCCGCCCACGCGGCCACAGGGGAACCCGTATTACATCGACACTTTCAGCAAAACGCTCACGTTGAACTCCCCACGCCTTATATCCATCGAAAATCTCCCCACCAGGATAATTGGGCTTGGCAGTTGCCACAGTCACCTCATGCCCCTGCTCACTGAGCTTCCGCACCAAGTCATTAACTATAAATGTTTCAGGCCAAAAATACTGAGAAAGAAATAGTATTTTCATCATAAAGCCTTACATATGCCATCGAGATAATCACGCACCACCCCAAAAAAACCCATTAAATTATGCTTATTTATAATTTTACAATCACAAACCGAATAAAATACAAAGAAAAACACCTCGCACACACCTTGAAGACTATTGCTTGCAATCTCAACCCAAGATACCCGGCGACTTATAAAGGCGGATGGTAAACGTAATCAATAAAGCCGCCATTAAGTGCATCAATCCAATTTTTCGCATCGCTAGAGCAATATGGGTAATTCGGCCTTCCGATACCTTCAAAAGCTTTGGGAGTTCCAATCACTGGTATTTTGCGAACGATGGAATCTATAACTTTTATTTTGATTCCAGCCCCATCCAATACAGGAGCTATAGTGAAATCACAATGCGACAATGCATCAGATAAAGATTCAACAAATCCAACAAACTTGAATTCAGGGAAACGTGCAGCCAAATGATCATCTACCTCACCAATACAAAAAACTTCAATCGAATCAACGCATGATGGAAAAACATTATAATAAAACCATTCTAAACCGCGATAATTTTCTGCTCGACGAATCGAACCGAGAAAAATCGCACGAAAGACACCGCGCTTGCGTACTTTAGCACGAAAAGGCTCAACTTCAGGATATAGCTTCTCAAAAAGATTTACCACACGATCATCACGAACACCATAGAACCTTCGCAACAAACGCCTATCCTTTTCCGACAGCACATAGATACGCTTCGCAGACTTAAAAATTCGCTTCTCTGACCAGCGAACCCATGCGTTTAAGGGAAGTCGTTTTTGGACGATAACATCATGCGCTACCAGCTCAAACTCCAACGCCGGAAATCTAACAGCCAAATTAAACGTTTGCGAAAAGTTCAAAACCCCGCCCCCCTTCACAGGGCGTGGACCAAAAGTACAAAATACAGGGTGTAGGATGGGGCATCTTAGCCAAATTAGCAGAGCGCGAAGAAAACGCACGAATCTACGCTCCTGGTTACTTCTTGAAATATGAACATATTCGGAACCAAAGTAACCAAGCAGTTTCTTAGTCACCACTCCACCACCGTATTTACCGCCAGCCTCAAACGCTGAAATTATTTGGCGCACTACGCAACCCCCGCAAAATTAGTTTATAAAAATAGTACACCCCAATTAATGGCAGCATGGTTTTAACTATTGGATTCAACTGCCAAAGTACTCCATATTTTAATGTCATCACACAAGTAGCACAGTAAAAAATATAAATCACTGCCCACGCAAAAGAAAGCTCACGACCAAAAATTTTATTTGTCAACCACCCAAAAATAAAACCAATGATACATGCACGAATCGCTAGATCAAACAAGCCCAACCCCCACAGCGCTGAGTCTGCGATAGGGCCATTTGTTTGCGGCGGCACAGGGTAATTGGGATAAAATTCACGCCAGTACCAACTTTGAGGGCTAAGATGAGAATTAGCGTTAGATGAGAACAAGCTCATAATTTCAAAAAAAAACATTTTCCCATCGCGCAAGGGCAACTGCCCTACTTCTGAAAGCGAATATAAATGGAAACCAGTAGAAAATACCGCACCCAACTCACCCATCGGCTTGACACCAAAAGCTTGAAAATGCTGAATAGTCTCAGCCAAATCAAATTCATAATAACGAAAAACCTCAATAAACCAAAAACTACAAAGACCACATAATGCAGCGAAAAAAACGTATCTAAGCTTAACTTTATTTACGAAAAGCGCATAAGCTACGCCGCCGGCGATAATAAAAAAAAGCAACTCAACCCTGGAGCCACTCGACATTAATAACTGATAAAAAGCAATTGCCAAAATCCCCATCACCTTCAGCCATTTCTTTATTGGCAAAAAAACAAATGAAATAACCATAAAATATTGAGAACCTGCAGCAATACGATTTGCAAGAGCATAAACAATTCTTTCCCACTGACCCAAACTTTCTATTACTTGATACTTCTCATAATAAATATCTGTTTCGCCCGCAATACTATTCCCCAGAATAGAGAAAGTAAAAAAAAGCGGAATAAAAAAAACGATTTCCTTCAATCCTAGTCTACGCCCGAGACTGTCTACTCGCCGACTAAAATCAACAACATCGACACGACGCCTAACAAACATATATGCAAGAAGAAAGCACAGAAGAAAAATATTATGCCGCCATAGATGTACTGCTAAGGCATCTTCAGTAGGGGTCAAACTGTTCAATTCCATCCAAGGCCAGCCGGGCACTTCATCTAGCTCGAGAAACAAAAAAGTCATCCCAGGAGCTGCAGTGTATAAAAAGCACAGAGAAAAAAATATAAAACCAAGATCAGCCGCACAATAGCCAGCAGTACGCCGCACCATTAACGAAACACCAACGGCATAGATAAGAAGCGTACCCAGAAAGGCCAGCGCAATCATTTCAGCTCCGAGACATATTTATTCATACGGCATAAGCGCTTACGCGCTGAAATTTTGTACCTTAATGAAGAGACAATACCATTAATGATTTCTTTTACTTTTAGTTTATTCCTTAACAGGGCTGTGCTCTGTACAAAATATGCAGCATCAAGAATATTTTTGATAAAGGTATCATTACAACCAATAAACACAGCATTTAGATTAGCCCCATCACCATCAAAATCAGAGCGCTCAATATACTTCCATTTAGAATCAATCAATTTATTAATGTAGTCGCTGAGGCCATGTTGCTTAGCGATATTAATCAAGATGCGAATCTCCCGTGCAATTCGGTCAGTTGAATAGAGACCGTTTGCCAACTCATCCAAAGACTTCGAAAGGAGATCCGTGTAATCTATTCCCTCAAAATGACCAGGCCAATTTTGTAACTTACTCGCAGTTAAAAGATAATCAGCAGTCATCAAAGAAATAAGGGGACTATATGGCTGCGAAGCAAGCTCATTTGCCATTTTTTTATCAGACGCTTTGTTGAAGAAATCCTCAGACTGACGCTTTGCTGCTTCATCTTTTGAAAGATATGCCATTCCTTGGGACGAGGGGGATACTCCATATATAGTTATTGGATTATCTTCAAACCAGAATCTGGTAACTTCGCCGGCCAATACAATGCCCGAATATCCATCAGGTGTGGGTGATTGATAAAACTCACCACTTGGGCTTCGACGCCTCACTCTTGAGATCAGGTTGACTGAAACAGCACCCTTGACATAAATCATCGGGGTTTCTTCGTCGGCAATATAATTAAGTACTTTTGCTTGACGCAATAAATACTCCCGAGAATCAACATATCTTCCTTGAGTTCTTCGGGTGAGTTTAATTTTACCGAAAATAGAGTTCGCGCCAGGATAAGTATAAATTGGCGGATTCCAAGTAATGAGATCCACCTGAGTTTCATCAATACGCTGGACTAATCTCTCAATTGCTCCCGGCATCAAACCATCATCACCTCCTAAAAACATAACATAACCTTGCACAGCATGGTCGAGTGCAAACTCGAAATTGCGCTTCATTCCAACATTGGAGCCGGGCGATACATAACTGATACGCGAATCTCTGCTGTGTGCAGCCTCTACTACTTGGCGAGTATTGTCACTACTGCCATCGTCACTAACAATTACACGCAGATTATTGTAGGTTTGAATTTCGCACGTACGCAGCGTGTGGAACAGGTACTGCGCTCTATCTTTCACCGGTATCAATACGTATACGTAAGGTTCAAATTTTTTCATAGATAAAGCTCAACATAAAGAACGCACCAATCACAACAACTGGCAGAATGAATACCTTTCGATACCAATCGAAAAGACTTATTGGGAACACGAACCGCTTTATCACATACGGTTCTAATACAAGGCCGATTAATCCGTGAACCAGCCATACAGCAGCTGCACCTGGATATCCCCATATATGTATGCTTGGAACTGCCACTAGAACACCCAAAACAAGGGATATAGTCATTGCCAAAACATGAATTAACGGTTTTCCTGCAGCCTGGCAGAGCGCACCTGGAAGCCAAGTAACACTTGCTAGCCCTAGCCCTACTAACAAAATCTTAAAAGCATATATTTGCTGTTCGTCATACGAGCCAAGCCAAATATTAAAAATTAATTCTGCACCTAAAAAACCCACCAACCAAATCATAGTGACTATCAGAACGAGCTGCTTACAGCTGCTGCAAAATAAAGCCGAAAGGCTATCTGGATCTTTAAAATAAACTGATGAATACTCTGTAAAATAAACCCTGTAAAACGGAAGAGTGACCAAGCTAATTACACTTGCTGCAGTTAGCGCAGCAGAGTATTTTCCGACTTCATTTATCCCGCACGTTAGCCCAACCAAAGTCCGGTCGGACGCAATAAGACACATGCTTACTATCGAAGTTACCCACATCCCAAGAGACTGATTAACTAGAGTCGACAGCGATTTAATACACTCAAAAATTTTCGGCCGAAGGGTAAAATTGGCATGCCTTGAACAGTATTGCTTAAATAAATAACCACTAATACTTGCTGCAAGTATCTGATACAAAAAGAACCATGCCAAACTATCTGTATAGCTTACAACTGCAATCGCCCCCCCAAACCTGAGTACATTAGAAACTATCTGTGACTTTGCCAATTCATCATAACGCATTACAGCCGAAAGAATAGCGGTACAGCAAAGCGTTTGAAATTGTATGACCAAGGCCACAACCATAAGAATGTAAGGGATCGCCCCAACAAAGCCATATATCTGAATAAGAAATAAAACTACCGCACAACCCAAGAGCAAACCATTATAACGATAAAATCTCATTGCCCCTGAAATTAACGCATCATTCGAATTCTGATTATTTGTCAATTCTCTATTTAGGGCCGCGCCGACCCCATAGTCAAATACTTGAATTATTCCCTGAAGCATTATCCAGATACTTATAACACCGAATATTTCATATCCGAGCGACCTAACCATCACTCCCGTAGCAATAACAGTTAAGCCACCACCTATAACACCCGAAAACAGGCTCCAACTCAAATGTTTAAATCGATTATGATGGAAAAAATTCCGCATATTACAGAGCCCCAAACACGCTATTCCGATATTTTTATATTGATTATATTGAGTACCTGCCTCTGCGCTCTGGTGATTGAGCGCAGATCAAAAATTAACTTAAAAAACACGCATGTATGCAATATAACTAAAGCAAAACTGATTCTCATGAAAACAAAAATATTTAACCTTACATTAAATATTACCGCTTACTTCGTCTGAACTTAATAGTTCGAAGCTTATTGGCAGCGCCCATAAATATCAAGGAAGCGGACGATATCATCCTCGCCAAGATATTCACCGATTTGTACTTCTATCATCACAAGATCCATGATCCCCGGGTTTTCAAGACGGTGCTTATGGCCGGCGGGTATATAGGTTGACTCGTTGGTGGCGACGAAGATTTCTTGGTTTCCATTGATGACCTTGGCCATGCCGCTGACGACTATCCAGTGTTCGCTGCGGTGGTGATGCATCTGTAGACTGAGGCTGGCCCCGGGTTTAACCTCGATACGCTTAATTTTGAAGCGCTGGCCTTCCTCAAGAACGGTATATGTGCCCCACGGACGAGTGACGGTGGGGTGCAGCTTTAAGGCTCCATGATTTTGCGCCTTGAGACGTGCAACTACCTGCTTGACATCTTGCGCCCTGTCAGCATTAGCGACCAAAAGAGCATCCGAGGTATCGATAATTAGAAGGTTATCGATTCCAACCGCGGCAACTAGCCGATCCTCACTCTGAACGTAACTGTTGATGCTATCAACAAAGATCACTTCGCCAATAGCGCGGTTGTTCTCATCGTCCGGTTCGGCCATATCGCGGATAGCACTCCATGATCCTATGTCGCTCCAACCGATGTCGACCGGAACTACTGCCACCCTAGCCGATCGCTCCATCACCGCGTAGTCGACAGATATATCGGGTACTGCATTGAAAGTTTCGGCGGGCATCTCGAACATCGTATCGGTCAAGCTAGATTTCTCTCGCATTTCTGACCAACAGGCCTCACAGGCTTTGAGCACCTCAGGGGCATGGGCCGAGAGTTCATCAAGAAAAACTCCGGCCTTGAAGCAGAACATTCCAGAATTCCAAAGGAAATCATCGTCAAGGAGATATTCTCGAGCCTTGTCCTCAGATGGTTTTTCAACGAAGCCCTTCACCGCCCTTCCTCCGCCGATCGCTTGGCCCGCCTCGATGTAGCCAAAACCGGTTTCAGGAGAATCAGGCACGACGCCAAAGGTGACGAGGTAGTCTTGGGCTGCGAGGCCAACGGCATCCGTCACCGCTTTGTCGAATGATTGTTCGTTCTTTATCAAGTGGTCGGCGGCAAGAACCAATAGTTTAGCGTCACGCCCATGCTTATTGGCGACATACAGCGCGGCCATGGCTACAGCCGGGGCGGTATTGCGCCCTACCGGTTCGAGCAGAAATACACCCTGGTGTCCGTCGCAGAGCCGCGCACGGGCTAGTTCATCTCTACTCATGAAGAAATAGTCGCGGTTAGTGACGGTGACAAGCTCACCCCCATACCCGACATGGGCCGCCCGGAGATAGGTCTTGAGCAACAGACTCTCGCCGTCGGCTAGCTTCATAAACGGCTTGGGACGCCCTTCACGGGAAACGGGCCAAAGCCGAGTGCCGGCGCCACCGGAGAGGATGACTGGGATCAACATTTCTGTACCTCCGTAAAAAAATGTGCGAAATTGCGCGACTTATTCACGTCGGCGTTTTCAACAGCACAGCTTAATGGAAGAGCAACTGCAAAGAAACGACATATAGCTTTTAAGACAATTCACCGTAGAACTTTGACTGATGCAGGATTTGTCCATCCTTAGACTTGGCGCCTGCAGTGAAGCAATCAGCGATTGGCTATAGCTAGGCTCTCCGCACCTGTACTACTTTGTGTTTGGATATAAGCTCATTTAGTAACTGGCAATTGGGCACCACGACAATCATCGCCGACCAAGATTGACGAGAGCGAATGAACCTTCGCATAAGCTGACTGGGCTTCGGCATTAACACAGGACATCTCTTTGAGATTTAGGGTATCTTTGAGGGCAGTTAGTTAGTGCCATTTAAGGACAAGGTACGGACCATAGCGCCTATCAGATAACCGACACGTACAGTTCTTTATATCGGGCTCGTGATGAAGGAATTTAATAGTAACATCGAAACTATCCACGTAAGGAGTTTTCTAGTTCCGTCTTGAGCTTCTGTTTAGCCTTGGCCATGGCCAGAGTAAAAAGATACAAAACAGAGTGTTTATTGCCGAGAGCCTTAGTCGAGGCTCCACTAATAGCGGAGACGGCGCGAGTGGTGAGGCGCAACACGTATTCGCGCACGGAAGTCGACTCCAGTATATTCCCGATGGTCGATTTCTCTTTCTGTACCATCGATTTAGCGTTGCACATAGCTACCAATTTGTCGACGGTATCACCGCACTGAAAAATGGCCGTGACCAATTTCTTCGGTTTGGGCTCACTATTTGCTGAGATGCCAATGACAGCCGAGCCAATGCAAACGGCACCGCCCGTAACGAGGATTTTCATTGCGTAATGAGTCCTTCGATGACGATGCGTTGTTGCACTACCCTTTGAGGGTTGGCGCGACTTTCAATATTTAACCGCAGTAACGGTTCCGTATTCGAAGCCCGTATATTCATGCGCCAATCGGAGAACTCCAAGCTAAGCCCATCAATAGGGTCGACCTTGGGATGCTGCGAGGTAAAGTGGGCCTGCACCACAGCGAGCACCGCATTGGCATCGCTGACTGTGTAGTTAATCTCGCCGCTGCAGGGGTAAGCTGCCATGCGCTCGCCCACCAGTTCGGAAAGTTTCTTGCCTTGGCGGCTCATCAGCTCGGCCACCAACAGCCAGGGGATCATGCCGCTGTCGCAGTAGGCGAAGTCGCGGAAGTAGTGGTGTGCGCTCATCTCGCCGCCGTAGATGGCGTTTTCCTTGCGCATGCGCTCTTTGATGAAAGCGTGGCCGGTTTTGCTCTGGATCGCCTGGCCACCGTTCTGCTGGCAGATGTCGATGGTGTTCCAGGTCAGGCGCGGGTCGTGGATGATCTTGGCGCCTGGCTCCTTCTTGAGGAAGGCTTCGGCCAGCAGGCTGACGATGTAGTAGCCCTCGATGAACGCGCCACTCTCGTCGAATAGAAAACAGCGGTCGAAGTCGCCGTCCCAGGCGATGCCCATATCAGCGCCATGCGCTTTGACCGCATCAGCAGTTGCGGCGCGATTTTCCAGCAGGATGGGGTTGGGGATGCCATTAGGGAAGCTGCCATCGGGCTGGTGATGTACCTTGATGAACTCAACTGGCGCGCCCAAGGCCTTGAAGCGCTGCTCCAACGCATCGATCACGTGACCCGCAGCGCCGTTGCCGGCATTGACAACCAGCTTGAGCGGTTGAAGATCAGCAGGGCTGATATAGCCGAGCAGGTGTTCGATGTAAGCGTCCTGGCATGATTGGCGGGCCAGGCTGCCGCGCTTGCCGACCGGTGCGAAGTTGTCTGCCTCGGCCAGAGCCTGAATATCTTTGAGCCCGGTGTCACCACTGATCGGCTGGGCGCCACGACTCACCAGTTTCATGCCGTTGAAATCGATTGGGTTGTGGCTGCCGGTTACCTCGATGCCACCATCGACATCGAGGTGAAAGGCAGCGAAATAAACTTCTTCGGTGCCGGTGATGCCGAGGTCGATCACGTCGCAGCCGGCATCCTGCAGGCCCTTGGCCATCGCCTGCTTGAGGCCCTCGGTGGACAGCCGCATGTCGCCGCCGATAACGATGCGCTTGCTGTTTAGGTATTGCGCGTAGGCGCGACCGATACGGTAGGCGATGTCTTCGTTCAGTTCGGCGCCGAGCTGGCCACGGATGTCATAGGCGTTAAAACAGCTCAACATAAATATGGCAACCCAATCTTGTTATGCTTGCAGTTGATCCCATCGCTTTTAAGATTTCCTTTAGCTGTAGTTTGCAGGAGACCTTCGCCACGTGAAGCCACCCCTAACCCCGGCCAGCAGATAGGGAATTCGCCCGGCGTGGTCGATATGCTCGTGGGTGACGACCAGCGCCTTGAAGGCTTGCAGCGCGAATTCGATGGCCAGCTGCCCTGCGCTCGCCCGACCACCGGCCGAAGTTTCCCTGCCCTGGAACAGGCCGCAATCGACAAGCAGGCTGCTGGTCGCGTGTATATGTAGTTGATGGCAGGAGCCATCACACCTTCGCTGGCGCCGTGATGCTCGATGGTCGGATAGCGCATGGTCGTTCCTTTACCGACGCCGTTCCTTCGCTGCCTGCCGCTCATCCCCTCCCCCCGGCTGGTGCGGCCGATGACCGGAAAGGAAACAGGGCGCTGCAGTGAATGGATATAACGGTGCATGGTCAGTCCTTGAACGAGCACATCGGATGGGCACGCTACCGTCTACCTAGCGCGCACCCGACATGCACATTGCAGCAAAGCGGGTGCAACGAAGCGGTGATTCTGATCGGCGGATATTAGGCAGTTACGCGATGGCCTTGGGCCATATGACGTACCAGTGCCACAAATAATCCGAGCATACCGCCTAGCACCAATGCGAGCGCAACGATCATCACCTTCCTAGGTTTGATCGGCGCACTCGGCTCGACTGCTTGCTGGTCGATGGACACCAGCTTGAGCGATGCAGTATCGAACTGCAGCGCACGCAGGCGTGCGGCCTCTTCACGCCAGCCGGCGAGGTCTTTCAGGAAAAGATCTTCGTTTTCCCGGCTGTTGAGCACTTCGATCTGACGATTGTGCTCAAGCAGCTTCAGCTCCCGGGCAATTTGTGCAATCCGCGGCTCGGTGAAGTCGTCTGAGCGACGAGCCAGGAGCGCCTTGCGTTCGGCTTCCAACGCTTCGCTACCCATGAAATACAAAGGTATCTGTTGGTTGTTGACCTCGGTACGGATCACGCTGCCTTGGCCCGTGATCTGAGGCGCTCCAAGGGAGGAAGGCGTGGTGGGTTTGCTTATACCCAGCGACGTCGCGATTCGAATCGCTTCGTTGAGCTGATTGATGCGGTTATCGCGACGCGTCCGGAGCTGCTGGCGCAGGGCTGCCAATTCATCATTCAACTCTGCACGCTTGAGCGCATCCGCTTCGGTCAGCTTGGCGATCTTGATTTCCTTGCTGGCTTCATAGCCGGCACGAGCAGCGGCAATCTTCTTGTCAAGCTGACTGAGCCGGTTGCCGATTAGGGCTTCCAGATCAGCCGCTATCTCCTTGCGGACATTAGCCAGGGAGAAATTCACAAAACTGTTGACGATCTCAACCCCATCCAGCGCTTCGGGATAGGTCAGCTGGAGGCCGACATACGGAGACGTCCCCTCAGGCTTCTTTGGATCTGGTTGCAGCAACTTGAAGGCCTCATCGTTGAAGGCTTCAAAAGTCTGCTCAAGTGTTCGCCCAGGCTGCACGAGATCAGCGAAAAGCTGCGGGTGTTCGCGGAAGAAGGCCAGCCGATTCTCGTACGAGTCAAGCGTTGCCCCGACCTGAGCCAGCGCTTGTTTCGGAGACAGCTTGTAGATACCAAGATGATTCAACTCATCGAGATCTTTGATAGCGGCCGGTCGTAGCACGCTTTGAACGGTGTAATAACGAGGTGCCAGCAAAGCGTAGAGCAACCCGAAAAGCGCGCACACCCCAGCTATGCCGCCAATTAGAAGCTTTTGCTTCCATAAAGAGCGAAAGAGTTGGATGAGGTCGACTTCATCAGGCGTTGCCGAAGCAAGGACTTGCGGAGGAGTTACTGCGTTCACTTGAGGTCCGTCTCGCTGAATACGGCGACGCAGAGCGCGCGCCAGGGACTATACCGCAAGCACACGGAAAAGTTCCGTCTCATGCTGCGGGCCGCCATTTTGCCAGCCAGCTCACAAAAAACAAGTGACCCGCATCAACTTAATTTGGCGATTGTGAGCGCCTATAACATCGTGCTAGCTGCCCGCCGACCTTCAGTTACGCTGCCAGGCAAAGCGTTCAACGCCGTGCCTGGCTCTCGCAGAGGAAGTAACGCGCCTACTTATGACGCCGATGGGGTTTGCAGCTCGCGACCGCGATTTGCAAGGCTGCGGACCAAGGCAGCGAATACACCAAGCATGCCGCCGAGCACAAAGCCCAATGCCAGAATCATCGCTTTCTTGGGCTTGATTGGCTTGGACGAATCCAGCGCGGGCTGATCCAATCGAACAAGCCGCAACCGATCGGTATCGAGTTTGATCCCCTTCAAGCGGGCGGCCTCTTCGCGCAATTCAGCGAGATTGGTCAGGTAGAGGTCTTCACCCTCTCGCTCTCTGAGAATTTCCACCTCGCGATTATTTTCTAGCATCGCGAGCTCGGATTGGATCTCGGCGATTCGAGGCTCGATGAAGTCATCCGACTTGCGACTCGCGAGGGCATCACGCTCCGCGGATAGTGCTTCTGTTCCCATGAAATACAGCGGGGTTTCCCGACTGTTTACCTCCGTCCGAATGACTTGCGCGCCGCCTCTGGCTAGGTCGGACATGGCGGACGGGCTTGTTGGCTTACGAATACCCAGCGACTCGGCTATCGATATCGCCTCCGTCAATTGTTGGATCCGATTAGTACGTCGCGTCTTGAGTTCAGCGCGCAAAGCGGCGAGTTCGTCCTGAAGCTGGGCCTGCTTCAGCGCGCTTTCTTCGAGCAGGGACGCGATCTTCGCCTCCTTGGACGCTTCATAGTTTGCCCGCTGAGCCTCGATGTTCATCTCCAGACTGGCCAGACGGTTTTTGACGAGGCTTTCCACATCCTCCGCAATTTCGCGGCGCTCAAGCTCCAACACATAAGCAACAAAGCCATTGACTACCGAAGCGCCGGCGACACCCTCGGGGTAAGTAAGCCTCAGCCCCACGAACGCGCTGCGGTTCTCCGTGCGCTTTGGGTCAGGGAACAGCATCTCAAACGCCTCTTCGTTGAACTCAGCGAATGCCTGCTCCAATTGCTCGCCCCGCTCGGTGAGATTCGGAAACAGCTCCGGATTGTTCATGAAGAACTCCAGACGGTTGTCATAAGACGACAGGCCGCCTGCTACACGATTGATGGCCTCTTCTGGAGTGAGCTTGTAGATGCCCGTTTCATTGAGCTGGTCCAGATTGCTCTGCGGCACTGGACGGAGGTAGGTTCGAGCTTGAAAGTACGGCGTCGCCAGGAAGGCGTACAGGGCCGCTAGTAGCGTAACGAGAAGCGTGATGCCAGCGATCAGAATCTTCTGTCGCCAAAGCGCACGCAACAGTTCGACCAAGTCAATTTCATCGTTAGATGAAGTGGGTTGCTGCACGATCATCCGAAGTCCTTGTTATGTGTGCTCTTCACTGCGGAGCAAGCGAACCGGATTTTGTACGTACGAACCGCAAAAAGTTCAGCCGAATGATGGCTTTTAACAACTATTTAGGCTGATGCCTCGTTGCCGCTGGGAGAGCAAACCTAGCCGCTTGTCAGTCCTCATCGTTCACCCGATCCCGCAACTCCTTCCCAGGCTTGAAATGCGGAACGAATTTGCCGTCGAGGCTGACGGATTGACCGGTTTTGGGATTGCGCCCGATGCGCGGGGCGCGGTAGTGCAGGGAGAAACTGCCGAAGCCGCGGATCTCGATCCTCTCGCCGGTGGCCAGGGCCTGAGCCATTTGCTCGAGCATGGTCTTGATGGCCAGCTCGACATCCTTGGATGAAAGCAGCCCCTGCTGGGTGACGATTCGCTCGATCAACTCCGACTTGGTCATGGTTTTCCCTTCGTTTTCAAGCGGCTAGATCATTCGGGTTGCGTTCGTTTGTAGCATGTTGTTCAGAGTTTGAACAGCCCGAACGGGATTGACGACGAATGAGTGCTTGGTTTAGGAAACCGTGACACAGATCGGAAATTTGGCTCGCCCGCCCGCTCATGGGCGGCGCCGGTCGAAGGCAGGATTGCTGCCAGATCTTTTTTAAGGGAATAAAAAAGGCGGGCTCTAGAGCCCGCCTTTTGTTTTGCCTACTGCAAATCAGTCTTCGCGATAACGGCGCAGCTTGAGCTGCTTGCCGCCCACGCGGGTGTCCTTGAGTTTACCGAGCAGGCGATCGAGGCCATCTTCCGGCAGCTCGACCAAGCTGAAGCTGTCGCGCACCTGGATACGGCCGATGGCTTCGCGGGCCAGGCCGCCCTCGTTGAGGATAGCGCCGAGCAGGTTGCGGGCGGCGATGCCGTCACGCGCGCCCAGCGGGGTGCGGCAACGGGCGCGGCCTTCGGCCAGAGGCATCGGCGCACGACGCTCGCGATCACCGCTACGCTCAGGACGCTCGGAGCGTTCGCGCGGACCGCTGCTCGGAACCAGCGGTTGCTCTTTCTCCACTTCGGCCAGAGTCAGCGCCTGGCCATTGGTGGCCTTGCGCAGCAACGCAGCGGCCAGGGCACGCGGGCTGCAGCCGATGTCGGCAACCAGTTTGTCGAGCAGCTCGCCATGGGTGGCTTCGGCATCGGCGACCAGCGGCGCGAGGCTGTTGGTCAGCTTCTTGATGCGCGCGTCCAGCACTTGCTGGGCATTGGGCAGACGGGCTTCGGCGACCTTCTGGTTGGTCACGCGCTCGATGACCTGCAGCATGCGACGCTCACGCGGAGTGACCAGCAGCAGCGCGCGACCTTCGCGGCCAGCACGGCCGGTACGGCCGATGCGGTGCACATAGGATTCCGGATCGTACGGCATGTCCACGTTGAACACGTGGGTGATGCGCGGTACGTCGATACCACGGGCGGCGACGTCGGTGGCGACGACGATGTCCAGACGGCCATCCTTGAGCGATTCGATGACGCGTTCACGCTGGTTCTGCGCGATGTCGCCGTTCAGCGCAGCGGCCTTGTAGCCCTTGGCTTCCAGCGCGGCGGCCAGGTCAAGGGTGGCCTGCTTGGTGCGCACGAAGGCGATCAGTGCGTCGAAATCCTCAACTTCGAGCAAGCGCAGCACGGCTTGGATCTTCTGATCGGCATGGACCATGAGGTGCGCCTGCTCGATCCGCGCGACGGTCTGGGTCTTGGCAGCGATCTTGATGTGCTGCGGCTCGCGCAGGTGCTTCTCGGCAATCGCGCGAATGGAGTGCGGCAGCGTAGCGGAGAACAGAACAGTCTGACGGCTTTCCGGCATGGCTTCGAAGATCACTTCCAAGTCGTCCATGAAGCCGAGCTTGAGCATCTCGTCGGCTTCATCGAGGACCAGGAAGCGGATGGTCGACAGCAGCTCGCCGTTACGGCTCAGGTGGTCAACCAGGCGGCCCGGAGTGGCGACGATAACCTGCGCGCCCTGACGGATGGCCTTGAGCTGCGGGCCCATCGGGGCACCACCATAGATGGCGACGACGCTGACGCCCGGCATCTGCTTGGAATAGGTCTCGAACGCGGTGGCGACCTGCAGCGCCAGTTCGCGGGTCGGCGCGAGAATCAGCGCCTGCGGCTCACGCTTGGCCGGATCGATCTTGGACAGGATCGGCAGCGCGAAGGCGGCGGTCTTGCCGGTACCGGTCTGGGCCTGGCCGATCATGTCGTGACCACCGAGGATCACCGGGATCGCCTGGGCCTGGATGGGGGATGGTTCTTCGTAGCCGACTGCGCTGATGGCAGCCAGAACAGCGGAGTGAATACCGAGTGCGGCAAAGCCGCCGATTTCCTGGGTCATGGGTCTTGTCTCTGATGCTCCGCAAGACCCATTGTTCCGAAGCTGCGCATGCCGTGCAAAACCCGAAGGTCACCCTGGCAGCCTGGTCGGCGGGGTTGCGAAAACGTATGGATGATGAATCGTCAAGATAGTCCGCTCGAAGCGGACAGCAGCCGAAGCGGCGCTTCGTGTGTTGCAGTACCTGAACGCAGGCTGGGTTTCAGCCGGCGCGTACTATACCGGATTAACGTGACGCTGTGCGGATATTTTAAGCCGCAGCGGATGACGCCACGGCCCGGGACTCCCCGCACAGGCACCTCCCAGCGAAACCGCCGGGAGGTGCGACCGGAGATCAGGCCGCTTCGCTGTTGGCGGCACTGACACGGAAGCGGCCGACCAGCTGGTGCAGCTTGCCGGCGGTATGGCGGACGCGCTCGGCGCTGTCCTGCAGCACGCCGAGGGTCTGCCCCATCTCGTTGGAGGCCTGATCGACGCCGCGGATTGTTTGCCCATAGTGCAGGCTGCGCTCATTCAACCCCTTGATGATCTCGAACATGCGCTCCACGGCTTCGTGCAGGTGGACGTTCTCCGACGAGGCCTCCTCGGTCAACCGCAGGCTGCTGTCGACGTCCTGCACTCCGCCCTGCATGAACGACACCGCCTGGCGCGTCTCGGACTGCAGGCTTTCCACCTTGCCGCGGATATCCTCCGCCGCCTTGGCCGTGCGCAGCGCGAGCGAACGTACCTCCCCTGCCACCACCGCAAAACCGCGGCCGTGATCACCGGCGCGTGCCGCCTCGATCGCGGCATTCAGCGCCAGCAGGTTGGTCGGGGTGGTGACGTCGCTGATCAGCCCGACGATCTCGTCGATCTCGCCCATGCGGCTGTCGAGCAGCTGCACGCTCTGCGCCGAGCGCTGCACCACATCACGGATGGATTCGGTGCCCTGGCGCACCGTATCGAAGCGCTCCCGCGCGCGGCACATCACTTCGTCCATGGCGACTTTCATTTCTTCGGCGGTCATCGAAGCCTGTTGAATTTCGCCCAACTGCTCCTCCACCAGCAACAACAGCTGGTGGATCGACTCGGCGACGTCACTGGTGGTCTGCCCGGCTTCGCTGCTGCGCACCAGCATCAGCTCGTTGTCCTGGCGCACATGTTTCGACACCTGGATCACCTGACCGACCACGCCATCCAGGCTGTCGATGAAGCTGTTGATCCAGCGCGCCATGTCACCGCTCTCGTCGCGCGGCATGGCGCTGCTGTCGACGCGCTGACGCAGATTGCCCTCGCCCTCGGCCAGGGTGCGGATCACCTCGGTCATCGCCTGCATGCGCGCCGCCAGCCGGCGCGGCCCGAATGAGGCGAACGCCCAGGCGCCGAGCACGAGCAGCACGCCGTTGAGCAGGTAGAGCGCCGTCTCGGACAGCCCGCTGAAGGCCTGCAGCAGGCTGCCCGTGACGAACAGCGTGATTACGGTGAGCAGGTACGTCTTCATAAGGCCAACGCTCAGCGAACGCCGGCGATAGACCTCTTCCAGATCGGCCTCGCACATCATGCCCCAGCGATCCGGGGAGCCCGGTAGCTGGAAGGTGACGCCCTTGCCGATCACCGGAATGTGGCGGTAATCGGAATAGCCGGGATAGGTGACGAACAGGTTCGAACCCCTGGCGATGGTTTCCCGCACACCGGGGTGCAGCTGGCCGGTGGCCGGATCGGTGAAGCGCAGTTCCAGCTCGGTGTGCTGCTGGACACGGACCGTGCCCCAGCGAGTGTGCACGCCGCTTTTCAGGTTCTCACCGTGGCTGAAGGTGGCGTCCTCGAAGCGCGAGCGCGACAGGGCCGTACCGGGTTGGATGCGGCTGTCGAAGCGCGAGTCGACCATAAACAGATAGTTGTCGCCGGACTCGGGATAGACATGCCCGGCTTCGCGCTGGATCAGATCCCCCAGCACATCGTTCGGCACTCGCGCACAGAGACAGCCGAGGCGTTTACCTGCGGCGTGCACGGGCTGATAGAACATCAGCGTCACCGCGTCGTGGAAGCGTGACGTGCTCGCCCCCAGGCGCTCGGTCAGCGGATCGCGATAAGGGCCATGCAAGAACGGCTCGTGCAGCCCCCGCGCAACGGCCTGCGCATCCAAATCCTGCTGACCGACATGCGCGGCGCACGTGGACGCCAGTACCCGCCCTTGCGGGTCGATGACGAACAGTTCGGACAGGTCGGGGAGCTGGGCACGCTTCTTTTCCAGCAGGTCGATATCCACATGAGCCAGCCCTTCGCCCAGGCTCGCGGCCAGGTCCGCCAGATGGTCCCAGTGAGCGCTCACCCAGTTCTGCAGGATGCGCACCCGGGACTGCGCAACGCCTTCGAACACCTGCTCGATGGCGGGATACACACCACGGTTCAACCAGCAGGACCAGCCCATCGACAGCTTGCCGGTGCGTCCCAGCCAGGGCAGCCAGTGACGTTCACTAGGGGAAAGTTGCATTTGGAGGCTTTGAAGCTGGGTCACCGGGCAGTCCTTGATGATCGGAAAGACATAATGGCCAATTGCAATTAGGAGACCAGCAAGCGATCAGGCCACGGCTGCGAGCACAGGCTCCCCTGTGCACCAGGACCGCTCATGTTTGCCTCATAAGCTGCTAGACCGGTGAACGGCGCCCCGCATCGGAAAGCGCTCTGCGTAGCGGGTGCGTCGAAACGCCGCGGGCAGGTCCTCGGCGGTATGCCGACATAAGCGCACCAAATTAGAGACCTGGTGAATTGGCCGGTGCATCGCTGTGCACCAGCATGGCGCACGCTTGCCCTCAACTGGCTGGGCGCAGCGCGCCGATCAGTGAATCCAGCGAATAACCCAGACGAGGTGCCAACGCTTCGGCACGCGATCGCAGGCCCGCCAAATCCAGCTGCTGTTCCAGATCGGCCGGCACCAGCACCACCACGTTGCCCTCCTTCACCGGACATTCCCAGTAGTGCCGGTGATACAGGCCACGCAAAAGGGCAGCTCCCAGCGGCCGGTCGTCGTCGGTGCCCCATTGGTTGATGACGAGCCACCCGCCCGGGTTGAGCTTTTCCTGGCAGCGTTTGAGAAATGACCAGGCCAGATGCGCCGCGTCCGGCCCAGCGTCGTTGTAGAGGTCGACAAATATCAAATCAGCCGTTTCGGCGGTTTCCAGCAGCTCGGTCGCATCTCCGATGCGGATGTACAATCGCGGATCGTTCTGCAAACCCAGGTATTGCATGGCCAGCTCCGGCACCGCCGGGCGCAGCTCGATGACCTCGACGTCCTCCAGCGGCAGGAACTTGAGGCAGGCCTGGGTCAGATTGCCCGCTCCCAGGCCGAGAAACAGCGCGGTTTCCGGCTGTGGATGGCAGAGCCCGCCGAGCAGCATGGCACGGGTGTAGTCATATTCGAGCCAGGCGGGATCGGCGATGAACACGCAGCTCTGCTCGACTGCCGCGCCGAATTCGAGAAAGCGGTAGTCACCGACCTCGAGCACACGGATGAGCCCGAACGCATCGCGCACTTCAGCGAGCAACCGTTCCTCTTTTTCCATCTGCTAGCTCCCGCAAAGTCTATGGCCGCTATGTGCCAGCGAAGGCGCATCTTACGCAGGCCCATAGGCCATCGCTATCTCCGGGCGCCGGATGCATCAGGTAAACTCGCGCCATTCATCTTTCGATCTGGAATGACCATGAGCCACGCCTGGAGCCCCGACAGCTGGAGAAACAAGCCGATTCAGCAGCAACCCGAATATCCGGATGCCGAGCACCTCAAGCGCGTCGAGCGCACGCTCGCCGGGTTGCCGCCGTTGGTCTTCGCCGGCGAGGCGCGGGAGCTCAGGCGGCAGTTCGCCGAGGTCACGCGCGGGCGCGCGTTCCTGCTGCAGGGCGGCGACTGCGCCGAGAGCTTCGCCGAATTCTCGGCGACCAAGATTCGCGACACCTTCAAAGTGCTGCTGCAGATGGCAATCGTCATGACCTTCGCTGCCGGCTGCCCGGTGGTGAAGGTCGGACGCATGGCCGGTCAATTCGCCAAGCCACGCTCGGCGGGTGATGAAACCATCGACGGCGTTACGCTGCCGGCGTACCGCGGCGACATCGTCAACGGCATCGACTTCAACGCCAAGAGCCGTGTACCCGATCCGGAGCGCCTGCTGCAGGCCTACCACCAGTCCACTGCCAGCCTGAACCTGCTGCGTGCCTTCGCCCAGGGCGGCTTCGCCGACTTGCATCAGGTGCACCAGTGGAACCTCGATTTCATCGCCAACTCGCTGCTGGCCGAGAAGTATCACCAGCTCGGCGCGCGCATCGACGAAACACTGAAGTTCATGCGTGCCTGCGGCCTGGACGGCGCGCCGCAGCTGCGCGAAACCAGCTTCTTCACCGCCCATGAAGCGCTGCTGCTCAATTACGAGCAGGCCTTCGTGCGCCAGGACAGCCTCAGCGGAGGTTGGTACGACTGTTCAGCGCACATGTTGTGGATCGGTGATCGCACCCGTCAGCTGGACGGCGCTCACGTCGAGTTCCTGCGCGGCGTCGGCAACCCCATCGGGGTGAAGGTCGGCCCCAGCATGGATACGGATGAGCTGATTCGCCTGATCGACATCCTCAATCCGCAGAACGACCCCGGCCGCCTGAACCTGATCGTGCGCATGGGTGCCGACAAGGTGGAAGCCGGCCTGCCACGCCTGGTGCGCGCGGTGCAGAACGAGGGACGCCAGGTCTTGTGGAGTTCCGACCCGATGCATGGCAACACCATGAAGGCATCCAGCGGCTACAAGACGCGCGACTTCGAGCGCGTACTCGCCGAAGTCCGCCAGTTCTTCGACGTGCACCGCGCCGAAGGCAGTTATCCGGGGGGCATCCATATCGAGATGACCGGGCAGAACGTCACCGAGTGCATCGGTGGCTCGCGCCCGATCACCGAGGCCGGCCTCTGCGATCGCTACCACACCCATTGCGACCCGCGCCTGAACGCCGACCAGTCGCTGGAAATGGCCTTCATGATCGCCGAAACCCTGAAGCAGGTCCGACCGGACTGAGCCTCTCGGCCCTCTGCGCGGGCAGCACCGCCCGCGCGCACGAAACGAAACCCCGCCGGCCCTGTCCGCCTAAGTAGGGGCCGCGCGGGTTCAGTCCACCCGGCCCCGCTTTCGATAGCGCAGTTTCGAAGAGGACGAAAATGGCGGAATCATCTCAAAGCCGGGGCGCCGTACTGGCCGCGTGGATCGGCCTGATCCTGGGCCCACTGCTGTTGCTGGCCTGCATCCTGACCGACCCACCCGGCGGCCTTTCGGAAAAGGCCTGGCTGACCGTGGGCCTGGCCGCGCTGATGGCGGTCTGGTGGTCGACCGAGGCGATACCGATCCCGGCGACCTCGCTGTTGCCGATTCTGCTGATACCCCTGCTCGACATCGATACCCTGGCCAAGGCCACCGCGCCCTACGCCAACCCGACCATCTTTCTCTTCCTCGGCGGTTTTCTGCTCGGCCTGGCGATGCAGCGCTGGAACCTGCACAAACGCATCGCCCTGGCGACGCTGCTGGCGGTGGGTAACCAGCCGAGCCGGCAGATCGCCGGCTTCATGATCGCCA
>Ga0155173_1127_pt3 | contig 22436 bp, 22 predicted proteins | sample RifCSPhighO2_01_FD_106141 | JGI IMG/M metagenome (GOLD analysis project Ga0155173, IMG submission 106141) | Pseudomonadales bacterium RIFCSPHIGHO2_01_FULL_64_12
AGCTTAGCGTTCAGCGCTCCAGCAACCGACTGCAGGCGGCGATCCATCATTGTCATCAGCGCGCCCCGTACCTCTTCAGAGGTACGTAACGGCTTGCCATCGAATTCATCAGGCATAAATGCCTGGCTGATATACTTCAGGCTTCCGTCTCCGCTCAGCATTCCGAGCACTAGAACAGAGGCGCCCAACGCATCACCTGCTGCCGAGCCAAACTGCCCCACAGCCAAATCTGCCGACATGGATGTGAATGTTGAATGATCAACTGCATCCCATTGCCGCACATACTCCGTTTCTAAGACACGGCTCTCTATGCGGGCCCGCGCATCCGCGTCCGCCAGATACCGTGCTAGGTAGCCAATGCGAATTTGCTCGTCTTGGTTATCAAACGAAGTCGCCGGCAACCTCACCGAAACGTCTTTCATCCAAGGGTCGGAGACACATCCTGAAAGCAGCATGGCCGCTGCGAGTGCACATAGGATGGTGAAACATTTCATCGGATCGCCTCCTTGGCATATTTGTCAGTACGTAGGCCTTAGGCCACTTCGATTGACAGTTCCGCGCCCTTATATACAAATGCTAATAGCGGGACAATGACACCACTCAAGTCTCGTTATCTAATCCGGACGCCGGGTCCTTCGAGTACGGATGTGCGTCAACCGATGGGTATACGTTTAGGTATACATGAACGACATAAACAGGCTTTATCGCCGTATCTACGTGGTCTTAAGCCCTACTGTTCGACTCCTGGTGCCGCACCATAGAAATCAACGACTTAGGCTCACCGCAAGGTGGGCCTTTTTCATTTGTGGGCTTTTTGGTCACCGCTTCTCTTGCGCTGATCGGCGCCTTCGAGCTCCGATGGCCGAGCACCTCATCATGGGCTAGATTCAGCCCCAGCGGCGTCCCGCGCCTGCGGAACGCCGTCCGACCTGGCGCCATTTGGCGCTGCAACGCAGTTCGCGATGAAACGGGGAACAACCCCTAGCGCGCGTGCCTGAGCACTGCGTTGAGCAGCACGTCGGCACCCGCGGCGATGTGCGCCTGCTCGGCATGCTCGATCTCGTTGTGGCTGATACCGTCCCGGCACGGTACGAAGATCATCGCGGTGGGCGTCACGTCGGCCAGGTAGACCGCGTCGTGGCCGGCGCCGCTGACCACTTCCATGTTGTCCAGCCCCAGCGCCTCGGCCGCTTCGCGCACGCTGGCGATGCACGCCGGGTCGAAATGGCAGGGCGGGAAGTACACCACCTGCTCGACCTGGATCGTCAGGCGCTCATCGCTGGCTTCCAGGGTCGTGCAGGCATCGCGCAATTCGGCATCCATGGCGGAAAGGGCGTCGTCGTCGAGCGCCCGGAAATCGACCGAAAAGGTCACGCTACCGGGGATGGTGTTACGCGAGTTGGGCGATACCTGCATGAAACCAACCGTGGCCCGGCCATGCGGGGCGTGCTCCAGGGCAATCCGGTTGATGCGTTGGATCAGGTGGGCACTGGCCAGCAGGGCGTCGTGACGCTGCTGCATCGGGGTCGGGCCGGCATGCGCCTCCATGCCGGTCACGGTAACGTCGTACCAGCGCTGGCCCAGCGCGCCGGGGACCACGCCGATGGGCAGGCCGTGCGCCTCCAGCACCGGGCCCTGTTCGATGTGTGCCTCGAAATAGGCGGCGAACATGCCGCCCGGTACCTCGCCGGGCATCTGCGTGCCGGCGTAGCCGATGCGCGTCAGTGCGTCGGCTACGCTCACGCCGTCGATGTCCTTCTGCACCAGCGCGTGCTCGAGACCGAAGGCGCCGGTGAATACGCCCGAGCCCATCATCACCGGCACGAAGCGCGAACCTTCCTCGTTGGTCCAGACCACCACCTCAAGCGGCGCCGCGGTCTGGATACAGTGATCGTTGAGTGTGCGCAGCACCTCGAGGCCGGCGAGCACACCGAAATTGCCGTCGAACTTGCCGCCGGTCGGCTGGGTGTCGATGTGGCTGCCCATGGCGATGGCGCGCCGTGTCGGGTCGGTGCCTTCACGCCGGGCGAAGATGTTTCCGATGGCGTCTACCCGGACAGAGAGGCCGGCCTCGCGGCACCAGCCGACGAACAGTTCGCGGCCCTGGCGGTCGAGCTCGGTCAGCGCCAGGCGACAGACACCGCCTTTGTCGGTGGCGCCGATTTTCGCCAGGTCCATGAGGGATTGCCAGAGACGGTTGGAATCGATGTGCGGGGTCATGGGAGTCTTCCAGGTGATAGGGCAAATGAAAAGCGCGCCGCTCAGGCCGTGAAGCGGCGGGCCAGAGCGATCAGGGATTGGTCCGAGCCGCGCGGGCCGATCAGCGACAGCCCCAGCGGTGCACCGGACAGCTGCATCAGCGGCAGGGATATCTGCGGGCAGCCGGCGAGTCCCGCCAGGCAGAGCATGCGGATGGATTGGTTGCGATAGTCCTCCAGCGTGGCCTCGTCGCTGCTCAGCAGCGGGGCCACGTCGGGCATGGTCGGCATCACCAGTACGCCATCGTGGCCAAGCAGCTCATCGAAGCGGCGGCTGAATTCGGCGCGGATAGTTCGATACGGCGCCACTTGTTCCTCGTCGAGCGTGCTGGACCAGGCGAAGCGCTCCTTCACTCCCGGGCCGAGCTGCACGTCGTGCCGACAGAGGAACTCGCCCTGGCTCTGCCAGGCCTCGATGCCCTGGATATGGCGGAACGCCCAGTACAGCTCGTTGGCCGGCAACAAGGCGCTCGCGACCGGCTCGAGCCCGGTATCGAAGGCCGCCGCCAGCTGACCCAGCAGTTCGGCGGTGGTCGCCCGCGCGCTGACCGTGACCTGCTCCATGACGTCGGCGGCGAGCAGCAGGCGCGGTGACGCGGGCAGCGGCATGCTGTCCTCGCCGAGCAGCACCTCGCCGACACGGGCGAACAAGTCGATCTCGCGGGCGAACCAGCCGCAGGTGTCGAAGCTGGGCGCCAGCGGCATGCAGCCTTCGAGACTGATGCGGGCATGGGTCGGACGCAGGCCGATCAGGCCGCAGTGGCTGGCCGGCGCCCGCACCGAGCCGCCGGTATCGGTGCCGATCGCGAAGTCGCAGAGACGGTTGGAGACCGCCGAGGCCGAGCCCGAGCTGGAGCCGCCAGGAATACGGGTCGGCGCCGCGCCATTGCGCGGGGTGCCGAAATGGGCGTTCTTGCCGTTCATCGAGAACGCCAGCTCATCGGTCAGCGTCTTGCCGGTGAAGCGCGCGCCGCTGTCGAGCAGCCTTTGCACGGTCGGTGCGGTGGTGGTCTTGATCCCGGAGCGCGCCAGCGCGTGCGGGTTGCCGCAGCCGGTAGGGTAGCCGGCCAGGTCGAAGATGTCCTTGACGGAAAATTCCAGGTCCGCCAGGGGACCGTCACCGGAGGCGACCGGCGCGTCGGGGTAAGGCAGGTAGCAGTGTGCAGGGGTCGTCATGGCAGTCGCACCGTCAGGCTGTCAGGGAAAGGGGCAGCGGCCGTTGCCGGCCGCCGGAAGGGATCATCCGTTCACCGGTTCGGCCCGCTGGACGGGACCGCCCTGCGCGGGCAGCTCGTCCAGCCGCCAGCACCGCACGCTGTGTTCGGGGCCGACGCGGGTCTCCTCGGGCTGTCCCCCCAGGCAGGTCTCGGCGGCAAAGGCGCAGCGTTCGGCGAAGGCGCAGCCGGCCGGCAGCCGGGACAGGTCCGGCGGCGCGCCCTGGATGGTGTCCAGCCGGCGACCTTTCTGCATGGCGCCCTCGCTGCGGCTCTTCAGCAGTGCGCGGGTATAGGGGTGGCGCGGCCGGGTCAGGAGTTCGGCGGCCGGCCCCTGCTCGATGATGCGCCCGGCATACATCACCGCCATGCGATCGGCGATCTCCGCCGCAGCACCGATGTCATGGGTGACGAAGACGATGGACAACCCCAGCTCCCGCTGCAGTTCGCGCAGCAGCAGCAGGATCTGGATCTGCACCGTGGCATCCAGCGCGGTGGTGGGTTCGTCCGCCAGCAGCACCTGCGGTTCGCAGGCCAGGGCCAGGGCGATCATCGCCCGCTGGCGCATGCCGCCGGACATCTCGTGGGGGTAGGCATCGAGGCGCCGCTCGGGACTCGGAATGCGGACCTTCTCGAACAGCCGCAGGGCGCGTGCCCGGGCTTCGGCCCTGCTTACCGGCGCATGCTGGCGGATCGCCTCGGTGATCTGCTGACCCAGGGTGTACACCGGGTCCAGGGCGAGCAACGGCTCCTGGAAAATCATCGCGACGCTGCTGCCGCGCAGTTGCGCCAGCTCGCGCTTGCCCATTTTCAGCACGTCGCGGCCGGCGACTTCCAGGGTGCCGGCGTAATGGGTGGTGCGCTCGGGATGCAGACGCATCAGGGCGCGCAGGGTCACGCTCTTGCCGGAACCGGATTCGCCGATCAGGGCAACCACCTCGCCCGGGCCGACTTCGAGGTTCACCCCATTGACCGCCTGGACGCGTTTGCCAGGCACGCGAAACTCCACCTGCAGATCGTGCAAGCGGATCATCGGGCTGTGTGCCGTCTGCATGTCAGGCATGGGTCACCTCCTTCAGCGCAATGGTCGAGGCTGCGTAACCGGAGCCGGGTTCGTATTTCAGGCAGGCGACACTGCGCCCCGGCATGGCCTCGCCGAACACCGGCGTGCGCGTACGGCAGATCGCCTGGGCGTCCGGGCAGCGGGTATGGAAGCGGCAACCGGACGGCGGGTCGATGGGGTTCGGCGGATCGCCGGACAGCGGTGCCTGTTCGGTACGCCGCAGCGGGTCGGTAGTGGGCATCGAACGCAACAGTGCAGCGGTGTAGGGGTGCAGCGGCTGTTCGAACAGCGCGTCGGCACTCGCCACTTCCACCACCTCGCCGAGGTACATCACCAGCACCCGGTCGGACATATAGCGCACCACGTTCAGATCGTGGCTGATGAACACGTAGGTCAACCCGAAGGCCTGCTTGAGGTCCTGCAGCAGGTTGAGCACCTGGGCTTCGACCGACTTGTCCAGCGCCGACACCGATTCGTCGAGAATGATCAGGCGCGGCTCCAGCGCCAGGGCGCGGGCGATGTTCACCCGCTGGCGCTGGCCGCCAGACAGTTCGTGGGGATAGCGGCCGGCGAAGCGCGCCGGCTCCAGCCCGACCCGCGCCAGCAGGTCATGGGCGCGGGACAGGGCCTCACGCTGCGACACGCCGTGCACCGTCGGCCCGAAGGCGATGGAGTCCTCGACGGTCATGCGCGGGTTGAGCGAGGAATAGCTGTCCTGGAAGACCATCTGCGTCTGCCGCCGGTAATCGCGCAACGACAGTCCCGGCGAGCCCAGGCTGAGTCCGTCGAACACCAGCTCGCCGCTATCCTGCGGGGTCAACTGCATCAGCAGCCGGGCGGTGGTGGATTTGCCGCAGCCCGACTCGCCCACCACGCCGAGGGTCTCGCCCTTGAGGATGTCGAAGCTGATGCCATCCACCGCACGCACCGCCAGGCGCGGGCCGCGCAGGCCGAGGCCGGTCTTCTTCAGGGGGAAATGTTTCTTCAGTTCGCGCACGCTGAGCAGCGGTTGGCGTGGTCCGCCCAGGTCTCGCGGGTCCCTTGCCGAATGCGTTGGCTTCATTGCTTGACCTCCATCGCCGAGCGCAGGCCATCGGCCAGCATGTTGAAGGACACCGAGGTGATGAAGATCATCAGCCCCGGCAGCGCCGCGACCCAGGGCTGGGTGTAGATGGCGGTGCGCAGGGTGTTGAGCATCAGTCCCCATTCCGGTTGTGGCGGCTTGACTCCCAGGCCGAGGAAGGACAGGCCCGAAGCGAGGATCATCGAGACCGAGATCAGGCTGGTGGCGTAGACGAAGATCGGGCCGATTACGTTGCCGAGCACGTGCTTGCGGATGATCAGCAGCGACGATGCGCCAGAGGCGCGTGCGGCATCGACGTAGTCGCTGCGGCGCACCTGCGTGGTGACGCTTTCGGCGATCCGCGCGATCTGCGGGATGAACACGACGGTCAGCGACACCAACGCGTTGGTGATGCCGGCGCCCAGCGCACCGGACAGGGCGATGGCCAGCAGCACCGAAGGGAAGGCATAGAGCACGTCGATGCAGCGCATGATCGCCGTGTTGAGCCAGCCGCCGGCGTAACCGGCGAGGATGCCGATGCCGCCGCCGATGATGAAAGCCATGACCACCGGGGCGATGCCCATGAACAGCGACAGGCGGCCGCCGAGCATCAGCCGCGACAGCAGGTCGCGCCCCAGCTCATCGGAGCCGAGCGGCAGGCCCTCGGTGCCGATCGGCTTCAGGCGCTTGAGCATGGAAGTGGCGTAAGGGTCGGCCGGCATGAGCCAGGGCGCGAAGATCGCCATCAGCACCAGAAGCAGGATGATGGTGGCGGCGATCATCGCCACGGGGTTGCGCAGCAAGCGGCGCAGCACGTTGGCGCCGTGTCCGCGCGAGCGCACCACCGGCGTTCTGCCGCGGGTGTCGGTAAACGTGGCAGCGGTCATGGTCAGCCCCTCTCGATGCGTGGATCGAAGATGGTTTGCAGCACGTCCACCAGCAGGTTGAGCGCCACGAAGAACAGCGCCAGGACCAGGATGGTCCCCTGCAACAGCGGCAGGTCGCGCTGGAAGATCGCCTGATTGAGCAGAAAGCCGGTTCCCGGCCAGGAAAACACCGTCTCGATGAGAATCGAGCCGCCCAGCAGATAGCCGAGCTGCAGGCCCATCACCGCCAGGGCCGTGGGTGCGCAATTCTTCACCACGTGCTTGAACACGCCCCACTCGCCGAGCCCCCGGGCCCGCAGGCCGACGACGAACTCCTGCGACAGGATGTCGGCGACCAGCGCCCGGACGGTACGGGCGACGATGCCCATGGGAATGAAGGACATGGTCAGCGCCGGCAGGATCAGGTACTGGACGTGTTCCCAGTCCCACGTCCAGCTACCCGAGCCGCCCGGCCCGGCGCCGGTGGCCGGCAGCCACATCAATTGCGCGGAGAACACGATCACCAGCACCATGCCCAGCCAGTAGTTCGGCAGGCTGACACCGATCACCGAGACGAACGACGCCAGCCGATCGCCCCAGGAGTTGCGGAAATAGCCGGCAACGAAGCCGAACAGCGCGCCCAGCGTGAAGCCGATCAGAGTCGCCAGCACGGCGATCATCAGGGTATTGCCCACCGCCTTGAACACCTCGTCGACCACCGGCCGGCTGGTGGCGATCGAATGGCCCAGGTCACCCTGCAGCGCCCGCCACAACCAGCGTACGAATTGCTCGATCAGGGGCCTGTCGAAACCATAGAGCTGCATCATCTGTTTCTGCAGCTCGGCGGAAGCATCGGCCGGCAGGATGGAAACCAGCGGGTCGCCCGGTGCCAGATAGACCAGCATGAAGCACAGGAAGGACACGCCGAGCATGATGGGCAGCGCATAGCCCAGCCGGCGAAGAAGATAGCCAATCATCGTGGGGGCCTCTCGATGGGGGCGCTGCGGCTGCTCCCTGTGCCGCAGCGCGGACTGGACGTCGCCTGGCGGCGATCAGTCCAGGGTCATGGTGGCGATGTCGATGAACCAGCTCCTGGGCTGCACCACATTGCCGATCTTCGCCGAGAGCGCACGCGGCCCGACGTCATGGGCAACGAACAGGAACGGCGCCTCGTCGACGATGTTCGCGTGCAGTTCACCCAGGGCTTCGTTGCGCGCCTGCTCGTCGAAGGTGGTGCGGGCCTTCTCGACCAGGGCGTCGGTCTTCTCGTCGATGTAATACCCCCAATTGTTGGAAACCGGCGGCAGCGCCTTGCTGCTGACGAAGCGGACCATGGCGAAGAATGGATCCATGACCGCGGCGCTGACATTGGTGGCGTCGGCACCGTGGGCGGCCGGGTCCTTGGCACCCAGACGCCAGCTGGAGTACAGCGTGTTCCATTCCAGCACGTCGAATTCGACATCGAAATAACAGTCCCTGAGGTTCTGCTGGATGTACTCGTTCATCGGCAGCGGCTGCATCTGGCCGGAACCCGAGGCCGAGGTCTGCACCTTCACCTTCGCCGGTTTGGACGCCGAATAGCCGGCGGCCTGCATCAGCTTCTGGCCGGCGGCGACGTCATAGCGAACCTGGAAACTCGGGTTGCCGCGCCAGGGGTCGCCCGGTTCGACGACGCCGGTGGCCGGTTCCATCTGGCCGCTGAGCAGCGCCTTCAACTCCTCCCGGTTGACGCAGAGATTGGCGGCCTGGCGTACCTGCTTGTCATGGAAAGGCGACTCGGGCAACAGCGAGAATTGCCAGGGCCACAGGTGTGGCTGGAGATTGGAATAAAGCTTGTAGCCGCGCGCCTTGATCGCATCGATCGAATCCGGCGCGGGCGCCTCGATCCAGTCGACCTGGCCGGACATCAGTGCGGCAGTGCGGGCGCTGGCCTCGGGAAGCGGCAGCAGTACGACGCGGTCGATCTGCGGCCGACGCTTGGCGTCCCAATAATCGGTGTTGGCCACGATCTCCAGGCGTTCGCGGGGTACGAACCTGGCCTGTTTGAACGGCCCGGTGCCGGACGAGTCGGCGGCGAAGGCCGCCCAGGCCTGCTGACTGCGTGCGGCCGGGTCGGCGACCGAGGCCGGCAGTGCGTCTGCCTTGGCCTGCCAGTGGCTCGGCGAGGCCATGAACAGGTTGGTCAGGTTGTAGGGCAGGAAGGAGTCCGGCTCGGAGGTGGTGAGCTCGACGGTGAGTTCATCGACCTTGCGCGCCGAGCGTAGCGTCGGCATGCGCGAGGCGGTGACACCGATCTGCGAAGGGTCGTATTGCGGCGCATCCTTGTTCAGCACCTTGTCCACGTTCCACACCACCGCGTCGGCGTTGAACGGCGAGCCGTCATGGAAGGTCACGTCGGGACGCAGCTTGAAGATCCACTTGGTCTGGTCTGCCGGGTCGACCGACCAGGACTCGGCCAGCCCCGGGATCAGCACGCTCGCCTTGTCGCCGGAGCTCAGGTCCCATTGGGTCAGCGAATCGTACAGGGTGATGCCGGTGAAGCGGTTACCTTCGTAGCCTTGGTCCGGCTGGCCCAGGGTGCGGGGGATGTCGCCGGCCGTCATGCCGATGCGAAGGACCTTTTCCGCGGCCTCGGCAGCGGTGGTGCAACCAATCGCCAGGGATAGTGCCAGTGCGAATCGGGAAAGCGCGGTCGCCGGGGTTTGTTTCGGCAGCTTCATGCTCATCGGAAGACCTCATCAAAAGGGAACCTAACCGACATCTGCCGAAGCAACCTATATGCCAATCGATTTTGAGTTATCGATTATCGATCCAAAAACGAGGGAATCCGGCCCTTCCGAGCCGAATCGACGTGGACAGCCCCGCCGTACCCAAGGGGTGATCGCGCAAGTGGCGCTTCGTCAGGCCCCGCCCATGCCCCTCATCAGTGCGCGAGCGACTCGGAAATGCCCCGGGCACACTCGATTACCAATGGAGCGAGGCGCGAGGTCACCTCCTCCAGGCTCCAGCGGCTGGTCGGCGGCGCCAGGTGCACGGCGCCGACTGCCTCGCCGTAGCGATCGATGATCGGCGCCGCGATGCCCATGTCGCCCAGGAACAGCTCTTCGCAATTGAGCGCATAACCCACCTGCCGGCAGGTGCGAATGGTCTGCAGAATGTCGTCCACGTCCGTGAGCGTCGCCGGGGTTCGTGCCTCGCGGATCGACGCCTCGAGCAGTTCGCGGGCCTGCTGGTCCGTGTGGCGACTGAGATAGGCGCGCCCCGAACTGGTGCAATACATGGGGATCCGCATGCCGACCGGCGTCAGTACCGGGATGGACTGGGTCGTCATGATCTGCGACATGTAGACCATGTATTGATCCACCGGCTCGGTCAGGCTGGCGGTTTCCCCGCTGGTTCTGGCCAGTTGGGCGAGATACGGATGAGCCAGGCGTACCAGGGGGTGGGATGCCAGGTAGTTGAAGCCGAGTTCGATCACCTTCGGCAGCAGGCGCAAGCGCCGGCTGTACGGGTCGCGGCCGATGTAGCCCAGCACCGTCAGGGTGTGCACGGCACGCTGCGCGGACGCCTTGCTCATGTCGGCGATGCGCGCGATGTCCGCCAGGGTCAGGGTTCGATGCGCGGGATCGAACGCCCGCAGCACGGCAAGCCCCTTTTCCAGGGATTGATTGAACAGGGGGTCGGTCGCCTCGGGGCGTTCCTTGCCGATTGTGCCGGTCGTTCCGGATTTTGCCATAGCGACTGCTCGATAAAAGCTCGGTAAGCGTGACGCGCATGTTACCGACAAACGCGTCGAGAAACGCCCCGACCTCAAGACAGCATGTCGCCAGGATGCGTCTGCGGCCTCACTGCTAGTGCATGAACAGAATCACGTCGCCGAACGCCTGTGCAGCAGCCACCGCTGAACGACAAGGCGGTCGCCCGCTCGCCGAAGCAGGCATGCGCGTCATGGCTCGCATCCACCGGCAGGTACCGCGGGTCTCAGCTGCGACCGGCGGTGCGAACCCATCGGACAAAAATGCTACAGCTTGGCGATCGAGACCTCGGTGGATTTGACGAAGGCGATCACTTCGCTGCCGACACCGAGTTCCAGCTCTTTCACCGAGCGCGTGGTGATCACCGACGTGACGATGCCGGCAGCGGTCTGCACGTCGATTTCCGACAGCACGTCGCCGAGGATGATGGCCTCGATGGTGCCCTTGAACTGGTTGCGTACGTTGATGGCCTTGATGGTCATGGTATTTCTCCTGGGGTCGCAATTAGCGGCAAGCCTCGAGCTGCAAGCTCTAAGTAGAAGCGCGCTGCTCTTGCTTGAAGCTTGTGGCTTGCCGCTTGCCGCTGCTCTAAAGCGCCCAGCGCAATTGCATGGGCAAGGGGGATACGGGATCGGGTTGTTCCGGCAATGCCGGGCGCTGCAGGACGCGGTCGAGCACTTCGGCTTCCAGCGCCGCCAGACGCGCATCGCCGCGGTGCCGCGGGCGCGCCAGGTCGACCGGCAGGTCGAGGCCGATGCGGCCGTCCTCGATGAGGATCACCCGGTCGGCCACGGCCACCGCCTCGGCCACATCATGGGTCACCAGCAGCACGGTGAAGCCGTGCTGCTGCCAGAGCCGCTCGATCAGTTGCTGCATCTCGATGCGGGTCAGCGCATCCAGGGCGCCGAGCGGTTCGTCGAGCAGCAGCAGGCGCGGCTGGTGGATCAGCGCGCGGGCCAGGGCTACGCGCTGCTTCTGCCCACCGGACAGGGCCGCCGGCCATTCGCCGGCGCGATCGGCCAGGCCGACCGCGGCCAGTGCCTCGCGCGCCCTGGGCCGCCAGTCGCCGGAAAGGCCCAGGCCGACGTTGTCGATCACCCGCTTCCAGGGCAGCAGACGGGCGTCCTGGAACATCAGCCGGGTATCGTCATGGGCGGCGGACAGCGGACCGTTGCCGGCCAGCAACGCGCCCCGGCTCGGCTGGTCGAGGCCGGCCAGCAGGCGCAGCAGGGTGCTCTTGCCGCAGCCGCTGCGGCCGACCACGGCGACGAACTGGCCGGCCGGGATGTTCAGATCGATGCCCCGGATTACTTCGCGCGCGCCGAAGGCCTTGCCGATGCCTTCGATCGCCAGCGGGATGCCCTGACGGATGCTGTGCAGCGCGGTCATTGCGCACCTCCCCTGGCCTGGTAGGCCGGATGCCAGCGCAACCAGACGCGCTCCAGCCCGCGGGCGGCGACGTCGGCCAGCTTGCCGAGCAGCGCGTAGAGCAGGATCGCCAGCACCACCACGTCGGTCTGCAGAAACTCGCGGGCGTTCATCGCCAGGTAACCGATGCCGGCACTGGCCGAGATCGTCTCGGCGACGATCAGGGTCAGCCACATGAAACCGAGGGCGAAGCGCACGCCAACCAGAATCGACGGCAGCGCGCCGGGCAGGATCACCTGGCGAAACAGGGCGAATCCGCTGAGTCCGTAGCTGCGCGCCATTTCCACCAGCGCCGGGTCGACGTTGCGGATGCCGTGGTAGGTGTTCAGATAGATGGGGAACAGGGTGCCGAGCGCAACGAGAAAGACCTTTGCGCTCTCGTCGATGCCGAACCAGAGGATCACCAGCGGGATCAGCGCCAGGTGCGGCACGTTGCGGATCATCTGCACCGAGCTGTCGAGCAGACGCTCGCCCCAGGTCGACAAACCGGTGATGAAACCGAGCAGCAGGCCGATGCCGCCGCCGATGGCGAAGCCGACGCCGGCGCGCCAGCCGCTGATGGCCAGATGGGTCCAGAGCTCGCCGCTGCCGAGCAGCTCCCAGCCGGCCGCAAGCACAGCGCTGGGCGCCGGCAGGATGCGGGTGGACAGCAGCCCGAGGACCACCGCGCCCTGCCAGACCGCCAGCAGCGCGACCGGCAAGGCCCACGGCGCCAGACGCTGACCAAGAGAAATGAAGGTCATGCTTTTGCTCCGTATGTTCAAATTTCACTGACGTAAGGTTTGCGGTCGGTGGCTTTCACCAGCGGCTCAATGTGCACAGGCCGACCGCAGGGCGGGGGCTTACCCCGTAGGCCGGGTTCAGCCCACCACGCCCACTCAACTCGCTGCTGCCGCCTTCGGCAGGATGTCGCTGGAGATCATTTCGCCGAACGGGCTGACATAGCCACGGCTCGCCGGGCGCTCGGGCTGGGCGATGTCCAGATGCGGGAACAGCAGCTCGGCGACCCGATAGCTCTCTTCCAGGTGCGGGTAGCCGGAAAAGATGAAGGTGTCGATGCCGAGATCGGCGTACTCCCTGACCCGTGCCGCCACGGTCGGGCCGTCGCCCACCAGCGCGGTGCCGGCGCCGCCGCGAACCAGGCCGACACCGGCCCAGAGGTTCGGCGCCACCACCAGGCGGTCGCGCCGCCCGCCATGCAGCGCAGCCATGCGCTGCTGGCCCACCGAATCGAAGCGCGCCAGGGAGGCCTGGGCGCGAGCGATGGTGTCGTCGTCCAGGTGACTGATCAGCCGGTCGGCGGCGGCCCAGGCTTCTGCATCCGTTTCCCGCACGATCACATGCAGACGGATGCCGAAGCGCACCGTTCGGCCATGCCGGGCCGCCTTCTCGCGCACCTGGGCGATCTTCTCGGCCACGGCTTCCAGCGGCTCGCCCCAGGTCAGGTACAGGTCTACCTGCTCCCCGGCCAGCTCGTGCGCGGCGTCGGATGAACCCCCGAAATACAACGGCGGGCGCGGCTGCTGGATCGGCGGGTAGAGCAGCTTGGCGCCTTTGACCTGCAGGTGCTTGCCGTTGTAATCGACGGTTTCGCCTTCCAGCACGCGACGCCAGATGCGGGTGAACTCGACCGAAGCCTCGTAGCGTTCGGCGTGGGACAGGTGCAGGCCGTCGGCGGCCAGCTCGTCCGGGTCGCCGCCGGTGACCAGGTTGAACAGCGCGCGACCGCCCGAGAGCCGATCCAGCGTTGCCGCCTGGCGCGCCGCCACGGTGGGCGAAATGATCCCCGGGCGCAACGCGACGAGGAATTTCAGGCGCTGGGTGAGCGGGATCAGCGAGGCGGCCACCAGCCAGGAATCCTCGCAGGAGCGGCCGGTGGGAATCAGCACGCCGCCAAAACCGAGGCGGTCGGCGGCCTGGGCGATCTGGCCGAGGTAGCCGTGGTCGACGGCGCGGGCGCCTTCGCTGGTGCCGAGGTACTTGCCGTCGCCATGGGTGGGCAGGAACCAGAAGATGTTGATGCTCATGGGTAGAACTCCGTTTTGTTCGTCGGGCGAACCGAGGGCAAGGAGGGTTATTCCGGGTACTGGGCGATGCTCTTCGGCGCCGCCCAGACCGCGTCCTGGATGACCAGCTTTCGTGGAATCAACCTGAGTTCGGCGAAGGTGTCGGCGATGCGCTGCTGGGCACGAACCACCTCTGGCGTGATCGGCCGGGCGCCGTATCCCTGGCGGATCACCGCCTTGCGGGTGATTTCGCGGGACAGGCCGAGCAGCGGCGCCACCTGCTCGGTGGCCTGGTCCGGATTGGCCTCGACCCAGCGGCCGATATCACGGATTTCACCGATCAGGGTGCTGATGACCGCGGGATTGCGCTCGGCGAACGGGCGCGCCGCGAGGTAGAACTGATGGTTGCTGACCAGCCCCTGGCCGTCGCGCAGGGTGCGCGCCTGCAGCTGCGCCTCGGCGGCGGCCTGGAACGGATCCCAGATCACCCAGGCATCGACGCTGCCGCGCTCGAAGGCGGCGCGGGCATCGGCTGGCGGCAGGTACACCGGCTGGATGTCGCGGTACTGCAGCCCCGCCGATTCCAGCGCGCGGACCAGCAGGTAGTGCACATTGGAGCCCTTGAGCTCGGCCACCGAGCGGATCGGCGAGTCCTTCGGCACCAGGATCGCCTCGCCACTGGGCGCCGGCGGCTCATGGGCGACGTAGAGCAGATCGGCACCGGCGGCCTGGGCGAACACCGGAGGGGTTTCACCGGTCACGCCGAAGTCGATGGAGCCGACGTTGAGCCCTTCCAGCAGCTGCGGACCACCAGGGAACTCCGTCCACTGAACGTCGAAGCCCTGCCCGGCAAGCCGCTGCTCCAGCGTGCCACGGGCCTTGAGCAGCACCAGCGTGCCGTATTTCTGGTAGCCGATCCGTAGGGTTTCGGCCTGGACATGGAAAGCGCCGATGGACAGGGTCGCGGCAAGCAGGGCGACCAGTCCTCGACGCAGGTTGCGAGTGCTCATGGGCACGCTCCTCTGCGATCGGATTGGGAAGCGACCTGCTCACCCGTTGGCGGGGGAGTAAGGCGGGGTGAAGCGGCAGGGGCCGGAGCCCGGGTTTTCAGATACTCCAGCGGGCGTTGGCCAGCCGGTCGTTAAGCAGGTGCGGATCGAGTGGCCGCGGACATCGCGCCAGCGCCGCGAGCAGCTGCGACGCGGCGGCGTCGAGGCGCTCACGCAGCTCGTCATCCAGTCGCGCCGGCTGGTTGCCCTCGGCATAGGCGATCTGCCAGTCCACGGCGTACACGCCGTGCAGGATCTCCTGTGCCTTGAGCGCCGCCAGCACCGGCTTGAGCGCGTAGTCCAGCGCCAGCATGTGCGCCGCGCTGCCACCGCTGGCCAGCGGCAGCACCGCCTTGTTCGCCAGCGCCCGCTCCGGCAGCAGGTCCAGCAGCGTCTTGAGCGCACCGGCGAACGACGCCTTGTACACCGGCGTGGCCACCAGCAGACCATCGGCTTGCTCGACGTGCTCGGCAAAACGCTGCACCACCGGGCTGTCGAAGCGGGCGTGGATCAGGTCGGCCGGCTCGAAATCGCGTACGGCGTAGCGCACCACCTCCACGCCGTGGCGCTGCAGCCAGTCGCCCGCCGCATCCAGCAGCACGCCGGAGCGCGAGCGCTGGCTGGGGCTGCCGGCCAGGGAAACGACCATCATCGGTGATCGTCCTCGCTCAGCGGTTAGGTTGCGGCGTCAGGCGCAGGTACGGCTTGACCGCGCGATAGCCCTTGGGAAAGCGCTGCTTGATCTCCTCCTCGTCCTTGAGCGAGGGCACGATCACCACCTCGTCGCCGTCCTGCCAGTTGGCCGGGGTCGCGACCTTGTGGTTGTCGGTGAGCTGCAGCGAATCGATCACCCGCAGGATCTCGTGGAAGTTGCGCCCGGTGCTCGCCGGGTAGGTGATGGTCAGACGCACCTTCTTGTTCGGGTCGATGACGAACAATGAGCGCACCGTCAGGGTGTCGTTGGCGTTGGGATGAATCAGGTCGTACAGCTCGGAGACCTTGCGGTCGGCGTCAGCCAGGATGGGGAAGTTGACGCGGGTGTTCTGCGTCTCGTTGATATCGTCGATCCACTTGATGTGCGAATCCACCGGGTCCACGGACAGGGCGATGGCCTTGACGTTGCGCTTGGCGAACTCGTCCTTCAGCTTGGCGGTGAAGCCCAGTTCGGTGGTGCACACCGGGGTGAAGTCGGCCGGGTGCGAGAACAGCACACCCCAGCTGTCACCCAGCCACTCGTAGAAGCGGATGCGGCCTTCGCTGGAATCCTGTTCGAAATCGGGGGCGATGTCGCCGAGGCGGATGCTCATCTTCGTTCTCCTTTCTTGCGTGGGTTGCGGCATTGGTTGATAGCGATTCAGGCGCGCCGTTGCGCCTGTCGCTCGATCCGGCTCTGCAAGCGGTACAAGCTGGCGAAGCCCTGCTCCCAGCGCCGATGTCCGGAGGCCACGTTTATATGCCCGGCGCCGGCCAGGATCGTGGTCTCGCTGCCCCAGGCGTGGCCCATCTCGACGGCACGCGCGGCACTGGCGGCAGTGTCGTTGTCCGAGCCGATCAGCAGGCTGGCGAATGGCAAAGGCTGGCGAGGGATCGGGGCGAAGTTGCGCAAGGGTTCCGGGCAGCCGCTGCGTTCGACATCCGCGGGGGCCACCAGCAGGGCGCCGCGCACCCGTTGCAGCAGCTGCGCAGGTGCCTGAGCCGCCCAGTGCGCAACCGTGATGCAGCCCAGGCTGTGCGCCACCAGAATGACCGGTTCGGCATGGGCGGCAATGCTGCGCTGCAGCTCGGCGACCCAGTCTTCACGACGCGGAAGGAGCCAGTCCTGCTGCTCTACTCGGGCGCTGCCCGGCAGGGTGCGTTGCCAATGGCTCTGCCAATGCTCATCGGGCGAGCCGTGCCAGCCCGGCACGATCAGATATCGGATGCTGCGCATATCGGCGCCTCCTGTGATTCATGGCGGCCAGTCTAGACAGCAGATTACTTCGCTCAAAAAGAATAAAGAATTCTTTATTTATATTTTTTTAATCTATAAGGCCGCCTGATAACGAGCCGCCTTCTTATTCCATAAGAATCTATAAATGTTCTTAAACAATATTTTTAAGAATATTTCGGCCGAACCTATCATCCGCTCCACGCCTTGCTGGCTACGGCCGTTCCGGTCGTCACGAAAGGCTTTCACGGAGAACAGCAATGACCGCGACCATTCGCAACCTCGAGGGGCAGGACGAAGCCAGCATCCTGCGCGAGATCCACAGTGCCCTGAGCGGCCTCAAGTTCGGCTCGGTTGAAATCACCGTGCACAACGGCCAGGTCGTGCAGATCGAGCGCAAGGAGAAGTTCCGCCTGCAGCCGACCGGCAAGAACGCCTGACCCCCCGACTACCCCAACCATCAGCCCGACTGGACCACCGGAGGGCGTGACCATGAAACGAGCCGAGACCATGAACACGCACCGGTACTGCAGCTGTCGCCCGCGAATGCGGAGCTAATCGAGTCACTGAAAACCACCTGACACCGCTAGACCAGGTTGCAACCCGCCAGGCTGCTTCTGCCTCGCCCTGCCTGTCTTCCAGCGTGAATTCAGCGACCGCCCCTGAAGCGCCAACACATACCAAATTAGTTTTTTCAGGAGCTGCACCATGTCCATTCGTCGCTTCGCCCTCGCCGCCCTGGCGAGCGCGCTGATCGCCGGCCCTGCACTGGCCGCCGATACCCTGCTCAACGTGTCCTACGATCCGACGCGCGAGCTCTATGTGGAATTCAACGACGCCTTCAACAAGCACTGGCAGGCCCAGGGCCATGAGCCGATCAAGATCCAGCAGTCCCATGGCGGCTCGGGCAAGCAGGCCCGCGCGGTGATCGACGGCCTGCGCGCCGATGTGGTGACCCTGGCCCTGGCGGGCGATATCGACGAGCTGCATCGCCTCGGCAAACTGACCCCCGAGGATTGGCAGACCCGCCTGCCGGACGCCAGCACGCCCTATACCTCGACCATCGTGTTCCTCGTTCGCAAGGGCAATCCGAAGGGCATCAAGGACTGGGACGACCTGGTCAAGCCGGGCGTAGAGGTGATCACGCCGAACCCGAAGACCTCCGGCGGTGCGCGCTGGAATTTCCTCGCCGCCTGGGCCTACGCCCAGCAGAAATTCGGCGACGAGCAGCAGGCCCAGGCCTTTGTCGAGAAGCTCTACAAGAATGTGCCGGTGCTCGATACCGGCGCCCGCGGCTCGACCGTCACCTTCGTCAACAACGGCATCGGCGACGTGCTGCTGGCCTGGGAGAACGAGGCCTTCCTGGCCCTGAAGGAACAGGGCGGTGAAGATTTCGAGATCATCGCGCCTTCGCTGTCGATCCTTGCCGAGCCACCGGTGGCAGTGGTGGACAAGAACGTCGAGCGCAAGGGCACGCGGGCGCTGGCCGAAGCCTATCTGAACTACCTGTACAGCGAGGAAGGCCAGCGCATCGCGGCGAAGAACTTCTACCGGCCACGCAACGAGGCCATAGCGGCCGAATTCAAGGATCAGTTCCCGGCGCTGAAGCTGGTCACCATCGACGGGGATTTTGGTGGCTGGAAGGCCGCACAACCGAAGTTCTTCAATGATGGCGGCATCTTCGACCAGATCTATCAGGCCGAATGAAGCTACTGCGCTTGCCCATACTTCGTTGAAGACCGGCTCGGGCCTGCTCATTTACAGCCCGTAAACTCCGCGGCCCTCGCCGGTCTTCGCCTTGTCTGAGCTGCGCTCGTGACGCTTCAGCCGAAACCTCCTCAATCGGATCGCTATGACCACGGCGGATTCTTGTCCGCCCTGTCGAAGGAATAGTCATGTCCCGCCGAACCTCCCCCGTCATACCCGGCTTCGGGCTGACGCTGGGCTACACCCTGGTGTACCTCAGCCTGTTGGTGCTGATTCCCCTGGGTGCGCTGTTTCTCAAGACCACCGAACTCTCGTGGGCGCAGTTCATCGCCATCGTCAGCGCGCCGCGCGTGCTGGCGGCGCTCAAGCTGAGCTTTGGCACCGCCTTCGCTGCCGCCATGCTCAATGGCGTGATCGGCACGCTGCTGGCCTGGGTGCTGGTGCGCTATCGCTTCCCCGGCCGCAAGATCATCGAGGCGATGATCGACCTGCCCTTCGCCCTGCCGACCGCGGTGGCAGGCATTGCCCTCACCGCGCTGTACGCGCCGAACGGACCGATCGGCCAGTTCGCTACCGAGTTGGGCTTCAAGATCGCCTACAGTCCGCTGGGCATCACCCTGGCACTGACCTTCGTGACCCTGCCCTTCGTGGTGCGCACCCTCCAGCCGGTGCTCGCCGATATCCCGCGTGAAGTGGAAGAAGCCGCGGCCTGCCTTGGCGCGCGTCCGCTGCAGATCGTTCGCCATGTGCTGCTGCCAGCGCTGCTGCCCGCCTGGCTGACCGGCTTCGCCCTGGCCTTTGCCCGCGGCGTCGGCGAGTACGGCTCGGTGATCTTCATCGCCGGCAACATGCCGATGAAGACCGAGATCCTGCCGCTGCTGATCATGGTCAAGCTGGACCAGTACGACTATGCCGGCGCCACGGCCATCGGCGTGCTGATGCTGGTGGTGTCTTTCATCCTGCTGCTGGCGATCAACCTGCTGCAGCGCCGCATTGCCCACGGCTGAGGAGGCCAGCATGACTACCGCTCCCCTGCCCGTGTCGGCGAATGCCCGCGCCACCACTACCCGTCGCGGCAAGCAAACGGCCCGCCGCCTGTTGATCGGCGCGGCCTGGTTGACCTTCGCGCTGTTCCTTCTGCTGCCGCTGTTGATCGTCCTCGGCGAAGCCTTCAAGCAAGGGGTCGGCGCCTTCTTCACGGCGATCCTCGAGCCCGATGCCCTGGCCGCGCTCAAGCTCACCCTGCTTGCCGTGGGCATCTCGGTGCCGCTCAATCTGGTGTTCGGTGTCGCCGCCGCCTGGTGCGTGAGTAAGTACGAGTTCCGCGGCAAGAGCCTGCTGGTGACCCTGATAGACCTGCCGTTCTCGGTCTCCCCGGTCATTGCCGGCCTGATCTACGTGCTCTTGTTCGGCGCCCAGGGCTATTTCGGCGAGTGGCTGAGTGATCGCGATATCCAGATCGTCTTCGCCGTGCCGGGCATCGTCCTGGCGACGCTGTTCGTCACCGTGCCCTTCGTCGCTCGCGAGCTGATCCCGCTGATGCAGGAACAGGGCAGCACCGAAGAGGAAGCCGCGAGGCTGCTCGGCGCCAGCGGCTGGCAGATGTTCTGCTACATCACCCTGCCGAACATCAAATGGGGCCTGATCTACGGCGTGGTGCTCTGCACCGCGCGGGCAATGGGCGAGTTCGGCGCCGTGTCGGTGGTCTCCGGGCATATCCGCGGGCTGACCAACACCCTCCCGCTGCACGTCGAGATTCTCTACAACGAATACAACCATGTCGCCGCGTTCAGCGTGGCCAGCCTGCTGCTGGCCCTGGCGCTGGTGATCCTGCTGCTCAAGCAGTGGAGCGAGTCCCGCATCGCCCGCCTGCACGCCAACGCCGAGGACTGACCATGTCGATCGAAATCAGCAACATCAACAAGCGCTTCGGCCAGTTCCAGGCATTGAAGGCAATCAACCTGCACGTCCAGAGCGGCGAACTGGTCGCCCTGCTCGGCCCGTCCGGCTGCGGCAAGACCAGCCTGCTGCGCATCATCGCCGGGCTGGAAACGCCGGACAGCGGCAGCATCGTGTTCCATGGCGAGGATGTCTCCAGCCGCGATGTGCGCGACCGCAACGTCGGCTTCGTCTTCCAGCATTACGCACTGTTCCGCCACATGACGGTGTTCGACAACGTGGCCTTCGGCCTGCGCATGAAGCCGAAGAAGCTACGCCCGAGCGAAGCGGTGATCGCCGCCAAGGTGCACGAGTTACTGAATCTGGTGCAGTTGGACTGGCTCGCGGACCGTTACCCCGAACAGCTCTCCGGTGGCCAGCGCCAGCGCATTGCCCTGGCTCGCGCGCTTGCAGTGGAGCCAGAGGTGTTGCTGCTCTATGAGCCGTTCGGCGCGCTGGACGCCAAGGTGCGCAAGGAACTGCGCCGCTGGCTGGCGCGGCTGCACGAGGACGTGCACCTGACCTCCGTGTTCGTCACCCACGACCAGGAGGAGGCGATGGAGGTCGCCGATCGCATCGTGGTGATGAACAAGGGTGTGATCGAGCAGATCGGCACACCGGCGGAGGTGTATGCCAACCCCGCCAGCGAGTTCGTCTACCACTTCCTCGGCGACGCCAATCGCTTGCAGCTGGACGAACAGCGCAGTGTGCTGTTCCGCCCGCATGAGGTTTCCCTGAGCCGTGAAGCGCTGGCCGAGCACCTGGCCGGCGAGGTGCGCGACATCCGCCCGCTCGGCGCGCTGACCCGCGTCACGCTGAACGTCGCAGGGCAAGCCGAGCCGATCGAAGCGGAGGTCGGCAACGACCACGCCAGCCTGGTGGGCGTGCAACGCGGCAGCACGCTGTACTTCCAGCCCAAGGGGCAGGCACCGCGCGCAGGCTGATGCGTGCCGCCGGTCATATCGGGCGACAGAAGCGACTTGGCCGCGGCGGGCAACTGTCGCACCCTGTCGGCAGTCGTCCCTTATCGCGAGGCTCCCATGCGCATCACCCTGTTCAGCAGCAAGCCCTATGACCGTGACAGCTTCCAGGCCGCCAACCGCTCCCACGGCTTCGAGCTGCACTTTCTCGAGACCCGCCTGGACCCTGACACCGCGGCCCTGGCGACGGGCGCCGAAGTGGTCTGCCCGTTCGTCAACGACGTGCTCTCCGCCCCCGTGCTGGAGCAGCTCGCGACCGGCGGCACGCAGCTGATCGCACTGCGCTCGGCCGGCTACAACCATGTCGATCTGCCCTGCGCCAGGCGTCTCGGTCTGCCGGTGGTGCGGGTGCCGGCCTACTCGCCGCATGCCGTGGCCGAGCACACCGTGGCACTGATCCTGGCGCTCAATCGCCGCCTGCCGCGTGCCTACAACCGCACCCGCGAAGGCAACTTCTCGCTGCAGGGGCTGACCGGCTTCGATCTGGTCGGCAAGCGCGTCGGCGTGGTCGGCAGTGGGCAGATCGGCGCGGTGTTCGCGCGGATCATGCAGGGCTTCGGCTGCGAGGTGCAGCTCCATGACCCCTACCCCAACCCGGAGCTGGAGCGCCTCGGCATGCGTTACGTGGCGATCGACGAGCTACTGGCCGGCAGCGATATCGTCAGCCTGCACTGCCCGCTCACCGAAGAGACCCGTCACCTGATCAACCAGCAGAGCCTGGCGACCATGAAGCCGCGCGCCATGCTGATCAACACCGGCCGCGGCGCGCTGATCGACACGCCGGCGCTGATCGGCGCGCTGAAGAGCGGCCAGCTCGGCTATCTGGGGCTGGATGTCTACGAGGAAGAAGCCGGGCTGTTCTTCGAGGATCACTCCGGCCTGCCGCTGCAGGACGATGTGCTGGCGCGGCTGCTGTCGTTCCCCAACGTGATCGTCACCGCCCACCAGGCCTTCCTCACCGAGGAGGCGCTGGCAGCCATCGCCGGCACCACCCTGGGCAACGTCGCTGCCTGGCAGGCCGGGCAGCTCGCCAATCAGGTCAGCGACTAGCGTCGAGCTGGCGCAGGCGCGCTTCCAGCAACGCGGGGAAGCGTTTGAACCAGGTCTGGTTCAGCGGTGAGGGGTGCGGCAGCGGGTGCAGGGTGAAGGTTCGTGCGTGGCCTTGCGCGTCCTGCAGGTCGA
>Ga0155173_1095_pt1 | contig 21833 bp, 24 predicted proteins | sample RifCSPhighO2_01_FD_106141 | JGI IMG/M metagenome (GOLD analysis project Ga0155173, IMG submission 106141) | Pseudomonadales bacterium RIFCSPHIGHO2_01_FULL_64_12
CGCGATCCACCAGCCATTCCGCCGCGGCCTGCTTGAGGGCGATGAACCAGGGGCTGACCGTCCACTGGAACGCGCCCATGGCCAGGCCGATCATGCCGAACAGCAGCAGGGTGCTGTCCCAGTGCTCGCCTTGCCGCTGGCCGCCGACAATGAGGATTTCAGCGTTTGGTGAGCGGGCGCTCAGCTGCACTGCGCCGCGCTGTCCGCTGCAGCGGCCGCAGGCATGGCAGTCGGCGTTGCCCTGCATGCGGCGAATGTCGATCAACGGCGCACAGTTGGGCGTCGGCAGGTGCGGTTCGCGGTTTTCCAGCCAGCGCTGCTCATCGACCTTGTAGTGCACCGGCGCCAGCCGGGCGAGCAGGGCGAACACGCCGCTGACCGGGCACAGATGGCGGCACCAGACGCGCTTGCCGCGGCCGTAGAGAAAGCCCACCAGCATCGCCGCGACGGTGGAGCCGCCGAGAATCAGCAGCGCCGCCTGAGCGTAGTCGTAGACACTGATCAGCTGGCCATAGACGGTGGTGAGGATGAAGGCAATGGTCGGCCAGCCGCTCCAGCGCACCCAGCGCGGCGTGCGCTTGTTCAGCCCACGCCAGCTGATCCACTCGCTGAGTGAGCCCTCGGGGCAGAGTACGCCGCACCACAGGCGGCCGAAGAAGATCATCGACAGCAGCACGAAGGGCCACCACAGCCCCCAGAAGATGAACTGCGCCAGCACCGTCAGGTTGTCGAGCATGCCGGCCTGGGCCGGCGGCAGGTCGAGAAAGGCGGGAATCACCAGCAGCGTCAGGTAGAAGCCCACCACCAGCCACTGCAGCGTGCGGATGGCCTTCGCATGCTGGCGCAGCAGATCACCGAGTCGCGCCAGCCACGGCGCCTGGATGATCACGCCGGCCTCGCAGCGAGCTGCACCTGGGCCCGGGGTTTGAGCCAGGCCCAGGCGGCGAGCCAGTACAAGGCGAGTGTCACCACCGCGGCCAGTGACGGTATGGCGCGGTACCCGGTGAGGCCGGCCAGGGTGCCACCGAGGGCGCTGCCGTCATCCAGCAGGGCGGAGGTGTCCCAGAGCGGATCGCCGAACACCGTATAGAACACTTCCGGTACATCCATGCCCATCAGCTGGCCGCTGAAGCGATCCAGCGCGGCCATCAGCAGGGCGCCACCGAGCAGCAGCAACATCACCTCGCTGACCTGGAAGAAACGCCGCCAGCTGAAGTAACGGCTGCCAGCCTGCAGCGCGGCATAGCTGAGCAGGGCGAGGACAAAGCCCAGAACTCCGCCGATGACGAAGCCGGTGAGGTCCTGGCCCTGCTGCTGGTTGCCGATGCCGTAGAGGAACACCACCGTCTCGCTGCCTTCGCGCCCGACGGCGAGCATGGCCAGCACCAGCAGGCCGAAGCCGCTGCCCTGGCTGAGCTTGTCCGCCGCGCTGTTCTGCAGGCTGGTCTTCAGGGTCCGGCCGTGCTGGTGCATCCAGCCGACCATGTGCAGGATCAGCAGGCTGGCTACCAGCAGCATCGCGCACTGGAACCATTCGCCACCGCTGCCGGCCAGCCAGTCGCCGGCCTGCAGCACGCCCCAGCCCAGCGCGCCGGCCAGGCCGAGCCCGGCGGCGACGCCGGCCCAGAGCATACGCAGGGCGTTGCCGGCACCCGGTTGCTGACGCAGCCAGGCATGCAGGATGCCGATGACCAGCAGGGCCTCGACGCTTTCGCGCCAGACGATGAACATGGATTGGCCCATGGGGTTCTCCTCGGAAAAACTACTTGGCGATGATCTCGCCTTCGGGAAGATCCATATGGAACTCGTCGAAGAACGGGTAGCGGCCCGGCTTCAACGGATGGATCACGACGAAGGAGGTCACACCCGGTGACAGCACCTTCTCGACGCGCAACGGTGTGCTCTCGAACTCGGTCGGTCCGCTGCCGGCGTTGTGCACGATGATCTTGAAGCGCTGACGGGCCGGGACTTCGATGGTTGCCGGCTCGAAGTGGCCGTCGCGGATGGTCAGCTCGTAGGTCGGCAGCGCGGCGTGCACCGGACCCGCAAGCCCGGCCAGCAGGGGCAGCACGCCGAGCAGCGAACGCCCGGCGCGGCCCATCAGTAGCCCCCTTTCTTGCCGATGCCGGCGTAGGTGAACTCGTAGTTCAGCTCGCAGCCTTCGAACCAGGGCGCGACGCCGGTTTCCTTGTCGGTGTGGCGACCGAACATGGCGTGCCCCGAGCCCGGCGGCAGGATCTTGTAGGTCAGCTGGTACTTGCCGGGGCCGAGCAGCTTGACGTTGTCGCCGTAGTGCGGGCCGTCGTTGGCCACCATCGGATGGAAATCGCCTTCGACGACTTCGTCGGAGCCCTTCTTGCGCAGCGTGTAGTGGATGCTCAGGTAGGGGACGAAGCTGCCTTCCTGCCAGCCGTTGCGGTTGTCCTCGGTAGCGCTGATGTCGGCTTCCAGATGCACGTCGGACTCGGCGGCGGCGCGCATCATGCCCGGCGGGTCCATCTCGACCGGTTGCAGGTACACTGCGCCGACCTCCATGCCGCCGCACTGCTGCGGTTCGCCGATGGGATATTCCTTCGCCTGGGCGAGCGGGGTGAGCAGCAGGGACGTGATGGCGAGCGTGGCGGGGATGCGCATTGGGGAGCCTCCGGAAAGCTGTAAAGGACGGGGCGAAGATTGCACTTGCGCTTCCGAATGATAATGATTCGCGTCAATTTCCCAAGAAATATTTTGTTACCGGTGCCCGTATGCAAAGCCGTATGCCGCTGCAGACCGCTGTTGGCGGGCGTCGGTGGCTGACTGCGACCGGTCGTCACAGCGCCGTCGTGGCACTGACTCCGATCGTGCCGAAGCCTCGCTGCAGCACTTCGCCGTTCCGGTGGACCGAACGGCTGCGCTGACGAAGCCGCGGCGGCGCGAACCGTCGCCGGGGGAATCCTCTAAGATGGTGCACCTTTCGTTCCCGGGGACTTCATGCAACCGCCCGTAGCACTCGATGCCCGCACTGCGCGAATTCTGCCGTGGCTGGTGGCCATCGCCTTCTTCATGCAGACGCTGGACGGCACCATTCTCAATACTGCGCTGCCGGCCATGGCCCGCGACCTGGCCGAGAACCCGCTGCGCATGCAGGGTGTGGTGATCGCCTACATGCTTACGGTCGCCTTATTGATTCCCGCATCGGGCTGGATTGCCGATCGCTTTGGCAGTCGGCGAATCTTTGTCGCGGCCATCGTGCTGTTCTCCCTGGGTTCGCTGCTCTGCGCGCTGTCCACCAGCTTCAACCAGCTCGTCGCATCCCGCGTGCTGCAGGCGCTGGGCGGGGCGCTGATGCTGCCGGTGGGGCGGCTGGTGGTGCTGCGCGCCTTTCCGCGCAGCGAGTTCGTGCGGATCATGGCCTTCATCGCGTTGCCGGGGCTGGTCGGGCCGCTGCTCGGGCCGACCCTGGGCGGCTGGCTGGTGGAGTACGCCTCCTGGCACTGGATCTTCCTGATCAACCTGCCGGTGGGCGTGATCGGTTGTATCGCCGCGCTGCGCTTCATGCCGGATCTCAAGGGGCCGGAGCGGGTGCGTTTCGATACCCTGGGTTTCGTGCTGTTCGGTGCCGCGATGGTGCTGATCACCATCGCCCTGGAAGGGCTCGGCGAGATGCACATGCCGCATGCGCGGGTGATGCTGCTGCTGTTCGGCGGTGCCGCCTGCATGGCTGCCTACTGGCTGCGCGCCGGTCGCATCGATGCGCCGCTGTTCAGTCCCGCGCTGTTCCATACCCGCAGCTTCGCGGTCGGCATCTTCGGCAACCTGTTCGCGCGCCTGGGGGGCGGCGCTCTGCCGTTCCTGGTGCCGCTGTTGCTGCAGGTGGCGCTGGGCTATTCGCCGGCTCAGGCGGGCATGAGCATGATTCCGCTGGCCCTGGGGGCGATGGCGGTGAAATCCCTGGCCAAGCCGATCATCGACCGCCTCGGCTATCGTCGCCTGCTGATCGGCAACACCTTGCTGCTCGGCGGCCTGATCGCCAGCCTGGCGACCATCGACACGCAGACGCCGACCTGGCTGCTGCTGGTGCATCTCGGGCTGATCGGCATGGTCAACTCCATGCAGTTCACCGCGATGAACACCGTCACCCTGATCGGCCTCAGCCATGCCGATGCCAGCAGCGGCAACAGCCTGCTGTCGGTGGTGGTGCAGTTGTCGATGAGCCTTGGTGTCGCCACCGCTGGCGCGCTGCTCGGCGGCTTCACCGTGGAGGGTGCGGCGGGCAGCGAGGTGCTGCACGCTTTCCAGCTGACCTTCCTCTGCGTGGGGGCCATGGCCATGCTCGCGGCCGCGCTGTTTCTGCAGCTGGAGCCCCGCGACCCTGGCCACGGCGATGACTCGCGGCGCGCGGTTGACGTGGCCGAATAGGGCGGCTGCTTGCGACCTGTAAGCTTTGTCGACAGGTCGCTCAGCCGCCCCGCGTAGCGCTCCCCGCAGACTTGATCGCGATGGCTATTGCGCCACCGGGAACCCGCTGCATTTGTTTACCTGTTCAAGTAAACATTATCGACCTGTCGTATAAGGCTACATATCGTTGTGGCTCTGGACTGGCATTCTGCCGTTATGGAAGGAGCGAAGGAATGAATGGGATGAGCCTGGCCTGGCTACTGATCGGAGGGTCGCTGTGCAGCGTGATGGTGCTGCTGGTTCTGCTATGGCTGCTATGGCTGGAACGCAGGAGCCAGCGGTGCGAGCTGACGGTGTTGCGTGAACTGCTCGACGGCCTCGGGCAGGTGATCGTGCGACTGGAGAAGGACAAGGCCGAGCTGACATCGGGGTTGCGTGCGGAAAAAGCCCACGTCGCCCAGTTGCGTCGGCAAATCGAGCTGCTGCGGCACTGAAATTTGTTGTTAGTACGAACATATTGCTTCGAAAGCTTGATGTGTACGGCTATGATGCGCTCCTGTTTGTTATAAAAACTACAATCTTGGAGGTTTCATGCATCCCCGGGTCGTCGAAGTCACCGAGCGCCTGATCGAGCGCAGCCGTCCGACGCGCGAGGCCTATCTCGCCATGATTCGCGCCGCTGCGAGCGCCGGGCCGGCCCGCAACGCGGCGCAGTGCGCCAACTTCGCCCATGGTGTCGCCGGCTGTGGCGCGAAGGACAAGCAGCGCCTGCGCCTGCCTGATGCGGCCAACGTGGCCATCGTCACCGCCTACAACGACATGCTCTCGGCGCACCAGCCCTACGAGGACTACCCGGAGCGCCTGCGCCAGGCGCTGCGCGAGATCGGCTCGGTGGGTCAGGTGGCCGGCGGCGTGCCGGCGATGTGTGATGGCGTTACCCAGGGCGAGCCTGGCATGGAGCTGGCCATTGCCAGCCGCGAGGTGATCGCCATGAGCACGGCGGTGGCGCTGTCGCACAACCTGTTCGACGCCGCGCTGCTGCTCGGCATCTGCGACAAGATCGTGCCTGGCCTGCTGATCGGTGCGCTGCGCTTCGGTCATCTGCCGGCGCTGTTCGTGCCGGCCGGGCCGATGCCCTCCGGCCTGGCCAACAAGGACAAGGCCGCGGTGCGCCAGCGTTACGCCGAAGGCAAGGCTGGCCGCGACGAGCTGCTCGCTGCCGAGATGCAGGCCTATCACAGCCCTGGCACCTGTACCTTCTATGGCACCGCCAACACCAATCAGATGCTGATGGAAGTGATGGGCCTGCACCTGCCGGGCTCGTCCTTCGTCAATCCCGGGACGCCATTGCGCGATGCGTTGACCATCGAGGCGGCGCGCCAGGTCACGCGGCTCACGCCTCAGGGGGGCTGCCACACGCCCCTCGGCGAGCTGGTCGACGAGCGCGTGCTGGTCAACGCCGTGGTTGCGCTGCATGCCACCGGCGGCTCTACCAACCACACCCTGCACATGCCGGCCATCGCCCAGGCGGCGGGCATTCAGCTGACCTGGCAGGACATGGCCGACCTCTCCGAAGTGGTGCCGACGCTGGCCCGCGTCTATCCCAACGGCTCGGCGGACATCAATCACTTCCATGCCGCTGGCGGTGTCGCGTTGCTGGTGCGCGAGCTGCTCGACGCCGGCCTGCTGCACGACGATGTGCATACCGTGATGGGGCGAGGCCTGCATCGCTATACCCAGGAGCCCTTCCTCGAAGATGGCAGGCTGACCTGGCGTGAAGGGGCTGCGCAAAGCCTTGACGACAGCATCCTGCGCCCCGTGGCGCGGCCGTTCTCCGCCGAGGGCGGATTGCGGCTGATGAGCGGCAACCTCGGGCGCGGGGTGATGAAGGTCTCCGCCGTGGCGCCGGAACATCGCGTGGTCGAGGCGCCGGCGCGGATCTTCTCCGATCAGCTGGAGCTGGTGGAGGCGTTCAAGGCCGGCGAGCTGGAGCGTGATTTCGTCGCCGTGGTGCGATTCCAGGGGCCGCGCGCCAATGGCATGCCCGAGCTGCACAAGCTGACGCCCTATCTCGGCGTGCTGCAGGACCGCGGCTTCAAGGTCGCGCTGGTCACCGACGGGCGCATGTCCGGTGCGTCGGGCAAGGTGCCGGCGGCGATCCATGTATGCCCGGAGGCAATCGATGGCGGGCCGCTGGCGCGGCTGCGCGATGGCGATCTGTTGCGCGTAGACGGCCAGGGCGGCGTGCTCGAGGTGCTGGTGGATGCCGCCGAGCTGGCCGATCGCTTGCCGGCAGCGGCGCCGGCAACGGGCGTGCAGGGTTGCGGCCGCGAGCTGTTCGGCTTCATGCGGGCGGCGTTCAGTTCGGCGGAACAGGGTGCCAGTGTGTTCACCGCCGGGCTGGAGGTGCTGCGATGAGGCTGGCGCTGGTCGGTGACATCGGAGGGACCAACGCGCGCTTCGCGCTCTGGCGTAACGCCCGGCTGGAAGCGGTGCGCGTGCTGGCGACGGCGGATTTCGCCACGCCCGAGCTGGCGGTCGAGTACTACCTGGCGTCGCTCGGTCTTGCGCCGGGCAGCGTCGGTGCGGCCTGCCTGGCCTGTGCCGGGCCGGTCAAGGGCGAGCAGTTCGTGTTCACCAACAATCACTGGCGGTTGGGGCGCAGGGATTTCTGTGGTGCCCTGCAGCTGGACGAGCTGCTGCTGATCAACGACTTCGCGGCCATGGCGCTGGGTATGACCCGGGTCGCCGAAGCGCAGCGGCGCATCATCTGCAATGGGGTCGCGGAGACGGGCGCGCCGGCGCTGGTGATCGGGCCCGGCACCGGGCTTGGCGTGGCCACGCTGCTGCCGCTGGCAGGCGGCGGCTGGCAGGCGCTGCCGGGAGAGGGTGGGCATGTCGACCTGCCGTTGGCGGATGCCTACGAGGCGGCGCTGTGGCAGCAGCTGTTCGCCGGACTCGGCCATGTGCGCGCCGAGGATGTGCTCAGTGGCGGCGGCCTGCTGCTGCTGTACCGCGCGCTCTGCCTGCTGCACGACCAGGCGCCGCGGCTGGCATCGCCGGCCGAGGTCACGGCGGCAGCGCTGGCCGGCGATACGCTGGCCGCGGCGACCCTGGAACAGTTCTGCGTGTGGCTCGGTCGCGTGGCCGGCAACAACGTGCTGACCCTGGGCGCGCGCGCGGGCGTGTATATCGTCGGTGGTGTGGTGCCGCGCTTTGCCGATTTCTTCGCCGCCAGCGGCTTCGCCCGTGGCTTTGCCAGCAAGGGCTGCATGAGCGCTTATCTCGCCGACGTGCCGGTGTGGCTGGTGACCGCGGAGTATCCGGGGCTAGAAGGTGCCGGAGTGGCGCTGGAGCAGGCCCTGGCGTGCGTGCCCGGCTAGCGCGGCCGATATCCATGATGTTGTTGGAGCAACATCATGGAGCGGTGCGTGGTTCCTTCCGGGGCTGCGAGCTCCGCATCATGGCTCGGGATTGTCGATGCCCGAGCGGTCGGGCTGGCGGCGTCAGCTCGGCTCCTCGTCCGCCGGATAACGGCTGGCGTTGAGGCTTTCCTTCACCTTGCGCAGGTGCGGCTGGAAATCCACGCCGCGGCGCAGGGTCATGCCGGTGGCGAGCACGTCGAGCACCGTCAGCTGGATGATGCGCGAGGTCATCGGCATGTAGATGTCGGTGTCCTCGGGCAGTGGAATGTTCAGGCTCAGCGTGCTGGCCTGGGCCAGCGGCGAGCCGGCGGCGGTCAGGCCGAGTACCGAGGCGCCGTTCTGGCGCGCGATGCGCGCCACTTCCACCAGCTCGCGGGTACGCCCGGTGTAGGAAATGATCACGAACAGCTCGCCCGTGTGCGCTACGGACGCCAGCATGCGCTGCATCAGCACGTCCGAATGGGCGGTCACCGCCAGGTTGAAGCGGAAGAACTTGTGCTGCGCATCCAGTGCCACCGAGGCCGAGGCGCCGAGGCCGAAAAAGTGGATCTGGCGGGCCTGGATCATCAGGTCCACGGCGCGGCTGACCAGTTGCGGGTCGAGGCTCTGGCAGGCGCTGTCCAGCGAGGCGATGGCCGAGCCGAAGATCTTGCGTGTGTATTCCGCCGGGCCGTCGTCGGGCTCTACCGCCTGGCTGACATAGGCGGCGCCGCTGGCCAGGCTCTGCGCCAGCTGCATTTTCAGTTCCGGGTAGCCGCTAACGCCGAACGAGCGGCAGAAGCGATTCACCGTCGGCTCGCTGACCTGTGCGGTCTGCGCCAGGGCGGCGATGCTGAAGCGGGTGGCCTGCTGAGGGTTGCGCAGGATGACTTCGGCCACCTTGCGCTCGGCCTTGTTGAGGTCTTCGATGCGACGCTGGATCTGCTCGAGCAGATTGTGTACGCGGTCCATGACGATCCTGATGCGGCGGGTCAGAGGTGCCCTATGCTACTGAGCGGGCTGCGGAGCGACTACCGGAATCTCCTTTTCTGGCTAAATGTTGTTTTTATTACTACATCATCCTTGAATAAACGCGGCTTCGCGTGTATTCATAGTGCAGTGTTAGTAGAAGAACAAACATCATGACGCCATTATCTGTCGAACCCTGCACCCTGGCGCTGTTCGGCGCCCTCGGTGATCTGGCCTTGCGCAAGCTGTTTCCCGCGCTCTATCAGCTCGACCGTGCCGGCCTGCTGCCGGCGGACACCCGCATTCTCGGCCTCGCCCGCGACGGCGGCGAGCCGGCTTCGCATCTGGCGCTGATCGCCGAGCACCTGCGTCGCCATGTGGCCGAGCGCGAACTCGAGGAAAGCGTTCTGCAGCGTTTCCTGGCCCGTCTGGACTACCTGAGCATGGAGTTCGGCCGCCGCGAGGATTACGCCGCGCTGGCGGACAAGGCCGGCCAGGCCGAACGTATCGTCGCCTTCTTCGCCACGCCGGCTTCCGTCTACGGCGCGATCTGCGCCGGGCTGGCGGAGGCGGGGCTGGCCGAACGCACCCGCGTCGTGCTGGAAAAGCCCATCGGCCATGACCTGGGGTCGTCCCGCGAGGTGAATGACGCGGTGGCGCGTTTCTTCCCGGAAGACCGCACCTACCGCATCGATCATTACCTGGGCAAGGACACGGTGCAGAACCTCATCGCCCTGCGCTTTGCCAACAGCCTGTTCGAGACGCAGTGGAACCAGAATCACATTTCCCATGTGGAGATCACCGTCGCGGAAACCGTCGGCATCGAGGGCCGCTGGGGCTACTTCGACCAGGCCGGCCAGCTGCGCGACATGATCCAGAACCACCTGCTGCAGCTGCTCTGCCTGATCGCCATGGACCCGCCCAGCGATCTCTCGGCCGACAGCATCCGCGACGAGAAGGTCAAGGTGCTCAAGGCGCTGGCGCCGATTGCGCCGGAGCACCTCGGCCAGCAGCTGGTGCGCGGCCAGTACGTGGCCGGCAGCATCCTCGGGCGCCAGGTGCCGGGCTATCTGGAGGAGGAAAACTCCAACACCCAGAGCGACACCGAGACCTTCGTTGCCCTGCGGGCCGAGATCTGCAACTGGCGCTGGGCGGGTGTGCCCTTCTATCTGCGGACCGGCAAGCGCATGCCGCAGAAGCTGTCGCAGATCGTCATCCACTTCAAGGCGCCGCCGCATTACATCTTCGCCCCCGAGCAGCGCCAGCTGATCGGCAACAAGCTGATCATCCGCCTGCAGCCGCAGGAGGGCATCTCGCTGCTGGTGATGACCAAGGACCAGGGCCTGGACAAGGGCATGCAGCTGCGCAGCGGCCCGCTGCAGCTGAACTTCTCGGAAACCTACAAGAGCCCGCGCATCCCCGACGCCTACGAGCGTCTGCTGCTGGAAGTGATGAAGGGCAACCAGAACCTCTTCGTGCGCAAGGACGAAATCGAATACGCCTGGAAGTGGTGCGACCAGCTGATCGACGGCTGGCAACGCGTCGGCGCGCCTCCCAAACCCTACGCAGCAGGCAGCTGGGGACCGGCTGCCTCGATTGCCCTGATCAGCCGTGACGGCAGGAGTTGGTATGACGATCTCTAATCTCGATCTGCCTGTGCAGACCCTCGGTTTCAGCCTCGGCAACGCCGACCAGCTGGCCGGCGAACTGGCGCTGACGGTGAGCAACGCCCTGCGCAGTGCGATCGCCGAGCGCGGTGCGGCGACCCTGGTGGTGTCCGGCGGCCGCAGCCCGATCGCGTTCTTCGAGCGCCTCGCGCAGCAGGAACTGGACTGGACCAAGGTCACCATCAGCCTCGCCGACGAGCGCTGGGTGCCGGTCAGCCATCCCGACAGCAACGAAGGCCTGTTGCGCCGCCATCTGCTGCAGGGGCCGGCCGCTGCGGCGCGCCTGGTTGGCCTGTACCAGAGCGCGGCCAGCCTGGAGCAGGCCGCCGAACGCGCCGACGCCGTATTGGCCGAACTGCCGCCGATCGACGTGCTGGTGCTGGGCATGGGCGAGGACGGCCACACCGCCTCGCTGTTCCCCGACAGCCCGAACCTGGAAGCGGCGCTCGACCCGCGTGGTGCGCGGCGCTGCCTGCCGATGCAGGCGCCGAGCGTACCGCGCCAGCGCCTGAGCATGTCTCTGGCGCTGCTGGCCAGCGCGCGGCTGACCCTGCTCGCCCTGCACGGCCCGGGCAAGCTGGCCACGCTCAACCAGGCCCTGGCCGGCGAATCCTATGAAGCGATGCCGATCCGCGCCTTCCTCGCCCGCCCCCTCGAAATCTACTGGTGCCCCTGAGGCCGCAAGGAATCTTTTATGACATCTACCCAAACCCGCGCCGTCAGCATGACCGACAAGATCGCCCTGATCGACCAGTGGTGCAGTGCCGCACGCATCCTGCCGGTGATCACCATCGAGCGCGAGGCGGACATCCTGCCGCTGGCCGACGCCCTGGCCGCCGGTGGCCTCAAGGTGCTGGAAATCACTCTGCGCTCGGCTCTGGGTCTGAGTGCCATCCGCCTGCTGCGCGAGCAGCGCCCCGAACTGATCGTCGGTGCCGGTACCGTGCTGGATGCCGCCATGCTGGCCCAGGCCGAGGCGGCCGGTGCGCAATTCATCGTCTCTCCGGGCAGCACCGGCGAGCTGCTGGATGCGGCGCTGCACAGCCCGTTGCCGCTGCTGCCGGGCGTGGCCAGCGCCTCGGAAGTCATGCTCGGTTACGCCCTGGGTTACCGCCGCTTCAAGCTGTTCCCCGCCGAAGTCTGTGGTGGCGTCGCCGCACTCAAGGCGCTGGGCGGGCCGTTCGGCAATATCCGTTTCTGCCCGACCGGTGGCGTCAACGCGCGCAACGCCAGGGACTACCTGGCGCAGTCCAATGTGATGTGCGTTGGTGGCACCTGGATGGTCGACGCCAAGGCCGTGCGTGCCGGCGACTGGGCCGCCATCGAAAGCGCCACGCGCCAGGCCCTGCAGGCGCTGGACAGCGCAGCGCCAGCCGAACTGCCGCGCGACTTCGACTTGCGCGCCGAGCGTGCCGAACAGCGCGAGCTGTAATCCGTCCGACCCATCGCGGTGGGCGTGGGGCCTGCCGTGATCGCCCCGATTCGCTACCTGGAGGTTCCATGACTACTGCGCGCCCGCTTGCCGACCTGTTTCCCCGTCTCGATGAGATTCCCGCTGCCTATCAGCCGGATGCTCCGGTCGAGCAGCGCGACTATCTGGTCGATGGCGAGTTGATGCACTGGGACGGCCCGCTGGCGGAAGTTCGCAGCCCGGTGTTTCTGCGCGAGGCCGATGGCAGCGAACGCCAGGTGGTGCTGGGCAGCACGCCGCTGCTGGATGCCGACGCCGCGCTGCGTGCGCTGGACGCCGCCGTTGCCGCCTATGACTACGGCCGCGGAGCCTGGCCGACCATGCGCGTGGCTGAGCGTATCGCCCATGTCGAGGCCTTCCTGGCGCGTATGCGCGAGCAGCGCGAGGCGGTGGTCAAATTGCTGATGTGGGAGATCGGCAAGAACCTCAAGGATTCGGAGAAGGAATTCGACCGCACCTGCGACTACATCGTCGACACCATCCATGCGCTGAAGGAACTGGACCGCAGCTCCAGCCGCTTCGAGCTGGAGCAGGGCACCCTCGGGCAGATCCGCCGCGTGCCCATGGGCGTGGCGCTGTGCATGGGGCCGTACAACTACCCGCTGAACGAAACCTTCACCACGCTGATCCCGGCGCTGATCATGGGCAACACCGTGGTGTTCAAACCGGCCAAGTTCGGCGTACTGCTGATCCGCCCGCTGCTCGAAGCCTTCCGCGACAGCTTCCCGGCGGGGGTCATCAACGTCATCTACGGCCGCGGTCGCGAGACGGTCAGCGCGCTGATGGCCAGCGGCAAGGTTGACGTGTTCGCCTTTATCGGCACGCACAAGGGCGCCGCCGACCTGAAGAAACTGCACCCGCGTCCGCACCGCCTGCGCGCCGCGCTGGGGCTGGATGCGAAGAACCCGGGCATCGTCCTGCCGCAGGTCGATCTCGACAATGCCGTGGAGGAGGCGGTGACCGGCGCGCTGTCGTTCAACGGCCAGCGCTGCACCGCGCTGAAGATCCTCTTCGTGCATGAGGCGGTGCTCGACGGCTTCCTCGAACGCTTCGCTGCGCGGGTCAACGCGCTCAAGGCGGGCATGCCCTGGGAGCCGGGCGTGGCGCTGACGCCGCTGCCGGAGCCGGGCAAGACCGATTACCTGCATGCGGTGCTGGAAGACGCCGTGGCCAAGGGCGCGCGGGTGATCAACGCCGGCGGCGGCGAGTCGCACCAGACCTTTTTCCAGCCGGCAGTGCTGAGCCCGGTGGATTCGTCCATGCGTGTCTATCACGAAGAGCAGTTCGGCCCGCTGGTGCCGGTGGTGCCGTACCGCGACCTGCAGGAGGTGATCGACTACGTCACCGCCTCCGACTACGGCCAGCAGCTGTCGATCTTCGGCAACGACCCGGCGCAGGTAGGCCGGCTGGTGGATGCCTTCGTCAACCAGGTCGGGCGCATCAACATCAACGCCCAGTGCCAGCGCGGACCGGACAGCTATCCGTTCAATGGTCGCAAGAATTCCGCCGAAGGCACGCTGTCGGTACATGACGCCCTGCGCGTGTTCTCCATCCGTACCCTGGTGGCGACGCGCTTCAACGAGGCCAACAAGGAGCTGGTCGACCGGATCATTCGTGACCGCCAGTCGAGCTTCCTGACCACCGACTACATCTTCTGACGGAGCGCCACGATGGCCGCACCCGTGCTCGCCCAGCCGCTGTTGTTGGGCATGATGCGCCTGCTGGAATACCCCGAGCTGGGTGAGCCCCAGGCGTTGCTGGGCTTTATCGAACGCTGTGTCGAGCGCGGGCTGAACGGCTTCGACCATGCCGACATCTACGCCGGCGGGCGCTGTGAGGCGCACTTCGGTGCGGCCCTGCGCCAGGCACCCGGGTTGCGCCAGCGCCTGCAGATCATTGGCAAGGCCGATATCGTGCCGGCGGGGCAGGACTGCTCGCGCTGGCGGGTCAAGCACTACGACTCCAGTGCCGGCTACCTGCGCCGGGCGGTGGACGACAGCCTGGCGCGACTGGGCGTGGAACGACTCGATGGTTTCCTGCTGCATCGCCCGGACCCGCTGCTGCAGGTCGACGAGGTGGCCGAGACGCTGAACGGACTGGTCGCCAGCGGCAAGGTCGGCTGGGTGGGGCTGTCCAACGCCGGCATCCTGCATTGCCAGGCACTGGCCCAGTGCGTGCCGCTGCGCTGCAACCAGATCGAGCTGTCACTGCAGGCCCAGCACTGGGTATGGGATGGCAGCCTGCATGCATTGCAGGCTGCCGGTTTGCAGGTGCTGGCCTGGTCGCCCATGGGCGGTGGACGCTTCGGCGATCGGCTATGTAGCGCACTCGATGAAGTCGCCGCCGACCGGGGCGCCACGGCCAATCAGGTGGCGCTGGCCTGGCTGCGGCAGCTGCCCGGCCGGCCGTTGCCGATCCTCGGCAGCCTGCGCTGGGAACGGATCGAGGAGGCGCTGCTGGGCGCCGAACTGGAGCTGGACCGTCCCGCCTGGTTCTACCTGAGCGAAGCGGCCCGCGGGCATGAGGTGGCCTGAGGCAGGGCATCTGTCTGTTATCCAAGGTGGAAAATGCTTCGCAGTTTTCCACCCCACGCGGGACTCGTAGGTGGATGACGCTTCACCCATCCACCGCTGGCATCTGCGATGGTTCGGTATATCCCCGCTTAGGAACGCTATTGATCAACGGACGCTGCGAGTGGTCCAAAACGGTGCGCGGCTGTGCTAGGGGCGCATCCGCCGCGGGACGACCCGTCGGCGTGTCGAATCATGCGGGGACGGCCCTGCCGTTGCTGGAGTCATCGTCATGCATTCGGCCTGGATCATGCTGATCATCGCCGGCCTGCTCGAAGTGGGCTGGGCCATTGGCCTCAAGGCTTCCGAAGGTTTCACCCGCCCGCTGCCGAGCGTGCTCACCCTGGTGGCCATGGCCGCCAGCTTCTTCCTCCTCGCCCGCGCCATGCAGGTTCTGCCGGTGGGTACCGCCTATGCGATATGGGTCGGTATCGGTGCGCTGGGCACCGTGGCGCTGGGCATCGTCATCTTTGGCGAAAGCGCCTCGCCGGCGCGGTTGCTGAGCGTGGTACTGCTGCTGGCCGGGCTGGTGGGGTTGAAGCTGACCGCCTGAGGCGGTGCGCTTTGGTGCGCTGTGCCCAGGTGCCGGTTCGGCCACTCGGCCCCGCATCCGCTGGGCTGAAGCACCACCCGACGTTTACAGCAGGGATCGTGGGGTGGATGACGCTCCACCTATCCGCCGCAGTGTCCAGGCGTGCAAGTCGCCTCGTTCGCGCGTCGGCGACTTGCGTCTTTCTGCATCGGGTGGGCTGAAGCCCAGCCGATGCGCTTGGCTCCTCTCGTCAGCACTGTGACTGCGGTTATCGCTGCTCGGCCAGATTGGGGCTCAGCGGATAATGCCGGCGGCGCCAAGATTGCATCTGCGAGCTTTTGGCCAAGCGCTCGGCGATGTAGTCGAGGGTATCCGCGATGGGCTTGCGGCCGCTCAGCATGGGTTCCATGCGGGGCGTGATCAGTGCCCAGAGACGCTTCATTTCCGGAATGTCCGGCATGATTTCGCCCGCCTGTGCCGAAGCATAGGTGTGGGCGATCAGCGGATCGTGCCGCAGGCGTTCCATCAAGGCCAGGTTGGCCACTGCGCCGAGGGGTTTCTCTGCATTGATCCGCGCCAGGCCGTCGGCGTTGGTCAGGTAGTCCTCGATGAAGCGATGGGCTGCGGCCTTGTTCGGGCTGTTGCTGTTGAACTCAGGTCACGCATTAGAAGCGCGGGCCGGCCTCATCGCCGACGATCGAGGCGCTGGCCCAGGGTTTCGGACTGCTGTACTCGGTCGGCTTTAGCCGCCCCGGGCGTTCATCGGTCGGCCAGCGCCAGGTTTGCACCGAGTCCGGCAAAGGACGCCGCAAACCCGCGACGGAGCCAGGCCTGAACCTGCTGCGACTCGACGACCGCCTTGCGAAAAGCATGGGCCAGCAAGCCGTAGATGGCAAAGATGACAAAGGTCATCAGCATGAAGGTCGCGCTGAGCCCGAGCAGTTGCGCAAGCTCGTCACCGGCGCCGGGCCGGACGAACTGCGGCAGGAAGGCCAGGAAGAAGATGGTCAGCTTCGGGTTCAGCAGATTGACCAGCAGCGCCTTGGCAACCAGCGATCGAATGTCGAGTGTCGCACCATCGCCGCCCACCGCCAGCGCGGAACGATCGCGCCAGGTTGCGTAGGCGAGATAGAGCAGGTACGCGGCACCGGCATAGCGCAGCGTCTCGAAAACCAGCGCACTGGAATGCAGGATGGCGGCGACGCCAAGAATGGTCGCCAACAGATGCGGCAGGATCCCGAGCGTACAGGCCAGCGCGGCCAGGATGCCGGCGCGACGCCCATGCACCAGTGCCGTCGATACCGTGTAGATCACACCCGCGCCAGGTATCAGCACGACGACCAGGCAGGTAATCAGATATTCGAGGCTGGGCATGGGGACTCCTTGCTATGGGACGGTTGGAGTGACCAGCATAGAGCATCCATCGAGACTATCCGGGCCGGGCGCCGATCGAACTGCGCATGGGCGGGTTGAAATAGCACGCCCGAGAGGCTGGCTGCGGTCGCGTGTCTACGGGTTGGGGCGGGCCAGTCCGAGCGCCATTCCGCGACACGCTCGCGCGCTGATCCGGACCTCTGGGTAGCCTACGCCACAACGTGCCAATTTGCTGCGAGGAAACAATGGAAGTCAGAAGGTGCTCTCGACTGGTCATAGCGGATGCCGATGGGCGGCTGCTGCTTTTTTTCTACAAGGACGAACATCAACCGCCGTTCTGGGCGACCGCTGGCGGCGAACTGAAACCGGGCGAAAGCTACACCGACGCAGCTGCACGAGAGCTGCATGAAGAGACCGGCCTTACGCGTCCAATCGGCAAGCTGCTAAAGGAACGAGACGAGGTCTATGCCGTGGCACGCTCGACGCCGGCGCGTTGGTTGGAAAAGTACTTCCTCGTAGAGTGCCCGGCGAACACTAGCGTGTTCGCTGCAAAATGGACCGAAGAAGAGCAGAGCACGATCCAGAGATGGAAGTGGTGGAGCCTGCGCGAGATGCAAGATGAGGCGCCATCTTCGTTCAAGCCTGAGTGGCTGCCTGAACTTCTTGGCGCCGTTCTGCGGGAGCGTCAATGCAACAGCTGACCGGGCTATGTTCTTCCGACTGCCGCCAGTGGGCAATTCGGCGGCGCCACCGTTGCCCAGGAAAACGGACAAGAGATGCTTGCCAGAACCCGTGGCCATCTTCCGACACCACAAAGAAAAAGCCCCGAGAGTCTTGAGATTCTCGGGGCTTTGTTTGTTTGGTGGAGCCGGGGGGATTTGAATCCCAAACTTCAATATCCCGGCCAAATCAAGGCTTCAGCGCATTATGCAAGAAACCTTGATTTGTTGGATTGCTCACAGTGAGCGCGAGTATATGAACCTTTCGAGCCTTGTCAAGCATCGCATTCACCTATCTGTGAGAGTGGCTTTGCGTGCGTTGGCGAGTAGAGCTGCCCGCAGTCGGTTGGGTTTAGGCTGCGTTGAAGCCAAACGCTCCTGAGTTTGAAGTTACCAATGATCTAGGGAGGCGCCTTGGGTTTCTAAGGTGTTCCCGTTGGCACCCGATCATAATCACCTCAACTCAATTTACGGTCTTATTTTGACTGCGGTTCGAGGTTCATGGAGCAGGATTGCCTGGTGTGATTCCAGGTTTCAATCGCGAGGTGCGAAAATGGATGGGGCTGACATCGCTCGCTCAACGCGCGGTTGCCAATACCTTACGAGCGAACGTAACCAATTCAGGGCAGTCACCGTTGGTGCTGTTTCGGTCAACAAAAAAGCCTCGGATGCCTACTGCCGTTGGCCCATCTCGGTCGCAACGTTGGGAGTCACCGATCATCCACGATGCGGTCGGGGACGCCCCAAGCTGATCGCAAATCCAACTGTAGATGGTGGGTTCGGGCTTCATTACGCCTAAATCACAGCTAAACGCATATGCGTCTAGCATGGGGTAGCAACGCAGGACGGCTTGCCGGTACGGGAAAGCCAAATTCGAGCAAACACCGATTCGAATGCCTTGCTCTTGGAGCAGTTTCACCGCTTCGAGCCCGTCAGGATATGCCTCAACGGCTGCGATCTCTTCTGCCAGGACAGTTTCCAGAGTGCTCAATTGTTCAGGGCTTGCAGTGATCCCCAAATGCGCTGCGGCTTGCGTCAACGTTATCGCAGATTTCATCAGGAAAGACGCGTCGTCCGGGCGGGGGCGCCGCCCATGCGCCTTTCCGATCTTCATCAACTGTCGGTACGGATGCGACCCATCTTGAATCTTTATCAGTGTCCCGAAAGCATCAAAAATGACGGCTTGTATGGTCATTAGACATCCCGTTACGACAGGGTATGAAGGCTGGCGCATTCAACCGACGTGCTTGATTGGCCCCGAATACTTCGCTGTAGCATGATTATTGGTTACTAGGATGAAGCCTTCCGAAGCTGCTTGTCCGATGAGCATCCGATCAAATGGGCGCTGTGAAGGAGAGGCGAGGCCGCAGCCGTAATGGCGTGTCGGCTGGTCACGGACAGCTCCTTGTAGTCGCCGTCCAGAAGAGACCTTCTTAGTACTCCTGAATCGAACTGAAAGCTTGCTTTGCCCATCGCGTTTTGGCCGATTTCCCAGATGCTAGCGGCGCTGATGAACAGCTCATTGGCGCGATCCTCGATCATCTCCACAGCCCCGAGTTAGCTAACCCACTTAGTCTATCCCCTCATTGGAGGGGCAGCTGTCATGGTCAATTGCAGGCTGTAAACAATTGCGGTTTTTCCGTGACGCTGCGGTTATATGGAATTATGGCTCAGCCATAATTATTGCTGAGCCATAATTTCCATCATTTTGTGGCCTCGCCGTACAGCTCGACGCGTGGCGCGCTTCGTGCGTGCACTAGATAGGTAGCTAGGTGTTAGTGAGCAGATCTCAGCGTACGCAGACTTTCTCGAACCTTCCCCTCGCTACAAATTACTCAGATCATCCGCTTTCGTTTGTATTTTAAGCAGTCGCGAGGAGTCGCGGTACCCTTCCGCGTCACAGACGCGCCTCGCTTGTGGTGATTACCAACGGTGCGAAATTTCAAAATTCGAAAAGACGACTCCGAGCCGGTTGGATCAGCCTCGCATCGTCCGTGGAGATGTCTTGATCTCAAATAGTCATTGACCGCGCCCAGGGTAAGTCCGATAAGGATTATCTTCTTGCTCTTCTGGTGCATGTGTTCTGGCAATCCTTGTCAATATATACGTATTAAAAATACCGATGGTCAGTGGTTGGCTTTTTCTTTTCTAAAAGTGCTTGACGAGCAGTCGTTGGAGCTGGATTATTTTATTGCATAGGTTTCAGGTTGCTGTTTTTTGTCCAATACTGAGCGTATTGAGCGACGCCATAGGCTTGCATCGATGAATAAAGTACTTGGTTTAATAATGGAGGTTGATGGGGTTGCGCTGCTCGCCTTTTAGACTCAGACCATATATTAAAAGTCAGAACTGACGCTCATTGGGAAACAAGCTTTTCATACTTGGTAGGTTTGTCAAGGCAGGGACGTTTTGCCCAGATTCTGCCTTTAGACATCTATAGCTCAGATAGAGAGACGGTATGGACGATTTAAAGAAAGTATCTCATTTGTTATACGCCCCGGGTGAGGTAATGCCCGGTATCGAGATGTCGTTAGCAGAGGCGTGCGCGCGTGGTTCAGCGGCTGCGTTGCATGACGAGGTGCCTTTCTGTGTTGTGCGTGACTGGATCTGGATCGATCTCATCGTGCCTGACGCGATACGAGAAACGTTACAGGCGTCCGGGCAACAGCCCGCGATGGTGTATGCCGGGCGCGTGTTGTACGACAGTGCCAACCGTTTCCAAGAGGGTGACTGGGTGCGTACAACACAACTGATTGAGTTTGCCGATGGGTGCATTTTCAGAACGCGCAATACGCGATATGTGCTTGCTGGCCCAGGGGCTCGCAAAAGCGCCGAGCTCACTACTGTGTTGAAGATTTTTTGATGCGTAGTCAGATATTGGCGGGCATGGACGTACCAGACAACCGACACCCCGATGTGCCTTGCGACGTCTGTGGTACCTCCATGCGAGTGCCTGGGTACGGCGAACAGTTCGGTGTGCTGCAAGCGCACTGGGGATACGGCGCGCGACATGACGGTGAGCGTTATCGCGTACGGATGTGTGAAACCTGCTTCTTCATGACCTTGGCGTATTTGCGACAGGAGCGACGCATACATCATTTGTTTGGCGAAGCCCCGCAGCATGAAGACTACAAGTTTGGGCGTATTGCTCGAGACGATTATTGGTTGGACAGCTAGCCGTTATTGGGGGGTAGGCAAAGAGTTTTGATCCGAATTTGGGTGCTGACACGATGAGTTCAACTAAACGAAGTATCGACCAAGCACGTGATGTATCTGACGCGTTGTTGCGAGCAATGGGTATGTCTTTTGGTAGGGAAGTTACGGCGTATCTCACTGACGCTTATTTAATCGCAGGCTGTTGTATCGGCGTGGTTCATCGTCACGTGCGGGCGGATGTGTATGGAAGGTTCCAGGACGGTCACCGGGTTCGTACCTCGGATGTACTGAAAGCTCATCAGCAAGGCGGATTTTGGGCGCTGTTTACCGCCACGGGCAGCTTGTACGTTATTGTGACTTTCAAAGAAGACGGCGGGCGCCTGTCACTGGATTGGCTGTTGGCACAGAGGGCAAAAGGCATACACGCAACCCCAGTAACGATTCAGTGATCCGTTTCTCGTGTCACTACTATAAAACTGAGCCCACGGTCCGTGCTGATGCTCGTAGGTTTATATCCTCTGAGGAAAAGAAGGGCGGGGTGTCATGCAGGTAAAGCGTTGGGGGCAGCTTGATGCGCTTCGTCAACAACTTGGAGAAAGTCGCTGGTTACTTTGCGTGGATCTGGAAGCGACTTGCGATGACTACCCTGCCGGCCTAAACGAGGCGGCCCGGAACGCTCACATATTGGAGGTCCAGCGCGACGAGATGGAGACGATCGAAATTGGCATCGTGCTGTTGGATGTCCAGTTGGAGTACAGGATTGTCGATCATTTCGGACAGTTTGTCCGGCCGCTACTTCGCCCCACGCTAACTGAGTTTTGCACGGGGCTGACCGGCATATCTCAATCTGACATCGATACTGCAAAGCGTTTCGCGGAGGTACAAGATCAGCTTGGTGACTGGCTGAGGCCGCGAAATACAGAAGGCTGGCGCTGGTGCTCTTGGGGCGATTACGACCGAAACCAGCTGAAGAAGGACGCTATCAGAGCCGGGGTAGATGTATTGCTGGATCCGGCGCGTCATATCAATCTAAAGAAGTGCTTTTGGAAAATTTTCGCTTGCCATGCGCTAGGGCTGAAGCGTGCAGTGGAAAGCATAGGCCTTTCCTGGGAGGGTGAGCATCACAGGGCCATCGCCGATGCGCGTAATCTGGCACGGTTAGCGCAGTTACTGCTCAGCGCGAGGCAGCCGACGTAGTAGGGCGAACGGCGCTGTGCCTGCTCATCAATTCTACCCCGTGGCCGCCCGGCTCGCATCGAGCCGCCATCTCACCAGTGCATACGGAACACATCTGGATAACATCATAAAGAGATTCAACACGTAGCTTGGCGCGAGGTATTGGCTGATGCACCCGAATTGCCGATACTGCTAAATGGCCAGCATGCTTGTATAGGGAGTCGAAGCGATGGCAGGGAAGCGTAAGCGCAGCAGCAAGTCTGGTGTATCTGGAGCGATGGTTCTGTGTGCCCTAGTGATTGGGGGGCTAGCTTCCGTTCCCAAGGGTGTTTGGGTTTTCTTGGGCGGAGCACTCATTGTCGGCATAGGCGGGTTGTAGTGGTCAACCCATCCCGGACAGTGGGTTAAGTTTTTCTTC